>Ga0302322_100003627_pt1 | contig 13315 bp, 8 predicted proteins | sample Fen_T0_2_FD_203757 | JGI IMG/M metagenome (GOLD analysis project Ga0302322, IMG submission 203757) | Peat permafrost microbial communities from Stordalen Mire near Abisko, Sweden - Fen_T0_2 | ecosystem: Environmental > Terrestrial > Soil > Wetlands > Permafrost | place: Sweden: Abisko...
CGGGCGTGGCAGGCTTCGAGGCCAGGGTGTCCGCCATGGCGAGAGATCCGTTTGAAAGCATCGCCGTGGCGAAGAACGCTAGAGGAAAGGCGCCGGTCGTAGTCATCGGAGCTCCTGGGTTGCAAGTGCGCTGGGGGGAGAGGTCTGAGACTACCCGCGAACGCGGGCCGCAACCATTCAGTTTATCCGTTCGCACCGAGGACAAAGGCTGCCGGTGCGGTTTGGAATCTCTTTTCGATAGCGTCAAAAAACGCGGGACTGGGATGTTCCTCGCGTTGGTGCAAGCGGAACCTGAAGTGCGGCAGCAACGCCCCTATCCGCGTTACTGCCTGTCGTTCTACCAGCGGCGGTGCCCGCGCCGACGGCGGCCATGACGTCGTCGAGGTCAGCCTGAGGATCAAAGTACAGGTTACTCGGTGGGATCGTTTGCTTGGTGAGGCTCGGCCCCGACCACTTCACGTCGAGCACGTGTGCCCCGTCGGCATGCTTGTAACAGAGGCGGTAGGCATGGTACCCAGCCGCCAACGCCATGCTGCCAGAGACTTCCGTGCCGTCGTGGTTGAAGTCATCGTCGATCACATGGGCGTCGTGGATGTGAAGACTCGCGCCCGCATCCGACGTTAGATAGAATGTGTAATCACCCGCGACGGGCACCTGGATGAAACCCTTGTAGAAGAGGCCCGAACTACTGCTCGGCGCATGCTCCGTTGGGTCGAAGGTCGCATCCGAGCCAATCGCGGTGGGCACAAGATCGCGGAGCTCTGGCACCCAGGGGAACGGCCCATGGTAGAGCTTCCAGCGCACACCGTTGCGCAAGCCCGGCGGCGGGACGGACGCCGGGACTGCGGCGGAATCGTACGGACGCACGACGCCTGCGCCCGGGCGCCGACCGCTGATGGCCAGCACCTTCAGTTCGGCCTGCAACTCGGGCAGCGACGCGGCCAGGTTGTTCTTCTGACCAGGATCGCTCACCACATCGTAGATTTGAAAGTCGTTTTGCGCGGACGCAATTTGCGTGCGCACCCCCATGTAGTTGCCGACGCGAATCGCTTGCATTTCGCCGCGCGCGGCTCCGCCGTGATTGGGAAACTCGGTGTAGTTCGGCGTGGTACCGTCATTGGCGAACTCGAAGTAGAGGTACCCCTTGTCGCGCTGCCCTTGTCCGCCCGTCAAAGCTGGCAAGAGCGACACGCCATCGGCCCAGGACGGAGCCGGAAGGCCTGCAAGCGCGGCGAAAGTCGGTAGCCAATCCCACGCGCCCGAGGGCAGCGCGAGCTCGACAATGGCATTCTCGTCGTTTGTCGCGCTGGGAATGCCGCCCGGCCAGCGCACGATGGTCGGCACGCGAATGCCTGCCTCCCACAAATCGCGCTTGATGCCCTCCATGTTGGCGAACGATTCGAACGTGCGCGGATCGTTGCCTTCATCGTGCGGACCGTTGTCGGACGAGAATACGATCAAGGTCTTGTCGTCAACGCCAAGGTCCTTCAAGGTGCGAACAATGTCTGCGACCGCGCGGTCAATACGTCGGATCATGCCCACGTGCTGCTTCTCCGAGTCACTGAAGCTGTCTGGCAGCGCGGGCTCGGTGTAAGCGTCCACGACTCCGAGGCCGTTTGCCGTCGAGGCGTAGCGCACGTTTCCGGAGGCATCCTTGTCGAGCGTCCATTGCACGCCGCCTGTCGTGGGATCCCCGTCATCATCCAACGCGGGGTAGGCAACCGCCGGACGCTGCATGTTGAAGTGGGGCGTGTCATAGGCCAGGTACAGGAAGAACGGCTTGTCGCCGGCTTTGACTTGGTCGATCAGGAAGCGCTTGGCCGCGGCGGTCCAGGCGTCCGTCGTGTACAGGTCCAGCGAGGCGTTGGTGACTTGGTCAAAACCGTCATAGATGAAGGCGGTGTCGGCGGTGGTGCCGTTTCTCGGGTAGTGCTCGTGAGCGTCCACGTGAAAGAGGTAGCCAAAGAAGCGATCAAATCCGCGATTCAAGGGGTGAGCGGCCAGCCCTTGGGAACCCTTGCCGGCCAGATTCACCGAGGTTTCCTCCCCCGACAGCCCCGCCTTGCCGATCCAGGCGGTGACGTAGCCGCCTGCCCGCATAACCGTTCCCAGGGTGTGATTGTGCGCGAGCGGCTTGTCGAACTGCGAGTCGCGTACATCGGCATGCCCCTGGTGGCGGCCGGTCAAAAGCGAGGCCCGCGAGGGGGCACACACGGGCGCCGCCACATAGTGATGCGTGAGCTTCATGCCCTCGGCGGCCAGCCGATCGAGCTCCGGCGTATCGAACTTCTTCGCCGAGTGACTGCCCTTGTCCTGCCAAAACGAGCCAAGATCGCCGTAGCCCAGGTCATCGGCGAGAATGAAGATGATGTTCGGCTTCGCAGCTTGCCCAGGGGCCGTCGGCTGCCGAACGTCCGCCGACGTTGCGTCGCGCGCATCACCCTTGGGAGCTGAGCGCGCCCCCCCGCACGCCATCCCCAACATGGCGCAAACTGCAACTATCGACCATCGCAGCGTCAAGACGACCCTCGTGATCGATACCATAACCACCTCGGCCGTCACGAAGCCACGGTCGCGACGATCGTTTCCAGGCTAGGGAGCTACTGACAGGTACCAGATTGCAATCGGCTAAACAGGCTGGTCTTGCTGTCCACCCCGTCCACGGACATAAGGCACATGCCCGCCGCGACGCTCACGGGGCTCGGCAAGGAGCTCTCGCTCAGGCTCAGATTGCCGGTCACGACCTTGAGCTCGCTCTTGGATGTCACATCGCCAAAGGCATCGCAAGTGGGAGCGGGCACCAGCACCGAGGGCTTGGCTGCGCCACCTAGCATCACCTCGAAAATCTCGTTTTCGAGCCACGCCGGCATGTCCACGCGCAGCGATGCCGACAGTTTGTTCAGCATCATGGCCAGCTTGATATCAAGCGCCGGATCGAAGGTGACCAGGGTGCCGTCGGAGGTCTTCTTGAAATTCACGCTGAGCTTGCGGCCATTGTTTGGATTGACGTCCAGGGTTCCCAAGGGATCGCCGTTGAGGGTGACCTGTGAGGTACCATTTCCGAGCCCAAGGCCCGAGAAGGTGAGATCGGTCGTGGCCTTTCGGGTGCTGAACTCTCCGGTGAACCCGCCCAAGTGTCCCGAGAAAGTTCCTGCTTGCTCCTTGGTGCCGCAGCTGTCGTCGCAAACGGCGGCGCCAGCCACCTGAACGTCAACAGCACCGAGATTGGTCGAGTAGCCAAGGGTATTGGTGATGGAATTGAGGGTGAGTAGAACGGTAGGACTCGACGGAAGCACGGTGACCGCTACGGGCTTTCCCTTGGCCTGGCCAACCAGCAAATCGAATTTCTCGAGGACGGCGGTCGAGATGGCAAAGTTATAGTCTGCAAGCTTCTCGAGCGTGCCTTCGATGACACCATTGAGGTGCTCGGGGAGATTCTTCTGATCCGCTGCCGTCATGTACAGCCGAATCGATGCCATGGCCTCGGCGAGGTTGACGCGCGCCGAGACCTTCTTGGGGCCGAGCAGGGCCGTGGCAGGGGTGTGTCGTGCATCGCCGACAAGCAGCGCAACATTGAGCGTATCGTCGGAGTTCGCGGTGACCAGGAATCTCACCGGGTTGGCGGTCAGCTTGTCGAGGCATGAGGTGTTCGTGCCGCAGGCCGAAGCGGGGTCGATCTTGTAGACGACCTGGTTGCCATCCTTGAGCTCTACGAAATCCTCGCGAAACACGTGGTCCTTGGCTTCCTTCGCCACTTGGTGAAGGAAATCGTCGAGCCCCTTGGTGTCGATCGTCCCAGATGAACCGCTGCTGGAGCTTCCGCATGAAGAGGAACTGCCAAGCGCCAAGTTGATACCATCTGTCGCCACGGTGGTGCTGTTGGTGGTGTCGAGCTGTGCCGTGGAATCGGCAAGGCCCACAATCAACTCATCCACACGTTGGCTCACGGTTCGCGAGGCCTCCGTGGAGTCGATAGGCCTCAGCGAGGGCGCGGTCCCAGTGCCACCACCGGATCCGGTGGTGCTGCCAGTGCCCACCAACCCGCCGCTGGCCGTCGTGCCGCCCGTGCCGGACTCGCCGCTCGGACCAGGATTGCATCCGACGACGAGCAAGCCCGCCGTTCCAAGTAGTCCCAGCAAACCAAATCGTAAGTTCTTCATTAGGTTCTGCTCCTTCTACGAAAATTGCTTTGCCAACTGGCCAGGGCTCCCTGCCAATTTCCGAGCCGTGGGGCTTGGCCGTCTGCGTTCCATAGTACTCCGATTGGACCCCAATTCTGCAATGCTCGCGAGCCCTATTTGTGCTCCGTGGCGCTGAGGTACCTCACCTGTGAGATGCTTGTCACAGTTTGATCTCGGTCCTGCTCTCCACCTCCCACCCTTGCCTACCCCAGAACGCATCGGCGATTCGGTCTAGACCACGGTGGCCGGCTGGCTGATATATAGCCATCGACCACCAGGACTTCCCAGATGCAGCAGCACGATGACAAGCGGCCAGTCAGCGCCCACGCGATTTCACTCCTTTTCGTGCTGCTCGCCACGGCTGGCTTTTTGGTGGCGCGCATACCCGCGCTTACGCATAGGCCCTTCGATCCAGACGAATTCGAACATGCCCACGCGGCCTGGTGTGTGTTCAAGGGAATGCTCCCCTACAAAGACTTCTTCGAACATCACACGCCCTGGTACCACTACACGCTACGTCCGTTCTTCCATTGGTTCGACGTCGACATTGCCTTCGCAAGCGCGAGACACTTCCTGCTCTTCGGCCGCGGCCTGTCTCTTGTGCTGACGATCCTATCGATTCTCCTGGTTGCCCTGCTCGGGCACCGCTGGGAAAATCGCAAGGTTGGGCTGGTGGCGGGCCTGTTTCTTGTCGGTCAACCCTTCTTCCTGCAAAAGACCATCGAGATGCGCCCCGATGTGCTCGCCCTTCCCTTCTTCCTCGGTAGTCTTTGGTTTCTGCTGCGGGGGCTTACCGCGAACCCGAATGGGGCCAGGAGAAGCCTTTGGTGTTTCCTCGGAGGCGGTCTGAGTCTCGGTGCTGCCACCATGTGCACGCAGAAGATGCTCTTCGTTCTCCCGGGCACGCTCGCAGGCCTCGGCATCTGGTCACTGTTTGCCGGACGCGCGGGGAGACGCGCCCGGATTTTCTTGACCATGGTTTTCCTCCTGGGTCTTTGTGTTCCAGCCACCTTGACATGGGCCGCATTCGCCCTTCGTCATGCCGGCGGCGAGTTCATTGCGAACAACTTCCTCCTCAATGCCAATTGGAAGCACGTCGAGGCAGAACAGCTGCGCAAACTGATCAGCACCAGTTGGCCGGTTCTGGCCTTGTCACTTTTGGGAGCTTCCGCTTCTCAGTATCGTTTCTTCCGCTCCGAGCAGCGTTCCTATGGGGGAATCCTGTTGTTTTGCACATTGGTCGGACTCTTCGCTGGCATCCTCGTCGTGCCCGTCGCGCACCGACAGTATTACCTGATGCCCTTGCCGATCGTTTGCTTGTTTGCCGCCCAAGGGCTATTCCTCCTTGTCGAACGCGCACGCGAAGGTGCGCGCCCATGGATCCTCATTCTCGCAACGATCCCACTGTCGGCACTACCCATTCTCGACCTACAAGCAACCCTCAAGTTGCGCAACGATCGTCAACTGGCGACATTGCGCTACGTCTTGGAAAACACCAAGCCAACGGAGATGGTGATGGACGGCTGGGAAGGGACGGGGGTATTCCGTCCGCATGCATTTTACTATTTCTTCCTTCACGGCGAAATGGTGGACCGGCTTCCCCGAGAGCAGGTGAACGCCTACCTGGATGCGCTGGAGAGCGGGAGGATTCGACCGCGACTGATCGCGATGGACGAGAACCTCGTTGCGCTGGGGTCGAGATTCCTGAGGTTCGTCAAGACAAACTACGTGGGTAAAGAGATGCCTGGGCAAGACCGGCGAGCAAGTTCTGATTTGCGGAGGTTCTTCAAGAAGATCCTCAAGCCAAAATATGCGAATTGGGATGGTTTCTTCTACTTCTCGAAGGACGGCATGGACTGACCCTTGGCGGCGGCATCGGTCCGTGAGCCGCAGCCTATTGACCAACGACCTTGAGCATGACCACCCCGTGCCCGGGCACATTGGCTTGGTACCGAGTCGCCACGCTGCCGAGATCCTTCTTGTCCCAAAGGTCCCGCACCAAGGCGGTGCTCGACAATAGTCCCAGCTGGCTCCAAGTCACGCTGATGTCCACGGCATCTGTAGCGCGGTTGAAGAGGATGACGGCGTAGGTCCGATCGCCCGACAGCGGCTTCGACCAGACTTCTTGCTGCGTGGACTCGCTGATGGGCTTGCCCTGCCTGCCCAGCGGATCTTGATCGACTGCGATCACCTCGTCGTTGAGCAGGATATCCAGGGTGGCCTGGTCCATGTTTCTGAGGTCATTGCCCGTGATGAGCGGAGCAGCCATAATCGCCCACAGACTGAAGTGCGAACGGTATTCGATGGCGGTCATCCCGCCATTGCCGACTTCCAGCGCGTCGGGGTCGTTCCAATGCCCAGGTCCTGCGTACGCTGCCACGCCAGGGGGATCGTAGAACGCACCTTCCGGATTGCTGGCATCCGAGAAGACACCGTAGCGACTGGTGTCTCCGCCGTTCTTGTCGATCACGGAAATGAGGCTGTGCCTGTCGGAGAGCCAGTGGTCATTGATGTCCGGCCCGGTCCGCCACAGATGCGCCACGCTGGGCATCCAGTCCCTGAACCTCCAGGCACAGATACTGAACACGATGGGACGTCCGGTGGCCTTAAGGGCGCTCGCCATCTTGCCGTAGTCCTCTTGCATGGCTTGCTCATTGCTACGCTCCGACGGGATCGCGCAGTTGTCGTACTTGAGGTAGTCGATTCCCCAGTCCGCGAACGTCTGTGCGTCTTGGGTTTCGTGATCGTAGGAGCCGGGATAGCCTGTGCAGGTTTCGGTGCCACGGTCGCCGTAGATGCCGAGCTTCAGGCCCTTGCTGTGCACGTAGTCAGCCAGTGCCTTGATTCCGGAGGGGAAGCGTTCGGAATCAGGCACCAGCGTTCCACTTGGGTCGCGTTGCTTCTGGCTCCAACCGTCATCGATGTTGACGTATTGGTATCCGGCCGCCTTCATCCCACTCGACACCATGGCATCCGCGATGGCCTTGATCAGGGTCTCATCGGGTTGGTTCTGGAATTTGTTCCAGCTGTTCCAGCCCATCGGGGGCGTGGCAGCCAGCGCTGTGCTACCGCCTGCAGTTCCCCCCGTCGCACCGCTATCGCCAGCCATACCGCCCATCGAAGCGTCAACGTTACTCGAACCTCCGAAACCCGTCGCACCGCCGCTGACAGCCTGGCCGCGGGAGCTGGCATCCGAACAGCCTGCCAGGCAAACGCCAACCCACAGGACGAACGATCGGGATCGAAGCGAGGGCGCGGCGTCTTCCCATCCGGTCCAGAAATGCATCGTCGAGATTCTTCCACGGAATCGTCAAGGTCCCTAGCTCGGGAATCCTTGTCCAAGGCGGTGGCAGGCTACGACAATGGCGAACTTATCAGGATCCGGTTTTCTTCCTTGCTGACGATGTGGCTCCCGGGAAAGATGCCGGCAACAACCCTTTGCACCTTTCCCCATTGGTTCCTGGGGATGTCGATGTAGTTGAGAGCCAGACGGCCGCCAGGAGAGAGGCTATCCCGGCATTGCCTCAGAAAGAGTGGAGAAGTGACAAAGGCAGGCACTGCCTTGCCCTTGAATACATCAACAAACACAAGGTCGTACTTGCGTTCATTCTCCGCCATGAACGCCTCGGCGTCGGCAAGCACGGGCTCGAGCGAGTCGTCCGGGCCAAGGATCTCCATAGCCCACGCAAGGACCGTCTTGTCCTTTTCCACCAGCGTGTAGTGTGGGGCATAGCCTCGTGCACGCATCACTTCTACGATGCTGCCAAGGCCCGCGCCGAGTACAAGCACGTTTCTTGCTGCTGGCAGAAACCTCTTCAGGTGTTTCGCAATCACAACCGCTGGAAAATAGTGAGCGCCATCCGAGTAGGATGCATCCCTTGCGAGCAGATGAAATCGATTGCGGTACAGGAGCAAATCGAGATAGCCACTGATTGCGCTGTCCGAGCGTTTCAGCGAAATGGGGCGGAAATAGCTGCGCAACCTCTGGCGAAACGGGATGTGAATGATGAATCGCCTCCCAGGGAAGTGTCGGCTCCTGACGGGCCGGCTATTTCCCTCGCCACACTTCCAGCGTATCAGGCGAGCCCTGGTTGCGGATGCCGTTGTCGGTCAGGATGTCTTCGGTCGACGCCAGGATTTCGGCGCGATTGAAGACAAGATCCTCGCCCTGGTGCCCGGCGAATTCCACCGTGATGAACGGGTCGTGGCAATCGCGCAAGACTTGCACGAGGTGGCGCAAGTTCCTGATCTGGACGTGGTTGACGGCCGAGACCACGCGCCCGATTGGATTGCTGTAGCCGCTGGCGATTTTGTGGGGAAGGAACGGCGAAGACATGACCACGATCTCCTCACCCGTGAAGGCCGGAGGATCGAGAAACCGACTGGCCACGGGCGTGCCGATGAAACCGCCGAAGGGGTGCCCGCTGAGGGCCCCCACGAACTGCATCGAGGCGCTGGCAAAGACCAAGGGACCATAGATGAAATAGGAAGGGTATTTGCCCGAAAGGTCGGGTAGTAGCATGGGGCGCGACGTGGGAACCGGCAATTGCACCGAAAGCTCCTTGCCCGCTCGGACAACCGTGATGGACACCTTGCCGTTCTTGGACAGCTTCTGAATCAGATACTGAAAGCGGATGCGCAGGTTGTCCCCGAGCTGCACCATGCCTTGGTCGTCAATCTTGTTGTCGCCAATGCGCGTGATGAGCTCCCACTTCTTGAGCGGATAGTCTGCCCCTTTGCCATAGGGCTTGTGGACAACGATGCCTTCGGTGGATTTGTCGAGCTTGAGAAACGCGCGCAGGGCCGGATTCTCCAGGGTCTGCAACTCGTCGAACATGGTCGGTTTGCCGTCGTATTTGCCGTCGGCGATATCCTGGAGAAACAGCTCTATTTCTTCGCATGGAATGATGTAGCCGATGTTCTGCGCACCCCCGAGCTGGCTGAAGACCAAGCCAATCATCTTGTCGTCAGCGATGGCGGGTCCGCCGCTGTTGCCGTGGTTGATAGCGGCATCGATCTGAATGCGAAGGCCGGATTGGGACGATCCGTAGGATACGAATTCAATGCGCGAAACGATGCCCTTGGTGATGGAAAGGCTGCTTCCGCCGGTCGGGAAACCGTACGCCATCACCGTGTCCTTGACACCGGGCAGGTTGCCGGCGCGCGCCACCGCGGGACGCGTGTTGAAAAAGGTTTCGTCGTCCAACTTGAGAAGCGCGAGATCGATGTCGGGCGCGATGGCCACCACCGTGGCCGACACCTTGTCGCCAGCGTGGTTAGCCTGGACTTGTATTTGGCTGGCGTAGATAACGACATGGGCGTTGGTAAGGATGCGCTTGCCGTCGATGATCACCCCGCTGCCGGTCATCTCGCGTGGGGATTGCTTGGTCCAGGGTTTGGTGAAATCCGGATCGCGTCGGGTCGCGAACACCTGAACCACCGAGCTGCCAATCCTGTCGGCACCGGTTTCAGCCGCTGTCGTTTTCGGCCCCGCGAAAGCTTGAGCGTGCGCAAGGACCGGGTAAAGACAAGCTAGGACCAGGGCGGGTGCCGTATGGAATTTCATACGCGGCCGATTGTAGTTGGCATGATCCTACGCGTCGAGATCTAGTTGAAGGCGACGAACGCGCTACTTGGCGAACGCAATAGCAGTGATGCAGAGGTTGGACACGGTGATCGCCGTTTGCGTCGCTGAAACCTGCACACTGATCTTGTCGATGTTCGTGATGTCCGCAGTCGCGATCTTGGTTCCCGCGGGCGCGGTGTTGTAGCAATCGGTGACAAAGCTTGTGAGGGGGATGGCGGTGCCCGAGGTCAGGGCCGAACAGTACGTCGTCGCATCCGAGGTGCCCTTCAAATGGGCGATAGCGCGCAACCCAGCCGTCGGGGTGCCGGTGACCGTGATGGTGACGCTCGTGAAAGTCTGGCCGAGACCGCCACCCGCAGGGTCGGTCGCGTTCAGGCCAACCGAGACGCCCCAGTTGTTGGCATAGTCGGTCGAGGTTGGGGACGCTGGCAAAGCTGGGACAGAACCCGTGATGCATAGGGAGCTAGAGCTCGACCAGTTCGGATTTGCGGTACAGGGCGCGGCGCTCGTGATGGCCACCTTGGTCGGTCCGCAGGTCGGGGCGGTTAGGGTATCCGATGCGCCGAGGGCGACGAAACCATAGCCGGTCATGGCCCCTTGTCCCTTGCCGCTGACAAAAGTCACGGTCGTCCCCGTGGTGGTGGCCGTCGAAGTGCTGGTGGAAGTATTGGTGCTGGCAGTGCTGCCGCCGGAGCCGCCGGAGCCGGTGGTGCCCCCGCTGCCACCCGTCGAGCTGCTGCCACCGGAGCTGGTGGTGCCGCCAGAGCCATTGCTGCCTCCGGAGCCATTGCTGCCGCCAGAGCTGGTGACGCCCGAGCCACCGCTTCCGCCATCGCCACCGCTAGCGCCGCCCGCCGCGGGCGATCCCCCAGTTCCCCGTGCGCCGCCTGTGGCCCCTATGCCTCCAGTCGCAAAGGCGCCTCCCACCAGAGTCCCCACGCCTGCGTCAGCATGAATGGAACCACCCGAACCGCCTGTGGTCGAACCGGCCTTGCTTCCACCCACCCCACCACCCGCCCCACCCATGCTCGGACTTCCGCCCGTCATAGCTGTTCCGACCGAACCGCCCGTGGCCATGTCGCCACCCGTTGACGTCCCTCCGGGCGCTCCCCCGCTAGGAGAGGAAGTTGTTGGCTCGTTAGAACAACTTCCACTGGCCGCGCATGCGCCAACATTTTGTGGTTTGTCCAGTGCTACGCATGCGGCGAAAAGGACGCCAGCGACGCACGCTACAGATGCAAGCAAACGCAGCAATAGAATTGCCTCCCTCCGCCGAAGGATTGTCCGCCCGGACCTGCGTGTCACGGAAAAAGTGACCTTTCGCGACTAGAAGAAGCTTGGCTGCAAGACAGCGTCGGGATCGATCACTTGCCCACGATGGGCTGGGGTGACCGCTGGCCTCGGTGCGCGCAAGGGTTTGACCTTGGCGGCTGGGGCTGGCGGCTTGCCCAGCAACGCTTGCACGGCAGGCCGGGCGGGCGCAGGGATCGCCAGCGCTCCTATGCTCGTGCGAGCTGGGGGTAGGTCGGCGGGCGGTCTTTGCGCTTCCTTCGAAGTGCGCACCGGTGCCAGAGCATGCGCCGCCGGAACCGACAGGGTTCGCGGACCAGCAGGGGGCTGTGGCGGCCGAACCAGGAAGGACTGCCATGCGAGCGCGGTGACCGCGCCTACCAAGGCCGCGGCGCTGAGTGGCAAGATCCGTCGGACGGCCAAGAACAGCGAGCGCCACGGGAAGAAGGATGGGTGGAACGGCGCCAGGAAACCCGAATCTTCTTCAAATTCGCCGCGTGTGTTTACCCGCCCCCAGTACCCAGCATGGTTTCCGGGCCCGGAGCTCCCATGCAGGCATGGCGTCGCCGCTGTGAGCCCGGTTGCCCGGCGGGCACAGGCCTGGCCGCTGGGGTACCAGCTCCGCGTGATCCTCTTGTTCGGCTCATCGCCAGTGCCAGGTTGCGAATCCATGGCTTCCTGCTTCTATTCTAGTCGATCCAGGCTCGCGAGGCACTACCATCACGCGCGGAACCGTCAAGGGCTGGGAAGCGCCTTGCGGGCTGGCATTCCCGACGTGCTCCGCCGCCGAAAAAGCAAGAACGCAGCGCTCAACAACAGCACCCACACGATGCCCGCACCATGTTCCGATTGGCCGCCAACGGCGCAAGAACAGCCGCTGGTGTTGTTGCTTCCGCCTGCAGAAGATCCGCCTGCTCCAGGTGCACCACCGTTGCCGCTCGCGCCGCCACTGGCCGAGCTACCTCCGGAACCATTTCCACCCGTCCCTGACTTGCCGCCACTTCCACCACTGGCAACATTTCCACCGCTGCCCGTGGATCCTCCGTTTGTCTGGCTTCCGCCCGAGCCAGGACCGCCGCCGCTGCCATTCGACCCGCCTTTTCCACCCGCGCCACCGCTGCCAACAGCACCACCGGTACCCGCAGTTCCACCGCTGCCATACGTGCCGCCAGTGCCGGAAGAGCCACCGCCTCCTTGCGCGCCACCACCGCCCAAGGGTCCGGTGTCGCTGCCTGCGTCCTTCGTGACCGTTGCTCCGCCCTCCCCACTGTCCTTGCCTCCGCCGTTTCCGCCGATCCCGGTCGCGCCGCCCGTGCCATTCACCCCGCCGGTTCCGCTCGCGCCTCCAGTTCCACCCACCCCGGCGTCGCCACACGCGGCCACGCCCGGATCGAGTGCGCTGCTCTTGTCGAGGCCAAAGAATGGGATGACATAGGACGCGTTGAACAGTGCATCCGACGGGCCGTGATCGCCGCCGATCGTCGTGATTGCCTCAAGAACCACGAAGCCGCACGCATTCTGCCATCTCTGCCGCGTCGCTTGGTGGGTTCCCAGTGTCAGACCTGTGTCCGTCGATGTCGGGCTCGTGCTCAGGCCCAGAACGTTGGTCCATTCCTAGATGGCTTCGGTTTGATTGGTGTAGCTGATCGTCGGATCCTTGTCGCCGTGAAAGAGTTGCACGCGCGGGCGATTTCCGGAATAGCCCGGGTCCATGGCGCGAACCATGTCTCCCCATTGCTGCGCGGTCTTCGTGTCACCCCCGCTTGCGCACGTGCCGCCCCAGTTGCTGGCGGCGGACCAGCCAGCAGACCAGCAACCAGCGGGAACCCCAGCGAAGGCAGCCCCTGCTTTGAAAATGTCCGGATAGACGGCAAGCAGGGCTTCCGTCATCATTCCGCCTGACGAATCTCCCGTCGCGTAGACGCGATTGGCGTTGGCCTGGTACTTGGTAATCGTGTACTTCACCATCTCGGCGACGGCCTGGGTGTCCCCGCCTCCATCGTGGGTAAGGGACTTGGTCGAACCGACCTCCCAACACTTCGCGGAAGTGGCTGGGTTGGTCGTTTGCGGGAAGATCATGATGAAGCCGTTCGTGTCGGCGGCCGAGACGATGCCACCTGTTTGCGCCTGGCCGAAGACGGCAGAGGCACTGCCTCCGCAATAGTGCGAGACCACGAGAATCGGAGGATTGGTGGCCGGCTTGTCTGGCACGTAGATGTACATGCTGATGTAGGTGGGCACATCACCGGCAGACCAC
>Ga0302322_100003628_pt1 | contig 13314 bp, 11 predicted proteins | sample Fen_T0_2_FD_203757 | JGI IMG/M metagenome (GOLD analysis project Ga0302322, IMG submission 203757) | Peat permafrost microbial communities from Stordalen Mire near Abisko, Sweden - Fen_T0_2 | ecosystem: Environmental > Terrestrial > Soil > Wetlands > Permafrost | place: Sweden: Abisko...
CATCGCGACCGGCCGCTGGCCGTCGGCCATCGATTGGGACGAATCCATCTGGTGGCCGCGCATCGCCCCCGGCCAGCGCATGATCGCCGAGTCCATGAAGGCGCTGGGCTACACCACGGCGGCCTTCTACGCGTACCTGTATTTCAACCGCGCCGACCAGCGCGGCTTCGAGCGCGCCATCGACTACTACGACGACACCTGCGCGGCTTTGCACGTGAACACGAACGGCCCGGCCGAATCCGTCGGAACCTCGGCGCGCCAGATGGCGGACAAGGGCATCGCCTTCTTGCAGGCGCATGGCGCGGAGAAGTTTTTCTTGTGGATGCACTTCTACGACCCGCACCTCAACTACGAACGCCACGCCGAGGCACCGGACTTCGGCAACAGCCAGGCCGATCTCTACGACGGCGAGATCTGGTTCACCGATCAGCAATTCGGCCGCGTGCTCGACGAATTGCGGACGCTTGGAATTTGGGACAAGACCGCCATTGTCGTGGTCGGCGATCACGGCGAGTCGTTGGGCGAGCACGGCATCGTGGCCCACGGCTACCACCTGTATACGCCGCACACCAAGGTGCCCTTCATCGTGCGCGTGCCGGGATTGCCGGCGCAGCGTTTGCCCACGCCCGTCGGCCACGTGGATCTGGCACCCACCCTGGTCAATCTGGCGCGCGGTGCACACGAACCGTCCTTCCTTGGCCGCTCGTTCGTCGATCTCTTGGCGGGCAAACCGGCCGCGCCCGCGCCCGGTCCCGTCTTTCAAGAGGTCAGCTACGAGGGCAACGTCAAGCGCCGCGCCCTGGTCACGGCCAGCCACCACTTGATTTGGAACTGGACGCCCGACAACACCACCGAGTGCTACGACATCGCCCGCGACCCCGGCGAGCTGAAAGACGTGTGGGGATCGCCGGATGGCGAGCCGGCGTGTTCGCAGTTGAAGGAAGACCTGCGCAATCGCGTGGCCCTGCTGTCGCTGCCACCGGGTTACGGCGAGAAGATGGCCTTCGGCCTGGTGGCCCCAGGCGCGCCCGTGCCTGCACCTGCGCACGTCCTCGATGCAAGCATCGGAACCAGCCTGCGTGTCGTGGGCTATGATCTTTCGGCCCAGCCTGTCCGACGCGGCGACAGCGCCGAGCTGGTGACCCACTTTGAATTGCGTGGCCGCATGGAGCCCGGGTGGCGGCTCTTTTTTCACATGGACGGCCCGGGCGGCTTCCGCAACCTCGACCACGTTCCCGTCGAGGGCGCCTATCCCATGGAGCGCTGGCATCCAGGACAACGCATTCGCGACCGCCTGCGCATCGCTTTCACGCAGGCCATGCCGACGGGTTCGTACACGGTCTCCGTCGGCCTTTTCAAAGGCAACGCGCGCGCGCCCGTCACCCCACTCAGTGCCAGCGACGGCCGCGATCGCCTCAAGCTGGCGACGATCCTAGTTCAATAGGCGCTACCCTTTGGGTCCGCGCGCGAGATCTTCAAGTAGCTGAAGGCGCGCGTCCCCGGACGGGACCATACGCGGCAGCCACACGCGCAAATACGCAAGATCGATGTGCCCAACCTGGACGGCAAACAGTCGCTCAAGATCCTGCACGTCCTTGGGTCGTGCGTAGAGCAGCTTGGCCAGCGCCGTGTCTTCCGCCGAAAGGAACCAGCGCGGATGTCCGTCTGGCGTCGAAAGCGAGACCCGCCTGCGCTGCATCTCCGCGTGCCACGGATGATGGGCGATGAAAAGATCGATGCGCGTTCTGCCGTAGTAGGCGACGAAGAAACCCGTACGTGCCACCGTCTGGTGCGCTTCCGCTCGCTCCACCATGGCACCTGCGCGCTCCACACTGTTGAGCAAGCCATCGAGTTCATGTTCGCTTACGAAGACGGAAACATCCACGTCCGAGGTGGTTCGTGGCACGCCCCACGCGCCAAGCGCCAAAGCACCGCCGACGGCATAGGGCAAACCGTCTTCGTCAAACCGGTCGGCGAGCCGTGCCAGAACGTCGGTCGGCGATGTCACGGCTGCGGTCACCCTTTCTCACCTGACTTCTTCAGACGTTCGAGAATGGCCATCGTGCTGGCAGGCAGCGGCTTGGGTGCATCAGCGCGCGCGCGCACATCCTCGGGCCACAGCGATCGAAACCACGGTACAAGGGCGCACAGACGCCAGGTCTCGGCCAACCGCTCTTCGGGCGTCGCATCCCGCCACGGCTCAGCCTCGCGGCGAAGATGGGCGTCCCCAGACAGCATCCGCACCTGCTCCGCCAGGCGCTGATTCTCCGCCTGCAAGTTCGCTTCGGGCGTACCGGCCATGACGGCATTCTACTCCTGCCGTGGCCATCTGGCAGGAAGGGAGTCGCGCTTGGAGCCGCATGGTGAGACAATGCAAGGCAAGCCATGAGCAAGAAAGCCTATCGACCTGGTGCTTCGCCGACACCGCAGTATCCACGCTTGGTGGATGTCAGTCGCCGCTCGGTTCTCGATTGGGGATTGATTGCGGTGGGTACTTTGTGGCTGGGAAACGCCGGCTGTGACCGACCGCCGCTGGTCGGGGCTGCCGAGGCCAAGGGCGCCGAGAAGGGCGCGTCCAAGGAGATGGGCTTGCGTGGGAAAATGGCCATCTCGCGGCTGCCGGACGCGGGCGTCGCGGACGCGCAGGCGCCGCAGACCAAGAACGCAGCAAAGGCCGCCGCCAGCCCTGCCAAAGAGCCGCCGTTGCCGCCACCGCCGGGCGTACCACCCCAGCCGCGGCTGGAGGATGCGCCGAAAAAGCCCAAGGCAACGCAGGGGTCCAAGTCCGACGTCCCTCCCACGACCCAGGAGACAACGAAAAAATCGACGCGTGGAAGGATGATCATGGCCGGAAAGCCCGCGCATCCTCGCCTGCAGGATCCCGTCGTGCCGGAGAAGACGGAATCCAACCCCGACAAGAAAGCCGAGAAGAAAGCCGAGAAGGCCAGCAAGCCGGACAAGTAGACCGGGTCGTTGGCGGCCGAACAGGAGCGCGCTTTGAATCTGGCCCTGGTGCTCAACCACCGCTGCAACCTGCGCTGCCGGTACTGCTACACCGGGCGCAAGTTCGACCGTGCTATGCCGCTGGAGGTGGCGAGGAAGGCCGTCGATTTCGGGTTAGCCCATTCCACGACCGGGCACCTGACCTTGAGCTTTTTCGGGGGCGAGCCGCTGCTGGAAATCGAGGCCATGGAAGCCGTCGTTGCCTACACCGAAACGCGCGCCCGGGAAACCGCGCACACGCTCGCCTTTTCCATTTCGACCAACGGTACGTTGCTGGACGAACGCCGCCTGACCTTGCTGCGCGACCACGCCTTCCACGTTCAGATCAGCATCGACGGCGCGGCGCCTGCGCAAGATCTCACGCGGCCATACCAAGACGGCCGACCCAGCCACGGCGACGTGGCCAGCAGCCTGAAACGGCTCGTCGAAGAAAACCTGCTCGAACAGATCGTGGCGGTGATCGATCCCGCGACCGCGGGGTGGCTGCAGGGCAGCTACCGGCATCTCGCCAGTTTCGGCGCGCGCGAGATCTACTTTTCGCCCAACTTTCTCGGTGACTGGAACGACGAGGCCTGCGCCCGCTTCGAGGTGGCGCTGCGCGAGCTGGGTGACGCGTATCTTGAAACCTTCCGCCAGGGCCAGTTGTTGCGCCTCGATCCGCTTTACGGCAAGATCGTTTCGCATCTGATCCAGGGCAAGACCTCGCCGCGCCGGTGCGGTTTCGGGGCGGAAGAGATGGCTGTCGCGCCCTCGGGCAACATCTACCCCTGCGACCGCATGGTGCGCGAGGATGACAACCTGGCCATGCGCATTGGCGACGTGGAGCACGGTCTGGAGCAGGCCCGTTGCGATGCTATCCAGGCCAGCCGTCGCCAAGTCGATGCGGAATGCGAGGCCTGCGACCTGCGGCCCCGCTGCATGCAATGGTGCGGCTGCGCGCAGTGGGAAACCACGCACGGCCTGGGCGGCGTCTCGCCCTTGTTTTGCTGGTTCGAGCGCAGCTTCATCGCCGAGGCCGACCGCATCGCCGGCATCCTCTTCGCCGAGCGCAACCCCTCCTTCCTGCGCGAGTTCTACGCGCTGGTACCCGCGCAGAAGCCAGCGCACCTCGCGCAAATCCCCGCGACCCGGCGCTGACCTGGTCAATGTGACGGCCGGTCGGTGAGCACGGCGTTGACCGATCGGAAGGGCTGCGCCTTCCCCAGCGCATGCTGCGACCCGCAGACGGCACCGTCCAAAATCGGTGGTTGCGGGCCATCTTCCGCGCTAAAGCAAGACCTCGCTTCGGGCCCCACAATGATTTACGCAGACTACAACGCGACAACGCCGCTTGACCCCGAGGTGCGCGCCGCGATGAACGAGGCGCTGGATGTGTCGTTTGGCAATCCCTCCAGCATCCACAGCGCGGGGCAGGCGGCACGGCGGCTGGTGGATCGGGCGCGGGCGCAAGTGGCGAGCCTGATCGGCGCGGCGCCCGACGAGATCGTCTTCACCAGTGGCGGCACCGAGGCCGACAACTTGGCGGTGCTGGGAGCGGCAGCATCGGCTGAGCGCAAGGGCGTGGTGACGAGCGCCGTCGAGCACAAGGCCGTGCTCGATCCGTGTGCCTATTTGCACAAGCAGGGTCACCCCGTCACGGTTCTGCCGGTGGATCGCCATGGCCGCGTCGACCTTGCAGCGCTCGAGGCCGCGGCCAGAGCGGACGTTGCACTGGTGTCGCTGATGCTGGCCAACAACGACACGGGCACGCTCCAGCCGGTCGCCGAGGCCGCGCGGGCCGTGAAGGCTTGTGGCGCGCTCGTTCACAGCGATGCCGTGCAAGCCGCGGGCAAGCTGCCCATCGACGTGAACAAGCTGGGCGTGTCCTTGCTCTCGTTCTCGTCGCACAAGATCCACGGTCCCAAAGGAGCCGGGGCTTTGTTCGTCCGCTACGGGGTTCGCCTGGCGCCGCTCGTGCACGGTGGCCGACAAGAGCGCACGCTGCGGCCAGGGACGGAAAACGTGCCGGCCATTGTGGGCTTCGGCAAGGCCTGCGAGCTGGCGCGCACCCGTCTTGAAGCCGACGCTCGCCGCGTGGCTGCGTTGCGCGACCATTTCGAAGCACAGCTCCTGACCCGCGTCGCTGGCACGAGCATCAACGGCGGAAGTAACCGCCTGCCCAACACCTCGAACATCGCTTTCGCCGGGCTCGACGGCGAGGCCATCACCATCAACCTCGACATGATGGGCATGGCCGTTTCGACGGGCGCCGCGTGCAGCTCGGCCGACAAGACGCCGTCGCACGTGCTGGTGGCCATGGGACAGAGCACAGCCGAGGCGCGCTCATCGGTGCGCTTCTCCTTCGGTCGCGATACCACCGACGAAGACATCGACCAGGCGACCAGCCTGGTCGTCCAAGCCGTGAACCTCCTGCACGGGGCCCGGTCATGAGCGAACGCATCGTCATCGCCATGAGTGGCGGCGTGGATAGCAGCGTGGCCGCGGCCATGCTCAAGCAAGCCGGGCACACCCTCATCGGCGTGACCTTGAAACTGCAGGAATGCCACGACGCCCACGGCAGCAAATCGTGCTGCGGCGTCGACGGTATCACCCGCGCGCGCGAGGTGGCGGGCGACCTGGGCTTCCCGCACTACGTGCTCGACTGCGTGAAGGATTTTGAACAGCTGGTCCTCCAGCCCGCCTGGCAAGAATATGCCAGCGGCCGCACGCCCAGCCCGTGCCTGCATTGCAACGAACGCGTGAAGTTCGGCCTGCTGCTCGACTGGGCCTCGCGCCTCGGCATTCCGCGCGTGGCCACCGGGCACTACGCGCGCCTGGAAAAGGACGAAGCCGGAAAGCCGATGCTTCTGCGCGGCCGCGACACGGGCAAGGATCAGTCGTACTTTCTCGCCGGTCTGTCGCTCGACCAGCTCGATCGCGCCCTGTTCCCCATCGGTCATTTGCGCAAGCCCGAGGTGCGCGACTTGGCCAAGGAAGGCGGTCTGCCCACCGCTGAAACGCCCGAGAGTCAGGACGCGTGCCTGGTCGCGCCCGGTGAGTCGTACGCCGAAATGCTACGCAAACACTTCGACGCGCCCGCGCGGCCGGGCGATATCGTCGACGAGACCGGCAAGTTGGTGGGCCAGCACGACGGTTTCCACGTGTACACCATCGGGCAGCGCAAGGGCCTGCCCGCGGGCGGGCCTGCCCGCCGGTGGGTCAAGGCCATCTCGCCCGAAACCGGCCAGGTCACCGTCACCAGCGACGCCAGCGAGCTGGTGGATACCGAGTTCGTGGCCAAGCAAGTGAACTGGCTCGCTGGTGACTTGCCCATCGAGCCGCTGGCGTGCTCGGTGCAAGTTCGGTATCGCCACAGGAGCGAACCCGCCACCATCGTCGCGCAATCCGACGGCAGCCTGCACGTGACTTTGAAGACGCCGGTGAAGGCCATCACGCCCGGCCAAGCCGCGGTCTTCTACGATGGCGACCGCTCGCTTGGCCGAGGTTGGATCGGCTGAAGATCGCTACCAGCCGCCGCAGCCCGTGACGATGATGTCTTGGGTGACGCTGCCGTAGAGATTGTTCAGATTGGCCACGTCGGGCGCGAAGGCGCAACCGCCGCCCGTGGGTCGCACAGCGTATGATCCGGGCGGCAGGCCGCTGAAGACGTAGGTGCCGCTGCCGTCGGTGACGATTTGGCCTTCCTGGGTGCCGGCGAGCGTGACCACGATGCCTGGCACGGGCGCGCCTTGCATGCTCATCACGCGCCCGCTGATGGTGACGCCGCCACCGTAACCAGGGGCCGGGGCCTGTCCCACGGGCTCGACGTACATGGGACCGCCGTGGTGGCGCCAGTAACCGGGGCGATACTCCCAGCGATGGCCGTGCCGTTTCCAGCGTGGCTGTTCCCAGCCGTAGCCGGGTTGGGGCGGTTCAGCCCACTCGCCATCGATCCACACGTGGGTGTCGTTTTCCCAGCCCCAGTAGCCGCCGATCCAAATGTGCATCGGTGACGGCCGCGGCGGGCGTGCCTCGTAGCGCACGCGGGGCGGTGCCATGTCGACGTAGACCGGTTGCGCGGGAGCGAGCGGGCGTCCCATGTGCATGGGCTGCATGGGGCGAGGCCGCTCGAAGTGCGGCGCGGGCGCCGGGGGCATGGACCGGCCATGCTCAACGTAGCCGGGCTGGGCCGGCATGGGCCGCCCGTGTTCGACGTGTGAGGGAGGCTGCCCAGGCTGGCCTCGGTACACCGGCTCTGGCGCGGCCCGTCCGTGCTGCATGGGTTCTGGTTGCCGTGGCATTCCCGGCTGCGGATGGTCGTCGTGGCGATCGCCCGGATGCTGGCCGCCCCAACCGTGCTGGGGGCCCTGCTGCGGCTGCTGGTGCTGCGGCTGCTGGAACTGCGGCTGCTGATGTTGCTGTCCTTGCGGCGGCTGCTGATGCTGCGGCTGCTGTCCTTGCGGCTGCTGATGCTGCGGCTGCTGGGGCTGCTGGGGCTGCTGGAACTGGGGCTGCTGATGTTGCTGCGGCTGCTGGGGCGGCTGATGTTGCGGCGGTTGCCCTTGCTGCGGCTGTTGATGTTGCTGGGGCTGCTGGGGCGGCTGATGTTGCTGTCCCTGCGGCGGCTGGGCTTGATGCCCTTGCGGCTGTCCTGGTTGGTTTCCGTGTTGGTCGCGGCGCCCGCGATCATGATCCTGGTCATCTGCCAACGCCCTGCCGCTCCCGAGCCCAAGCAGCAGGACAAGGCAGGTCAGCGACGTTCCAGCCAGCTTTTCGAGTGGTCGATAGTCCATGACCGATGAGCATGCCCGAAGAGGCAGGGACGACACAACGTGAACTCGACGCCGGCCGGGTCGTCGCGCGTTTGCTTTTCCTTCATCTTGGGCTTCGCAGGTGACATCCTGTGCAGGTCCGGCTTTTGCAACTTGGTGAAACATGGCAGCTATCGATTCACTCCTGACGCTCATCGACGCGCAGCAAGCGACAGGCATTGTCCTGCGCTCGAAAGAAACCCCGGTGCTTGTGGGCGGCAAGGGCCGCGGCCTGACCATGCCCGCGCTGGACCTGCTAACCATTGAGACTTTCGCGGTCGAGGTGCTGAGCGCGGAGGAGATGGAAACCTTGCGCGCGTCGGGCGTGTGCGACACGGTCTACCGATCGGCGAAGGGAACTTTCATGGTGGAGGCGCGACGGGGCGCTGACAACATGTCACTCAAGCTGCGCCGCGGAGGTGCCCAAGTGGCAAAGCCAGCGCCGCCAGCCGCGCCTGCGCCGCAAGTCCCGGCCACGGCCCAGGTCGAGGTTTCTCCCGTCCCCACCGCGGTTGCAGCCGCCGTCGAGCCCGCCGAGCCCCCGCTCGCCGTCGACGATCCCGCGCGCGCGGCGCTGGCGGCTCGCCTGGCCGGGGCCATTGCCCGCGCCGCCGGTCACGAGGTTTCGGACATCATCGTTTCGGCCGGCCAGCCGCTTTGGATCCGATCTGCCACTGGCCTCGCGGCGGCCTCGGCGGCTGCCATCAGCGAATCGGAGCTCCGCGCTTTTGTCGATACGCTCCTCGATCCGCCGCGCCGCCGGACGCTGGAAACCGCGGGCAGCGTGGATTTGCCCTGGGTGGCGCCCGACGTGGACGATGGGCCGCAGCGTTTTCGCGTGAACGTCTTTTCGCAAGCGCACGGCTTGGCGGTTGCCCTGCGCCCCATCAACCGGCACGCCCCTTCGTTTGCCGAGCTGAATCTGCCCGAGAGCATCGGCGGCCTGGTGGCCCCGACCGGCGGCATGGTGCTGGTGGTCGGTCCCACGGGCTCGGGCAAATCGAGCACGCTGGCCGCCATGCTCGAAATGGTCAACCGCACCCTCGCCCGGCACGTCATCACCCTCGAAGATCCCATCGAATATGTCTACCAAACGCGGCGCTGTCTCATCCACCAGCGCGAGGTGGGCACACACGTCGAGAGCTTTTCCGCGGGCCTGCGCGCGGCGCTGCGCGAGTGTCCCGACATGATTCTGGTCGGTGAAATGCGCGACCGCGAGACCGTGTCCATGGCATTGACCGCCGCCGAGACAGGGCATCTGGTGCTGTCCACGCTTCATAGCGGTAGCGCGCCCATGGCTATCGATCGCATCGTCGACGTCTTTCCCGAGCACCAACAGGGCCAGATCCGCCAGCAGGTGGCGGGTTCGCTGCGTGCGGTGCTGACCCAGCAACTCTTGCCCGGCACGCGCAAGGGCACACGCTTTCCGGCCATCGAGCTTCTGACCGTGAACTACGCCGTCGGGGCGCTCATCCGCGAAGGCAAGACCCACCAGCTGGCCAGCCAGATCCAGACCGGACGCGAGGACGGCATGGTGGCGTTCGAGGCCTCGCTGTTCGAGCTGATTCGCACGGGCAAGATCACGCGCGAGGTGGCCGTGGCCGCGGCCCGGGATCCGGCGGAGTTGCAGCGCCGCCTGCGCGAGGCGCGGCTGTAGGGCTGGCGGTGTAGGCTGGCTGTCATGACGTCGAGTCCGCTGACCATCTGGTGCAATCTCCAGTTGCCCGGGCGTGCGCTGGCTGCCCTGCAAGCGGGGCTCCGGCCGCACCGCTTGGTCCGGGCGGCCGAGTCGACCACGTGCTTTCAGCCCATCGGGCGCCACGATTCTACGCTGGCCGAGGCCGATGTGGCCTTTGGGCAACCTGAGGCGGATCAGTGCCTGGGCTGCTCGCGCCTGCTTTGGGTCCATCTGGCCAGCGCCGGGTACACGACGTTTGCTGGCGACGATATTCGCGTCCCGTTCATCGCGCGCGGTATGCCCTTGAGCAACAGCTCGTCGGTGTACGACGAGCCCTGCGCGCAGCACGCGCTTGCCTTCATGCTGGCGGAGGCCCGACAACTGCCCGGATCCATCCGCGACCAGGCAACGACGCACGCCTGGAACACCCCGCCCACGCGCGCCGCCTCGTTCTTGATGAAGGGCCAGACCGCTCTGCTGGTCGGCTACGGCGCCATCGCCAAGCGCCTGGCCGAGCTGCTCGGTCCCTTTGGCCTGCACCTGGTCGGATTTCGTCGGCGCCCTCGCGGCGACGAATCGATCGAGGTGCATGCGATGACCGAGTTGTCGCGCTGGTTGCCGCGCGCCGACTGGGTTATCGACATTCTGCCGGCGGCTAGCGACACCGCCGCCTTCTTCGACGGCGCAAGGTTCTCCGCCATGAAGCCCGGCGCGATCTTCATCAACATTGGCCGCGGTGCCACCGTGGACCAGACAGCCTTACGCGCGGCCCTGCGCGGCCACCTGCGCGCCGCCTATCTCGACGTCACCATGCCCGAGCCTCTGCCGCCCGAGCACCCGCTGTGGACGCAACCGAATTGCATCATCACGCCCCATGTGGCGGGAGGGCACGAGGACGAAAATGATCGTCTGGTGGCGCTCTTCCTTTTCAATCTGGACCGCTTCGTGCGCGGGCAGATGCTGGCCGGGCGCGTGTACTGAATCCCCATCCTCGTACCCCATTGTTAAAATGCCGATCCAGTGTCGGCATGGCAGAACGGTGAGGGGATCCGCGGTTTGCGCTAGCCCCAGTGAAAGCGAAATAGGATAGAGTCCATCGGGTATTCAGGCCAATCAAGTCGAGGCATGCGAGCGCAACCCGGGTGGGGCGGCTCAGTCGGAAAGCCGTCTGGTTTGACGGGCCAGACTGCCACTCCTATACTGCGGTGCGGGCGCCGCGTTTCATAAAAGGAGACTTCCATGATCCGTTATCATGTTCGCGACCTGGGCCAAGGCCAGCTCCTCGATAGCATGGGTGGTATCAATGCCACAGGGGCGGCGGTCTTCACGGAGATGCCAACTCTGCTTCCAGGCGTCACCCCGACAAATATTGCGGGTGTTCCCAGCCCCGATGGGGAAGTCTTCCATTTTCCCAATGTGTTCCACACGCACGATGGGTGGAGTTACTTCGGGACCCTGGCGGGTGGGCTCAACAATGCGGGTGTCGCGGTTGGCAGCGCGACGAAGCAATTCGATGGGCCGTCGGTAGCGATCAAAGTGCAGGGGCCGACCTTGCTCGAAACACTGTTGCCACTTGCGGGTTTCAGCCAAAGCTTCGGCGGCGACATCAACGACAAGAACGTTGTGGTCGGAGACTCTTCCAGCCAGGCCACCAGCGTGGCGACGGAGTGGAGGGTTCGCGAACCTAGCCGGCTTGACGATGGACTCCCCGGCGCGAGTTACAGCCGCGCCATGGCCATCAATCGAACAGGCAGCGTGGCAGGTGTCTATGGAACATCTTCGGGCGGCGCTCGCGCCTTCGTGCGCGTCTCGGACAGCCTCACCGAGGCCAATCTGGGTCCAGAGGGTACCAACACGTTTGCCAATGACATCAACGACGGCGGTCGCGTGGTGGGTAGCTCGGCGGACGGGCGCGCCTGGTTCTGGGAGCGCGGGCCGGGCGTAACGATCCTTGCACCGGGGTCCGCGGACGGCGACGCCAACGCATACGGCGTGAACAACCTTGGCGCGATCGTGGGAACCATCGGGGCGTCGGCCTTCCTTTGGGATCCCTCGCAGGACAACCTGGCGCCGATCGATTTGAATTCGAGGGCCACAATACCCAACCACGGCAATCTGTCGCGTGCCGTGCGCATCAACGATAGTGGGCTGATCCTTTGTGAGGGGGCGAGTGACCTCGGACCAAACCGCGTGTATTTGCTGACACCCTACATGGCTCTGCAACCTCATCCCTGCGCGGTGTCGGATGAAGTATTGATGAGTTTCGCCCCGCGGGATGGCGTGTTCGGAGTGAACTACCCCTGTCGGGGACCGGGCGACATTCCGCAGGGAGTTGTGCCAGTGAGCCAGCTCTGCCAATTGGTAAGCACCGATGCTCTCGAATGTCCGGGCTGCATGCGGCTGCTAGGCGCACCCTGCGGAGACGGGTGGGTGATCAACGTCGATGGCGTGCCCGATGACGTGGGGATCACCCTTTACGCCAAGTCAAAGAAGGTAGCCGACTTGCGTCCGGGATCGCCGCCTGCCGCGCGCAAGCCTTTCGTGTCCAAGACGGGCCGGCGTACTCTCGAAGTGGTCTTCTCGCCCAGCGGAAAGTACGAGTACTTCCTGCTCTTTCGGGGGCCCAAGGGCGCTACCGCGAAGTCGGTGTTTCCTGTTCGGCTGACTGTCTTTCGCAAGACCGGCAAAGTGCACACGCCAGCAAAGGCGCCGCGGTCAGCAGTCACGAAGCCTTTGAAGACCCTGTCGTTGAAGAAACCGTCGACGAAGAGGAAGTCCTCGTCTGCGAAGAGGCCATCGACAAAGAAGAAGCAGTCGAAGATGAAGAGGCCATCGGCGAAGAAAAGGCCGTCGAGGAAATCGAAGCCAGCGGCCAAAAGAAAGCCGTCGGCGAGGAGCAAGCCTTCGACGAAGAAGAACTTGCGTCGATAACTGGCTGGATCTCGTTTCCACCGAGACGGCGCGTGGAAGGTGTTCCCTAGTCGATTCCGCGACCTGCTTCGGCCGTTGCGGTGTCGATGGCGGCGATATCGACCGCAATCGGCAGGTCGTTGGGCATCGACAGGTCGATGGCGAGCGGAAGATCGATTGTCGCGGAGACGTCGATGGCCGCCGCAAGATCGACGGCCGTCGTCAGGTCAACGCCGCCTGCGCCGTCGATGCGTCCGGGAACATCGATGCGGCTGTCGGGGGTGAGCACGGGCGGCAACTCGGGCGCGCCGGCGTCGCGAGCCGGCTGCACGATGCCGCCGTCCTGGGTGATGGGCATGCCTTGTGTCGCGTAGCGGGCCAAGGCGTCCTTGACCACCTGGCCGGGCGCGCTGGGCGTGCCGGCCCAGTCCGTGATGAGGGACGGGAAGCTGCAACCGCCAACCCACCAGGCCCAGGAGGTCCAGTGGGCGCCCGCCCGGTCGGCGTAGCCGATGACCGCGCTGCTGTAGTCGGTCGCGCAAGCCAAAGCCGAGTCATTGTCGCCGAACTCGGTCACGATCACCGGCGCGGTCGCGGTCAGATAGCCCCACTTTTGGTCGAAGCTCGACACCGGCTTCCAGTTCTGGTTGCTGTACGGGTGGGTGGCGTACATGATGTTGGTGCCCTGGAGCGGATGGGTGGCCACGCCGCTCAGGTCGAAGGCCCAGTCGAGCCCACCCGCGATCACGAGGTTCTGCGCGCCCGTGGCGCGAACCGCGTCGTAGAGCTGCTGCATGCCGACGGCCTTGAAATCGCCGGCCGAGCCACCGCCAAGCCAGACGTCCCACGAGATGTCGTGCGGCTCGTTGTACAGCTCGAAGAGCACGCGGCCGTCGTCCTTGTAAAAAGCAGCAACCTGCTGCCAGAAGGTGA
>Ga0302322_100003629_pt1 | contig 13313 bp, 8 predicted proteins | sample Fen_T0_2_FD_203757 | JGI IMG/M metagenome (GOLD analysis project Ga0302322, IMG submission 203757) | Peat permafrost microbial communities from Stordalen Mire near Abisko, Sweden - Fen_T0_2 | ecosystem: Environmental > Terrestrial > Soil > Wetlands > Permafrost | place: Sweden: Abisko...
TGGGTTCGCCGCGCCATGGGCGACTTGTGGGGCTTTCAGGAGGCCTGGCTCTCGCTGGTGGCCAGCATCTTCGACATGGCCATCTACCCTACGCTCTTCGTTCTGTATCTCTCGCGCCTGTTTCCTTGGTTTGCCGTCAACCATCGCGGAGTGATGGTTGGCCTGGCTGTCGTCGTTGTTTGCGCCGCACTCAACATCGCCGGAATCCGCGTGGTAGCGACCACCTCCGTCTGGCTGTTCTTCCTGCTTTCGGCGCCGTTCGTTGCCATCGTGATTCTGGCGCCGTTCAAATATGGTGCGCTGGCGAACGCGGTTACCACTCCCACAACGTCGCACATCGACATCATCGGCGGCCTGCTGATTGCCATGTGGAACTACATGGGCTGGGACAACGCTTCCACCATCGCGGCCGAAGTGAAGCAGCCGCAACGGACCTACCCGAGGGCCATGATGGCAGCTGTTGCGCTGGTTTCGCTCACTTATATTCTCCCGGTGGCCGCCATGTCCATGACCAAGCTGAGTCCCTCAGCGTGGGAGACAGGCTCGTGGGCCGAGGTCGCGGGATTGCTGGGCGGGCCACTCCTGCGCATCGCACTCGTCTTGGGCGGAATGATGAGCGCCTTCGGCATGTTCAACGCGCTGGTCATGAGCTATTCGCGCTTGCCGCTGGCCATGGCACAAGACGGCATGCTGCCCCCGGTCTTCATGAAGGTCACCCGGCGCACCGGCGCTCCATGGGTCGCCATCCTCGTCCTCGCCACCGGATGGGCCATGTGCCTCGGTCTCGGCTTCGAACGCCTGGTGACCATCGATATCCTGCTCTACGGGTCGAGCCTGGCCCTGGAGTTCATCGCGCTGATCGTCCTGCGCATCAAGGAACCGAATCTGCCGCGGCCGTTCAAAGTCCCGGGAGGTCTGTTCGGTGCGGTGTTCATCGGAATTTTCCCCACGCTGCTGCTCGGCTTCTCCATCGTGCGTAGTGACCAGGAGCAGATTTTCGGACTCAGCAGTCTGGTCTTCGGCCTCCTGCTGATCGCCGCCGGCTTCCTCGCCTACGGCATCGACCTCGCCCTCCGCCCCGCCCGCTCCGCCCCCCCAACCTCCGCCGGTCTGGATTGAGCGGCCTCGGCTGATTGCAGGCAATCTGGCTATTTCAGCGAAAACGGTTGCATATTTCTGTGCAATTCCTGAACGTCTTACATCTCCGTGCAATTGGAAAATAGACAACCGAGAAGTCGGGCGGCTAAAACCCCGGACCAGACGCCCGGGGTCAACACGAATCCTCACACAACAGCTACTGCGGCTTCACCACCAGCAGCTCAAACGTGTCGGGCAGAATCTTCCGCCGCTGTCCCGCCGGTGGTGGCGTCGGATCAAACTGAGCCGTCACCGTATAGACGGTGTTGGTCGCATCGTCCAGCGCCATCGTGCGGGCGCCCTTGGCGGTTGGAACGCTTTGCACCAGCGAATACTTGTCGGGCGAATCTTCGTGAATTAGGGTAACGACTCCGTCGGCCCCGGACGACATAAAGAGCTGCTGCGTTTTGGGGTTGAACACTCCTGCATCCACGCCGTCTCCAATATCCACGGTCGTGACCAGCTTGCCAGAGTCGGGATCGACTACGGCCACGATTTTGCTGGCGCATCCCGCGAACAAGCGTCTATGGGCGGCATCAAACGCCAGTGCGCTGGGATCGTCGCACCCCGCCATCGGATAGTGCTCGGCGACAGTGAGTTTGGCAGTGTCGATGCGAACAATCTCGCTTTTGTCTTCGATGTTGACGTACACATTGCCTTTGCCGTCAGCGACTCCTGCTTCCGGCTTGCCCCCGAGCGGAACGCTTCCGATGACCTTGCCAGTCTTGGCGTCAACCACCGTTGCATCCTGCGTCTTGGCATTGAAGGTATAGACGCGCTTGGCCGACGGGTCATACAGAATGGCATCCGGCCGTTCGCCGACTTTTACCCTGTCGGTCACCTTCAGCGTCTTTAGATCAAAGATGGCGAGCGTGTTGTCGCCCCCGCTGGTGATGAAGCCTTTGCCAAGTTCGTGTGCGAGCGCCACACCGTGTACGCCTTGCAGGTCGGTAATATCGGCCGTTTGCTTGAGCGTCTTGGCATCAACCACCATGACGTGCGTACCGCGAGTGATGAACACACGGTTACCGGCAGGGTCGTAGGTAACGTAGTCCCAGCCGCCCTCGCCTCCGAGCTTGACCCGGTCAGCAAGCTTGTAAGACTTTTGTCCGAAGGCGGGGAGCGAGAGTATCACTGTGGCCGCGAGTACGAGGATAAGAATACGTTTCATACGTTCTCCTTCTTTAGGTCGTTATTGCGAGTTTGTTTCTGCGTGGCTGAGGTAATAGTGAACCGTCGGAGTGATGATAAGCGACAGCACCATGGAAATTGTGATTCCTCCGATGACCGCGATGGCGAGCGGCTGAAGCATTTGCGAGCCGGCACCGAGTGCCAAAGCCAAGGGCAACATGCCGGCAGCAGCAGCCAGCGCCGTCATCAGGATAGGACGCAGTCTTCGCCTTCCTGCCTGGATCATGGCCTCCTCGGCCGAGTAGCCCAGGCTTCGAAACTTCTGCTCGGCATCCAGCAGCAAAATACCGTTTTTGGCCACAATGCCGATGACCATGATCAACCCCATGAACGAGGCGATATTGAACGTCGTCCTCGTGACCAGCAGGCCGAGAAACACGCCCGAAGTAGAGAGGATCGCCGACGAAAGGATCGCAATCGGAGCCGCCAGGGTGCGAAATTCAAAGAGCAATACTACGAACACCAGCACGATCGCGAGCACAAGCACGAGCAGCAGGTCATGGAACGATTGCTGCTGTTCAGCGTAAGTCCCGCCGTAGACCACCCGAATCGACGACGGAAGATGCAGTCCGTCCACGACCTTCTGAACCGCAGTGATGGAGCTGCCAAGATCGCGGCCCTCCAGGCGCGCGGTGACCGCAACATCGCGTTGCAGGTTTTCGCGTCGAATTTCGGTTTGTCCGGGCAACTCCTTAACTTCTGCGAGTGCTCCCAGCGTTGCCGTGTGTCCCGAAGAACTATTGAGTAGCGTGTTGCTCATCGCCTCCAACGACGTGCGACTCGATTCGGGATAACGCACGCGAATGGTGTACGGAATATCTTCAGCAATTACCGGAGTCGCGGCTGGTTTGCCTTCCAGAACTGCTGTTGCATCAACCGAAACCTCTTCTGGAGTGAATCCGGCGCGTGCTGCGACCGTGGGGTTCACGTGAAAGACGGTTGCCGGACCGCTGATGGTGTTCTCGATTCCGTTGCGCATGTCCACAACGCCGCGCACCTCTTGAATGGCCTCACCCACCTTTGGCGCCCACTGCTCCAGCAATTTCGCATCGGGCGAAAACAGCTTGATTTGCACGGGTTCCGGCGAGTTTGACAGGTCGCCGATCATGTCTTGCAGCACCTGGACATATTCGACTTCAAGGCCCGGTTCTTGCTGTTCGACCTTGGCGCGCAATTCCGCAATGATGTCTTCACCGCTGCGACCACGCTTGCGCTTGAGCTTTACGGCGATGTCCCCCCGATTCACTTCGGTTACCGCCGCGAGTCCCAACTCCAACCCCGTGCGTCGCGATGTGCTTTCGACCTCAGGAATTTCTCTCAGCATCTGTTCAACGTGGCCGACCATACGATTGGTTTCTTGCAGGGAACTGCCTGCGGGCGAAAGGTAATCGACGATGAACCCGCCTTCGTCCATCTCCGGCAGCAGGTCTGTGCCAAGCGAAAGAAATGCCGTAACAGAGACAGCGATGACGATGACGGCGAAGGCAGCTATCCATTTTGGCCGCTCCAGCCCGAAGCGCAGCCAACGTTCGTAAAAGTCCACCATGCGACGGAAGCGGCCCGTGAGGCTCGCGTCTTCCGCAGCCATCAGCTTTTGTTTGTCGTCCAGGTCGCTTTGCTGCGGCGCTCCTCCATGCGAGCCGCGAATGAAGTACTGGCTGAGCGTGGGCGTCCACGTCAGTGCCAGTCCGAGCGACGTAAGCAGCGACACTCCGACCGTAATCGCAAGTGCGCGGAAGAATACGCCGAAGACGCCCGTCATCGAGATCAGGGGCAGGAAAACCACGATCGGCGTTATCGTAGAACCGATCAGCGGAACGGTGATCTCACCCAGTGCGCTCTGGATCGCTTCCAGCCGCCCTTGCCCGGCGTCTCGGTGCAACGCGACGTTTTCCACCACCACGATCGCGTCGTCAATCACCAGACCGACGGCGGCCGCCAGCCCGCCAAGCGTCATCAAGTTAAAGCTTTCGTTGAGCACCTTAAGCGCAATGAAGGTGATCAACACCGTAGCCGGGATCACCAGTACAGCGACTACGGAAGTACCCCAGTCGCGGAGAAATAGCACCATGATGAGCGAAGCGAGGACGACTCCAATGAGAATGGCATCGCGCACGCTGTGGATCGAATCCACCACCAGGCCCGATTGGTCGTAGAACGGCTCGAGATGAACTCCTGGTGGCAGGGATTGCCGAATGCGCTCGACCTCCGCGTGTACTTCATTGGCAACGGCGACGGTATTGCCGTCCGGCTGTCGGTTGACGCTTAACAGCACTGCCGGTTTCCCGTTCGCTGTCACGATGGTGTACACCGGCTTCACGCCCGCCGAGACGGCAGCCACGTCAGCCACCTTTACTGGCACGCCCGCCTGCGTATATTTGATGACGACCTGCCCCAGCTGGTCTGGATCATGCAGTTGTGCGTCGACCAACCCAAGGTATAACTGGTGGTTCTGCTCGAGCAGGCCCGGAGAGTCGATGAGGTTGGTGCGCCTCACTGCTTCGAGGATGTCCGTGACCGTGACGCCTGCCGCCAGAAGCTTCGCCGGATCCGGAGTAATGTGGAATTCTGGTTCCTGTCCTCCCTGGACCAGAACCGTCGCGACGCCGTCGAGGCGATTCAGGCGCGGTTTCAACTCATACGTGGCCAGTGTCCAAAGCTGGGTTTGTGGAACCGTATCTGAAGTAAGGCTGTAACCAATGATGGGAAAGCTTGCAAACGTCAGCCGATGCGTCTGTATCACTGCGGTCGGCGGCAGCGTGGTGCGAACGTTTGCCAGCGCGGCATCGACAAGCTGCAACGTCGTCACCATGTTCACGTTCCAGTCAAAAAAGAGGTCGATTTCCGCAGAGCCCCGACCGGTGATGGAGCGGACCTCCTGCAAGCCTGGCACGCTGTTAACCGATTCTTCGATAGGCCGGGTGATTGTCACCATCATCTGGTCGATTGGCATTACGCCGTTATCCACGCCAATCAGAACGCGAGGAAAGTTGGTGGTAGGGAAGACGGCTATGGGAATCGTGAACGCGAGGTAAGTTCCCGCCGCGATCAAGATCAACACCAGAAAGATGATGGACTTCCCATACCGCGAAAACCAGTACTTCTGGCCTTCACTCGAGGGAACGCGCATTTGCTGCAGCAAGGATTGGAGTCGTTCGCGCATTGGGCCTAGTCTTTCGCCCCAACCGGCTTGGCCGCACCAGGCTTGTCAGGTTCGGCGATCTTCACCTTGGTCTTGTCAGGCAAACCGTAAGAACCGCCAACGATGACGGTTTCTCTCCCGTTCAATCCTTTCGTAATCTGTATGATTTCACCCTCGCGAATGCCGGTTTCCACTTCCGTCTGCATCGCTTTGCCGTCCTGGATTACCATCACAGTCGTCCCGCCTTTCGGCGATTTCAGAACAGCTGACGCCGGTACCACCACGGCATCGCTGAGTGTCCGGGCCACCATCTCCACCGTGACTGACGAACCCGGGCGGAGGCCTCCATCAGGGTTGGGCGCTTCGATCCAAACCTCAACCGTAGTGCTGTTGGCATCGAGCGCCGGACTGACCAGCGTGACCTTGCCCTTCGCCTCGATGCCACCTGCAGCTTTCATATTGGCGGCGTCACCTATTTTGAGTTGTGAAGCCTCGTCCTGTGGGATATGGGCTTTAGCAATGACGGAAGAAGTGTCCATCACTGTGAGCAGCGGCGTGCCCGGAGGTGGCGTTTCGCCCGGATAGGTCGGGCGGTCGGTAACCACGCCGTCGATGGGGCTGCGAATTTCCGAGTACCCCAGTTGCGCGGCGGCGCCTTCATGCTTTCCCTTGGCTGAGGTGAGCTGGCCCTCCGCTGATTTCAGTTGCTGCTTCTTCCCGGCTGACTGCAATGCCGTCATGTGCATTGAGGCGATCTCGTATTGCGATTTCGCCTGCGTCAGCGTAACCAGTGACTGATCGTAATCTTTACGCGGCAGCGCACCTTCGTCGTACAACTTCTTACGGCTGTCATAGATCTTCTGCTGCGCGTCGAGGCTTTCTTTGGCGGCCTTCAGGTCGTACTCGGCCTTCTGCCATTCCTCAGGAAGGGCCGAAGTGGTTTCAATCTGGTACGCGGCCTCCGCCTGATGGAAGGAGCCCTTCGTCTCGGTTTCTGCCGCGGCAAGGTCACGGTTTTCAATGACAGCGAGGAGCTGTCCGGTGTGTACATGACTGCCGCGATTGACATAAAACTGCTTTACCGGAGCTACGATCTTGGGTGTGATCGCAGCCTGGTTCTTCGGATAGAGCACCGCCTCACTTCGTATCACTTGCTGAATGGACTTTTTCTCAGCCGTGGCCGCCTGCACCGTGACCACTGGCCCAGCCTCCTCTTCTTTCTTGGAGCACGAAGCCATCAGCAGCACTGTGAGAGCAACTACGAGACACAAGGCAGCCGGAATCTTGCGGCAAGCTTTCATCTAAAAGGTCCCCGTTAGCGTCTGTAGATTGGCAATTGCCAGGTGATATCGCGCCTCACCGTCATGTAAGTTATTGCCCGCCGCCGTCAGTGTGTTTTGTGCATCCACTACTTCGAGGGCGTTCGCCTCACCAGCTTGGTACCGCATATTGGTGAGTCGTAGGCTCTGCTCAGCGAGCTCGGCAGTTTGCTGTAGCGTTTGCATCTGACTGTAAGCCAGCTCTGCCTCACTGTAGAACGATTGCAGATCGGCAATCGCTTGTCGTTGCGCAGCGCTCAATTCCACCTGAGCTTGGTGCCGAACCAGCTCCGCCTGGCGGACTCTGCTTTGAGTGGCGCCCCAGTTCCAAACGGGGATATTCAGCGTGGCGGTTCCGGCATAGCCGAGGTTCTCGACTCCGCTGGGCGCGCGCGTGGCAAACTGGTTGGCATTGATGCCGTAGAACATATCTACCGAAAGAGAGGGCAAATATCCGGCCCGTGCCGCCCCGACTTGCTTGTTAGCCACGCCGAGCGCAGCAAACGCGGCCTGCAACTCCGGATTGCTCTTTGCGGCCATACCTTGTAGTTCGTTCAGCGGAGGAAGCGCGGGCATGGTGCTGAGATCGTTGACCAGGGTGAAATCCTGGAAGAAGTTGGGGAATAGCAACACACCCAACGACAAGCGAGCGTTTTGCTCGCCGAGTTTCGATTCCTCCCAGCCGCGCTTTAGATCGTTAGCCTGAATCTGCGCCTTGAGGGTGTCGGAATGGGCCACCTCGCCTCCCTCTTCCAACTTGCGGCTGAGGTCAAGAAAATGCTGACCTTCGCGGTAAGCGCGCTCGGCATTTGTGGTCCGCGTCTGCGCGGTCAACAGTCCATAGAAGGATTGAACGACTGTCACCGTGAGCCCGCGCGCCGCGATTTCCGCGCGTGCCTTCGCCAGTGCGTGCGCCGCCGCCGCGCGCTGGTAGTCCAGCACTTGGGCTGCGCTAAGGCTCTCATGGGCGACGCCTTGGCTGATGTATTCATGCACACCGTTGGCGCCAACATAGCGTCCTGTAGCAGTTCCGTTGCCTTGGGTATAGAGAAACGCATTGTTGTAGTCCACCCCCGGCAGCAGAGATGCTCGGGATTGGTAGCGATCCTCTCGTGCTAGCCCGAGCTCGGTGACCGCTGCCTGAAACTGTGGACTATTCACCTTCGCACGCTGCAAAGCGTCTGCGAGGGTCAGGACGACCGGTGACGGTGGCGTGCCCACTGGCACAGGCGATGCCGGGGCTTGCGCTTGGGCAGCGGCACACGACGCCAGCAGCCCTAGTGTTAGGTAAGCAATTTTGCTGATCACAAGCACTCTCCCAGCAGAATGCTATCGCACGGCTTAATTCAAGCTGAAGGCTGAACAATGCGCCGTCGCCACAGGCCTGCAATTGAATCAGGACTCCGTTCACCATATCGTTAGACTCGATTGGTGACGGTTACGATTTGTTGCGGAATGCTGCAAGCGGTTTACGTGCCTGGATGTAGTTACACGCTTGCACTCGTTTCTCACGCAGGCAATGTCACGACCATCCGCGTACCCTCTCCCTGCCTGCTCTTCGGTTCAATCGTGCCTCCGTAGGCCTCCACCAGCGCTTTGGAAATCGCCAGCCCCAGTCCATAGCCGCCCGTGTTTCGCGTGCGTGAAGCATCCCCGCGATGGAATCGCTCAAAGATGTGTGGCAGCTCTGCCGCAGGAATTCCGGGGCCGTCGTCAGCAACTTCGACGTATCCACGGCCATTGTCAGACCGCATCTTGATGCGCACGGTCGCGCGGTCCGGACTGAACCGGATAGCGTTCTCCAGCAGGTTTGACCACACTAGCTCCAGATCATCGGGGTCCGCGAACAGTCGCATGGATCCATTCGGCGTGAAGTCGATGGCAATGCCACGTTGATCGGCGACGGCATGCACCCGCTCGATCGCAGCCTCACACGTTACGGCCACGTCAACGTGAGCCAGATCGCGGCTTAGGCTCCCGGCCGCCCACTGCTCCGCTCGCGCCAGACGCAACATCGAGTGCAATAGCTTCTCCAGCCGGGCCATATCGTCAAGCGCTTCTTCCAGTCCTGCGCGGTACTCGTCCGCACTACGCGGACGTTGCATCAGCGACTGCAAAGTAGACTTGAGAATGGCAACTGGTGTCTTCAGTTCATGCGCGGCGTTGGCCAGGAACTCGCGTTGCTGCGTGAAAGCTCGATGGAGTCCGGCGAGCATCGACGTCATGGCATGGGTGAGCGGTTCCAGTTCAAGGGTGTCCCGCGCTTCTTCCGGAGGATAGAGGTTCCAATTGGAAGGCGAGATTGACGCCGCACTGTTGGCAAGTTCCGACAGCGGACGCAAACTGCGGCGTAGCGCCCAAATCAAAAACCCGCCCGAAATCGCCAGCAGAAAAATGCTGCCGATCGCGATGTAGGTCAGTACTTGGCGCACCGCGGTGATTACTGGCGAAACGGGTGCGGCATACGTGACCGTCAGGTAATCAGGAGGCCCGCCCTTCTCTTCGTGGTCCAGAACGGGTATGTGCTCCCTGCGCAGTGCGCGGTAAGGTATGCCGTTGATAACGTAACTTGCGATCCAACGATCCTCGCGCGGCGGCATGACACCTTGCTTTTCCGGCCAGTTCGGAGATCGTGCAATCAACGTGTGGTCATTGGCGAATACTTCGTATAGGTCAGGCGCGTGTGGATCAAGGGGCGGTGGCACCAGACCGCTTTCGAACAGCAATTTGTGCGGGTCGCTTTCGCCGTAACGCACAAGGGCAACGATGCTCATCGCCCGGCCTTGTAAGGCAACGTCGAATGCGTCGCGCAGGTGGTTGCGGGTCACGAAAACCGCGACATCCACCAAACCAACCGTAAGCAGAAGCTGTGCGACTACGATGGTAACCAACAGTCGGCGCTGTATAGAGGTCTTCGCCATGTCATGCCCGCAACATGTAACCCTGCCCGCGCAAAGTGTGAATCACCTTGCTCCCGGTGCTGTCCTCCAATTTCCGTCGCAGTCCGGAAATATAAACTTCGATGACGTTACTGAAGCGTTCCCAGTTGAAGTCGTAGAGGTGCTCGAGAAGTTCGGTTTTCGACACCACCGCTCCGGGTCGATGGGCTAGGTATTCCAGCACTCGATATTCCATCGCCGTCAGCACAATGAGCTCGCCTTTGCGGCGCACCGCCAGGGCCGACGTGTCGATCTCGATGTCACCAACCTTCAGCACGGCGTCGCTCTGTCCCTTGCCTCGGCGGATCAGCGCCTTCGCTCGCGCCAGCAACTCCCCCAGATCGAAGGGCTTCGCCAGGTAGTCATCGGCCCCTGCGTTCAGCAAAGCTACGATGGACCCCTTTTCGTCTCGGGCGGTTAACACCATAACCGGAACCTCCCCGCCGTCCCCGCGCAATCGCTTCAGCAGGGCAAGGCCATCGATTTTGGGGAGCATTAGGTCGAGCAAAAGCAGGTCATACGGGTTGGTTTGTGCCATGTACAGCCCGTCTTCGCCATCGTGGGCGATGTCCACCGCGTAACCTGCAGTTTCGCGCAGACTGCGGGCAATATTTTCCGCCAGCCGTCGCTCGTCTTCCACGATCAGGACCCTCATGGTTTGCCGTCCTACGCCAGTAGTGTGCTCCGTCCTTATCTGTGTAGCAAGCACGAAACCTCAATCGGCAATGCTAAAGTAGTGAACCTGAAGGGGCACTGAATAGCGTTAGGTGTCTCGCCCGGTATAACTGAGCTACTGGCTGGTCAGCGCAAACGAATTCTCAGATATACGTTGACCCCAAGAGGATGGTCCCCATAGTAACTTTGGATTGAGGCGGGGATGCCATACAGCGACACGTTCGCTCCCAGACCCGTTTGCGCTCCGTGAAAAGTCCCAAGATCGCGCGTGTACCCGAGGGTGTAGGCATTCACATTGAACCACCGCGCACCAGTAGCGGTAGCGACTTGGTCTTCCAGGGCGGGGTTGTCGGCGAAAAGCTCATCGCGCTGTGACCACTCGTAGCGCCCGCTCACGAAGTTCTTCCCCCCAATAGGGATCAGCGTTTCCGCGAGCACGGCGTTCGATCCGTATTGGTTTGCAGTCTTCCAATTGCGGCCCCACACCAGGCTTGTTGCCCACCAATTGCCACTCGGTCGCGGAACGACGTACTCCACCGATGCAGTTGTGCGCACCACGTCGCCGGGCTCAAGTGCTTCGGGATGCGACAGACGTCCCGCCGACACCTGTGCTGTCCAGCGCGGAGTGGGCGTGAAAGTAATACGCCCGGAGTATGAATTCATTGGACCGAGGCTGATCGTCCACCGATTTTCGCCGGACTCGCTGCCGTAAAAACCTGAAGCCTCAAAGCGTACGTATTGAAACGCCAACACTCCGGTCAATACATTACTGGCGATATGCGTGGAATCCTGCCAGTGATGGCCCAGTGTGGCCTGCGGAATTTCCATTGCTGACGCACGATGCGGGAACGCCACCGGACCCAATGCCGGATCGCCCACGATTCCGTAATACAACGCCGCCATAGCGTGCTCTCCCACGCTGTGTGCGTATTGAGCGCTGATCTCCATAAAAAAGTTATGGGGATGCTGTGCATTCGTTATCGGATTGCCGAAGGCTGTCTCGCCAGTCTGGAATAGCAGCGGATAGCGACGCTCCGTGATGGTTGCGGGCTCCAGACTCAACATCGTCCGCAGCATGACGCCGCCGCCGCCCAGACGGTGCATCGCGCCGAGCATGCCCCAATTGGACGAGTAGAACTTGTCATAGCCGTACGGCCCCGTCTGTTGCGTGTCCACCAAGAAGGCTTGTCCCATCCACATGAGGTTCCAGGAACCAACGCTGTTCATCACCATTGGCATCGGCCAAGCCGTCGGCTGCACCGCCGTGCCCGAAGATTCCTCCATAAAGAATGATTCGCTGACAGACATGCCGTGGCCCATCTGCTGATGATCGTGCATGTCCATGCCCGATGTATCACTTGTCTGGGCCGAGGGCTGCGCTTCAGGGGTTATCGTCGATTGCGCACGTATTTCCGCGCTGAAAATCAACGTAGTGACAAGCGCAGCCAAAATCTCGAGGCATACGACCAGAAATTTCGCTCCAAGTTTACGTTGATACAGTATTGAAACCATGGCACTCGATCCGCCGCGGCACGCGGGGAGTCTACTTCTTGATTCTAAAGGACATGAAAAGTCCGTCCCGGTCGGGTGGCACAGAACTCTTTGGCGACTGTGCTGAGCGTCACACGACGCCGAAGGCGGCCCGCGGCTCTTGGTGATAAGTGGCGTGTGGTGCCACGATCAGCTTAAGTCCGGAACTGGTCGCACCGCTCTTCATCCCATCCAGGTCCTCGAAAGTACCCTCAGGTGGTGACTACTAGCGTATATAGTAACTAGCCGTAAAGTTGTATCTCCAGCAAATTCAACGATACCACTCTCAAAGTGCCATTATTTTGTGCACGTTGTGTCACGTACGATTGGTTACCTGTAGTTACTATTTGATTACGGAAGACGTATTTACTTCCTCGATTTTTGGCCTCACAATCGCAGGCGTAGTTGGGCAGTTCTGGGGGAGGGCTGCCTTCCTAGGCGCTCCGCGGCAACGCGGAGCGCTTCTGATTTTAGGTCATTTTCTCTCCGTCGTTCAGCAACGCAGTGACATCTCAAGTGTCCCTCGTTCTCCTACAAATGCGACCGTACCCCCTGTTCTGCATCTAACTTCCTGCATCCCGAAATGCTAAGTGTCGGATGATACGATTGGATGACACGCGCCTGAAATCCGGGCATGCACCGTGTGGAAGCAGACCTCAGGAGGGTACATGGCAAGTGAAGCAATCATGGAAATAACCGACGCGAATTTTGACCAATCGGTGCTGAAGTCCGATCAGCCGGTGCTGATCGATTTCTGGGCGGCGTGGTGCGGTCCCTGCCGTGCTCTGGCGCCAGTCGTTGACGAAGTAGCACAAAGCTACAGCGGCCGGGTAAAGATCGGAAAGATGGACGTCGACAAGAATGTTTCCACCCCGCAGCGCTATGGTGTGCGCGGAATTCCGACGCTGCTGATTTTCAAGGGCGGCCAGGTGAAAGAGCAAATCGTCGGCTACGTCTCTCGCGACGTCATCGAGAAGGCGCTGGATAAGAATCTGTAAAGCGAATAAGTTTGCTTTTCGGCGCGGCTGAGTCCGCGCCTTTTTCTTTTTGGTGCAGCGCGCGAGTTGTTACCGCATCTGGGCGTTCAGACTGTTACAATTCGTGGCGCAATCCTCCGGAGGCACCATTCCGGACGTCATTGAAACGCCCGAGCCATTTTTCCGTACAAGTCTTTAGCTGTCATTAGATTTGGTGGCCAGGGTTTAGCCCTAACGGAGCCTGAATTGGACGATAACCAAGCAGTCAATGCGCTGGTCCGCCGCTGTGTGGCGGGCGACGCAGCGGCATGGCAGGAAATCGTCCAGCAATACAACCGGCGGATCTACAACATTTGCTACCGTTTCTCGGGCTCGCAAGACGATGCCGCCGACCTCACCCAAG
>Ga0302322_100003630_pt1 | contig 13312 bp, 10 predicted proteins | sample Fen_T0_2_FD_203757 | JGI IMG/M metagenome (GOLD analysis project Ga0302322, IMG submission 203757) | Peat permafrost microbial communities from Stordalen Mire near Abisko, Sweden - Fen_T0_2 | ecosystem: Environmental > Terrestrial > Soil > Wetlands > Permafrost | place: Sweden: Abisko...
GCCGCCGAGTTCGGACTGGCCACCAAGGCCCATCAACTCAACCAAGCACTGGTTGACAAGCTCGGTCCCAAGCCCGGTGGCCTCACAGCAGGCGAAGCCGTTCGAATCATCGAGGAAGCCCAAGCCACACACTTCACCGAGCTTTTGGACGCAATTCCGACCCTTGCCCGCGCGGGCGAGGTTTCGTCTGCTGCAAGCCGGAGTGGCGGCCGCAGATCAGTTTTTTTGAAGCAGTACACGGTCGCATTCTGCGTCCTGATGGGCAGCGGCCCGAGAATTCGCTCCAGGTTGGCTCGGCACGCCACAAGCACGTCGTCGTACGTGAGGATTCGTAGCTTGTTGTGTTGTGGGCGAGAAGCTGTTCGTGGACTACTCAGGAAAGAAACTTCGGTGACGACCCTTGCGACCGGGCGGCGTGCTTAGCGAAACACATTGATTTCTCGCCACCCGACCCACGACGGACTCACGCTGGTGGTGACGCGCAAGTAGCGAACGTTGCCGAACGATCCGGATAGGGCGATATCCTGTCCGTCCTGAGTGAACTGACTCAGGGTGCCGAGCACGCGCAGTTGATTCAGTGCGGGTCCGCCGTAGACAATATGAGTCGTCGCGCCAGCCGGCGTCTGCGCGACCACGAGGTCGATGTGCGACAGAGTTTGCACACGGCCCAGGTCGAGGTCCACGCTTTGCGGCGCGTAGGCGAAGGCGGTCCAAATGGTAGCTCCGTCGCCATCGACCAAAGAAGGCAGTAGCGCCGTGCCCGCCGTAGTCGACGCCAGCGGAATTGGATAGAGTCGTGTGGATCCAGTCGTCCACACGTCGACTTCCCGCCAGCCAACCCACGAAGGACTCTGCAGTGTGTCGATGTAGAGCCAGTTGCTTGGTTGCGAACCGGACCAAGTCAACGTCTGGTTGTCGCTGGTGAAACCCGTGAAAGTCGCCAGGTTCGGCCAGAACGTATCGGAGGTCGCGGACTTGACGACGTGTTGGGTTTGTCCGGCAGGTGACTGCGCGGTGACGAGAGACAACTTCGATAACGTGATCGGGTCCGCAAAGGAGGCCCAGATCGCGGCATCCGCATAGCCACCCGCATTCCAGGCGCTGGTGTTTGCATAGTCGAAAGCGCGATTTGGGGCTGAGTCCACCGAATAGCTCGAGCTCGCTCCGACGGAGGTCGGATAGGCGAGGCGTGCGCTGCCGTTGACGATGTGCTGCCCGAGCGCCTGATAGTAGGTCTTGACCATCGGCAGATCGGCGGCGCCGATCGACGGCACGGACGGCACGCTGTCCCACAGGAACGGCATGATCATCGCGAAGCTCGGGTCGCTCTCGGCCAGCGCGATCTCGCGTTCGCTGCGGCTCAAAATGGTTGCCTGCGCTTCGGGCGAAGGATCGATCGTGGAGCTGAGCTCCCAGGCTTCGGGAATAAGCACGAGCTGCGCCTGATAGGGCAGATGGCTGCGGGCGATCGCCGTCTTCAACTTGTTGTAGTAGTAGGGCACGGAGCGCCAAGTCCGCCCGTCGCCGGGCGCATACTGCTCTTTAGCGAAGCACTCCGTTTCGAACGGCCCCGGATAACAGTCGTATCCAACCCAATCGACCCCGTTGGGAATCGTCCAAACGTCATTGTCGATGTCTTGCGCCGTGTACGTGACTTGGACGTGAACTTTCGGGAAGTCCGCTTTGAGCTGCGCCGCCACCTTGGCTATGTACGTGGCCATGGCCGCAGACGTTGGCGGTTCGTCGATAACATAAAAGCTCACCAGACTGCTCGCGTAGGGAGCCAGCGCAGCCCTGAAGTTCTTCCAACTTTGAGGCGGCCAGTGCGCTGGGCTCGTGTCCACTTGATCGAAGGGCACGCCACCTGGAAAAAAGAATTGATTGTAAACGCTCAGCACGACACCCATGGATTGGGTCGACGGGTTCGCACGCAAACGTTTGATCTTGGGCAACGAGGTCTGAAACTTGTCATCGCCGAGCGCGTCGCCATAGAGGACGACGTTGGCGTGGTCGTATACCGACGGCGCATCGTCGTAGCTCACGTCGGTGAAGTAGCCGAAGTAGTGCAAGCCCGTGGTTCCAGCCGGCGGCGCGGGCAGGGCGAGTCCGATGCTTGCCATCGTGCACACCGACAATGCCGCGACCGTCGCTAGGGCGTGGCGTCGCAATAGCACGCCGTCAATTCTTGCCATGGCCCACGCCGATGCAGAAAGCGTGCCGCTGCGTGCCGACGCCCCCTGCGCGAAACGTGAGCCCTTTGCTTCTACGCTGCGCGAGCGAGCTGTCCACGGTTGACGCTGGCACTGTCAACCCTGTTCACGGCGTGGCCCGTGCGGTTTTTGCTCGGCCTCCAGCGCAGAGAGTGTTCAGCGTAGACAGTGCAGTGTAGGGACTGGGCGCCTTCGTGGCCTGCGGTCAGCAAGTCAAGTCCGTTGCCGCGGGCTGACTGCGGCCTAAACGGCCAGTACCAGGCTGAACTCAGTGCCTGATCGAACACGGGTATGCCTTTTGCTTTTTCGAGCGGGTGAAGGAGCACACATGAAACTAGAAACAACACATCTCGACAATGGCAGCCTGGTGAAGCGCAGTGGGTCACGTCAGGCGAGGCTGGCAATCCGAAACTCGCTCGCTTTAGCCGGTGGATTGACAGCAACGAGCGGGCTTCTGGCGATCTTGGCGCTGTCGTCTTGTGCGGGGTCGGCAGCGGACTTGGCCACGGCTCATGACGCGCAGGCGCTCGGTACGATCACCAACGTGCGGATGACAGCGGTGGTCCCGCCCGGGACGGTCGATCCGGTGGCAGCTGTCACCACGCTCAAGGCCGGCGCCGCTTTTGCCAACACGACTTGGGGGGCAAAGGCCAACATCAATTTCGTGGTGGACTCGACCGCGCTGATCCATCCTGGGCTATTGTCAGCGCCCGGCGTCGAAAATTGTTCGGACGCAAACCTCGCCGCGCTCGGTGATCAGTTGGTGGGGACCATGGCGGGGTTCATGTGTTCCAGCGCCGCGGGCGAGGCCTCTGGCCCGTCGCACAATGCGCTGCAGCTCGCGCTCAGCCCCAACGTGCTGCACGAAGCCGGTCACTACTTCGGCCTCAATCACGTCTTCTCGGGTGCGGAATTCGACGCCAACTTCGCGGCGCAGGTCACGCCTCAACTGAATGCAACTCCGCGGGCGCAGCGCGCCGCAAAGTGGGTTCAACTCACCAATCAATACTTCGACGGCGATGGTCTCTCCGACACCGGCACATCCACGGGCTCGGGCATCCCGGTCAACCTGCAAGTGCCGCCTACCTCTGTGCAGAATACCTGCCGTATCCCCTACACTGGCCAGATGCGACTACCCATGTCAGATGGGAGCACCTTCGTGGGCAGCTACACCCCGGATCGCACCAACATCATGAGCTACTTTGGCTTCTGCAACGGCACGGTGCCCGGACAGTACAACATTTCGCCGAGCCAGGTGAACATCATCAACGGCACACTTTTCAACGGTCGGCAGCGGCACTTGCTCGGCCCAGCGCTAAACTTCCAGCCATGGGCGCAGATCCCGGGCGCCACCAATCTCGCGCTCGGTGCGACGTCGTTCAACAACCGCGTGTTCCTGAGTGCGGTCGGCACTAATTCGGCGGTTTATGTCACGTCCTCGCCGGGCCCGATCAGCGCGTTCAACGGGTGGGGACCGGTCGGCGCCACTACGGACACTCCCGTCAGTGCAACGACCTTCAACGGCCAACTCTATCTCTTGCTCAAGGGGGGCGCTGACCACAAGATTTACTACGATGTCGCGCTCCCCAATCAAGCGTTCTCGGGCTGGCAACTAGTCGGTGGCTCGACGACGACCGAGATCAACGGGACCGCCTTCGACAATAAACTCTATCTCTTCACCAAGGGCGACACCGGAGACAGCATGCCCTACTACAACGTCGAGCTGCCCGGCGGGCCGTTCCTCGGTTGGGGCGCGGTTGGGGGCGGCATCGCCGACCCGATCGCCACCACGGCGTTCGACAACAAACTCTACATGTTCGTGCCGGGCTCGGGCACCGGCGCGCCCACATCCCAGCTCTATTACAACTACGCTCCGGTCCAACAGCCTTTCGTCGGTTGGAATCCCATTCCCAGCACACTCGACGTCCAGGGCGGTGTTACGATCACGCCGGTCGGCGCGGTGGCGACGACCGTTTTCAGTGGCCGGATCTATCTTTTTGCTAGGGGCAGCAATAACCACCTGTTCTTCAATTCGGCTCTTCCGCAGCAGCCTTTCGGCAGCTGGTACGAGCTGCCGGGCGGGCTCACGACCAACGCTTCTCCGGTTGCCACCGTGCTCGGGAACACGCTCTACGTGGCTGCCAAGGACACTGGGACCGGTATCTTCATTACTTCCGCTGTCGCGATGTAACTTCTAGTAACGGGCTTGCGCAAGAATGCGCGCCGGCACTTGCGTGAGCGCCGGCGCGCCCAGGGCGGGAGCGCTACACGACGGTTGGCTAGTGCCACCGATCGACGTCAGCGCAGTGGGCGTCCCCACCTTCATCGGCACCGGGCAGGGGGCATGGCAAAGCCTGCGAGGGGTGATCAGCGAAATAGTGCTCGTACGGGATGCAACTTCCGAAGACGTGACGCGCCTAGAAACCTATCTTCGCTTCAAGTATCGCTCGGCCCTCCGGCGCTAGCGCCTCGAGCTCGTGACCGGATATTGCCCGCCCGACCAGCGTTGCGCCGTGCACGAGCGCGGTACGCGCAATCACCAAATCGAAGTCAGTCTTCGAACGGCCTTGCGTTCCACCTGTGCGCGCACGACAGCGTAGCGCGCCGCCAGAGCGGCGTCGAAAGGGAGCACGCGCACGCCCGCGGCGAAGCGCTGTAGCCGCAGGACGGCGGTGGACCTCATGACCCCCGGCAGTGGGCCAGTCGATGAATCGGCTGAACCGGCAGCACCGCTTTGCTCTTCCTAGCCCCGCTGCCCATTCCGGCCTTTGTCATGCGCCGCGCGTCGGCGTGTGAGGTGATGAATGGTCAGATTGCAATCGGGAACCGCCGGGGCGTGTTCGCGAACGTTCGCGAACGTTCGCGAACACGCCTTCTTTCGAGTTCGCTCGCCCCGCGCAAAACTGCCGCATCTGTGGAGAGGCGAGTGGGGTGAAGCCGGGCACGCAATCTGCAGTCGTGCCGGCTGAAGTCGAGGATCAAGGCAACGCTCCGTCGCGCAATCTTGTGACGGTGTTCGACCATTGGGGGTCGGCGAAGCAGGGCTGACTGGCTCCGACTTTCACAGGGAGAGAGACAAGACCATGAAAAATACCGTGATCGGCAATCTATACAACGCAGTCAGTTTCAAGATGGTTCGATTGCTCTCAGCGTCAGCTATTCTCGCGCTCGGAACGACGAATTGCGCCATGGACGCGCAATCGGGTGAGGAACCCGCGTCGACGAGCCAAGCCGTGACGACTAGTGATGCGGGGTTCGTTTGGTCGGGCGCCACGACCGGATCATTCGACGCCAACTCGAGCTACTCGTACAATTCCTCGGGCGGCACGAACCACATCACACAGCTCGCGACGGGTCAGTATCGGGTGGACTTCCCGAGCCTCGGCAGCAACGTCTTTGGCGATGTACAGGTGACCGCCTATGGCAGCGGTAGCGAGCGCTGCAAGGTCTCGAGCTGGGGCGCGTCAGGCACCACACTGCAGGTATTCGTTAATTGCTTCAGCGCGACGGGCGCAGCAAGCAACACCCTGTTCACGGCGAACTACGTGCGCCGCTCGGGCGCACCAGGCCAAGAGGGCGGCTACGTGTGGGCCAATCAGGCGTCGAGCGCGTCGTACACGGCGTCGACGTCCTATCAGTGGAACTCGACCGGCGGAGCCATCACCATCACTCATACGCCTGGAACTGGCGCCTATTCCGTGTCGCTTGCCGGCCAGAATATGGGCGGCGGCACGGTCGAGGTGACGGCGTACGGTGCCAACAACACGTATTGCAACGTCGCAGGTTGGGGCGGCAGCGTCATCAACGTGGCGTGCTTCAACGGCAGCACGGGAGCGGCCGCGGAGTCGCAATTCGATCTGATCTTCGCCAACTTGGGGTCACCCAACAACGTCTTCACGTACAGCTACGCTTGGGCGAATCAGCCCTCCGCCGCGAGCTACAACCCGGACAGCACGTACGAGCGCGGCTTCGTAGTCTGCGATAAGTGCCCGTCCGTTCAACCGAACGCAACGATCACGCGCAGTTCAGTCGGACACTACAGCGTCAGGTTCCCCAACGTGGCTGCGTCCTCGGCCGCCTCGAATGTGAAGGTCACCGGATATTCCTCCGGCTCGGACACCTGCAAAGTCACGGGCTGGTTTACAAGTGGCTGGGATGGCGTTGCCAACGTCGCCTGCTTCAGCGCCGCTGGCGCCGCGGTCGACGCGTTCTACACCATCACCTACTCGTCGTTGGTCTTCATTATCGGCTAACCACTTTGCTCGCGCCTGGCTCGCGAGCAAAGTGCGCATTCGCTCCGTGATGAGCAGGGGCACGGTCGTCCTCACGGGGATGTTGACGACTGTGTCGGTTTGCACTGGCTGGAAATCTCGGTCGGAATGGAGGCCAGCCGAGCAACCCGTGGCCAGAGAGACAAGTTCCGCGAAATCAGGAGGCGATTCCGAGACTGCGCACGACGCTGGCCACGATTGGCGAAGGCGGTCCCCGCGCGGTTTCGGAAATCGACCTGGCCGCGCACGCATGCCCTGAAAAATGGCGGCAGCGCGCAACTTCCTGCACGTGGGGTGGAAAGCGAGCTCGCGGGTCCACCAGCAGCGATCCCAAGAATTGCGGGCGCTGTAGTCACGACTGCCAAGGCGGGACCTGTGAGGACAGCACCTGCCAGCCCGTAGTGCTCGTCGCAGGCCAAAACGAACTAACGGAGATCGCCGTAGACGCGACGAGCGTGTCTTGGACCGGCAGCCTCGACATCCGAACGGGCACGGCCGCGGTGATCAAGGTCGGGATCGACGGCGGTACGCCGATCACGCTGGCCTCGGGCCAGGACAGTCCGCAGGGGATCGCCGTGGACGCGACCAGCGTTTACCGGGTCAATTACTTTAGCGGCACCGTAATGAAGGTCGGGATCGACGGGGGTACTCCTACGACGCTCGCTTCTGATCGCAGCGCGCTCGACTGTATCGCCGTCGATGCCACCAGCGTGTATTGGACCGTCGGTGCGGCGGAAGTCCTATGACGCTCGCCTCGGGTCAGGGGGGTCCGTTGACGATCGCGATCGACGCCACGAGCGTCTATTGGGCCGCATTCCAAGACCAAACGATGATGAAGGTCGACTCTGGAAAAAGGCGTGCCGGTCGGGAGGAGATCGGCGCCGTTTCGCGATAAGCTCGGGCCATGGGCACACTCCGCGTTTTGGACACCGCTGACTTGCCCGGCGTTCAGGGTTTGACGTTCGACGGCGCGAGCCAAATCTACAGCCACTACAACGACGTCTTCTCGATCGCGACCCTGTTCCGTTGCGAATCGTCGATCAGCTTTCGTGGCAAAGCTCACCAAGGGCTAGATGGCGCGGTTGGCTTGCTCGAACCCGATGGCATCTTTCGTCACTTGCACATTCCGATTGCCGAGTCGGTGGGCAAGTTGCACATCGACGCGGCCGTGATGGACGAGGCGCGCCGCGCACTCGGCGGGCGCACCAGCGCGATCCGGGTTCGGACCGTGATCACGCGCTCCCCCGCCCTGTTTCAAGCGCTCGCGCGCTTGCACGCGGCCTTGGATCAGCAAGCCTCCGGGCTCGAGCGACAAGAGCTATTCGCGCGCGTACTCGAGCGCGTGTTCATCGATCGCGTCGATGGCAGCGTCGCGCCACCAGCTAAGGGCTACGAGACCGCAGCCGTCAAGCGCGTCCGCGACATCCTGCACGCTCGCTCTGCCGAGCAAGTGTCATTGCAGGAGCTGGCCGCGGCCACCGGGCTCAGTCAGTTCTATCTCTTGCGCGTGTTCGGGCGCTGCATGGGGCTGCCGCCCCATCAATATCAAACCCACGTGCGCTTGGCGCGCGCTCGGGCGCTGCTGCGCCGCGGCGAGCCCGCTTCGCAGGTCGCAATCGCAGTCGGTTTCGCCGATCAGAGTCATTTCGTGCGCGCGTTTCGCCGCTTCCACGGCCTCACTCCGGGTGCGTACTTCGCTCGCGCGAAGCCCGCAGCGGGCACCTGAGTGTTCGAGCGAGGTGCAGTCCGCGTCTTGCGATCGCCCCCTTGAAGCCGGACAACCGCGCGCAGAACCTGCCACACCCAGCCACCAGCCCGTGCCCGCGCAGACGGCGCGTCCGCGAGTCAGGGCCGCTGCTGCGCCCTCAACCGCCTGCGGCGCCCGCGGCAGCCGGCTCGCCCGCGGTTCCTCCTGCGCCTCACTGCGCGCGTCGTGGTCGAGGATCCAGGCCGCCAAGCCGACCGGCGAGTCTGCAATCCCGTACAGGGTCTGCGGGCGGTTGGCCATCTCCTGCGCATAGCCGAGACCATGCTTGTAGAATGAATCGAGCTGGTCCCATGCGCCCTTCTTTGGATGACTGAGACCCCCCAGGCCGCGTCGAATGCCGTCAGTGACCGAAGCGCTCGCGACCACCCGGGCCCCTGGGGATTCGGCTTCACTCCGCTCTACGCTTTCGCTCGCCCGTCATCTGCTGCCGCACGCCGAATCGGATTAATCCCGCCCGGCTGTCAAATCTCCCTTCAAATCCACGCCTGCGCCGAGGCGTGATTGGCGATGCCTCGTGCGACCCCTGTGCTGAGACGTCGCCGGCCCCCAAAGTCGTCGAAATCAAGGCCGTGCGGAGACGGGGGCACATTGACTTTCCGATATCGTCGCGATACTTGCCCGCCTTTGGAACGGTCCTTGGGTGATGCAAAAGTTGCGAGGTAGTGAGCTTGGGGAGGGCAACGCGGGGCGCGCGGACCCAGCCAAATTGGACCGCAATCCATGACTTTGACGGTCCTTTCCCTGCTCGCCTGCAGCCTGTACTTGGTGCCATTGCTTGCTCTGGTTGCCCTGCTGCGCAAACCGCAGGCAAGCGCGTTCGATCTCGCGAGCAAACTAGGCTGTTGGTTCGCGCTCGACTTGCTGGTCACCTTTGCGTTGATGCGCCTGATGCGCCTCGAGCAAGCCGTGTTTCTGCGCACGGCCCTGCTCATCGGTACCGTGATCGCGTTGGGGACTCGCCGGCTGTTCAGCAAGCAGCCGAGGTCCTCGGCCCCGAGTCCGCTGTCGCGGGCCGACCTCTTGGCAGTTGTACTCGCAGCGCTGCTCGGGTTCGCGTTTAGCCACAGTATCTCCTCCGAGTACTGGATTTTCGATCGCGAATGGCACGTCCCGTTCACCGCGTCCTTACGCAGCCAGCAGCTACCCATCTTCAACGTCTACGAGCCCGGCCGGCATTTTCGTTACCACCTCATCGGCGACTTATCCGGAGCCATGCTGCAGGTGTTGTCATTGGGAGCGATGAGCGCTGCGCGTGCCTTGGCGTTTGCGCATGATCTTCAGGCGACCTTGCTCGCGGTGCTGATCGCGCTCAGTTTCCGGGCGATGAGCAAGCTCTCGGTGCTCACCACCGCGATTGGCTCTGTCGCACCCTTGCTCGCCGGGCCGATCGCGCTCCGCACCCACCCTGACGGTGGCATGGGGATATTCGAAGGCTACGCCGAGTTCAGCAACCTTTCGCTCAGCTATCGCCCGCACTGCAGCGTGGCGCTCGTGCTGATCGTAACCACATTTTGCCATGTCGCCCTTTGGTCGGACTATCGAGCGCGCGGGCAGTCCGCGCCCTGGAGTACGGTGGCGAGCCTTGGTCCGGTCTTCATGTTGCTCGGCATCGCCGACGAAATCTCCGGCGCCGTATTGGGCAGCTCGCTCGGCGTGATCTGGTTGTGCTGGCCGCGGATGATGGGCAAGAAATTTTGGTCCGGAGCGGCCTTCCTCGCGATCTTTCTGGCGCTCGCGCTGATCGCCAACGTGACGCTGGCGGGCACGATCGGGCCCGGCGGAGTCGTCTCGCACGCCGCTTTGCTGATGCCTCGGCTACCTCGCTTCTACGCGTCCGGCCTAGCGCTCCGTCTGGCTATGGAGCCCTGGGTGGAGCTCTTCGTCGACGTCGGCCCGCTGGTGATCCCCATGGCAGTCGTGACGTACGTCGTGATTCCCCGCCAAGCTCGAGCGGAACGATTGACGGTACCGACCTGCTTTGCACTTTGTGCTTTGGGCTTCTCCCTGTTCGCGTTCCTGTGCCTCGAGGTCAACGGCAGAACGTTCGAAGGTCATCGGTTCTTGACCGCAACACGCATCCTGACGCCGCTGCTCGGGTTATTGTTCCTGGTCACGAAACGAAGGGCGTCTTTCGCGTCTGTCTCCGTGCTCGTCCCAATCTTGGGCGGCGTGTTTGCTACTCTCGGCTACTTCTACACTCGCTTGCCGGACGGTGCCGGGGTCCGTCAGACGAATTCCCAATACGGCGCCAATTGCCGTACCGAGTACAATGCGCGTCTCGGCGAAACCATGAGCCCCACCTGGATCGAAGACCCGATTTGGTTTGAGTACGCGGGATGCCATCCCATCTACGCGGCGGCCGCGACCCCCCCCGGTGACGTCGTGCTCGTGGGCTGGCCAGCCCTTGGATCGTCCGCGTTTGCGAAGATGGACGAGCATTTCTTCCCGCCCGGCGAGGCAGCTCGCCTAGTCTGCTCGGCCGACTCGGCCAAGGCGACGCCCTTTTGCCGAGAAGCCCAAAAGGTCGGCGAATGCCACCCGCAGGGGACGCTCGCGATGGAATGCTTGATACCAGCCGAAAAGCGGGCCCTGCTCAGAAAGCTATGACGGAAACCCCGGCTGCCATGCGCCTGCTCGTCATCATCCCCGCTCTCAATGAGGAGAAATCGCTCCGTGCATTGCTCGACGAGTTCAAGCTCGCGCAGCCAATGCTGCCCTGGGCCACGGAAGCCGTAGTGATCGATGATGGTTCCACGGATCGAACCGCGCAGGTAGCGACCGCGGCAAACGTGCGTGTCGTCAGATTGTGTCGCAACCTCGGCATTGGCGCAGCCGTCCAAACCGGTCTGCGCCTTGCGTCTCGCGAAGGCTTCGATGCCGCGCTGCAGATGGACGGTGACGGCCAGCACCCGCCTGGGGAAATTGGCCGCTTATTGACCCGCCTCAGTGCAGCGGACGCGCCCGATCTGGTTGTCGGCTCGCGCCATATCGTGCGGCGCGGCTATCAGGCCACCGGTGCGCGACGATTCGGGCAGCTTTGGCTGATTTTTTGGCTGCGCTTGTTGTGTGGCCTGAAGCTCAGTGATCCGACCTCTGGGTTTCGTCTTTACGGCGCCGCGGCGCTGCGCCTCTTCGAGGGTGCTTACCCGGACGATTTTCCGGAACCCGAGTCGCTGGCTATCGCCAGCAAATGTGGGTTGCTTGCCGTGGAAGAGCCGGTCGAGATGCGTGCTCGGCAAGGGGGTCAGTCCAGCATCAACGGCTTGAAGCCCATCTATTACATGATCAAGGTGACTCTGGCGGTCGCGCTAGCTGTCGCCCGCCACAGCGGGGGCAGAAACGTGACGAAGCGCAACGCCGCCCTCGAACCCGAGGAACCCAATGCCGGATGAAGCTCTGCTGCGTCAGTATTGGCCATTCGCCGGATTCTCGGCGCTGATACTATTCATCGTACTCAGATTGCTGCTGCGGGAACGCTTGGCGTTGCAGGGTACTATCTCGTACATGCTCTTCTTGGGCATTTTTGGGCTTGGCGCGTTGATTCCGACGCAAGCCGCCGAGCTCGCGCACGCGATGGGATTCGCGATATTTGCGAACTTCCTCTTTTCGGTCGCGCTGATCGCGCTTGCCCTACTGCACCTGCAAGCTCTCGTGTCACTTTACCGCGCCGATAGGCGCACCATTCAGCTAACTCAAGATCTCGCGCTCCTAGAGGAGCGCGTAGCGCGAAACGAAAAGGGACGAGATGGCGCTCGGGCCGACCCAACCTAGGCATTGCCCCATCTGCGGGAGCAATGTGACACAGCCCGAATACGTGTCTGCCTCGCTAGAGGTCGACCGTTGCGCGGACTGCGGACATAGGTTTTCACACCACGCCGAGTGGCGCGAAACGTCTGACTATTACGAACACACGCCTCAGCGCGCACGCTTCGTAAGCTCACTCCAATATACCCGCCGGCGGCAAGCGCGGGTCATGCTCTCGCGATTCGCCAGGCTAGGCGAACTCTCGGACTGGCTCGACTTCGGTTGCGGACGCGGCTGGTTCCTCGAGGAGGCACGCACTCGCGCAAGCGGGCCCATTGCCGGCTTCGACAGCTCGGTGATTTCGCGAAGCTGGTTGCGTCAGCGCGGCATTTTGGCAGCCGAGCCTCTAACGGACGATCCATTTTGGCCGGACTGGGCTTCGCTGCCATTTTCACCGCGAATCGTCAGTTTGCTCGACGTAGTCGAGCATCTCGCCCAGGGTGATGCCGAGCGCTTGCTTCGGCGCCTTCGAGAAGAGCTGCCCGCGCTCGAATGGCTCTTGCTGAAGGTCCCCGCGTCAGAAGGAATTCTGTATCGAATCGCGCACGCGCTTCGGAACGCCTTTCCCGGTCTGTACCTCCAGCTACACCAAGTCGGCACGTCTCCTGCTCACCACCACTACTTTAGCCATCAATCGCTGCAGACTCTGGTTGTAAACGCCGGCTATGTCGTGGTCGACCTGATGGTGGACCACGACGTGGACAACGTGTTTCACCGCAGCGCCGCGCTGGAGCGGCTCCCAGGCGGGGAGCTTGCGGGTCGATTGATTCGCATCGGACCGGCCGACTCGGTGATCATCATTGCTCGAGTGGGGCCTCGCGTCGAGGCCGCCGCGAGAGCGTAGACCGACTTGACTCGGCGTTTAAACGCTGGAACTCCAGGATGAGGCCGCCAGGGCCACTGTTCGAACCCGAACGACACCGCGAAAGACGACAGCGCGCCGCTCAGGGTGGGGTCAAAGTGATGACGTAACCGTCGGCGGCGGTAGTCCAGTCGATGACTACGGTCATCGCATTGCACGTCACGGTCACGGCGGTATTGGAGACGGCCATCGGGGCGCTGAGCGCCGCCTTGCCCGTCGGCATCTTTTCCAAAAGGACCTTCGTTGAACCGCCGGTCTGAAGCCAACCCGGGATGTTCTTGATGACGACGTTGACCGCCCCCGTCGTGCCGCCCCTGTTACCCACCACGATGATGGATTTGGCGGCGCACGCATCCTGATACGCCACCGCGTCCACTTGCGTTCCGGCCGTGACGCT
>Ga0302322_100003631_pt1 | contig 13310 bp, 14 predicted proteins | sample Fen_T0_2_FD_203757 | JGI IMG/M metagenome (GOLD analysis project Ga0302322, IMG submission 203757) | Peat permafrost microbial communities from Stordalen Mire near Abisko, Sweden - Fen_T0_2 | ecosystem: Environmental > Terrestrial > Soil > Wetlands > Permafrost | place: Sweden: Abisko...
AGCTTAACAGTTTTTCGCGGAGCGCACACGGCCGCTATGAATGGAACGTCAGGAACGTGCGCGGACTTTACAACGCGGACGGTTAGGGACGCTACAGTTCGCGCCGGCCGTCGATGGCTCGCGCCAGGGTCAGCCGGTCGGCGTATTCCAGTTCGCCGCCCATGGGAACGCCCGTGGCGATGCGACTGGTGCGCACACCGAGTGGGCGAATCAACTTGGCCAGGTAGATGGCCGTGGTTTCGCCTTCCACGCTGGGATTGGTGGCCACGATGACCTCGCGGAGGTCGTTGCCACCGCAGCGCTGGATCAGTTCGGCGATGCGCAGATCGTCGGGGCCGATGCCTTCAAGCGGAGAAAGTACCCCATGCAAGACGTGGTAGAGGCCGCGGTAGCCGCCGGTGCGTTCGATGGCGAGGACATCTTGGGGATGCGCCACCACGCAGAGCAGGCTGGCATCGCGCCGCTGGTCGCGGCAGATAGAGCAGGGATCCTGCTCGGTGAAATCCCAGCACAGGCTGCACAAGCGGATCTTCGCGCGCAGCTCGGAAATGGCGCTGGCCAGGGCCGCGGCGTCGGCTTCGGGGGCGCGCAGGATGTGAAAGGCCAGCCGCGCGGCGGTTTTCTCGCCCACGCCGGGCAGCTTGCCAAGCTCGCACACCAGTCGTGCGATGGGGCCCGCGCTGCTCACGGTTGGTTCGCTTTCCGCATCATTGCGTCTTGATCTCCTTGGGGGCGGTGCCGAAAAGTTCCTGGGCCTTGCGCACCATGGGGTGCTGGCGTGCCTCGCTTTCGCGCAGGTTCTTTTCGGCCTGAGCGGCCTCTGCCTCGCGGCCGACTTCCGAGCGGAGCAGCGCCTTGCCCGCCTGGGCCGCGCCCACCTCAAGCGAAATGTGGGTTGGCGAGCCCGTGATCTGCGAGAGCACACGTTCGATCTCGACCTTGCTCTTGGCGGTTTGGTCGAGCGCGAATTTCTGGTCGAAGAGCAGGGTGACCTGGCCACCTTCCCACGCGCCCACCTCGGCGTGGTCGAGCGCGGCCGCGATGGAAGGACGGTGGCCAAAGGATTCACACACCCGGCGCCAGACTCCGGCGATATCGGACTCGGGCGCGCCACGCTCGCCGGGCTTGGGGGCAGCGAGCGCGGGGCTGGTGGCGAATGGTGCGATGGGCGTGACCGCGGGGCCAGGGGGCGGCGCCGCGTGCGAGCCTGGGGGCGTGAAAGCGGGCGCGGGCGCGGGAACAACAGCCAGTCGTGGTCGCGGGTCGGTTCCGCGCGGCGCGGCGGTTGCGGCGGCAGTGCCAGCCAAGCGGGTTTCCAATTTCCCCAGCCGATCAAGAAGGTCGCCGAGCGGAAGAAGCGGCTCGGCGTAACAAAGATCGATGAGGGCCATCTCGATGATCAGTCGGGGGGTCTGCGAGCGCGCGGCGTCCTCGACGGCGCGAGCCCAGCGCTCGAACAGCGAGGTGACCAAGCCGCGCGGTGCTTTCTGCGCGAGCTTCTTCGCCTCTGCGATCTCCTCTGTCGTGGCGTCGATCAGATCCGCCGCGTCTGGCACCAGCGAAACGATCTCCAGATCGTGCAATAGGCCGAGAAAGCTGCGCGAGAGTTGCACCAGATCTACACCGCGCTCGACGGCCTCGGCCAGGCCGCGTAGGGCGGACGCAACGTCGTGGTCCAGCACCGTGCCGGCCAGCTGGAAGAGCAAACTGCGATCGGCCACACCCAGCACCTCGGCAATGCGCTCGCGGGTCAGCTTGTCCTTGCCCACGAAGGCCAGCACCTGGTCGAGCAGGGACAAGCCGTCGCGCACGGAGCCGGCCGCCTCGCGGGCCAAGAGGCGCACGGCCTCGGGCTCGCAGTCGATCTTCTCCTTGGCCAGGATCTGCGTCAGGTGCTCGGCAAGCGCATTCGTAGAAAGCAGCTTGAAGTCGTAGCGCTGGCAGCGCGACAGGATGGTGGCGGGGATTTTGTGCGATTCGGTGGTGGCGAAGATGAACACCACGTGCGGGGGCGGCTCTTCCAGCGTCTTAAGCAGCGCATTGAACGCGCTGGTGGAGAGCATATGCACCTCGTCGATGATGTAGACCTTCTTGCGCGCCTCGGCCGGCAAGTAGCGCACGCCCTCGCGCAGGGTGCGAACATCATCGACGCCGGTGTTGGAGGCACCGTCGATTTCCAGCACGTCCACCGATTGCCCGCTGACGATCGACTTGCAGATGGCGCATTCGCCGCAGGGATCTGCGGTGGGGCCTTTCTCGCAGCACAAGGCCTTGGCCAGGATGCGGGCGGCGCTGGTTTTGCCGATTCCGCGCGCGCCCGTGAATAGGAAGGCGTGGTGGACGCGGCCAAGCGCGATGGCGTTGGTCAAGGTGCGCGCAACGTGCTCTTGACCTGCCAGGTCGGCGAAGCGCTGCGGGCGGTATTTGCGGGCGAGAACCAGGTACGACACGTGGGCATCATGGGGAAGATGCCCGGGGCCCGTCAACATACATTCGGCAAGCTCCCGCTGATGGCCGGACGGACGGCAGCGCCAAGGACTTGGTCGAGATAGTGATTTCGGACTCAAGATTCCGGGCGAACCCGCCGCAATACTTAGGTACCCATGAACCGGGATCTTGTGAGGACGCGACCTGATGCGCCGGTTGCAACAGCGAGCCAGCCAGAAGTGGCTGGGCGTCAGCACCAAGGAGAGGAACGACAATGAAGCCCATGCCCAAGGCTGAGCGGCTGGCCGCTCTGGTTTCCAACGTCACTGAGACCATGCTGGGGATCTCTTTTGCACCGGCCGAGAACAAGCCAGCCCATCCGTCCCTGAACTGGCGAACCGCCATCATGCTCGTGGATGGTCCACGGCCCGTGAGCGTGGGCCTGTCATCCGACGAACCCGGCTGCGCGAAACTGGCGGCGGCCATGTTCGGCTGCAAGACCGATGGTGTGGATGTCGGCATGGTCAACGACGCGCTTCGCGAGTTGGTGAACATGACCGCTGGGCTGCTCAAACGAGAGATGGCGCTCGATCAGGCGCTGACCGTACCCGCGATCGTTGATGACAAGGACTCGCTGGCTGAAATCGCGCGCCAGCATCCGGCGCTTGTGCTCATCGCACGCGAGGTCGGGATGGCGCTGTGGGCTTGCGATGGCCTTCTCACGTGGAACGTGAAGGCCGCCTAGTTCTCATATCAATCAAAGGACAAGGAGCAGTCACATGCCGCGTATTCTGACAGTTGACGACAGCCGGCCCATTCGCATGATCGTTTCCAAGGCGCTGGTCGAGATGGGCTTCGAGGTGGGCGAGGCCGAGGATGGCAATGACGGCCTCAAGAAACTGCAGGCGGGGGCCTACGACCTGGTGGTTCTCGACGTCACCATGCCGAACCTAGACGGCCCAGGCATGCTGGCCAAGATGCGCGAAGGGGGTGACAAAACCCCGGTGCTAATGCTCACGTCCGAGTCGAAAACGTCGATCGTTGCCGCCTTGATGAAGCTTGGCATTCAGGACTATTTGCTCAAGCCCTTCAAGGGCGATGAACTGCGCGCCAAGGTGCTCAAGGCGCTCAAGCTGCCAGCCAACTACGTGGCGCAGAATGCCGGCACGGCCGCCGCGGCGGACGCAGGCGACGGCAAGCTCGTCATGCTGGTCATTGATGACATGGAAAACGTGCACAAGAAGCTGCGCTCGATGATGCCCGAGACAGTGGAGCTTGAGACCGCCCTGTCGGTCCAGGATGGACTGAATGCGGTTCGCAGTAAGAAGTTCCGGGCCATCTTGGTCGATGCCGAGATCCAGGCCGGCGGGGCCGCGCCCCTGGTCAAGCAATTGCGCTTGCTCCAGCCTGGGGTTGGCATCTGGGGTATGGCCTTGCGTAGTGCCAACAACGTGGCCAAGGAGATGCGCGATGTCGGCTTTGACGATGCCTTGCTCAAGCCCTTCACCCAGGATTCCATTGATGCCTTGATCGAGCAGTACACGGTCAAGAACGAAACGCTGCTTGTGGTCAAGGAAGACCTCATCCAGCTCACGCCGTTCCCAGGAAATGAGGACAAACTCGAGCGCTATTTCACCAAGCTGTCCGCTGACGTGAAGACCTTGGTGCAGAAGTTGGGCGAGGCGTGCTTCGAAGCAGCCGTCATCGACGCCACGCACGTGCCGCTCATGCAACCAGCACGGGTAGCCCAATTCCTCGTCGATACCTTCAAGGTCGCCAGCGATCTTGGCATTTTGGTGAAGGTGGTGGCCTCTCCGGAGCTGCCCAAGGCCATGCGCGGATTCCAGGAAACCAAGGATCTGCGCTGTTTCACCTCGGTTGAAGAGGCGCGTTCGCAGGCGGCCTAAGCGCGGAACCCGCCCGGCGTTGCCCAGGGCCGCCTACACTTCGTAGCCATCCAAAACCGACTGCGATTCAGCCAGCTTCTTCCGCGCATCGTCGCCCGTGGCATCGACGGGGAGCGCAGAGCGCAGGTCGCCAGTCAGCGTGCGCAATCGCGCCACGTCGCCCGCCCACAGGGCTCGTACCTGTTCGAGCGAAGTCGAGATCTCGGCCAGTTGATCGTTCTCGCGAATCTTGGTCATGGCCCGCAGATTGCGCCGGCCGAGTTCGATGAGCGCCTGGTTGAAGCGGTACATGGGCCCGGCAATACGATGGGAAGCGTGCAGGATGACGTAGATGGTGGTGACCGAAAGAACCGCCAGGATGAGCAAGGTCAAAGTCAAGATGATGGGGAAGAGCATGGCGCCCACGGTCTTGTAGGTGACGTGAGCCGAGTGCAGATTCGATTCCACTTCCCCGCGCAAGAACAGGAACAGCGTCGCACCGAACATGGTCAAGATGGCGGCGTTGGCGACGAAGAATTTGATCATCAACCCGACCTGGAAGTCACGATTGATGAGTTTGATCCTCCGTTGCGGTCGATCTTCCGGTTTTGCTACCATGATCGTCTTCCCTTCGTGTGCGCGACCCTAGTGGCAGGCCTTGCACAGTTTTCCGTCGCTATTGTTGACGCGCAGATAGTACGTCTTGTACCTTGGTTGGCCTTGGAACAGCCGGGAGAATAGACTCTGGGCTTTCCAGCTGCGAGTGTCGGTTTGGGCTGTCATCAGATCGTGGCAGCTGATACAGGCGACCTTGCTGTTGCCGAGCAGGGGCAACGACACCTTGTCTTTCTCCTCCACTTCGGGGCCCACGGGATGATGCTTTTCCATGTCCTTGTGGCAGCGCAGACAATTGGCATCGCAAGAATGGGCCGGATCCACCAATTGGGCTTTGTCCTTGTTCCGGGGATGGCAGACAAGACAGTCGAGGATCTGCGTCGCTTTGGGTAGGGCCTTGGCAGCCTCGTGATCTAGTGCCTTTTCGTCGGCGAGTACCGGCGCCACAGGAATCGCCAATCCCAGGAGACAAAGCAACCCGACCGATGCCATCAATGTGTGCATGGTCATAGGCCGTCCCCTCACTTGAATCCAATCACCAACTGAGCAAAGACGGTGTCGCCATGCTGTTGCTCGTTACCTGAGAGATAGTGGAGGTACTCCAGTTTGAGCACGGTGACGTCGAAGGGCCGGATGAAGCCAGCCAAGGTGATCCGGCGTAGGTGCTGGTCGATGGTGCCGTCGTCGTCCTTGCTCTGAACGGCGTCGTAGCGAACGCTGAGCCCGAACGGCAAAGGGCCGCCATCGAGGAAGCTTCCGAAAAGCGACGCCTGATACCCATCGAGCCGTAGTCCCTGCACAAAATCTCGCCGGAGGTAGTACTCGACTTGCAGACGGAGGAATTCGAAGCGCGCCTCTACATCCGCGGCAAAGGTTTTCTGCTCAGTCATTCCCGTCTGGCTGTAGTCGTGCAGATAGGCGACACCTACGTCCAGTGGCTGGGCGTCCATGCCCTGCATGGTGAAGGGATTGTTGAAGGGCACGAAGGCCAGCCGCCCGCCCGCAGCCACACCGTCACCCGTGCCTTTGAGTACATAGCCCGCGTAATTGATGAAATGGCGGTTGCCCAGCACGCGAAAGCCAACGTCATTGTAGCCGCCGTTCATGAGCATTGTCGTGGTGAGAGGCGCGCTCATGGTCGGACGATCGAGGGATGCGTAGTATTGCCAGTCGTTGCCAAAAGGTACGTCGAACTTGCCAACCTGCAAGTGAAAGCCGCTTTCCAAGAAGACATTGCCGCGCGCTGGAATGAGGCCGCCGAAAAGGTGAAAGTCGATGAAGCCAACCGCCAGATCTGCCTGCTTGTCGGCGAACACCAACGCTGCGCCAACCTGGAAGTATTTGCTGAATTCCTTCTTGATATCGAACTCGAAGCTTCCCAGATCGAAAATATTGGGATTGTTTCTGTAGGTCGAGGCCGATACATCGAAGAATCCGCTTAATTGGATGGCCTCGGCCAGGTCCTTGACCTTGCGCTTGATAGCGCTTCCTTCCTTGCGATCTGCTTCATTGATCTTGCTCTCCTCCGTCATGCGCTCTTCCAGAGCCGTCACCCGCTCTTGCAGAGCCCGCAACTCGTCCAGGTCACGACCGGTTTCACCAATCATCGCTTGCGCGCCAGCATCGTGGCCTACTTCGACCGCCTCCGTGCCTGCATCTTCCTGCGCCTGAGCCACAGGCGAAATCAAGAAGACCAGCGCACAAGCAGCCAGGACACGCCACCTTGCAGTTCCGGGGGCTCGCAAGGTCTCGCTCATGCCCGGCATTCAAACCCGTCCGCTGCGTCAGCTCGTTGCCAGGTGTAACATCTCCCGCGGAATGTGCTCCAGCCCCAGGATGCGTTCGGCGGCGCCCAGCTCAACCGCGGCCCTGGGCATGCCGTAGACCACGCAGCTGGCTTCGTCCTGGGCAATCGTCGCAGCGCCGGCCTGGCGCATCTCCAGCAATCCCTGCGCGCCGTCCGCGCCCATGCCGGTCAGAATGACGCCGACGGCGTTGGCGCCGGCGGCGCGTGACACCGAACGGAAGAGCACTTCGACCGCGGGGCGCTGGCGGTGCACCATGGGTCCGGTCTTGACCGCGACGTAGTAGCGCGCGCCCGAGCGCTTGAGCAGCATGTGAAAATCGCCGGGCGCGATGAGTGCGACGCCGGGCACCACGGAATCACCGTCCACGGCCTCGCGCACTTCCATGGCCGACAGTTGATCCATGCGGCCAGCGAACTGCTTGGTGAACATGGCCGGCATGTGCTGGGCGATGACGATTCCGGGGGCGTCCACTGGCATGCGCGACAAGATGTGTTCCAGCGCCACCGTGCCGCCGGTCGAAGCCCCAATGGCGATCACCTTGTTGGTGGTGCGGCCAAGCGCGCCGGGCCTCTCAACGGTGCCCAAGGCCTTGCGACCCACCTTGGCATGGGCGGCGACTTTGACCTTCTCGACCAGTTCGTTGGCCATATCGCCCACGGTGAAGGCGGCGCCTGGCTTGCACATCACGTCCACCGCGCCAGCCGACAGGGCTTCCAGCGCCAGCGTGCTGCCCTCGGGGGTCAGCGACGAGACGACAATCACCGGCATGGGAAAGTAGTGCATCAGTTTGCGCAGAAAGGTGATGCCATCCATGCGCGGCATTTCCATATCCAGCGTAATCACATCCGGCTTACGCTCGACGATCAGATCGCGCGCCACGAACGGGTCGGGCGCCGTGCCCACCACTTGGATCTCGGGATCGGCCGACAGCACCCCTTGCAGGATCTGGCGCACCACGGCCGAGTCATCGACGATGAGGACCTTGATCATGCTCCACCTTGGGCGATGAGCGCGACGGCCAGAGCGTATCCTTCCTCGGTCTCAAGATTCACTCGGCAGGCGGACTTGGCCAGGCATTCGCCCAAGGCGCGCCCGGACTCCATGGCCACCACTGGAATCCCGATTTTGCAAACCACGGTTTTGCCGAATAGCTCCAACGCGAGCGTTCCGGCCAAGATATTGGCCAGCTCGCCCACGGCGTCGGAGGCGGCCGCCCGTGCCTCGCCCGTTTCGCTTTCCGTTCCCAGCAAATTGGCGGCAAGCACTTGCCCCAACTTGTCTTGCACGCACACGCACAGTTCCCAGCGTTCGCCCAGCTCCAAGGTCAGGCGAGCCACCAGTAGATTCTCACCCGCAGGCATGGGCGCGGTTGTGGGCTCGGCGAAGACAAAAGCCGCGTCAGCAAGCAAGGCGATCACGGCGCTCGAAAGCGCGCCCGACGATGGTGCATTAGCCACGGACACCCTCCTTCCGTTCGCGCAGGATCTCATCGATCACCTGCTTGATCTGCTCGGGCCGAAAGGGTTTGCCCAGGTAAGTATGGACACCGAGGCCCAGCAGTTCCTCCATGCGCTTTTCGCTCTTCTCCGACGAGATGATGATGACGGGGGTGACCGACATGAAGTCCCGTTTGGCCATCTCGCGCACCATTTCGGCCCCGTTCATGACCGGCATGTTGATGTCCGCCAGCACGATGTCCACCCACGACTTGCCCAGCAGATCGAGCGCTTCCTGGCCGTTGCTCGCTTCCAAAATCTCGCTGACATCAAGACCCGACATGATAACGGCTCTGCACACCATGCGCCGGGATACCGTTGAGTCGTCCACCACCAGAATGCGATAGCTCATGCTCCCGTGCCTTTCTTGGGCGAGCGCCCGAACTGCGACAGGCCCTCGATCTCGGGCAAGGCGCGGCTGGCCACGTGTTCCAGGTCGATGTGGCGCAGTCCAAGCCGCGCGATGGCGGCGTCATCGACCTGCCGGTGCATCCCGCCCACGTCGGCCCCGAAGCCCATGGAATGGGACAGGCAATCCGCGGCGTGTATCAGATCCACCAGCACATCTCCCCGGCCTTCGTTGACCGTTTCAGGGGCATGGTGAGACGCGATGACCTTCACCACTTCCTCGGGCAAGTTCCACACCACGCCCAGCTCGGCGCCGATCTGCGCATGATCCGCACCCAGGAATTTCTGTTCGCAGGCGATCAGCGACATGTCACCTGATGCCAGCTCTGTGTGCAGGGCTTCGATGCACTCGGCAAGAAAGCTGCTAATGACCAGCTTGCCCACGTCGTGCAGAAGGCCAGCAGTGAAGGTCAGCATCGGCGTGGCTAGCTTGCGCTCTTTGGAAAGGCGTTCGGCGATCACCGCGACAGCGACAGAATGGGTCCAGAAGACACCGGCATCGATACCGTAGCCGGGCAGGGTCTCGGGCACGACGGCATCGACCGCAGCCATGGCGCCCAATTCGAAGACACGGCGAACACCCAGCAAGGTGATGGCCTCGCGCGCGCTGCCAATCCGGCGCGACAACCCAAAATAGGCCGAGTTGGCCATGCGCAAAAGATTCGCGGTCAGCGCCATGTCAGGCTGAACCACAGCCTCGAATTCGCCGGGTCCGGCCTCGGCATCATTGACCAGCTCGGATAGGCGCACCACCGTCGTGGAAAACGCCGGCAGCTTCTTGATTCCAGCAAGGATCTTGGTTCGGTCAATCACAGCTCTGACTCCTCGCCCACGGAATTGATGGTGCAACGGCCGGTGGCAATGAATAGTCGTACCGTGCGCGACTTGTTGCCGCCCACGTCCTCGGCGGCAATCATGACACCCGCCTTCCAGAACATCTTGCGCAGGATAGTGTAGTTGCGCTGACCGATGGCGAAATGGCCGTGATCATCGTAAAGCGCCCCGCCGCCGGCAGCCTTGACGACCAAATCGGTCTTCTTGCAGCCCATTTCGTACATGGTGTGAAACAGCAGCGGAATTCCGGTGTCGGCGAACATGGCCGGACGCTCTTTGGCCTTTTCTGGCGAGGTTTCACTCATGGGCAGCATGTAGTGGATCATGCCGCCCACTTTGCGCACGCGATCGTAGACGATGACGGCAATGCACGAGCCCAAGGCATAGGTAACGATCACAGCGTCAGGATCTGCGCTGGTCTTGAGGTCGGCAATATCCACCGTCACCAAGCTCACAGCGCAACCTCCGCCGGGGCGTCGGATTGCAGGAAAACCGACGGCCGGATCATGCGCAGCCCCGTGCGCACACCGGAAAGCGCTTCGGCGTGACCAATCAGCAAATAGCCACCGGGCCGAAGCAAACGCTCCATGCCCGAGATCACCTTTTGGCGAACTGCCTGGTCGAAGTAGATCATGACATTGCGGCAGAAGATGATGTCAAAGGGACCGCGCATGGGATAGGGCGGGGTGATGAGATTAAGCCGGCGAAAGGCGATCTTGGTCCGCATGGCCGGCCGCACCGTGTGTTCGTCCTTCTCGGGACCGCGTTCGAAAAATCGATTCAGTTCGCCGCGCGCCAGTCCAGTGAGTTTGCTGTCGGCGAAAACACCAGCCTCGGCCTTGGCCAGAACCTTGGTCGAGATATCGGTGGCCAGAATGCGCCAGTCCACGTCGGCATTCTCCAGGGCATCGGCGATGGTGAATGCGATGGTGTAGGGCTCTTCGCCTGTTGAAGAAGCCGCGGACCACACGCGCAGCTTGCGCATTCCCTCGCGCCGCCAGTCGGCAAGAGTAGTTCGTAGAAATTCGAAATGGTCGGGCTCGCGGAAGAAGGAGGTGTGGTTGGTCGAGATGACGTCGAGAAACTGAACGATCTCTTCGCCACTGGGATCCTTTTCAAGAAAGACCAAGTACTCCTTCTCGCTTGCCAGACCAAGGGCCCGCATCCGCTTGCCTACCCGCGCCTCGACCAGCGCTTCCTTGCTATCACCCAGCGTGATGCCTGATTTCTCGTAGGCAATCGCGCAGAAGCGGCGGAAGGTCGAGGTATCCATGTTGGGCTAGGTCCCTCTCCCCACCGTCCACATACAGTTAGGCGGGGAGAGGGTTTAAGTGATGGTTAGAAGTCCTTGAACGAGGCGGCTTCCTCGTCCATTGGGATGATGTCCTCGGGCTTGAGCGACGAGGAGCCGTTCTTACCGTTCTTGCCATTGCTGCGTTGGGGACCGCGCGAAGCCGGCGGTAGCCGCTTGTCCGTCTTGGCGGCGGCCATATGATGGGCCGAGCCGCTGGTCTGTCGGGCTAGCTGGAACGCCCCGATCATGGCGGCCAATTCTTCGGATTGGCTCGACAGTTCGGCCGCGGCCGAGGACGATTCCTCTGAGTTCGCCGCGTTTTGCTGCGTGACCTTGTTCATCTCGGTGACCGCGCGGTTGACCTGGTCGATGCCGCCCGACTGTTCCTTGGCCGAGGCCGAGATTTCGGCCACGATGTCGGTGACCTTGGTGACGCCCGTGACGATTTCCCCCAGCTTGGTAGAAACGCCCTTGGCCGTGACCTCGCCTTCTTCGGCTTGGCGCACGGACTCTTTGATCAGCACTTCGGTCTTCATGGCCGCTTCCTTGGACCGCAAGGCCAAGCTGCGCACCTCTTCCGCGACCACCGCGAACCCGCGGCCCGCCTCGCCAGCACGCGCCGCCTCCACAGCAGCGTTCAAGGCGAGCAAGTTGGTCTGGAAGGCGATTTCGTTGATGTCTTTGATAATCTGTGACGTCCCTTCGGCGGACGCCCTGATCTTGGTCATGGCCGTTCCCATCTGTTCCATCGCTGCCGCGCCCTCGGTGGCTGCGCCCTTGGCTGTCTGTGCAAGGCCATTGGCTTGCTGAGCGTTGTCGGCGGAGCGCTTGGTCATGGCGCTCATGGATTCCAGGCTGGACGAGGTCTCTTCCAAGGCACTGGCCTGTTGCGAGGCGCCGTCGGCCACGCTTTGGCTGGACGAAGCGATCTGCCCAGACGCCGAGGACACTTGGTCCACCGCGACCGCGACCCGCAAGAGCGCGTCGTGCAGGGCTTCACCCGTGGCATTGACCGATTCCTTGATCTTGGCATGGTCGCCCTGGTAGTTGCCCTTCACGCGAACGCGTAGATCGCGCTGGGACAGCTTCTCAAGGACACCGGCGGCTTCATTGATGGGTTCGAGCACGGCGTCGAGGGTCTGGTTGACACCCTGGACGATCCGCTTGAAATCGCCCGCATGCTTGGTCGCATCGGCACGCGTGGTCAGTTTGCCTTCGACGGCGGCCTGGGCCAGCATGATCGCGTCGGCGACAAGGATGTTCACCGCCTCGATGCACTGGTTGAGGTTGTTCTTGATGGTGTTGAAGTCACCATTGTAGTTGTCGGTGATCTTCGCCGGAATCTCGCCCTTCGAGATGCTGTCCACGTACTTGGCCGTCACGTTGAGTGGCCCGATGACCGCATCCAGGGTGTCGTTGACGCCCTGAACGACCTTGCGGTAGTCGCCCTTGTGCTTCGAGGCATCGGCCCGAGTGGCCAACTTTCCGTCCACGGCGGCCTTGGACAGCATGCCAGCATCCGCAACCAGCATATTCACCGCATCGATGCACTGGTTGAGGTTGTTCTTGATGGTGTTGAAGTCGCCATTGTATGTGTCCGTGATCTTCGCGGGGATTTCGCCCTTCGAGATTTGGTCAACGTACCTGGCCGAGACGTTGAGCGGCCCAATGACCGAGTCCAGGGTGTCGTTCACGCCCGCGACAATCTTGCGATAGTCACCTTGATGCTTTGTGGCGTCGGCACGGGTGGCCAACTTGCCATCGACAGCTGCCTTGGCCAGCATACCAGCATCAGCCACCAGCGTATTCACGGCATCAATGCACTGGTTGAGGTTGCCTTTGATAGTATTGAAGTCGCCGTTGTAGGTGTCCGTGATCTTCGCTGGGATATCGCCCTTCGAGATCCGGTCCACGTACATCGCCGAGACGTTGAGCGGCCCGATGACCGAGTCTAGGGTGTCGTTCACGCCTTGCACGACCTTGCGATAATCGCCGAAGTGCTTCGAGGCATCAGCGCGCGTGGCCAGCTTGCCATCCACGGCCGCCTTGGCCAGCATCGCCGCATCCGAAACCAGCGCGTTCACGGCATCGATGCACTGGTTAAGGTTGCCCTTGATGGTGTTGAAGTCGCCGTTGTAGGTATCTGTGATTTTGGCGGGGATGTTACCCTTCGAGATTTGGTCCACGTACCTGGCCGAGACATTGAGCGGTCCGATGACCGAGTCCAGGGTGTCGTTCACTCCCTGCACGACCTTGCGATAGTCGCCAAAATGCTTAGAGGCATCGGCACGGGTGGCCAGTTTGCCTTCTACGGCGGCCTTGGCCAGCATGCCGGCATCCGAAACCAGCATGTTCACCGCATCGATGCACTGGTTGAGATTGTTCTTGATGGTGTTGAAGTCGCCATTGTAGGTGTCCGTGATCTTCGCGGGGATGTCGCCCTTCGAGATCTGATCCACGTACCTGGCCGATACATTGAGTGGTCCGATGACCGAGTCCAGCGTGTCGTTCACACCCTGCACGACCTTGCGATAGTCGCCAA
>Ga0302322_100003632_pt1 | contig 13309 bp, 10 predicted proteins | sample Fen_T0_2_FD_203757 | JGI IMG/M metagenome (GOLD analysis project Ga0302322, IMG submission 203757) | Peat permafrost microbial communities from Stordalen Mire near Abisko, Sweden - Fen_T0_2 | ecosystem: Environmental > Terrestrial > Soil > Wetlands > Permafrost | place: Sweden: Abisko...
GGCTGCCATCACCCAGCATCCGGAACTGTTCAAGGCGGCCGTGGCTGGCGTGCCACTGACCGACATGGTCCGCTACCACCTACTGCAGATCGCGCGGCTGTGGATTCCGGAATACGGCTCGCCGGATAATCCCCAGCAATTGCCTTACCTCTACGCCTACTCGCCCTACCATCACGTCAAGGATGGCACCGCCTATCCCGCGACCCTGGTCTTCTCAGCCGAGTCCGACACGCGTGTGGATCCCATGCACGCGCGCAAGTTCGCCGCGCGCTTGCAGGCCGCCACCTCGGGCAAGGCGCCGATCCTTCTGCGCATCGAAGGCAAGGCCGGCCACGGCGACGGCAAGCCCATGGCCAAGATCATCGCGCAGTACACCGACGAGTTTTCGTTTCTGTTCGCGGAGCTTGGAGTCTCCGCGCCTTGACCTCTTGAGAAGGCAAAACACGTGAAAAAGACCCGCGTCATCATCCTCTTCGGCGGCCGCTCGGCGGAGCATGAGGTGTCCCTACTGTCTGCCCGCAATGTTTTCCTGGCCCTCGACCGCGACCGCTTCGATCCCCTGCTGGTCGGCATCGACAAGCAGGGCCACTGGCGCGTCGAACCCGACAAGACCCTGCTCGACGCCACCGGTGACCCGCGCATGCTCAAGCTGGTGGCCGCGGGCCGCGAGCTGGCCGTGCCCGTGCACCCGGAAGACAAAGAGCTCACGAATGCGGACTCTGGCCATCCGCTTTTGGGCTGCGACGACGTGGTCTTCCCGGTCCTGCACGGAACCTACGGCGAGGACGGCACCGTCCAGGGCCTGCTCGAGCTGGCGGACGTCGCCTATGTGGGGCCTGGCCACCTGGGCTCGGCCATCGGCATGGACAAGGATGTGTCCAAGCGCTTGCTCGCGCAGGCCGGCATTCCCGTGGTGCCCTGGCGCATCGTCACGGCCCACGCCATGAAACGGGATGCGGCCCGCTGCTTGGCCCTGGCCAGCGAGCTGGGCTTCCCGGCCTTCGTCAAGCCAGCCAACGCCGGCTCTTCGGTGGGCGTCAGCAAGGTAAAAAGCACCGCCGAGCTCGGGCCCGCCTTGCGCGCGGCCTTGTCCTTCGACACCAAGGTGCTGGTCGAAGCCGCGGTCAACGCGCGCGAGATCGAATGCGCCGTGCTGGGTAATGACGAACCCGTGGCCTCCATGCCGGCCGAGATCGTCGTGCACCACAAGGACGGCTTCTATTCCTACGATGCGAAATACATTGATGCCGACGGCGCCGACGCCAAGATCCCAGCCGACATCCCGCCCGAAACCGCGGCGCGCGTGCGCGGCCTAGCCGTCGAAACTTTCCGCGCCCTAGAGCTGGCCGGCATGGCGCGCGTGGATTTCTTCCTCGACAAAGATGGCGGCGATTTCTACGTCAACGAGGTCAACACCATTCCCGGCTTCACCGCGATTTCCATGTATCCCAAGATGTGGGAAGCCTCGGGCGTGCCCATCAAGGAGTTGGTCAGCCGGCTCATCGACCTGGCCATCGAACGCCGCGCTGCCCGCCGCGCCCTGAAGACACAGCTGTAGTCGCGAGATTCGGGCGAACTTTTCACGCCCCTGGTACGATGGGGCCCATCCACTTGGAGGACTCCATGCGCCGAAGGTCATGCATCGTAGGCATCGCACTAGTTGCATTCAGTGGCTGCGGTTCGAGCGGAGCAACCAAGGTCGACGCGCAAAGGGACACGGTGAGCCCCGTGCCGGAAGCCAGTGCCGATCTGCCGACCTCGCCTGCCGACGCTGCGACCCCGGACGCGGGCACGAGCCCGCAGCCAGATCTCGCGACGCCGTCGGATGCAGCAAACAAGAAAGACCTGACGGCTGGCCCCGACCTGGCCTCTGACTTGGCACCCGCGCCCGACCTCGCGCGCGCCGATCTAGGAAGCAACCCACCTGACGCTAGCGGCGAGGCTGGCCCAAGGCTGGATCTCGCGTCTCCCCTCGATGCTACGAAGCTCCCCGACGCCGCCCGGACGGACAGCGCAACCGACGCGCCAAGCACGACAGATGTCGCGGCGGATAGCGCGGCGGGCGGAGCGACCGGCGCGGTCCTCGGTGGCTGTCAGGTCTTGCCGCTCAACCACATTTTCAACACGCCCATCGACACGCTGCCCGTGCACGGCAGCTCGGCCGCGTTCATGACCACGATTGGCACCCGCAACATCCATCTCGACCTTGGCACGTCCACCGACATGGCTAGCGCCGAGTACTACGGCATTCCCTACAACATCGTGAATGGAAACGCCCTGACCTGGACCAAGGTCAGCTACTCGTCGACCGACCCCGACATGGGCTGGGATCCGCTTTCCGAATCCGACTGCGTGGACCAGTCGTCGGGCGCCGCGCACACCCTCGTGTCGCCCTGCCTGGCCAACAAGGCGCCCAAACCCTGGCTGCCTATTCCGACCGCGCCGCTGGTCGAGGGTGGCATCATCACCGACCCGACCCAGCCCTATGGCGATCACCACATGCTGATCGTCGATGCCGACACGTGCCGATTGTGGGAGCTTTACCACTGCTATCCCAACACCGCTGGCGGCTGGGACATCTTTGGCTCGTCCACCTTTGACCTCAATTCCAATTCCCTTCGGCCCGCGGACTGGACCTCCGCCGACGCCGCCGGTTTCCCCATCCTGCCGCTGCTGCTCCGAGAAAAAGAGGCGAGCGCTGGCGAGATCCGCCACGCCCTGCGCTTCACCATCAGTTCCAGCTCCATCCGCAATCAATACGTTTGGCCCGCGCGCCACTTGACCACCAACGGCAGCATGTCGGCGAGCCTTCCGCCCATGGGACAACTGTTCCGCATCAAGGCCAGCTATCAGATTCCGTCGACCTACAACACCCAATCGCGCGCCATCTTGCAGGCGCTCAAGACCTACGGCATGTACATCGCCGACGGAGGCTCGAACCTGTACATCCAGGGCGACCCCAGTGCCGGCTGGCTGGACGCCACGTTCTCGCAGGTGCAATCGGTGGGCAGCAGTCAGTTCGAGGCGGTCGATATGTCGCCCATCATGAGCCGCGCCGGGTTCGATACCAATTCAGCCGCCGTGCCCGCGCCCTAGTTTCGACCGGTCTTTGGCACACCTGCCGGCCGCGGACTAACCTGCCACCGGCAGCCTGAACTGTTCCACCATGCGCGTAAGGTCGCCGGCCAGCTGCAGAAGGTCGCGCGCGTTGATCTCCACTTGCTCACCGCCCAGCCTGATGTCGCCAACGGCCACATTGACCCCGGCGATGTCCGCCGCGATTGAGCGGGACGCTTCGGCGGAATGGGCGACGCCGCGGTTGGCCTCGGTGACGCCCGTGGCAGCTTGGGCTAGCTGCTCGGCCACACCCGTCGTGAGATCGGCCTGCCGATTCATGGCCGCCGCGGTCTCCGCCATGGTGCCGCCCACCTCGTGAATGACAGTGGCAATGCCTTCGAGATCGCTGATGGCCGCGTTGGTTGACGATTGCACACTGGCGATCTTGTCCTTGACGTCTTGGGTGGCAGCAGCGGTCTGCTGGGCCAGCTCCTTGATTTCTCCGGCCACCACGGCGAACCCCTTGCCCATGGCTCCCGCGCGCGCGGCCTCGATGGTCGCGTTGAGCGCCAGCAAGTTGGTCTGCGACGAAATGGAGGTGATGGTTTCCGTGACCTTGTTGATGGCCTGGGCCGCCTCGCCCAGGGTTCGGATGGACGCCGAGATGTGCTTCGCCTGTTCGGCGGCATTCTCGGTGGTGACCTTTGCCTTCACGGATTGTTGTGCGATCTCCACCACGCCGCTGCTCATCTCAGCCGTGGCGCTGGACACCGAGGCCAAGTTGATAGACGCCTCCTCGATGGCCGCCGCCACCGACGAGGCTTGCTCGCTCGAACTGGCGGCTGCGTTGGCGGCCGTCTCGCTCTTCGACGACACGACCTTCACGCCCTTGGCGGTCTGGGCCGCCACTGAGGATAGTTTTTGCGAAGCAATGCCCATGGTCTGCACGCCAGAGAGAAGATTTCGCAAAAGCGTCCTCAGTCGCTGGACCATCTCTTCCATCGCGCGTGCCAGGGTGCCAAGCTCATCGGAGCGCGCGCGCAATCGGCCGTCCACCTCGTGCGTGAGATCGCCCTTGCTGATCACGGTGACGAAGTCCGTCGCGGTCGCCAGCGGTTGGGTCAGCTGCTTGCGCACGAGCATGTGGACAATGACGATCAACACCAGCACCAAGATCACGCTGACGCTGGTGCCGATCACGACGGTGCTGCTGCGCAAGCCGTCCATGGAATCCATCCAAGTTTTCTGGGCGCGCAGAAACGACGCATCCGACACGCGCAGGCCCAAAATGCCGCCGACCTTGCCCTCCTTCCAATCTGGGTGGCACTGAATGCAAGTCTCGGTCGCCACGAAGGGTTGGTACACCTCGAACGCATTGTTTCTGCGACGATCGAATCGCTTCGCGGTTCGTGTCACCTGGCCGAGAACCTCCTCATCGAGATGGCGCCCCACCGCGGACTTCTGGGACGAGTAGCTCGCCTTGCCCTCGCTGGAGTACAGCGTGGCCTCAAGCAAGCCTTCCACTTCGCGCTGGCGGTCCAAGATCTTGGCGAAGAGATCCATGTTGCCCTCGATCATGGGATCGGTAAGCGCTCCTTGAACGGACTGCGCAATGGGCCCCAGATTCTCGCGCACCGAGGCCTCCATGCGTTCTGGATTGCTGCTCTCCAGACTGGCCAGCCGAGCGTTTTCGTACACCTGACGCACGACTTCGGACACCAGCAATACCGAGACGATGCCCACCGAAATCGAAAGTACAAATCGCGTTTGAAGCTTCATGCTATGTCGCCCTCATCCGAGACGGTGCCGCACACCCACTCAAAAGCATCGACGCGACCTCACAGAATCTTGAGTTCTATTCGGACTCACTTCATCCGATTGCGGGTCCTTGCCACGTGCATTCTACGCACCGCCACATCGGACACTGCCATACTTCTCGCGTGCTCGGAGGGCAGCGGGCTGCCCTACACCCGCACGATTGCGCTGTCGCGACCGCAACGAAGGCCGTCGGACTGCAAGGCACTGCCCTGAATCCGAACGACGGCGCCGCGTTCCATCTCGTCGAGCAACTGGTTGCTGGGCGAGCGCTCGCGGTCGAGGCGCGTGACGAGGTGGCGACCGGCCGGACCGCAGGCGAAGAAGCGCAAGCGTCCCTTGTCCTTCATCGGATCGCTGACCATGCGGAAGATAGCACTGTCCGCATTTAGCGTGCCTTGTTTGCGCAATACCAGATAGCTGAAATCCACGCGCGAACGCCCCTGCGCGATGGCGGCAGCGCTCATGTGGCAAAAATCGCGCTCACGGACAAGCGCAGGACACGGGCCCTGCAAAAGACAAGGCGCGACCACAAACAAGCCGGCCGCAATCAGGCGATCGCGCACGGCCAGAAGGCCTCGCGAGGTCTCGCGCAACGCGGGCTCGACCAGGATGCAGGTGCCATGCTCTTGCAGAAGCTCGCGGCACCAGCCCTGCACCAGGCGCGCGCGGCCGTCTTCGTCCAAGGCCAGTTCGTTGAGCAGGTGCGCGGCCACGATGAGGTCGAAGCGGCCTTGCACGGAGGCGGGCCGAAGCCCGCGCGTGACATCGGCGCGCAGGATGCCGGGACCAGCCACCTTGTCCACGGCGACGATCTCGGCGCTCGGCCAACGGGCACGAATCGCCTTGCTGGCAGCGCCCGTGCCAGCCCCCAGATCGAGCACCCGCCCTGGCGCAGGCAGCGCCGTATCGGCAAAGATCCATTCCAGCGCCGCAACCGTACGTGGCGCGATCTCGCTGTCGTACTCGCCGCGCATCCCAGCGTCGGCCAGATACGATTCGCCGACCAAGGCGCGCGCGCCAACCAGTCCGCTGTGGATCCGGCTAGGGCGTTTCGGCAAGCGCTAGCCCATCTTCTTGAAGAAGATACCCTTGATGTCGTTGAATGTAACCACCACCAGCAGCATGAGCAGGACCATGATCCCGACCATGTGGATCTTGGTTTCCACGTTCGGGTTCATGTCCCGCCGTCGGACGGCATTGATGCCCACGAAGAAGATGCGGCCACCGTCGAGACCGGGCAGCGGCAATAGGTTGAACACGCCGAGTGCGACCGAGATCAGAATCAAGATCTCCAGGAATTTGAGCAGGCCTTGCTTGGCCGCACCGGCCATCTCCTTGGCGATACCGAGAGGCCCGGTCAGCCCACCCTCGATCTTGCGTGTGATGAGATCCCAGATGTTCTTGAGCAACACCGCCGAGAGCGCGATGGGCATGACCACCGCCTCTTTGACAGCGTCGAGGAATGGCCCGCGCGCACGCGCCTGACCGAAGCGCACGCCGATCATGTAAGCGCCGCTGGCGGCATCCTTGCGTGGCGTGATCTGCAAGGTGACCGGCGCACCCTGGCGCGTGACCTTGAGCTCGATGGCCGAGCCTCCCGAAGAGCGCACCACTTGGGTCACGTCCGAGGGCTTGGCCACCGCCTTGCCGCCCACGCCAGACACCACGTCGCCCGGCAACAGTCCCACCGCCTGCGCCGCGCTGCCCGGGACGATTTCGTCCACCGTGGTGGTGCCCGTGTATTGCCCGTAGGCCAGCAGCACCACGAAGCCGATGACGATGGCGGTCAGGTAGTTGGCCGCTGGCCCGGCGGCCAGCACCAGGAAACGCATCCAGCGTGGCCGGTTGGGGTACACGTAGGGATCGTCATGGTCGAAGTCTTCCTGCGGGTTCATGCCCGTGACCTGCACGAAGCCGCCGAGCGGGATAGGCGCGATCTGGTAGACCGTGTCCCCGCGTTTGAAGGAAACCAGGGCATTGCCGAAGCCGATGGAAAAGCGCTCGACGCGCATTCCACACAAGCGCGCGGCGATGAAGTGCCCTGCCTCGTGCAGCACGATCAGGAGGGCAAGACCGAAGATGGCGACAACAATGGACATCGTGGGGACAAATCTAGCAGGGTTTGCCCGCTATCACACCGACAGGATGCGCAGAACCGGCGACCACAGGTGGTGCCCTCGGCGCCGCGGGCGCTGGCCCACGATCTCCAGGTCGAGTCCCAGACGCACGGCCTGGCGCTCGAAACGCACCTCGTAGTCGTCCCAGCGACCACTGGTTTCAAGCAGGACCGGCAGCGCGCGCATGCGGTTCGCCAGCACGAAGCGACCGCGCACGATGACCGCCGCCTTGCGCGCCAGCCGCGACAGCGCCCAGCCCAGCACCGCATACGGGAAGGCCACGCCGCGCTCGGCTTCCCACAGCAGCACCGCATCCCCTTGCGCGTGCGCGACGGCGCGGCGAAAGGCGCGACCGCTGCGCGCCAGGCCGACCACGGACAGCTCGGGAATTTCAGCGCCAAGAAAACGCAATAGGGTGAGACTGGTATCGCAAGAGCCATCGCTGGCCGCCAGGATCTCGAACGCGATGCCACGCTCGCGCAGGCGCGCTGCCAGGGTGCGCACGTCACGTCCGATGGAATCCTCCACGTCGCGCACGGCCACAATCACGGAAAGTCCAAGCTTCTTCCCCGCCATCGCAGCACCAGCGTAGCAGAGCCGGGGCGAAAGGCGAAAATCTAGCCGTGGCCCGCGTCGTGCCGGCCCATGCGCAGCGCATGCTCGATGGCATGCGCCAAGGCGTCTGCATCGTCGGGCGCCACCAGCATCAGCCCCTGCGTGCCCCGAAGTTCGCCCAGACCGCCGCTGGCGGAGGCGATCACGGGCAGGCCACAAGCCAGCGCCTCGCGCACCACGAGGGGCATGCCTTCGCTGCGTCCGCTGGCCAGGGTTCGGCAAGGGTGGATGAAGAGGTCGGCGGCGGCCATGCAGTCGGCAAGCGCGCGCTGTCCGAGCAGTCCGGCCAGCCCTAGCTGCACACCTGCCTCGCGCGCGAGTCTCGCCAAGCGCGTCTTCTCGGGCCCCTCGCCAGCAATCACCAGCGCGGGCCGCGCCGCCGCGGGGATGCAGCCAAGGGCTGCCACCAGAAGGTCGAAACCCTTGATGGGCACCAGGCGTCCGGCGGCAAGCAGCGTGGGTGGGCTGAATCCCAACCCACGCCGAAGGCGTTCCTTCTCTTCGTCCGAGCGGCGGCAGAACACCCGCGCATCGAAGGGCGCAGGCGCAACGGTGCCTTCCGCGCCAAAGGCCTCGGGCGCGGCGCCAAGCAGCCGGGAGAACCGGTCGCGCAACGAAGCGCTGGCAAAGACCAGGGTGGGCTTGGTGAGGCACAAGGTTCGCCCCAAGCTCTCGCCCCAGGGCAGCCGCGCGAGCAGGTAGAGATCGCCCCCATGCACGTGTGCGCGATGGGGCAAGTGGGGCAAGGCCGCGCCAGCCAGCAGTCCGCAGGGCACGAGCCAATGGCTTTCCACCGCGTCCCAGCGGTCGCGGCGCTCGCTCAAATGCCGAAACAGTGCCAGCGAGAAACGCACGCCTTGCGCGAAGGCTCGCAGCCGTCGCATCCCATCGGGCGATTCAAGTGCCTCGGGCGCGCCGCCCTCGTAGAACAGGCCACCGGCTTCGATACGCGTGACCTGGTGGTCATCGTAACCATCATCGACGCTAGCACCATCCCGGGCCTTCGCGGCCAGGATTTCCACGGTGTGCCCGTCGGCCAGCAAGGCACGCACGCGCTCGCGAACGAAGACGCCCGCGCCGTCGTCGGGCGAACGTGGGTACGACGTTGTGACAACGCCAATCACGGCTGCGGCGGTTCGGACATGGCCACGGAGGGTTGACCTCGCTCACCCAGCACCAGGCGCTGGAGCCCGCGCATTCCCCGCGCGCAGATCCCACGCAGCACCAGACGCAGAAGCGGCACCACGACGCGCGGGATGCGGATCCCCGAATGCCATTCGGCCCCATACACCGGGCGAACCGGAACGTCGACCACGCGCACGCCGTGGCCACCCAGCCGGCAGAGGATATCGTTGGGATAGCCGTAGCGGGGAAAGACCTCGCCCGAGAGGATGACGGAAAGCGCCCGGCGATTGGCCACCGTGTATCCGCATTGCGAATCGAACACGTGCATGTACCCCGATGCCAGACGGGTCAGCAACGACAGCACGACATTGCCGATCATGCGCGAGGCGGGCATCACGCGGTACACGCCCGGCCACGCGAAGCGGTTGCCCTTGGCATAGTCCGCCCGACCACCCATGACGGGGTCGATGAGCACCATGAGGTCGGCGGGATCCATCTGCGAATCGCCCGCCATCACCGCGGTTACCTCAGCGCCCGCCTCGAACGCCGCTGCGTATCCGGTGGCGATGGCCGCCCCCACGCCGCGGTTGCAATCGTGGCGCAGCACGAGCAAACCCCGGCGCTGGCTGCGCTGGGCGATGCGGCCGGTCCCGTCCGCGCTGGCATCATCGACAACGATGACCTGATCCACGAACCCTGGAATCGATCGCAGCGTGCGCGCGATCTTGCCTGCCTCATTGAAGGCCGGTACCACGACCGCGACTCGACGACCCTTGAACATCTTCGCGAGCGCCGACCTCTACACTAGTTGAATGGGGACGTCTTGCGCCCACCGGACGGCGACGTGTCGAAGGGATCGGTTCCGTCCTTGCTTCCACCCGCCTTGGTGTGGCCCTTGCCGCGCGGCTTGGTCGGCTTACCTTTTTCGAGCGCATCGGTTTTGTGCGTACCGGAAGGCGGACGCACGGGCGTGGACGGTGGCACGGGCACGGGAGCCACCGGCAATGGCACAGACGGCGGCGCAGGCACTGGCACCGCAGGCGGTGGCAATTCCTGCAAGGTCACCGCACCCGAGAAGTCGGGGCGAATCTCCTTGGTCATCTCCAGGTGTCCGGCCAGGCGGAAGACGACGAACGTCGAGCGGTCGTCCCGGTACTCGACCTTGCGCCGAAACGGCGTGCGGCCCAAGTACTCGTTGCTGCCCACGATGTAGACGTCGGCGCCGATGGGGCTCGACTGGAACGCGAGATCGAGAAGCACGATCTTGGGAATCGTGTTGTGCGCCGCCATCCCGCCGGCCGAGGGTCCGCGCAGTGTCCAGATGGCGCCGCCCACGAACGCGAACCCAAGCAGAAGCAGCGCGGCCACCGCGACCCAGCCCGGGACCGAACCGATCAAGGGCCGCATGAGGAATCCAACCGCGGTGGTCGGCGGCGCGGAGATGTTAGAGCGGCTGGGCGGGACGCGGTACGAGGACGAAGTGATGGGCGTCGGCGGAACCACCGGCGGCACCGTCGGAGAACGCGTGCCCGTCGGGTTGGGCCGCGACGCGTGCGAGCCACTGCGCGAGACACCGGTGTTGGAGCGCGACGGGCTGACCGAGCCAGTCATCATGTGCGGCACGCGCGCCGCACCGGCTGCGCGGCCGTCTCCGCCGGCATCGGCGGGAAAAAGACTGCGCATGGTCTGCGCAAGGTGGGTGGCCTGGAAGCGCGACGCGTACACCACGTCGTCGAGTGCATCTGCCATTTCCGAGGCTGACTGGTAGCGCTCGTCGCGGTTGCGCGCCAGCGCCTGCAACACGATTTGATCCAGTTGCGGCGGACACAGGGGGTTGAACAGCGAGGGCGGTGCCACCTGGCAGGTCCGCACGCGCTCGATGGTCTGCATGTCGTTCTCGCCCTTGAACAAGCGACGGCCCGTCAGGATTTCGTGCAGCACGATGCCGGTGGCGAAGATGTCGATGCGCCGATCGATCTCGTTCGACACCGTCTGCTCGGGCGCCATGTACGCGAACTTGCCCTTGAGCGTGCCGCTCTTGGTCTCCTCGACGGCCTCGCCGCCCAGCGCCTTGGCGATACCGAAGTCGAGAATCTTCACCGCCCCGTCGTAGGACAGCATCACGTTCGACGGCGAAACGTCGCGGTGGATCATGCCCAGCGACTGGCCGTCCTCGGATGTGAAGTCGTGCGCATAGGCCAGCGCCCTGCACATCTCGCGGCCCACGTACGCCACCAGCTCGGGCCGCGGCGGCCCCACGCGCGCCCACAGCGTGCGCATGGTCTCGGCCAAGTCGTGGCCACGCACGTACTCCATGGACATGAAATACTCGTCGTCCACCGAGCCGAGCTCGAACACCTGCACGATATTCGGGTGCGCTAGCTTGGCCGCAATCTTGGCCTCGTCGATGAACATCTTGGTGAAGGACGGATCGTCCGACAGGTGCGGCAAGATGCGCTTGACGACGAAGGTTCGCTCGAAGCCCGCTGGGCCTTGGATGCGCGCCTTGAAAACATCGGCCATACCTCCCCGACCGATGCGTTCAAAAAGCGTGTACTTGCCGAATGGTATCGGCTGCGGAAGCGCTACTCCCACGGCGTCACAGTTGATTGTATCCTGAAATGTCCCAGCTTCGCCTGTTCCGAATGGTCGATCTGCTTGGGAACATTTCGATTTTCGTTGATTGCGGGTGTGAAACTACCCACGAGTCGACTACCTGTGCAAGTGTTCCCGTAGCCAATCGACCTGCCGAGGTGCACGATGACCCCACATATACCTACCTCATTCAATCTGCCCGCCACCGTCGTCCTCGTGGGCGGACTCGACCCCGGCGGTGGTGCTGGCGTGCTGCGCGACCTGCTCACCACCGTCGCCCTTGGTGCTCGCGGAGAGGTTGTGGGCACGGCTTGGACCGAGCAAGGCGTGCCTTCCACGCGCGCCATTGAGCCCCGCGGGCCCGAACGCGTGCAGGTGGCCTTGGCCGCCGCGCTGGCGAGGGTCGGAACGGCGGGCAGCGCCGTGAAAATCGGCATGGTCGCCAGCACGCCCATCGCGCAAGCCATCGAGACGGCGCTTCGAGCCTACGCTGGCCCAGTCGTCTACGATCCGGTTGTGCAAGCATCAAGTGGTGATGCCCTCTACCAGGGCGATCGATCAACCATTCTTGCAGCCATTCTCGCGTTGGCGCGCAGATCGACGCTGCTCACACCCAATCTCGGCGAGGCGGCCTGGCTCCTCGATCGACCGGTGCGCAACGAATCCGACGCACGAGCTGCGGCTCGCGACCTGCGGGCGCTGGGAATTGCCGCGGTTCTGGTCAAAGGCGGCCACCTGGAAGGCGACGCCACGGACGTGCTGCTATCGCCAGCCGGTGAGAGCATCTTTTCCAGCCCGCGCATCGCCGGCCCAAGCCCGCGCGGAACCGGCTGTGCCCTGGCCAGCGCCATCGCCGTCGGGCTGGCGCGCGGCAAGCCGGTCGAGCAAGCCGTGGCATCGGCCAAGACCTGGCTGACCCAGCACATCGCCAGCGCCCACTCCGTCGGGGACGAACGGCACTTGTGAGCTAGGCGGATCCTGGCTTGGGCCAGGTGCAGAGCTTCTCGGTCACGGCGCACAGACCAGCGATGCGCAGCCCACCCCGGCCAGAGGCCCAGGGCGCTGGGACCGAGAGATCCATGTGGGTCAGGCACTCTTCGACCGTGCCCGCACGGCGGGTGAGCACTTTGCTGGCCACCAAGCGCGTGTCGATGTGGGGATGTTCGACGCCGTACCCGTCGGCGATCAGGGTTGCCAAGGAAAAGTGGCCCCAATACACCAGCACGTCGGTGGGGCGCAGGAATGCACGGAAGCGCGCGACAAAGTTGTTCCAGGATTCGCCCGCAGCGAGCGTATCGGGCGAGAGCTGGATGTGATGACAGGTCGAGGGTGCTAGCGGCCGGCGCGGGGCGATCACGGCTTCGAACGCTTCGCCGGTCGCAAGTCGCTTGGCCAGCCAGTGCACGGTTTCGGGCGGGCTGCGATCCGAATGCAGGCGCGGCCACGCATTGGCCTCACCCTGCACGCAGACCACATCCGCCTGACGTTGGCGCAACGCCTCTGGGATGGGATCGCGCGGCGGCTGCTTGATGACCGAACGGCGGTGGCGGTTGGAGGCGACCTCGGTGACGAAGTAGAGCTGGCGCTCGACCATGGCGGCCATGGGGCGCAGGAATTCGGCGAAGCGTTCGCGATCCTTTTCCAAGTAACCAAGCACATGGGCAATGGCCTCGATGGTAGCCACGCAGTGGGCAGCAGGCTCGCGGCGGATCTGGCCGTACAAACTGGGCGCCAGCGGCGACAGGCGCAAGCGCGGCAGCGCCGCCAGCCCGGGATTGGCCTTGAGCAGTTTCTGCGCCTGCGTCCACGTTCCGTCCAGAACCACCAGCGTGATGGGCGACGGAAAGTCCGCGGTCTCGACGTCGATAGCGTCGGGTCCGGGAAACAGAAGGTGGGCGTTGCCCGAGGCCAGCACCTGGCGCACCACCGGGTCGTCGCTGAAATCCACGTCGCGGCGAACCTCGCACCCGGCCAGTCCCAAG
>Ga0302322_100003633_pt1 | contig 13308 bp, 11 predicted proteins | sample Fen_T0_2_FD_203757 | JGI IMG/M metagenome (GOLD analysis project Ga0302322, IMG submission 203757) | Peat permafrost microbial communities from Stordalen Mire near Abisko, Sweden - Fen_T0_2 | ecosystem: Environmental > Terrestrial > Soil > Wetlands > Permafrost | place: Sweden: Abisko...
CGAGCGCGGGCTGCAGGTACGTGCCCGGGCCGCCCCCGGGGATCCGCGGGATCTGGACCGGGCAGCGCCCGCTCGGGTTGATCCGCCCCGACAGCACCCCGGCGATGGCCCCGCCGCCCTCCTCGCCCGGCATGAACGCCTGCACCACGGCCGCCACCCGGCCGGTGTACGCGCCCAGCGCGTACGGGCGGCCCGACACGACGACGAGGACGACGGGCGTCCCGGCGTCGAGCAGCCGCTCGACCAGCTCCCCCTGGACGCCGGGCAGCGCGAGGTCCTCCGCGTCGCACCCCTCGCCCGACGTCCCCAGCCCGAACATCCCGGCGCGGTCACCGACCACGGCGACGCACACGTCGGCGGCCCGGGCCGCGGCCACCGCCGCCTCGAACCCGGACCGGTCCGCCTCCCGGACCGGACAGCCGGGACTCAGGCTGACCGCCGCCTGCGGCAGTTCCGCCACGAGCGCGGCGTGGAAGGACGCCGCGTTCAGCCCCATGCCCAGGGCGGGATGGTGGGGCAGCACGTGGTTGGGGTACGAGTAGCACCCCATGAACGCCAGCGGGTCGTCGGCGCAGGGCCCGACGACGGCGATCCGCCCCCCGGCCGGCAGGGTCGCGTTGAGCGGCAGCAGGCCCGCGTCGTCGGCCAGCAGGATCACCGAGCGTTCGGCCACCTCGCGGGCGATCGCGCGGTTGGCCGCGGAGTCGAGGTCGACGTCGGCCGCCCCGGCCACCGAGCCCGCCGGCGTCCACCCGGGGTCGAGCAGGCCCAGTTCGGCCTTCTGCCGCAGCACCCGCCGGACCGACCGGTCCACCAGCGCCTCGTCGAGCCGGCCGGCCGCCACCTCGTCCTCGAGCCGGGCGTAGCAGAGGGTCTCCGGCAGCTCGACGTCGATGCCGGCGGTCAGGGCGAGGACGCCGGCCTCGGCCGGGTCGGCCGCGACGCGGTGCATGATCTCCAGGTAGACGATCGCCCAGTAGTCCGAGACGACCGTCCCCTCGAAGCCCCACTCGTCGCGCAGCACGCCGGTGAGCAGCCCGACGTCCGCTCCCACCGGGACGCCGTCCACGTCGGTGTAGGAGTTCATCACCGAGCGCGCGCCGCCCTCGCGCAGCGCCGTCTCGAACGTCGGCAGGATCATGTCGCGGAACTCCCGCGGGCCCATCCCGACGGGCCCGTGGTTGCGCGCCCCCCGGGACGCCGAGTACCCGGCGAAGTGCTTGAGCGTGGCGACGACGCCGGCCCGTTCCAACCCGCGCACGTACGCCGTCCCCAGGACGGCCACCGCGTACGGGTCCTCGCCGAGGGTCTCCTCGACGCGCCCCCAGCGGTAGTCCCGGACGACGTCCAGCACCGGCGACAATCCCTGGTGGACGCCGACGGACGCCAGGTCGCGGCCGATCGCGTGCGCCATCCGCTCGACGAGCTCGGGGTCGAAGGTGGCGCCCCAGGCGATCGAGGCCGGGTACACGGTGGCACCGAGCGTGGTGAAGCCGGTCAGGCACTCCTCGTGCACGATCGCCGGGACGCCGAGGCGGGTCGCCCCGATCAGCTCGTCCTGCAGCGCGACGACCTTCGCGGCGCCCTCGGCCGCGGTCACCGGCGTGGAGCCGAGGACCCGGGTGAGGTGGCCCAGGCCGTGCTCGCGCGACTCGGCGAAGCTGCGGCCGGCCTGGCGCAGCGCGTTCTCCATCGGCGCCACATTGCCGCTGGACGACGGGACGCCCAGCCACGCGCTGCCGAGCTGCCCCAGCTTCTCGGCCAGGGTCATCGCCGCGAGCAGGGCCTCGACCCGCTCGGGCAGCGGACGCGTCAGGTCGGTCCAGGGACGCGCGTCGATCGTCGTCACGAAGTACTCCTCGCGGGAAACTTTCCGCCGGGATGTCGCAGATCGTCGGCATCCTATCGGCGAGCCACGACGTCGCTCCGGCGGCGCACGCGGTGGTGCCGTCGCCCGTTCGGCGGTCGACCACCGACCCTCGCGGGCTGCCGTGACGACCAGGTGGGAAACACTCGGAAAGTTTCCTGGCCGTCGTCCGAGGGGTTCCGCGAGGTTCGACCCGCCGGGTCGGGCCGGTTCGACCGACAGATCGGCCATCCTGCAGCACACTCGGGGTGGTGGGGGACCAGACGCAGCCCGTGACACCGAGCGACCCCGACGTGCCGGGTGGGAGCGAGCCACCCCGGGCGACGTGGGGGCGCACCCGCACCGATGTCTGGGCAGCGGTCGCGGTGGGCCTGGCCGCCGTCGCGATCGTCCTGAGCCACCTGCTCCTGCCGACGCCCATCGCGACCGCCGACACCGGCGACCAGCGGCGCCTGCTCTGCCAGATCGACGCCGGCGACCTGCGCTACGGCGAGGCGACCAGTTCGGCCAACCGCTACGCCGTCCTCACGCTGAGCCCGATCCCGCCGAACCCGAAGGCGTGCGGCGCCTTCCGGGTGACCGAGCGCTACCCCAGCTCCGCGGTGGCCGTCCTGGCCGTCGCGCAGCAGCTCACGTACGCCGCCGGCCTGCCCGGTGCGCTCGACATGCGCATGGTCGGCGTGGTCTATGCGCTGCTCTTCGGCCTGGTGATCGGCGCGTTCGTCCTCGTCCTGCCCGGACCGCGGCTCGCCCGGATCGCGGTCGCCGCCGCCCTGGCGGTCCTCGGCTCGGACGCGACGTTCGTGCCGTACTTCAACTCCGCGTTCAGCGAGCCCCTGGAGTACGTCGCGCTGCTGGCCACGTTCGCGGCCCTGCTGGCGCTCTGGCGCACCCGGACGGCGCGGGTGCGGCTCGTGGTCGGCGTCGCGCTGGTCTTCGCCGTCCTGGTGACCGCCAAGTCGCAGGACATCCCGCTGTCGCTGCTGCTGGCCGGCGCCCTGCTGACCGTGCGCTGCCCGGTGCGGGGGTGGACCGGCCGGTTCACCGCCCGCGCCGTGCCCGCCGTCGCCGCCGCCGTCCTGCTGCTCGTCGGGGCGACCGACCTGTACCTGCAGCCCCGGCTCTACAACCAGCAGCTCGTCTACACCGACGTCTTCTACACGATCCTCAAGGACAGCCACGACGTCCCGGCGGACCTCGCCGAGCTCGGGCTGCCGGCCGAGCTCGGGCGCTACGCCGGCCGCACCTGGTTCGAGACCCGCACCGAGACGGCCGTCGACCCGAACTACCGGGTCTTCCTCGCCACGATCACGATGAAGGAGGTCGCCCTCTTCTACGCCCGCCACCCGGACCGGCTCGGCCCGGTCACCACCGTGGCCCTGCAGGACGTCCTCAAGGCGCGGCACCCGCTGCCCAACACCACCCGGGACGACGGCCCGCCGCCCCGCATCGTGTGCCGGGTGTGCATCATCCCGCCCGTCGGGAAGGCCCTCGCCCCGGCCGGGGTCTGGCTCTGGCCGCTGTGGGAGCTGACCGTGCTCGCGGTGGGCGTCCTCCTCGCCCTGCGCCGGCGCCGCGACCTCGCCTGGCGGGCGCTCGGCCTGGTGCTCGGGTCGACGGTCGCGTTCGCGGTCTTCCACACCGCGACCGCCGTCCTCGGGGACGGCTACGCCGAGCTGGGCAAGCACGTCTTCCCGGCGGTCGTGGACACCTGGATGGTGATCCCGCTCGTCGGACTGGGTCTGGCCGGGCTGCTGGCCGACGAGCGGCGGCGGCGCCGCGCCCGGCCCGCCCCCGCGCCCGATCCCGCCCCCGATCCCGACCCGGCCACGGATTCTGTCCCGGCCGAGTGATCACGAGGCCGGGGCGGCGGCGATCCCCTCGGCGAGACCGGCCCGCACGAACGCCACCGCCCGCCGACGAGCCGCCTCGGAAAGGTCCTCGCCGTCGGCCGGGCGCTCTGCCAGGATCCTGCGCGTGGACAGTGATCCGACGCAGCCCGCGGTCGACGACGGGTACCGCTTCAGCGAGGACCCCGCCGACCTCGACCTGGATCGCGTCCACCGCTGGCTGAGCACCGACGCCTACTGGGCCCTCGGGCGCGAGCGGGACGTCGTCGAGCGGGCCTTCGCGGGGTCGGCGGGCGTGGCCGTCCTCCGGGACGGCGAGCAGGTCGCCGTCGCCCGGATCATCTCCGACCGGGCCACGTTCGCCTGGCTCTGCGACGTCTACGTCGACCCGGCGCACCGCGGCCGCGGGCTCGGCCGGCGACTGGCCGCGTGGTCGGTCGGCTGGGCCGAGCGGCACGGCGTCCAGCGGATCGTGCTGGCCACCCGGGACGCCCACGACGTGTACGTCTCCGCCGGCTTCGAGCCGCTCGACGGCGCCGCGCGCTTCTACCTGCAGATCGACCGGCGGCCCCAGCGCGCCGCGCTCGAGGACCGGCCGGCCGGGCATTGACCTGAGGTCAGCGCCCGGCCGGCCGTGGTGACCGGCGCTCGGACCGTCAGCCGACCTTGCCCGACAGGGCCACCAGGACGCCTGCCACCGCGAAGTACTTGTTGCTGCCGAGATCGCGGACCGTCTTGATCCCGAAGGCGGCAGCGAGGTGCTCGGCGTCGCCGTCGCTCACGCCGGCGAGGGCGGAGACGGGGGCGTCGAGGATCTCCGTGAGGGACTTGCTCTCGTAGGCCTTGTCGAGCGCCTTGTCCAGATTGACCGAAATAGCCACAACCGGCTCCTTCGCCTGCGATGGCGCCGGCCCTGCGCGCGGCGCGCGTCACACGGTGGCACGAATGATCCCTGCCTGTCGCGCCGATCGGGGTGACAGCGTGTCGCCCGGACGGTGACCGGCGGGCGGCGTGACCAAGCGAATCAGGCGAAGCCGGGCACCGTGTACCAGGCGAGACCGGAGTCGGGCGCGTCGTCGCGACGGATGCTCGCCTGGATCAGACCGTAGGGCCGGTCGTCCGCGTGGAACACCTCGCCAGGGTTCTCCAGCCCGAACCGGGCCAGGTCGTACACGAAGTGGTGCTTGTTGGGCGCGGAGAACCGCACCTCGACGATCTCGGGGACCGCCGTCAGCACGGCCTCGCCCATGGCGTGCAGGGTCTGCTGCAGGGCGAGCGACTCCAGTTCCGCGAAGGTCGTCACCATCAGGTCCTTGGCGCGGGCGTAGACGTCGTCGTAGGCCACCGAGCCCAGGTCGACGTCGCCGAAGCGCCACCAGGCGACCAGGGACGTCGCCATGACCCGGTCCCGGGTGGGCTCGAGCACCGTGTACTCGTCCTCGAGGAAGCCCCAGAACTGCGAGCCGGTGGACTTCAGGACGACGAGGTCGCGGAAGCCCGACACGACCCAGGCGTGCTGGCCCGCACCCTCGCCGTCCGGCCCCGCTCCCTTCCCGTCGATCGTGACGACGGTGCGGCGGATCTCCTCGCCGGTGCGCACGAAGGTGTGGTCGTGGTCGCCGACGCGGCGCCACCCGAACTCCTCCACCTCGATCCGGGCACCGGTCACGGGCTCGACGTCGTCCACGAAGTGCCGGCCGAGCAGGAGGGCGTAGTCCTCGATCGCCCCGATGCCGGGCGCCTTGGCGTAGGCGTAGGCGGTCTGCTTCTGGCTGTCGGTGGGCAGGACGCGGGACTGGTCACCGGCGGTGTGCGCCGCGGTGAAGTCGCCCCGCAGGGACGTCGAGACGTTCACGTCCTTGATCTCGTGCCGGGCGGTGTCCCGGTAGATCCGGACGATGCGGTTCTCCGCCTTGCCGTACTGGTTCTCGCCGAGCACGAACGCCATGCGCTGATCAGCTCCTCCGGAGGCGGCCGTCGGGCCGGACCGTTGACGGTCGAGCTGGCCGCGCTGCCGGGCTCGGGGGCGAGTCTGCCGGACGGCGCCGCCCCCGGCCGCGGGGGGGGGGGCGGGGCGGGGGGGGGCCCCCCCCCGCCCCCACCGGCAGGGGGGGGGGGCGGCCCGCGGGGGGGGGGGGGGGGCGGGGGGGGGGGGGGGGGGGGCGGGGCGGGGGGCCTTGCGGGCGGCCGGCCCCCCCCCCGGGCCGGGGGGCCCCGCGGGCCTTGGGGCCCCCACCGCGGGGTTCCGGGGGCGGTGGTCTGCGGCGGATCAAAGGAGCTGGTCGAAGTCCCCCGCCTTGAGGGCCTGCACCAGGTCCGCGATCTCCTGCTGCGGATGGAGCAGGACGGGGCCGCTCGGGTGCCGCGAGTTGCGCACCGCGACCTCGTCAGTGCCGGGGAGCCGGCCGAACTCGACGCAGTTGCCCTGGGGGCCGCTGCGCGCGCTCTTGCGCCACTCCAACGGTGGCAGTCCGGAACCGGACATGCCGTTGAACGCCTGCATCGGTCTGCCGTCCATGGCTCCCCCGATCGGTGTTCCCCGCCGGTCCGGCATCGCTGAGGGACGGGAGGGAACGCTGTGGATCCTGTGCTGCATGTGCAGCTGCATATGCATGATCCTCTGCAGATGCAGCTGCACCGACCACTGATGCTAGGGCGATCTTGCAAGCGTGCACAAGTTCCGTGCGCCGGACGGCGGGCGCGCGGCGGATTCAGTGGCCGGCGAGCAGGTCCGCCAGGAAGATCTCCGTGTCCTGGGGGGTCAGGCTCTGGACCGTCAGCTGGTTCATCAGCTCCGCGTACCGTTCGACCTGGTCGACCCGGTCGAGGTAGAGGGCGCTCAGCAGCTGCTCGATGTAGACGATGTCCGCCAGGTCCGGGTCGGCGAAGCGCAACAGGGTGAACGGGCCGCCCGTCGGGGCGACCACCCCGGCGCGCAGGGGCAGGACCTGCAGGGCGAAGTGCGGCGATCCCGCCAGGGCGAGCAGGTGCTTGACCTGCTCCCGGAAGACCTCCTCGTCCGCCACGGGACGGCGCAGGGCGGTCTCGTCGATGACGGCCCAGACGTGGGGCGGGTCGGACCGGGAGAGGATGCGCTGGCGCTCGACGCGCAGGGCGGCCGCCCGCTGCACGACGGCCGGCGAGGGCGGCGGCGCGGAGGACCCGATGACGGCGCGGGCGTACTCCGGCGTCTGCAGGATGCCCGGCACGAAGTGCACCTCGTAGAGCCGGATGCTGACCGCGACCTCCTCCAGCGCCACGTAGTTGGCGAACCACCCGGGGAGGACGTCCTCGAACTCGCGCCAGCGCCCGCCGGTGCCGGCCTCGCGGGCCAGCTCGACGAGGGTCTCCCGCTCGGCCCGTTCCTGGACGTCGTAGAGGTCGAGCAGGTCGACGACGTCCCGCTCCTTGAAGGAGACGCGACCGAGCTCCAGGCGGCTCATCTTGGACTCGGAGGCGCGGATGACGTACCCGGCCTGCTCCCGGGAGACCCCGGCGGCCTCGCGCAGCCGGCGCAGCCGGGATCCGACGAGCATCCGTCGGACCGTGACGTTGTCCTGGCCCGGCTCGGTCATCCCACCTCCCTCGGTGCGGGCTCATTCTGCCCGCCCGGCGATCATCGCACCAGCGTTCGTGCAACAGTTTCGCAGCGGGCCCGGTCGGCCCCGGCGACGGCGTGCGCAGCCGGCACCCCGACGTCCGGGCGGGGCGGCTGGACGGCCTGGCGAGGGCGAATAGCACGTCGAGCGGCCGAATGTCCATGGCGAGGGCCCGGATGGTTCGCCCACGACATCGGTCATGGCGGCCTCGGTATTCCTCGACCGTGCTCGTTCCGAAAGCTTTTCAGATCGGTGTCGCCGGTCAAACGCCGCGTCCGTTCCGGCGACGCCGCGACAGCGAGGCGCGACGGCGCGTGCGGCCACGCCGGCGGAGTGACCCAGCGTCGACGGGTGCGCACGCGATGAACCCCGTATTACGGCGGAATTACCCGGCGATGTCGACTCGGTTCCCGCGATGCACGAAAGTCCGCCTCCGTCACCACTTGACACCTCGACGACCTGCGCGTGACAGTGCTTGCGTCATTGGGAGCGCTCCCACGGAGCGTTTCCGAGGATGCAGGGAGGGCAACCGGTCCGCAACGACGCACCCTGACAAGGAGCCATCGATGTCTTCTGGTCCGTGGACGAACCGAGGCTGGCGACGCCGCCTCACCGTCGGCGTACTCGCCGGGGCGCTCCTGGCCGGCGCCACCGCCTCCACGGCGTCCGCCCATGGTGGTCCGCTCGGCCCGTTCTACGTCCCGCAGCCCAACGCCGGAGCGATCACCCAGCTCAAGGCGCTCGCGGCGGCGGGTCAGTGGAAGGACGCCGCGCTCCTCGCCAAGATGATCACCACTCCGACCGCGGTCTGGTTCACGAAGGGGACGCCCGCCGAGGTCAAGGCCTCGGTCCGGGCCACCGTGAACGCAGCCGCCCGCAAGCACGCCGTCCCGGTCCTCGTGGCGTACGACGCCCCCGCCCGGGACTGCTCCCAGTACTCCGCCGGCGGCGCCGCGAGCGACGCCGACTACAAGGCGTGGATCGACGGATTCGCCGCCGGCATCGGCTCGGCGGCAGCGGTCGTCGTCGTCGAGCCCGACGGCCTGTCGCTGCTCCCCAGCGACTGCGGGCAGGAGCCCGCCGACCAGAGCGGCCCGATCACGCAGGGCCGGTTCGGCAACATCGCCTACGCGGCGAAGAAGCTGGGCGCGCTGCACGGCACCAAGGTCTACCTGGACGCCGGGCACAGCCACTGGCAGTCGGTCGCCACGATGACCGACCGCCTGATCAAGGGTGGCGTGAACGACGCCGACGGGTTCTCCGTCAACACGTCCAACTACCAGACCACCAAGGGCCTCCAGCAGTACGGCAGCTGGATCTCCAAGTGCATCGCGTACGTCCAGAAGCAGTCCGGTTCCAGCGCGAACTGCGCGAGCCAGTACTACCCGGCGACGGCCTCCGACGAGAGCACCTGGGCGCTCACCGACGCCTGGTACGCCGCGAACGTCACGGCGAAGCCGACGGCGCACTTCGTCATCGACACCAGCCGCAACGGCAAGGGTCCGTGGACGCCGCCGGCCGACCACCCGACCGGTGACCCGCAGGACTGGTGCAACCCGCCGGACCGGGGCAACGGCCCCCGCCCGACGACGCACACCGGCAACCCGCTGAACGACGCGTTCCTGTGGATCAAGGTGCCGGGCGAGTCCGACGGCCAGTGCTACCGCTGGACGACGGGCCCGACCGACCCGGTGCGCAAGATGGCGGACCCGGCCGCCGGCCAGTGGTTCCCCGAGGCGGCGCTGGAGCTCGCGCGCAACGCCACGACGTGAGACCTCCGGTGCGCCGGCCTGCCCCGACGGCCGGCGCACCGGAACCCAAGCTCGGCCGGGCCCGTAGACGTCAAGCTCGCGGGCCCGGCCGGGATCCAACCCGGCAGGTGTCGGACCGGCCCCGGCAGGGAACCTGAGCGGTATGACCGCCCCTCGCCCGGACTCCGGGCCCGTCCCGGTGCGGGCCGTGCTCGTCACCATCGGCCTCGTCCTCGCCACGCTCCTGCTGCTGTACGTCGTCGTCGAGACGCGCCGGGTGCTGATCTGGATGATCGTCGCGGCCTTCTTCGCAGTGGCCCTCTACCCCCTCGTCGACTGGATCCAGCGGCGGGCCCCCTGGTGCCGCCGGTCGCTGGCGACGCTGCTGGTCTTCCTGGCCGTGTTCCTGCTGCTGGCCGGGGTGGTGGCGCTCTTCGTCGTCCCGCTCGCGCAGCAGGGCACCAAGTTCGCCGGGCAGCTGCCCGACCTGCTGGAGCAGGCCCGCACCGGCCGCGGACCCATCGGTGACCTGCTCGAACGCACCCACGCGCTGGAGTACGTCCAGCAGAACCAGGCCCGGATCCGCAGCTTCGCCACCGGGCTCACCACGCCCGCCGCCGGCGTGCTGCGAGGGGTCGCCACGGGCGTCGCCGGCACGGTGACGGTGTTCGTGCTGGCCTACCTGATGGTCCTGGAGGGGCCGAAGGTCGTGGCCGGCGCCCTCGGCCTGATGCCCCCCGCGAACCGGGACCGGGTGCGCTCGGTCGCGGCGGACTGCGCCCGGTCGATCACCGGCTACCTGTCCGGCAACCTGTTGATCAGTGTGATCTGCGGCGTGCTCACCTATGTGGTGCTGAAGATCGCCGGCGTCCCGTTCGCCGGGCTCATCGCGCTCTTCGTGGCCATCACCGACCTCATCCCGCTGGTCGGCGCCACCCTGGGCGCGGTGGTGGCCGCGGTCGTGGCGATCGTCCACTCGGTGCCGGCGGGCATCGCCGTCGTCGTCTTCTTCGTGCTGTACCAGCAGCTGGAGAACCACCTGCTGCAGCCGGTGATCTTCGCCCGTACCGTGCAGCTCAACCCGCTGACCGTGCTCGTGGCGATCCTCGTCGCGGTCGAGCTGGCGGGCATCCTCGGGGCGCTCCTGGCGATCCCGATCGCGAGCATGATCCAGGTCATCGCGCGCGACCTGTGGGACCACCGGCGCGGTCGCCCCAAGGCGGAGCCGACCGTCGGGGAGGACCGACGGCCGGCCGCCGAGGTGCCGGACTGACAGGCTGACACGGGCTGACGGGGGCTGACGGGGGCCGGCGTCAGCCGAGGTACGGGCGGAGCAGGAGCAGGTCGGCTTCGCTCAGGCGTTCGGAGGCGGACGCCGCCTGGTGCCAGTACGGGTAGGCGAGCGGCGGCCGGCTGACGGCCTCCAGCCGGGCGCTCTCCTCCGGCGTGAGGCGCAGCTGCGCCGCGGCGAGGTTGTCGACCAGCTGGTCCTCGCGCCGGGCGCCGACGATCACGGTGCTGACCCCGGCGCGGCCGATGAGCCACGCCAGCGCCACGCGGGCGGCCGACACCTCGTGCGCGGCACCGATCTCGACGAGCGCCTCGACGATGTCGTACAGCTTCTCGGTGTCGGGGACGGGCGGCTCGTTCCAGTCCGTCAGGTGCCGGGACCCCTCCGGCTGCGGCGCCCCGCGCCGGAACTTGCCGGAGAGCAGCCCGCCCGCCAGCGGGCTCCACACCAGGACGCCGAGCCCGGCGTCCGCGGCGAGCGGCAGCAGTTCGCGCTCGGCGTCGCGGGCTTGCAGCGTGTAGTGGATCTGCTGGCTCACGTAGCGCTGTAGGTGCTCGCGGTCGGCGGCGGCCAGCGACTTCATCACGTGCCAGCCGGAGAAGTTGGAGCACCCCACGTAACGGACCTTGCCCGACGTCACCAGCTGGTCGAGCGCGGACAGCGTCTCCTCGACGGGCGTCCGCCCGTCCCACTGGTGCACCTGATAGAGGTCGATGTGGTCGGTCCCCAGGCGCCGCAGGCTGGCCTCGCACGCCCGGATCAGGTGGTGGCGCGACAGGCCGGCGTCGTTGACCCCCGGACCCATCGAGAAGCGGGCCTTCGTGGCGATCAGGACGTCGTCCCGGCGGCCCGCCAGCACGTCGCCGACGATCTCCTCGGAGAGGCCGTCGGAGTACACGTCCGCGGTGTCGATCAGGTTGACCCCGGCGTCCAGCGCAAGGTCGACCTGCTTGCGGGCCTCCTCGGGGCCGACCGCCCCGACCTGGGCGAACTTGCCCCGGCCGCCGTACGTCATCGTTCCGAGCGTGATCACCGACACCCGCAGGCCGCTGGCCCCGAGCTGCCGGTACTCCATGTCTGCCGTCATGGGGCGACCGTACCCGCGGCGGGCCCGGTCATCAGCCGGGGTAGGCGCTGGAGACGGTGTGTCGCAGGTGGTCCCGCAGTCGCTCGACGGCGATGCTGCGGGGCTTGAGAGCCGCCAGGGCGCCGAGCCGGCCGCGTGCGGTGCCGCCGTGCGTCGCGACGACGTCCATGGCCGACGGTGCGAGGTCGGTCGTGGCCAGCACCCCGGCCAGCTCGGCGGCCCGCTGCGCGAGATCCTCCGGGAGGGAGGAGCCGAGCGCCCAGACGACCAGGGTGCTGAGCTCGGAGGCGATGCCGTCGAGGTAGAGCGCCGCCGTGGGGCCCTTCTCCCGGGTGGCCTTGTCGAGCCAGGTCTCCAGGACGGCGCGGTGGAGCAGGGCGGTCCGGGCGCTCGGGTGCAGCGCGATGCCGTTCGTGCCCACCGGCACGAGGCCGCCGTCGTCGAGCAGCGCCGCGAGGGCCGGCTCCAGCTCCTCTCGCGACTCCGTCACGCTCAGCAGTGCGGACGCCGGCACCGCGACGTGGTGGTAACCCTGCCGCTGGTACGCCGACGCCAGCGCGCTGACGATCCTCTGGGTGGCGGTCCCCCCGCTCTCGTCGCTCATGACCACCATGGTGGTCCCTCGACCCGGTGCGGCACTGCCCGTCGTCCGGCTGATCCCGACGGGTGGCGGCTCGACGTGCGTCGAACGCGTGTTCTACCTAGCGTCGGGCGCATGAGCGAGCAGAACGCGGATCCCGCGAGCAAGCCGACGGACGAATGGGTCACCGGCGACGAGCCGGCGACCGGCCCGCAGCGGTCCTACCTGGAGACCCTGGCGCACGACGTCGGCGAGACGGTCCCCGAGGACCTGACCAAGGCCCGTGCCTCCGAGCTCATCGACGAGCTGCGGAACCGGTCGCCGCGCGTCGAGAGCTGACGACCGGCGCGTCGGGGCTCGCCGTCCCTGTGGCGGCGTGCGCCCGGCGTCGTCGCGCGCGGGTGTGACGAGCGCTGTAGGGGAGGTCGTCGGCCGTTCGCGTGCCGTCGGTCAAGCGTTGGTGCCCGGCGGCCGATAGGACTCGGGACCCGGACCCTGCGTTCGATCCCGCCCGTCCACGGAGACGCCATGTTGAAGCAGTTCCTCGGCCAGGCTCCCGCCACCGTGCTCCCGCCGGTGCAGGTCCTGGAGAACCTTTCGGCCAACATCATGCTGGCCGACGACGATCTCAACATCCTCTACGTGAACCCCGCGCTGCGCGACCTGCTGCTCCGGGTCGAGCCGGATCTGCGCCGCGACCTGCCGGCCTTCGACGCCCGCGACCTGGTCGGCCGCAACATCGACATCTTCCACAAGAACCCGTCGTACCAGCGGCGGGTGCTGGGCAATCTGCGTGGCAAGCACGCCGCGAGCTTCACGGTCGGCGGGATCACGCTCGCCTTCACCGCGACGGCCCTGCAGGACGACAAGGGCCGCCCGATCGGCTTCGCCGTCGAGTGGCGCGACGCCACGGCGGAGTCCGCGATGGAGAAGGTCCAGGCGGACGTCGCGGCGTCGCTGACGGCGGCCACCCGGAACGACCTCACCGTCCGGGTGCCCATGGAGGGCGTCCGGCCGGAGGACCTGCCGGTGTGCGAGGCGACGAACCTGCTCATCGACACCCTGGGCCTGCTCATCGACGAGATCAGTCACATGTCGGTGGAGCACGACAAGGGCGACATCGACGTGCGGATCGACGTGGCGCGGTTCCACCCCAGCTTCCAGCCCCTGGCGCAGGGTGTGAACGACATGGTGAACGGGCACATCACCGTGAAGAAGAAGGCGATGGCGGTGGTGAAGGCGTTCGGGGAGGGTGACTTCGACGCGCCGTTGGAGCAGTTCCC
>Ga0302322_100003634_pt1 | contig 13308 bp, 8 predicted proteins | sample Fen_T0_2_FD_203757 | JGI IMG/M metagenome (GOLD analysis project Ga0302322, IMG submission 203757) | Peat permafrost microbial communities from Stordalen Mire near Abisko, Sweden - Fen_T0_2 | ecosystem: Environmental > Terrestrial > Soil > Wetlands > Permafrost | place: Sweden: Abisko...
GCTTTGAATGCTTTCCATCAAATCCTTTTGTCCTTTTACTTCTCCTTCTTCTACCACTACTTTGTATTTTTCTAAACCTGCGCGGAGAACGTTCGCGCAAGAGCCGCGTTGTTTATCACAAGCTGCAATCGCTGCATCGATATCGCCGGTATTCACTGCTTGTTGTACATTCTTCAAAAATACGGTCAAAGAGCTTTTCCCATTGGCTTTCTTCAAGGTGAGCCAGCGCTCAACAACGACGGCAATGAGCATAATAACAAGAGCAACAAGAAGAATGACGAGTGCACCACCATCTTTAATGAATGCGGGTAAAAAATACTCGTAAATCACCCACCCAAAAACGAAGGCGAGGACGATAACGATACCATTGAACGTGGAAGTCTTCATGAAACGTTCTCCTAATTGTGTGATATTAATTAAATGAGTATGATTGTGACTTATTCTTTAAGACTATTAATTGCTTGTTGACGATCTTCTTCGACATCAAACACACTGGTCAGTTTTGTAATAACAAAAACATTCTGTACGCCTTTTGCCACATTGCACAATTTTATTTTCCCTGCAGTCTTTTGATACATCGAGTGTATCCCGACCAACGCACCAATACCGGAACTATTAATGTACGTAATACCGCCCAAATCCAGCACGAGCTTCTTATTCCCCTGCTCAATAAGATCTTTTGCTTTCGCTTTAAATTCGTCAGTCTCTTCCCCACCTATGAGAGACCCGCGTGGTTCCAATATCGCTATATCTAAATTATTCAGTGTTGTAAGTTTTGTTGACATGTTGATTCCCCAGCTCTTTAAGTTTTAGTAACAACACCAATATCTTATTCAATTTTAGTACCACGTATCACCGGGTATTGACGTCTTTTTTTATTCAATATCAGCGTTTTAGGATATCAAAAAACGATGGCTTGGGGAAAAATTCCCTACTCTCATGGTTCATTGAGCAGTACATTGGTAAACCATTGAATTTCGTGGGGAACTATCGATGAGGAAAAATACCCCACACGAGGAATGCTTAGAGGCCAAATTTCTTGCGTTTGTTCAGTAACGTTTTTCGGTCAACACCTAGAATGCGGGCAGCTTCATCGTAATCTTTTGCAATTAGCAGAACTTTTTTTATCTGGAGTTTTTCAGCTTCTTCTAACGAAAGGGCCTTTGGCGAGGAAACAAGATAAATTTCTTCGGGCAACTGTTCCGGTTTAATGACGCCGTTGGAGGCAAGCAGGGCTGCACGCTCAATGACGTTTTCCAACTCCCGTACATTGCCGCTCCATCGGTATGACTTAAGGACTTTGTCAGCATCCGGTGAAATGAGCACCTCGCGATCTTTCGAAAATTTTTTTAGGAAATGATGAATGAGCATCGGCACATCTTCCGGCCGTTCTCGAAGCGGCGGCAGTTTTATGCGGACACCATTCAAACGGTAGAACAGATCTTCTCGGAAATTCCCTTCTTTCAAGGCTTCATCTAAATTGCGGTTCGTCGCAGAAATGACCCGCACATCGACTTTCCGAGTCACATTTTCACCCACACGTTCGAAGTCCTTTGTCTGCAAGACCCGCAAAAGTTTGGATTGGATCGATGATGACAATTCACCAATTTCATCTAAGAAGATTGTTCCGCTGTCTGCTAATTCGAACCGTCCCTGCCGATCCTTCAATGCACCGGTAAAGGCTCCACGCACATGGCCGAAGAGCTCGCTCTCTAACAGTTGTTCAGGAATTGCCGCACAGTTCACTTTTACAAACGGTTTATCAGCACGATTGCTTTTTTGGTGGATGTAATGCGCCACCAATTCTTTTCCCGTACCGCTTTCTCCTTCTACGAGAATGCTGATGGTGCTTTCAGCAACGCGCGTTGCAATGTCGAGCTGTTCAATCATGGCACGATTCCGTGTGATGATTTCACCGCTGCCCTGCATCGACGCAAGTTCTTCACGAAGTTCAGCTACTTCGTGAACAAGCTGATGATGTGCAAGAACTTTTTGTGTGAATAATTTCAATTCCTCAAAATCGAACGGCTTTTGAAGATAATCGTACGCACCCTTCTTGATTGCGGCTACCGCAGTTTCAACCGAGCCATGGGCAGTCATCATCACAACGATGGTGTTAGGGGAATACTGTTTAATCTCTCCAAGGACTTCTATCCCATCCATCGGAGACATTTTTAAATCGATAAATGCGATATCAAAAATATTTTCCTTCAACAAGTGCAGCACTTCCTGCGGTTTCGAACAGAGCAGTGCATCAATACCAATCGATTCGAAACAAATACCGATAGTATTGAGAATATTCTTCTCGTCATCGACAACAAGTACTTTTGGTTTTTGTTGCTGCATACGATTTAGGCTCCGGTTTGCAGTACAGTAGGAATCGTAAAGAAAAATGTGCTTCCTACTCCGATTTGGCTTTCTACCCAGATCTGTCCACCGTGGGCTTCCACCACTTCTCGCGCAATTGCCAATCCTAATCCGACGCTTCCTGGGGTTGTTTCGGTAGAGCTTTTTACCTGCACAAACTTATCGAAAATTGTTTCTAAATTCTCCTGTGGAATTCCATACCCTGTATCAGCGACAGTCACAAAGAGCGCCTGATTTTCTTCTCCTGCGGTCAGTCGAACCTTGCCGCCAGGTTCTGTATACCGAAGGGCATTGCTCAATAAGTTCGTGACAACCCAAGAGAGTTGATGGGGGTCGGCAGAAAGAGCGTGCAAATGTTCAGGAATATTCAGCTCAAGGAGAATCTGTTTTTCTTCAAACGGAAGCCGAAGGGGTCGCACGGCATCTGCCACCAGCCGACGGAAATCGACCAGTTCCTTCTTCATTTCGTATTTGCCGGATTCGAGTTTCGAAAGATCCAGCAATTCTTTTACTAATTTTCGAAGGCGTTCCGTATCATCCTTCGCTGCCGCCAACAGGTCTTTCTGGCGTTGGTTGATAGAGCCAATGACTTCCTGTGACAGGATATCAATGCCCATGCTTAACGACGTCAACGGTGTTCGAAGTTCATGAGAAACCGTTGCAATAAATTCGGATTTCATCCGATCCAGGTCTTTGAATCGCGTTACATCCTGCAAAAGCGTTACCACACCCCGAATAGTTCCATGTTCATCGACAATGTGTGCTTGACGCGGCCGGAAATACAACTTCAAATCATGATGTGTGAAGGCGAACAGTGGCTCACGGTGTTCCTGTTCAATGCGCCGCGTACCGCCGAGCTCCAGTATTTCCGCCCAGTTTTGATTGCCGACGACATCGCGTACAAATTTTCCGTGCCAATCTGTCCCTCGAACATCAAAGACCGCTGCCGCGGCTTGATTCATCAGCACAAGTACTCCATGTTCATCTGTGACGATCACGGGATCGGCAATATTTTCTACAATCGTCTCAGATTTATTCTTCTCTGTGATCAGCTGCTGGATATTCATCTGTTCGTACGTTCTTAGCCGTTCAGTCATCTTGTTGAATTCGCGGCTCAGTTCTGCGATTTCATCGTCTGTGTTAACGTCGATTTTCTGATTCAGCTGACCGCTGCTGATACGGCGGACAGAGCGGGTGAGTGTTTCCGCCGGCAGGATAATACTTCGTGTAAACCGGATACTCATAAAGAGACTCAGAAATACCGCAACGATCGAAATCGTGATCACCGTCAGTGTCGCTTCGCTCGCCGTTTGATTCAGCCTCTCTTCAGTCCGGGTCATGGCATCCTGATTGATGGCAAGATATTCAAAACATTCTTCCTTTAACATATCGAAGACCGGACGGATCATTTTTGTTTTAAAACTTGACGCGGCCCGTGTCTGTCCTCTTATTTGCAATAAGTGATAGAGTGAATCGGAAAACTGATTGTACTGAGAATAATTCTGAGAGATTCGATCTAACACAATTTTTTCGCGTACACTTTGACCGTTTCCCTTGGCTTTTTCCAGCCACGCTAAAAACCCCGTACGATAAATGCTGAAGCGGACATACGCGGAATCAATGTCAGTCAGCTGCATGGAAAGTTGAGCATTGTCCTGCTGCTCGAGGGCTTTAAACATATTCTGGGCTGCACGAACACTCTCATAATTATCGTGCAATGTGAGGCTGAACGTATCCCGGAGAGTAGAAAAATTGTACACCGCCACAACACTCGTCGCCAAACCAATGACCACAATAACAAAATAACTGAATCCCATTTTATAACGAAGACTTGTCACACCATCCGCCTACTGGTTCTTCAATACTTTCCACAGTTCATCCTGCAGCTCGCGGAGTCCTTCTCCTGTCGCCGCTGAAATGGGAATCGTCATCACACCCCTTCCGAATTTTATCTTTGCAAGTTTCTTCCTATCCATTTCCTGAACAATGTCCATCTTGGTAAGAGTCACAATCTTTTTCTTTTTTGCGATCGCAGGATTATAGGAGACAAGTTCATGGAGAAGAATTTGATAATCTTTTTTCGGATCTTCGCTGATAGATTCAATGAGAAATACGAGAATACGTGTGCGTTCAATATGGCGGATAAATTGGATGCCAAGTCCTTTGCCTTCGTGTGCACCTTCAATCAGACCGGGAATATCGGCAATCACAAAACTTTTACCTTCGGCATAACGAACGAGACCGAGATTGGGAGTGAGTGTCGTGAACGGATAATCTGCAATTTTCGGTTTGGCAGCAGAGACGACTGAAATCAGTGTTGACTTGCCGGCATTGGGAAAACCAACAAGCCCGACATCCGCAAGGAGCTTGAGTTCAAGAAGGAGTTCACGTTCCTCACCCGGCGTTCCCGGCTCTGCGAATCGCGGTGCCTGATTTGTCGGTGTGGCAAATTCACCGTTCCCCCGCCCGCCTTTTCCACCCTGGGCAATGATGAATTCGTCGCCATCGTGCAACAAATCAACAATGGTCTTTCCCTTCACGGCGTCCCGTATCAATGTACCGCATGGTACTTTCACCACTTCATCTTTTCCTGATTTTCCCCCCTGATCTTTTCCGCGTCCATTCTCGCCGCGTTCAGCCTGATAATTTCGTTTATATTTAAAATCAAGCAGCGTGTTCAACTGCCTGTCTGCACGAAGGATAATACTTCCGCCGCGTGCACCGGTTCCGCCGTCCGGTCCACCTTTCGGAATATATTTTTCATGCCGGAAGCTGATGCATCCATTGCCGCCGTCACCTGCTTTTACAGAAATTTTCGCTTCATCGATGAAATGCATACTGTGCCTGTTTCTGAAAAATCGTCACTCTATGGTTGGGTAACGGATGGATGAAAATGCGTATGGAGCTTATCTGTAAACCCTATCGCTTCCGCGCAAAACGGGTCGATCTGATTGGCAAGAAAAAGTTTGTCGAGATATTGTGCAACCTGTTCCCATGACCGTAACAAACTAATCTCCGTCACTGCACCGCGAAACGCCGGTTCATCATTCGCAAACAGTTTCCGGACAACCAGTGTAAATTCTTCTCCAGGAAATAGATCGAGAATTTCCTTTTGCTTCGCACTGGGCGTCGATGCAAGATACTGTTCATCATTCTCACCAAACACAAGAACGGGTTTTTCCGGCTGCGGTGCACCGTCACCCGTGAATGCGCCATCGTTCGATTCTTGGCTGGGCCCGGTATCCCCTCCATCCCGCCGTGATGCAGGTTCATGCACTGGCGGCTCTTCCTCGGGGGGTGCCGGTGGAACAACTGGCACTTGAGCCGTCGCTTCTTCATTTCCTGTCCGAACAATCTCAATAATATCTGCCAACCGATTAGAGGTAATTTGTATGACACGGTGACGATCGCGTTCGAATTCTAACCGTGTGCAGATCTCCGGGATTTTTTTGTCTTCAAAAAATACAATGGCCGCATTGATCGGGAGTGTTTGCTGTTCAAATTCTGCCTGCGGCACCATTTTACCGGATTCAACAAAATCGAACAATGCACGCGTCATAAGTGCGAGTTCAAAACTGGAATGGCGGGCTACCACTTCATGGTCGATTTTTTCTATGAGCAATTTGAATTCCTCGTACGTCATTTCTGCCAATCCGTGGTCATCGATATACCGCTTGATCAATTCAGGGAAGTACGTATAATCGACACAATACTTGAGACGTTTCTCGATGCTTTCCGATGCAACTCTGCGCTGCTCACCAACAATGAAATTGAGCAGGGTCCATTGTGGACGGCAAAGATAATTGAATTGAAAATGCACCGATTCCTCGAGAAGCGATTCAAACTGCTGTAAGCTGAAGTGATAATTTTGAACAAGCAGGAGATCTATCTGTCCTTCAAGACTTCGAACTTCCGGGAGTGAATACGAAAATTTTTTGGAACGGAATTCCAATCCTCGTTCCTGGCGGAGTGTTTTTTCAACTTCAGCTTTGAAATATGCCTTAATCGCCGGATGGATTTTTGCTGTGAGGATGCTCTTCAGATGAATGCCGTCATCCTCGCCAATCGTTTTCATATGAACGGCATGGATAATAGATTCTACTTCTGCTTCAAAAATGTAACCCATAGGCTCAATGAGTCAGTAGATGAATGAGTGATTGGGTAATGGAATGATTGCATCGTGGTTCTCTTCCACGCTTTCACAATTATTCCCCCTGCAATATTTTGTAAATCTATTTATGTAAAATATTCTTGACGCGATCAATTTCTTTTTGTGCTGCTGTCTTAAACTGTGCATCGGTGTCTTTCCGATCGATGATCTGCTGGTACATCGTCATTGATTGATCATACTTGGACATTTTTTCATAGGATTGACCGGCCATATAGTAGGAGGTCGAGATCCAGTCTATTTTGCCCCGTTTTGTCACCAAGTAAGGTACCTTTAAAAATTCCAGGACTGCTTGCTGAAATTCTCCCTTGTAGAAGTACGCCTCACCGATGTAATAACGCAACTCTGCTTCAAGATCAGAGTTTCCGGATTCTATTAAACTTTGCAACTGCAGAACTGATTGATCGTAGTATCCTAATTTCTGATAGAGTACACCCATATCAATTTTTTTATCGATGAGTTCTGGGTCGTTTGGGAAGCGATCAATGTACTTGCGGGTAAGTTCCAGAGCGCCGTCGAACAACTCCATTTCCTTATAGGTCATGATCAAATTACTCATGGCAAGCGGAACCAGATCAGGCGAGTGTTGTTCATTATCAAGAATGGACCGGTACTGTTTGGAGGCGTTGTCCCATTGTTCCAAGCTATAATAGGCATTGCCAAGGCTCAATCGTACGCGCGGAAGAATTCCGGCAGTTGGAAAAATTCGAAGAAGAGAATCATACACTTGTACTGCCTGAGGCATTTTCTGATCCAACTCATTGACGCGCGCGACCCAGAAGAGCGCTTCAGGAACAATCCTGGCATTATGATAGGAACGAACGACGTTATCGAACCGTTCTTTTGCTTTTACAAAATCTTCTTTTCGAACTTGATATTTACCACGTTCGAACTCAAACTCTGCCGCAGAGTTAAATGCACTGGTGGAATAGGCTTTGACATATTCCACGGCGCGCTTGTCGGCTTCTTGAATATTGTCAAGGCGATAGTAAGAGATAATTTCGCGCGACAGGATGTTCTGCTTCAGACTATCGCTGGTTGATTGCGAGAGTGCGTCATGGTACTTCATAATCGCATCAGAATATTTTTCATTCTGAAAGTACATTTCTGCTGTTTCCAATGCTACCGATGCACCACGTCCGCCTGTTTTTGCTGTAATGCGGCTGACATTCTGGAGGTAGGTTGTCGCAGCATCTATATTGTTTTCTGTTTTCGCGATTGATGCCAGTGCGTAGTACGCCTGTCCGGCTTTTTCTGTAATTTGATCCCGCGTCACATAATCTGCATAATATTTCTTTGCCGCTGGAACATCGTTTCGTTTTTCGCTGCACACGCCAAGCTTGAAGATGACGGAACGCTCCATACTCGGGTCGCCGGAAACTGTGAAGAAATCCGATTGCATTCTCTTCCAGCCCCGTTCATACCAATCGAATGCATTCTTGAAGTCCTTCGCAACGAAATAAGCGTCCGCTTTCTGAATATCGCTGTTCGAATTCAACGGGCTATAGAAATACCGCTTTTCCAGCAGATCAAAATAGCCCAACGCTCTTTGTAGTTGGCCGCTGTCTGCTGCCGCCTTCGCGAGGTACGCTGCCGCAGCGGCACTGAAAGGGTGATTTGGATTCATGGAAAGAAATCGATCGATGACGTGAACTGCTGAATCTTTTTCCAAGATGCCGTCGAGCGACATGCCAAGGTGATATGATGCGGAAGGAACTGTTTCACGATCTGGATATTTTTCCAATAACAGTTTATAGGTTAAGATAGCGCTTTCATAATTTTTTGCAGAATAATAGGAATCACCGAGCAAGAGCAGTGCGACGTCTTTTCCGCGAGCCCCCGAGGATGTTGATAAAAATTCTGTTCCTATTGCTCGTAGATCTTCCGTTTTCTCTGCCAGCTGGAGGCGAAGCGTGAATGCAGCCACAATTGCCTGGTCCGTGAGTTCTCCTGCGGGAAAATGCGCTCTCAGGGAATCATACAGCGCGATCGCTTTGTCAATACATTCTTTTCCATGTGGGTTTGTTTTTCCTTCTTTCAGTGCGAGGAGTTCATAGGACTGTGCCTGCTTCATCCAGGCAGAAGGACGAAGGGTATTTTCCAAATCAACACTGAGTGCGGCGGCATATTGTTCGGCCGCAAGGTTGTAATCTTTTAAATCGTAGAAGTAGATTTCTGCAAGACGGTATGCAAGATTCCCCTTTGATTTTTGGGCAATCACGTCGCCGATCAGTAACGCAAGTTTTTGTAAACTTGCATCCTTATTGCGCTGATCGAACGCTTTGATAAGACGGATTTGTTTTTGTGCATCCGGAATAAATTCGCTGCTCGGATATCGACGCTGTAAATTCTCGAACGCCGCCAGAGCGCCATCCACATCACCCGCTTTGAGACGCGCAGCACCCAGCGTGAATGTTGCATCATCTATCCGTTCACTCGTCGGAGTCTGTCCACTCAACCATTCGCAAAAGTCTATTGCTGTTTTCGGATCATTCAGTTCACTCGACGCAATTGTTGCACCTTCAACCAACAGGCGCGGCACATTCACATCGGATGGAAATTGCCGGCGGTACTCGTTTACCAACCGGACAGCTTCAGTGAAATTTTTTGTTATCTTCGCTGCTTTATAGGCACCAATGATCAACGCCCGTCGATCTGCATTTCCAAGACTATCGTGGAGTGCGAGGGAATAATACTGGGCTGCTTTTACGCCATCGCCCGTTTGCTCTGCCGCAATACCGGCTTTGAATAGCACTTCGCCATTGCGTAGTCCTCGAATTTCACTTGCACGCTCAAACAAGGAAAGCGCGCGCGGAAATGAGCGAACACGGTTATTTGCCTCCGCCATTTCGATGAGCGCATCCTGCCGCAACTGCTTTGGAGCCTTGGCACTGTCTTCTGCAAGAGATTTCCATGCAGCCATGGCACCGTCAGTATTCCCCGTACCATTCTTCAAGACACCAAGCAAGTAGAGCGCATTGTAATAACTTAATGTGGTCTTAAAATTTTTAGCGACATCCGAGACCGTTTCTTCGGCTTCAGCAGTTTTTCCTAATCCGACAAGTGCCTGGCCTAAGAGCAATAACGCGCGTGCCTTCAACGGTGCATCGTTTGTTCCCTCCGCAACACGTTTACATTCCTGACGCGCTTGGTCATACTGGTGTTCTGAAATCAACAGTTCTGCGATTCTGAGCCGAGCAGGCAGAACTTCAGGGGTCGTGTACTCCTGTGTCAGCATCCGAAGAACTCGCACCATGTTTTCCTTATCACCCAGCCGTTCGTAATATTCCGCTGCTTTGGATAATGCTGTCGGTGCAAATTTGCTCTTTGGATGAAATGTCTTCACACGTTCGAAGGCCAACGCCGCTTCGCGTTCGTTCCTCATCGCTGCAAATTCCTCTGCAACGTTCATCCAGGCTTCAGGAGCTTTACTGTTATCAGAATATGCAAGAGCAAAATTTTGGAAACTGTACCGTGCATCGTCGTGTTTGCCAAGTTTGGATTGTGTCAGTCCAAGGTAGAAGCGTGCTTCCATTCCTTGGGCGGTCGTCGGATACAGGTTGATAAAGGCATGGAATTGCTCCAGTGCCAGATCGTATAACTTGTCATTGTAAAGATTCACAGCAAGTTTGAAGTCAGCATTCTCCTTCGAATCTTGTGCAAGCACCGGAAGCGGAAGGATCCAAAGGAGGGAAAATATCAATATAACTCGTTTCATTAGTGAAAAATGTAGCCAATAATCACCCGATTAGCAAGGTGAGGAAAAACCCGGTTGGTCATAGTGGTTCACGTGGAATTATTGCAGATTTGCAATTGCGTATTGCTAGAGTTACGGGAAATGATTACTTTGATAAAGCGTGAATTTCATGGAGAAAGAAATTTATACTCGGGTAGTATGAAACAGCATTCAATAAAACACGCCGTGAAGCGGTCTTCCAAAAGAGCAGAAATATGGATTGTTGAGGACAATGCATTCTTTAATAAATGCCTTGTGGAATTGATTAACTCTGAAACCGATCTCGTCTGCCGCCAATCATTTCACTCCTGCGAGGACACGCTTCAACAAATGGAATCAGGGAGGTATCCGAGTGTCATATTATTGGATATCGGACTGCCCGGAATGAGCGGGCTGGAAGGAATTCAGAAATTTAAGCAGATTGCACCAACCACGCAAATTATTATTATTACTGTGCGGGAAGATAGCGATAGTATCTTTCAAGCCATCTGTGCCGGAGCAGCCGGTTACTTACTCAAAGAATCACCCGGAGAAAAAATTATCGAGGCAATTCGGGATGTGCAAAAAGGCGGTTCGCCTATCAACGCACACATTGCGCGGAAAGTATTAACTGCATTTGCGGCATTAAACACACCTTCCCCTGATTATGAATTGACAGATCGAGAGCGGGAAATCCTGCTGCAAATGATCAACGGATTAACAAAAAAGGAAATCGGCGAGAAACTTTCTCTCAGTCACCATACGATCGATACCCATGTACGGAAAATCTATGAGAGACTTCATGTCAACAAGCGCAGCAGCGCTGTTGCACTGGCTCTCAAACAACGGATTTTCTAATACGAGTTTGATTGAGCCCGTCACATGGTTCTTTCACAAAATTTATGCGAATTAAAAAAACACGCATTTGCGTGATACCGCATTACGCAGCAAACGTTTATCTTATTCTTGCAGTTAGTAGCCCACCTAGTATTACTGGAACCACCTACAAAACTGTATCCGAGAAATCTGGATTGTTCTACCATAAAGGCGACACGCTTCGCTCGCAGCGTAAAGCTTGACGATGCATCATTGGGAAATGCTGAGTCAAAGGGGTTATAGGGGGATTGACATATTGAAGGGCATGGTGAATAAAAAAATTCACCATGCCCTTTTTTGTTATTCAAAAATCAACCGAAGACGCTCGTATCATTTCGCTTGTAATGAAGAACAAGAAAGCCCGCTCAAAGTACCGCAAGAGATCCGAGAAGAGAATCGACACAAACATCAAAGTCGTAACGTTTCAGCGCTTCCTCTCGAGCTAAATGACCAAGGGATGAACGGAGAGCTGAGTCATTGAGAACGCGATGAATTGCCCAAGCCACTGCCGTTGCATCTCGTGGTCTGACCAGTAATCCCGTCTTCCCGTTCGTAATAATCTCCGGCAGCCCGCCTGCATTCGTTGCAATGATAGGTCGTTCCATTGCCATCGCCTCGACCACGACAAGCCCGAATGTTTCGGAGAACGATGGAAGAATAAAAATATCGAGAGCGGACATCAGACGAGGAACATCTTCAGTAAAGGGAAGATATTTTACATATCGTTCGATGTCGAGTTCGCGGCACAACTTCAATAAATATTCTTTGTATCCATGCTCCCCCGCAGTCTCATCACCCGCAAGAACAAACAGAGTATTCGGATGCTGCTTGATAACCTCCGGTACGGCACGGAGCAGGATATGCTGACCCTTGAGTTTATCGAGCCGTCCGAGTACGCCAATGGTGTACCCTTTAAGTGGTAATCCAAATGATGTCCGCGCACTATTTTTATTATAGTGCGATGGATCGAACTGGTGGAGATCAGTACCCAAAGGAACGACTGTTACCTTCTCCTGCGGCATTCGCGTATAGGACAATACATCTTTTTTCATACTCTGTGTCAGGGAAATCCAGAGCGAGAGTTTCGAATAGATCCACGTGTGAATAAAATCACGCTTGTTATACCGGGAATTCATTTGTTGATAAAATACTAATTTGACGCGTGGTGTGATCAAGGACGCAATGGCGGCAAGGTGAATATCACTGGACTGCATGAGCAGAACCAAATCGATCCGTTCGAATTTCAAAACACGGGCAAGGCGAAGTGCTGCCGAGATATCTCCATATTTCCAATGTGGAGTGATTGAAACCACGGAAAGATTTGATCCCAATGCCCGTTGTTCCAACGGCGACGATTTTGGAACAATCAAAACTGTTGAAACACCTTTTTTCTCCATCGCCTGCGCTATGCGAAGAGCGGACAGTTCAAGACCGCCAAGGGATTTAGAAAAGCACAATAACGCAATTTTTTTTTGTAATCTTGCCATATAGAATTAGACGAATCATCCATAAAGTTGTTCTCTTTAGATGCCAACAATGAGACAAACGTTTAATGAGGAGAATTCAGGAACCAATTTGATTTAACGGGAAAAAACACGACATTATAATATCTTTATTGTCAGTAACGAAAGAGTTCAAGATGACATATTCTCATATACATTCATTTCATATTCCAGTTCTTGGACTGGCCTTTTCTGTTGATACGCCCCTGCGCGTTGCGAAGTACGGTATTTCGTCTGTCATTTCGATTGTGGATGACATCCTCATCGAGCATATGCGGAAGCACTATGCACGATTGTACGGAGAACACTATGATCCTATTACTGTGCGGGATGAAGATTATCGAGCCCGAAGAATAACCGCCTATCTCAATCTTCTCCAGAATATCGTACAGAAGCAGATTGCTGATCTGAAGGCTTCAGCGTTCGAAAAAGGGAATGAGCTGGTGAAGTATTTCGAAATGCTGCCGGAGGAATCATCACTGAAAACGCTGTATCATCGGATGGTACAGACAACGAATACCGCGCAGCAAATGGCATTGCAGGATGAATTACGGACAAATATTGTTGCCGGCGATATTGATGTCAATATAATGACAAAATTGGACAAAGCAAATGTAGGACCAGATCAAGAAAAACTACCCGTGGAATTCTCTGATGCCCTTGCATCATTACGCGGGTTT
>Ga0302322_100003637_pt1 | contig 13304 bp, 12 predicted proteins | sample Fen_T0_2_FD_203757 | JGI IMG/M metagenome (GOLD analysis project Ga0302322, IMG submission 203757) | Peat permafrost microbial communities from Stordalen Mire near Abisko, Sweden - Fen_T0_2 | ecosystem: Environmental > Terrestrial > Soil > Wetlands > Permafrost | place: Sweden: Abisko...
CGCCGCCCTGCGCCCGTGGGCGGACCGGGGGGTGGTCGGGTCGCTGGTCGTCACCATGGTGGCCTTGGCCGTCGCCGTCGGGCCCGCAGCCGCACTGTCGTGCGTCGGCGCCGTGGCCGTCGTCACGGTGGCGCTCCGGGTCGTGTGGCACCTCCGACGGGTCCGAGCGAATGCTGCCGGGGCTGCCGGGGCTGCCGGAACTGCGGGCAGTGCGGTCGGCGCCGCCGGATCGGGCCCCGGGATGGACGCGGCGGCTGCGCAGCCCCAGAGCCCGAGGGCGGGCAGCTCAGTCGCCGTCGGCTGAGCGCGCGGGGGTCGGCGCGGCCAACCCGTCCCGGTCGTCACTCCCCGTGGCGTCGGAGCCTCCGGAGTGGTCGGCAGGCTCCGACGTGCCGTCGGTGCCGGCTGTTCCGCCAGCACCGTCGTTCGTGGGGAGCGGCACGGGGTCGGGCCGCGAGTCGCGCCAGCGTCGGTAGGGGCCGACCCGCGAGGCCAGGAGGAGCAGGCCGACGACCGAGAGCGACACGCCTGCGATCTGCACCAGTAGCGACCCGAGATGGCCGTCCTCGCCCAGCCACAGGTGCTCGTCGAGGAACCGCTCGATGCCCCACAGGACCATGCCGACGCCGAGCACGATGCCGGCCGGGGGGAGGGGCGCCGACAGCCGGGGGATCAACGAGCCGTCGGAGGCGACGGCCGGTGCCCGGTTCCGCAGGAACCGCTCCACGAGCAGCAGGATTCCGAAGATGGCGAAGTCCTCGGCTGCCTGGAAGATGGGCACGGGCAGGACCTTCTGGTTCGGACGGAGTCCCGCGTAGTACATGCCGAACCACTGGTGGGTCGGGTGGCCACCGCCGTTGACCATCAACTGGGGGCCGAGTAGGCGACCCATGCCCCAGCAGGCCATCAGCACCGGGGCCATGAGGTCGGCGAAGCGCAGGGTCGGGAGTGGCGGGCAGCGTCGGCGCGAGCTGGCGATCGCCACCGGAACGGCGAGGATCAGCCCGCCGAACGACGACAGGCCGCCCTGCCAGATGGCGAACACCTCGGACGGATGGGCCGTGTAGTACGAGAAGTGGGAGAGCACGTGCATGGCCCGGGCGCCAACGATGGCGGCCACGATGACCCACACGAACATGCCCGTCACCCACTGCCACGGATAGCCCCGGTTGCGCAGGCGCCGCTCGGTGTAGCGGAGCCCGAACCAGAAGGTCAGGGCCAGACCGATCCCGTAGGTATGGACCTCGAGGAACCAGATGTGGAAGGCGACGGGGATGGGTCTCATGGTGTGGGACGCCGGATCTGCGGGGGTCCCCCGGGGCACCGGCCAGGCCCTCAGTATGCCTCAGGGTGCCGGTAGGGTGGCCTCGCCGGGCGTGGCGCCCGGGCAGACGGGGGTGCGGGGCCGCAACGGGTGGCCACGCCTCCGAACTCGGGCCGGAGGTGACGCCGTGGTGTCGTTGGCAGGCAAGGTTGCAGTGGTGACGGGCGGGGGGTCGGGTATCGGTCTCGCCACGGCGACCCGTCTGGCCGGCGCGGGCGCCTCGGTGGCCGTGGTCGACCTCGATGGTGACTCGGCCGAGCGGGCGGCCGACGAGCTCGGGTGCCTGGCGCTGCAGGCCGACGTCGGGCGGTCCGACGAGTGGCCCGGGATCGTCGACGCCGTCACCCGCCGCTTCGGCGGCATCGACCTCGCCCACCTCAACGCGGGGGTGACCACAGGGGAGGCGGACATCACCAAGGTCACGGACGAGATCTACGACCGGGCCACCGGGGTCAACGTGGACGGCGTCTTCTACGGCGTCCGCGCCGTGGTGCCGGCCATGGCCGCCCGGGGTGGCGGGTCGATCGTGGCCACGGCGTCACTCGCCGGGCTGATCGGTTTCTCGCCGGACCCGATCTACTGCCTGACCAAACACGCCGTCGTCGGCCTGGTCCGCTCGCTCGGTCCGCAGTTGGCCGAGAAGGGGATCACCATCAACGCCGTCTGTCCCAGCATCGTCGACACTCCGCTGATCGCCGACATGCGCGAGGTGCTCGAGTCGAGCGGCTTCCCGCTCATCGACGTCGACTCGGTGTCGACCGCGGTGGTGGACCTGCTGGCCGGCGATGCCAACGGGGAGGCCATGGTGATCCAGGCCGGACGTGAGGCGCTGGCCTTCCGGTTCGCCCGGCCGCCCGGTCCCCGGGCCGGCGGCATCGTGGGCCAGATGCCGCCGAAGGAGTTCGCGGCGCACGACCAGGACTAGCGCCGGGTCCGCTCCAGCCCCGGTCCGCTCCAGGCCGCCGTTCCGGTCGCCCCTGTTCGCGGATCTGCGGTGTCAGCCGGACGGAGGTGTCACCGACCAGCCACGTCTGCGCAGCTCGTCGACCAGGAGGTCTTCGGGGACACGCTCGAGCTGGCGCGCCAGACTCTGACGGCGCGAGGCGGCAGGAGGTTGTGCGGACCTGGCCGGGGCGGTCGTTGTGGCCAGGTGGGTCGAGGCGGGCGTCGGGTCGTCGGGTCCCGGGGTAGCGCTGCTCGAATCGTCCGCCTCGGCCTCCAGGCGGGCGATGAGGTCCTCGGCCTCGTCCCGGGTGAACCGCCCGCCGGCCTGTCGTTGGGTGAGGCCGAGCGGGCCTCGGGCGTCCCGGAAGCCGGTGTGGCCGGCGGACTCGACGAGGGCGGTCAGGTCACGCAGCTGGCGCGCCGTGGCCGGTGGGCCGGCTGGCTGGCCGAACGACATGGGCGGGGTCGGACGGGACGGTCCGGGTGCGTGGCCGAGGGGGTCAGCGGTGACCCCCGGACCCCCGGAGCGGAGTGGTCCGGCTCAGACCACCCGGCCGACGCCGGTCAGGCCGGAAGTCCGGACGCCGGAGATCCACACGCTGGCGCCGGTGTACGGGGCTTCGATCATCGATCCGCCGCCCACGTACATGGCCACGTGCTCGTCGCCACCGGGACCGTAGAACAGGAGGTCGCCCGGCGCGATGTCGGCCATCGAGATGTGGGTGGTGCTTGCGAACTGGGCGCCGGAGTAGTGGGGGAGGCCGATCCCGACCTGGGCGTAGGCCCACATGACCAGACCCGAGCAGTCGAAGCCGGACGGCGTGGTGCCGCCCCAGACGTAGGGGACGCCGATCTCACGCTCGGCGGCCTGGACGGCACCGGCGGCGCCTGCCGAGAGCGGCGGCGGCGGGGCGGACGGGGTGCTGACCGTGGTGCCTCCGCCGGACGAGCCATGGCTCGAGCCACCGCTCGAGCCGGTGGACGTGGTCTGGCGGGTCTGCTGGGCCTGTGCCGCCCTGGACGCGGCCACCTTCTGGTTGAACGCGGCCTGTGCGGCAGCGGCCGCGGCGGCGGCCTGCTGGGCCTGGCGCTGCTGGACCAGGTGCTGGATGTTGGCGTCGACGCTCGCCAGGGTCGCCTTGTCCTGGCTGGCCAGCGCGTTGGCCTGGCTCTGCGCCGAGGCGAGGCTGTCACGCGTGGCCTGGGCCTGCCCCTTCTGCTGCTCCAGGGTCGCCTGGCTGGCGGCCAGGGCGGCCTGGGCGGTGTGCAGTCGGGCTATGGTCGACGTCACGTTTCCGGTGGCGATCGACGAGTACTCGGACCTGATGCCGCTGGTGTTGACGTTCGACGTGAAGATCTGGGTGGCCGTGTTGGACGTGCCGGAGTTCGTGTAGTCGCTGATGGCCTGGACCCGGAGCTGACCCTGGTCCTTCGCCACCTGCGCGCGGTCCTTGGCCACCTGGGCCTGGTTCGCGGCGATCTGGCCCTGGAGCTGCGACAGCTTGTAGTCGGCCTGGTTGACCTGACCGGCCAGGGCCTGGATCTGGGCCTGGGCCGCGTTCAACTTGGCCGTGACGGCCGCAGCCTGGGCCTGGGCGTCGGAGATCTGGTCGGCGGATGCCGGGGTTGAGGAGGCGACGACCAGGGAGGTCGCTCCGAGAACGGAGGCCACTGCGAGCGTCGCGAGGACACGGTGAGGAGTCCTCATGCGACGTGCGGGGCAGGCACCTGGCTCGACCGTCGAGTACTGCTCGGCGTGAGTCATATGCAGGCAGATGGTAGTGCACCCGGTAGGCCACCACAAGGACGCCCCCCAAACGCAAGGCCCTGAACTGGACTTATTCCGTCGGGCACGGGTGTCGACCGGTTGCCGTGGCCCCAGTTATCGCAGTGTCGTACCCCACTCGAATCATGAAATACGGCGGGTCCGGGGTAGGGTCGGCCGCATGGGTGAACGTATCGAATTCCCGAGCAACGGCAGTCACGCGCACGGCTACCTGGCCGTCCCGGACGGAGGTGCCGACGGCACCGTGGGCGTCCTGGTGATCCAGGAGTGGTGGGGACTCGTCGATCAGATCACGCGCACGTGCGACCGGTTCGCCGAGGCGGGCTTCACGGCACTGGCCCCCGACCTCTACCAGGGCACCGCCGTCCCGCTGACCGAGCCCGACGAGGCGGCCAAGCACATGATGGCCCTGAAGATGAGCGAGGCGGCCGAGCACCTGAGTGGTGCCGTCGACGAGCTCCGCCGCCGGACGGGTGCGGCGTCGGTGGGGGTGGTCGGCTTCTGCATGGGCGGGGGCCTCGCCCTGGTGCTGGCGTGCCAACGCCCCGACGCCGTCGCCGCGGTCGTGCCGGCCTATGGGGTGATCCCCTGGCCCGACGCCCAGCCCGACTACTCGGCCATGGAGGCGGTCGTCGAGGGCCACGTCGCCGAGCTCGACGGCTCCTTCAGCCCGGCCGCCGCCGACGCGCTGGTCGCCGAACTTTCGGCACTCGGCAAGACGGCGTCCTTCCACCTGTACCCCGGGGTGGACCACGCCTTCTTCAACGAGGACCGCCCCGAGGTGTACGACGCGGACGCAGCCGCCCTGCTGTGGGAGCGCACCGTGGCGTTCCTCCGATCCCGGCTCGGCTGAGCGGGGCGTCGTGCCGGAGGGCCCCGGGCCGGGGCTGGTCGAGGACTACCTGACACTGGGCCTTCGACTCGGCCGCCACATCGACGGCATGGTCGACGCCTACTACGGGCCGGCGGCACGGGCCCACGCCGTCGAAGCCGAGCCGTTGCTGTCCCCGGACCAGCTGTGGGAGTCGTCGCGTGCGCTGCTGGCGGCGCTAGGGGACGGCGGGGTGCTCGACTCGTCGGCGGGTCCGGAGGACTCGGCGGCACCGGCCCGGCGGCACTGGTTGGCGGCCCAGGTCCGCGGCCTGGCCACCACGTGTGCGAAGCTCGCCGGCGAGCACATCAGGTATGCCGACGAGGTGGAGGCCTGCTACGGCGTCCGTCCGAGCCGGGTCGACGAGGACGCGCTGGTCGAGGCCCACCGGCTGCTCGACGAGGTCCTGCCGGGCAGCGGTCCGCTGGCCGAGCGCCTGGTTGCCTGGCGCGAGTCCCATGCCGTGCCGGTCGATCTGCTGCGACGGGCCGTCGACTCCCTGGCCGACTCGTTGCGCGATCGCACCCGCGAGCTCTTCGGCCTTCCCGACGGTGAGCACATCGAGTTCGAACTCGTCACCGACGAGCCGTGGTCCGGGTTCAACTACTACCTCGGCGATCTGCAGAGCCGGGTGGCCATCAACACCGACCTGCCCGTGCTGTCGACGGGGCTGGCCCACCTGGTGGCCCACGAGGCCTACCCCGGGCACCACACCGAGCACACACGCAAGGAGGTCGGCCTGGTCCGGCGGCGCCGGTGGTGGGAGGAGTCCATCTTCCTGGTGGGCACGCCGCAGTGCCTGCTCGCCGAAGGGCTGGCCGACCTCGGTCTCGAGGTGGCCTGGGGGCGGCATCCCGAGCAGACCGTCGCCGAGCACCTGCTGCCCCTGGGCATCCGCTACGACGCCGAGGTGGTGGCTGCGGTGGCTGACGCCGGCGAGGCACTCGGCGCCGTGCGCACCAATGCCGCCTTCCGGCTCCACGAGGACGGTGCCGACCCGGACACGGTCATCGACGAGGTGGCGAGGTGGGGCCTCCTGCCCCGGGACCGGGCCAGCAAGGCGGTCGAGTTCCTGACCCATCCCACCTGGCGCGCCTACCTCACCTGCTACGTCGAGGGCTTCCCCCTGTGCCGGGCCTTCACCGACGGGGACCCGGCGCGGTTCGACCGGCTGCTGTCCGAGCAGCTGACGCCATCCGATCTCCTCGACCAGATCGCCCGTGACGACCTGACGGCTCCGGCCTGAGCCGCACGTCGTGCCCCGGGACCGCCGTGCTCATCGGGCGCGGATCCCGTCAGCACATGGGGTGCCGGGGCCTGATCTCCGAGGTCCGCTAGGCCGGTTGGGCCATCCGGATCACGGCGAAGGTCGCGCCTCCGGGGTCGACCAGGATCGCGAACCGTCCGGGGGGGATGTCGGTGGCCGGGACGATCACCGTGGCGCCGTCGGACTCCGCCTTGGCCACGGTGCCGTCGCAGTCGTCGGTCCCGAAGTAGGTCAGCCAGTAGTCGGGGACGTCCGGGGGCATCTCGGCGGGCCGTTCCATCATGCCGCCGACGGTGGCACCGCCGAGCTTCCACTCCGTGTAGTCCGAGCCGCCCATGTCCATCGTGTTGGCCTCCCAGCCGAAGACGTGGGAGTAGAAGTTCCCGGCACCCGCCGGATCCCTGCTCGACAGCTCGTTCCACACCAGCGTCCCGGGCTCGTTGACCAGTCCGGCACCGGGATGGTCCCTGGGTTGCCACACGGCGCACGCTGCACCCGTCGTGTCGGCGAAGACTGCCATGCGCCCGGCCTCGAGGACGTCCATCGGGGGAACGAAGATCACGCCACCGGCACCGGTGACCCGCGCCATCGTGGCGTCGGCGTCCGCGACGGACACGTAGGTGGTCCAGGCCGAGGGTTGGCCCTCCATCATGATCGGCCCGCATCCGGCGACGGGAATCCCGTCCTTCTCGAACATGCGGTAGCCACCGGCCTCTGGTGGCAGCTCGGGAGCGACCCAGCCGAACAGGGCACCGTAGAAGGCCACGGCAGCGTCGACATCGGGACTGGACAGGTCCACCCATGACGGCGTACCGCTCGCGTAGGACTCGATGCGCGCCATGGCGACCTCCTCGGTTCAGTCCCCGGGAAGCACCAGCCCCCGGGGCGGATGGCTCCCCCCGTGGAAGATGGTCCCACAAGTGGTTCCGTCACGCTCGGCGAAGCGGGCCCCCGGAACCCGGAGCGGAGGGTCCACGACCCGAGCGGCGGTCAGCACCGGCATCGACTCGGACCACGTGGGCAGCGGGTGAGCGCAGCGGAGCTCCTGCGAGCCTTCGGCCGTTGGCCGCCCTCCGTGCCGTGCCGGCGACCGGATCACCGCGCCGCTGTGCTCAGCGGGACCGGATCCCGTCGAGGAGCGACATGACCAGGGTGTCGGCCAGGCCCGGCGTCAGCGCCTCGTGGCCCATCGTGAGGCGGTAGTAGACCGGCCCGTAGAGCTGGTCCATGACGGCCGCGATGTCGATGTCCGGCCGCAGCTCGCCCCGGTCGACGGCGCGCTGCAGGACGGCGGCGGTGGCGGACCTCCTCGGCCCGATCCAGTGGGTGCGGAGGGCCTCGGCCAGCACGGGATCGGTCTGCGCCTGCCCGATCAACTCGGCCATGATGCTCCCCGCCCGTCCACGGAAGGCGCGGATCAGCACCTTGATCTGGGCGGAGAGGTCGGCCTGCACGTCGCCGGAGTCGGCGAATGTCCCGGTCTGTCGGTACCGGTGGAAGTAGGCGTCGATGGCCACGGCGCCACGGGTCGGCCACCACTTGTAGATGGTCACCTTGCTGACGCCCGCCCGAGCTGCGATGGCCTCGATGGTGGCCGCGCCGATCCCGCCCTCGTCGAGCAGGTCCGCAGCCGCCTCGAGCACCGCGAGCCGTGCCCGCTCGCTCCTGGGCCGGCCGGGGCGGCCGGCGGTCGCTGGTGGGACCACCGTCATGGTCCCACCGTAGTTCATGGACGCAGCGTACAGGAATACTGATACTGTACGTGTTGTTCAGGAACTGATGGAGCAGAGCCTGGTGGAGACGACCGAGACGAAAGGGACCCCCGGTGCGGGCATGTCGGGCGGCCTGGTGCTGTTGTTCGCGGTGGCCTGCGGCCTGTCCGTCGCCAACCTCTATTACGCCCAGCCGATCCTCGACAACATCGCCCGCACGTTCGCCGCGGGCACCGCCACCGCCGGCCTCGTCGTCACCCTGTCCCAGATCGGCTACGCCGTCGGCCTGGCGTTACTGGTGCCGCTCGGCGACATCCTGAACCGGCGCCGCATGCTGCCGCTGGTGCTGGTGGCCACTGCCGTCGGCCTGACCGCCTCGGCCCTGTCGCCGACCATCGGCGTGCTGATCGCCGTGGCCCTGCTGGTCGGTGCCGGCTCCACCGTCGCCCAGATGCTCGTCCCGATGGCGGCGTCGCTGGCCACCGAGTCGACCCGTGGCCGGGTGGTGGGGCGGGTGATGAGCGGACTGCTGCTCGGGATCCTCCTCGCCCGCACGGTGTCGGGCCTGATCGCCGGCGTGACGAGCTGGCGAGTGGTCTACGGGGCGGCGGCGGTCGTCATGGTGGTGCTCGCCCTGGTGCTCGCCCGGGTGCTGCCCGCCGAGGGCGAACGGCAGGCCATCGGCTACGGCACCCTCCTCCGGTCGACGGTGGCGCTCCTCCTGGCCGAGCGCCTCCTCCGCCGGCGCATCCTGTTCGGCGCCCTGGGCATGGCCGCGTTCAGCGTGTTCTGGACGACGATGGCCTTCGTCCTGTCCGGTGCCCCCTACCACTACGGCGACGCCGCCATCGGCCTCTTCGGACTGGTGGGCGCGGCCGGTGCGCTGTGCGCCACGCTCGCCGGTCGGTGGGCCGACCGCGACCTCACGCGCCGCACCACCACGGTGTTCGCCGTCCTGGTGGCGGCCTCGTTCGTGCCGCTGTGGCTGGGCGGGCACGACCTAGGACTGATGATCGTGGGGATCCTGGTGCTCGACGTCGGCGTGCAGGGCCTCCAGGTCACCAACCAGTCGATCATCTACCGCCTGGCCCCGGACGCCCGCAGCCGCATCAACTCGGCCTACATGGTCTGCTACTTCATCGGCGGCGCCCTGGGCTCGGCCGGCGGCAGCTGGTGCTACGCCCACCACGGCTGGACCGGCGTGGGTGTCCTCGGCGGCGCCCTGGGCGTGATCGCCGTGGTGCTCGCCCTGCTCGATGCCGTGCGCGGCGCCGGGCACGCCACCGCGGTCGCCGTGGCTGCGGCCGACTGAACCCGGGAGGCGGCCCGGACCGGTCCCCGCGGGCGCCCGGGGCCGGCGGGGTGTCAGTGCACCGGCCACTCCGCAGGGGCGGCACCGAGTGTCCCGGCCGCCAGGTCCCACCGCAGCGGCGCCCCGGTGACGACCACCGGCGGCGGCAGGCGCCGGGCGTCACCCCACGCCGTCCGCTCGACGGGCACGTCGGGTGACGGTCCGGCCGGGTCGATCCCCCCGCCTTCGATGGTCGGTGCCACCCCTGCGTCGACGAGTAGCCGGGACATCCGGGCCAGTGACGCCCGCCAGCGGCTGCCCCGACCGTCCTGGCGCCGCTGCGCCAATCCGGTCAGTGCGGCCGTGGCCAGCAGGTACCCGGTCGCGTGATCGAGGGCCTGGACGGGCAGCGGCACCGGGTGGCCGGCGTGCGCCGCGACCTGCCCGGCGGCGGCGACGCCCGAGCTCATCTGGACCAGGCTGTCGAATCCTCGCCGTCCGGCCCAGGGCCCCGTCCAGCCGTAGGCGTCCAGGCTGACGTCGACCAGTCCGGGCCGGGTGGCGGCACGTGTGTCCGCGCCGAGGCCGAGCCCGTCGAGTGCGCCGGGTCGGTAGCCGTGGACGACGACGTCGGCGTCCGCCAGGAGCCGGAGCAGCCGGTCACGGTCGCGGTCCTCGTGGAGGTCGAGGCGGGCGCAGCGCTTGCCCAGGGTCACCTCGGGCACGACGTTCGGCTCATCCCACCCCGGTGGATCGATGCGCAGCACGTCGGCTCCCCATCCGGCCAGGAGGCGCGTGGCCACGGGGCCGGCGAGGACGCGGGTGAGGTCGAGGACGCGGAGCCCGGCGAGCGGTCGGTCGGCCCGGGATGCCGCAGCGTCCTCGGGCCCGACGGCCCCGGCCGCCGTGCGCTCGACGTGCAGGAGGGGCTCGGCAGCGACGGCCGCACCCTGGGGATGGGCGTCCCAGGCGGCAACCGAGCGCATGGCCGCGGCCGCGCCTCCTGCGGTGACCACCGCGGCCTCGAGGTCGTCGGCGTCCCATCGCGCCACCTCGGCCGCCACCGCCTCGCGGGCACCCGGCACCCCGAGTACGCCGAGTGCGGCCGCCCGGTGGTGGGGGGTGTTGGTGTGGAGCTTGATCCACCCGTCCGCGGCTTCATAGTCGCCGGCCACGCTGTCCCAGATCGGGGGCAGCTCCCAGCCGTCGGGCCGTATCGATAGGGCGAACCACGCCGACGCCAGGTCGCGGTCGACGGTTACGGGGCCGGCATCGCCGTCCGGACCCGCCGCCAGCCGGGCCAGGGCGGCCGCCGCTGCGCCGATCGAGGCCTGGGCGAGGTCGCTGACGGCGAACGCTGAGGGGAGGGTCCCGCCCGGTGGGAGGAGCACCTCGGCCCGGGGCCCGGGGAGTGGCACCGCCTGCAGGATGCGGTCGAGCAGTCCGGCGGCGCGTTCGTCCATGGACCCATCGTCGATGCTCGTCGACCCGTCGTCAATCGCCCCCCGCTGCATGAAGGGTCAAGAAACGACGTGGAACGGCCGATAGATGGTGCATGGAATCGGTCCTGCACTTCGACACCGACGATCCCGAGTTCCAACGCGGGTTCGAGATCGGCATCCTGTGGGAGCGGCTCAGCGCCGACGGCGCCTGCCACATGGCGGTGAGCGCGTCGAACGCCGAGATGGTCCTGCGCGTGGCCCAGGCCTTCGACTGCGTCTTCTCCGGCCAGGAGCTCGCCGACGACCAGATCTCGATCGAACTCACCCGGGTCAACAGCGACTCCTGACCCATCGGCCGGCCCGGCGGAGGCCGGGCGCCTGCCGGGCGGGTGTCCCCTCAGACCGGCGTGCCGGAACCGATGCGTCGGCGTGCGACGGTGACGGCGTCATGGACCGTCACCTCACGGCCCTCCGAGTCGACGGCCGAACGGGGTCGGGCCTCGGTGACGAGGACCTCCCAGTCGCCCCCGGGCAACACGTCGGCCACGTCGTCTGCCGTGGCGAAGAAGTCGGGGAACGGTGGGCGGTCCACCGTCGTCTCCAGGTCCGTCGGGTCGTGAGCGACGATCAGCAGGGTGCCACCCTCGGCCACGGCCGCGGCCAGCCGACGGTGCACGGTGTCGCGGAGCGCACCGGGCAGGTGGACGAACTGCGCCGAGACGAGGTCGAATCGCCGGGCGCCCGGGTCGAACGTCGTCACGTCATCGTGCACCCACTCGACCTGGTCCGCCACCTCCGCACCTGCGTCCACGGCGTGGACCCGGGCCCGCTCGAGTGCGGTCTCGGAGATGTCCACTGCGGTGACCGTCCAGCCCTGCCGGGCCAACCACGCGGCGTCCGCCCCTTCGCCGCATCCGACGTCCAACGCCCGTCCCGGTGCCAGGGATCCGGCTTCGGCGACCAGTTGGGAGTTGGGTCGGCCGCTCCACAGGGCGTCACTGGAGCGGTAGCGCTCCTCCCAGAACGCCTCGTCCAGGACCGGGGGCGCACCACCGGCTCCCACGGTGTCCCGGGACCCGTGTGCGTGGTGGTCCTCGTGCGCATGGTGGTGACCGGGCGCATGGTCGCCCGACGTCGAGTCACTCATCACCGCACGGTACCGGCCGTCCGGGCCGTCCGTCAGGTGCCGGCGAGCAGCCGACGGGCGATGACCTTCAGGCAGAGCGTCTCGTCGGCACCCTCGAAGATGGAGAGCACGCGAGCGTCGACGAAGTAGCGGCTCACCGGGTACTCCTCGGCGTAGCCCATGCCACCGTGGATCTGCAGCGCCTCGCGGGTGACCCATTCGGCGGTGCGGCACACGTAGGCCTTGATCATCGACGCTTCGAGCGCGCCCTCCCCCTTGGACATCAGGCGGGCCACCTCGTAGGCGAACTGGCGGGACGCCTGGATGAGGACGGCCATCCGGGCCAGCTTCACCTTGGTCAGCTCGTAGTCGAGGATCGGCGACCCGAACACGACGCGGTTGGTGGCGTACTCGAGCGCCGCCTCGTAGGCGGCCTGCATCAGGCCCACCGCCCGGGCGGCCGTCTGCAGGCGCCCGTTCTCGAAGCCCTGCATCTGCAGGTAGAAGCCCTGCCCGAGGCCGGCCTCGCCACCGATCAGATTGGCGTCGGGCACGAACCAGCTCTCGAGGGACACCTCGTAGGAGTGCATGCCGCGGTAGCCGAGCGTGTCGATGGCCCGACCCTCCATCTTCCCGGCCGAGTCGGCCGGGCGCCCGTCAGCGCCGGGCTCCTGTACGAAGGTGAAGCCGTGGCCGTCGGCCGGCGGCTTCTCGACGAGGAAGATCGACAGGCCCTTGTGGCCCTTGGAACGGTCGGGGTCCGTCCGGGCCAGCAGGAGCAGGACGTCCGCACGGGCGGCGAAGGTGCACCATGTCTTGACCCCGTTGAGGATCCATCCACCGTCGACCTTGGTGGCCGGCAGCATCACGCCGGCGACGTCCGAGCCGAAGTCGGGCTCGGTGACGGCGACAGCGCCGAGGACCTCGGCGGTGGCGAGCTTGGGCAGCCAGTGCTGCTTCTGCTCCTCGGTGCCGCCCTTGACGATGGCCCGTGTGAGGATCTCGGGACGGGTGATCAGCGAGCCACCGGCACCGAGCGACCCCCATGTCAGCTCCTCGGTAGCCACCACCATGCTCAGGTAGTCGGCGTCGCCCTCGGCCGCGAACCCGCCGTACTCCTCGGGTACCGACATGCCGAATCCGCCCATCTCGGCCATTCCGGAGATGATCTCCTCGGGGATGTCGGTGTTGGCCCGGTGGATGTGCTCGGCCCGCGGCCGGATCTGCTCGTCGGCGAACCGGTGGAACGTGTCGCGGACCAGTTCGAAGTCGGCGTCCAGGTGGCGCTCGCCCTGCGTCTCGGCCAGGGACGCTAGGAAGGCCGGGTCGCGGTAGGTGGCAACGAAGGGTTCGGCCGGCGCCATCCAGTCGGTGGTCACGCCCCATTCGGCCGTGCGGCCCACGAGGCGGGCGGCCAGCTCGGCCAAGGCGTCGGCCACGAAGGCGCAGGCGATGCGGGCCTCGGTGTCGCCCTGGGCGCCGTAGGTCAGGACGGACTCTGCCGTGCGGACGGCGGCGGCCGCATGGGACACGTCGTAGG
>Ga0302322_100003639_pt1 | contig 13299 bp, 8 predicted proteins | sample Fen_T0_2_FD_203757 | JGI IMG/M metagenome (GOLD analysis project Ga0302322, IMG submission 203757) | Peat permafrost microbial communities from Stordalen Mire near Abisko, Sweden - Fen_T0_2 | ecosystem: Environmental > Terrestrial > Soil > Wetlands > Permafrost | place: Sweden: Abisko...
GACGGCCGAACCCGATGCATTTTTGCACGAAGAACCCGTTTACCAAACCTGGACGCCTCAGGTTCATCGTGCACCATCAACTACCTGACTATGCAAACTCTCTCGCGTCTGCCGCTTCGGTGTTGGGCTGAGATCGATCTCGCGGCCCTTGAGCGCAACCTACGTCTCATCCGCGCTTCCCTCCCCTCGCACATGCGCTACGTCGCTGTCGTGAAGGCCGACGCTTACGGCCACGGATTGCAACAAGCTGCCGCTCGTCTCATGCATGCCGGTGCCGATCTATTTGCCGTCGCTAATGTCGGTGAAGCCACCGCCCTGCGTGAAATCGGCCCTGGCTGGCCGATTTTGTTGCTCGGTCCATTACTGCCGGAAGAAGACAGCTATGTCGCCGAGTACAACCTAACCGCCACCGTCTCAACCAGCGACGAGGTGCAACGTCTCAACGCCGTCGGTCAAGCCGCTGGCCGCCCCGTCTCCGTTCATTTAAAGATCGACACCGGCATGGGCCGCGTCGGCGTTTGGCACGAGCAAGCGGAAAAACTCTACGCCGAGATCGTCGCCGCGCCGCACATCAAGCTCGCAGGTGTGTTCACCCATTTCAGCAGTTCCGACGAAGATCCTGCCTTCACCGCTGAACAACGCCGTCGCTTCCTCGCTGCGCTCCAACGTTGTCCCGGCATCAGCCTCGACCAGCTTTTCGTCCATGCCGACAGCAGCGCTGGTCTCGAAACGCTAGAAGGCGCACGCCCGTTTAACGCCGTACGCATCGGCCTGCTGCAGTTCGGCATTCTGCCACGCCTCAACTCTCTCCTCGCACAAGTTCACACCGAGCCTGTATTCAGTTTTAAAACACGCGTTGGCCTGGTGAAAGATCTTCCCGCGGGGAACACGGTCAGTTACGGACGCACTTACACTTTGAAACGCGACACCCGCATCGCCGTGCTCACCGCCGGTTATGGCGACGGAATCCAACGCGCCTCGAGCAACCGTGCGCAGGTCATCGTGCGCGGAGTACGCTGCCCTGTGCTCGGCCGCGTGACGATGGACCAGACGATTGTCGACGTAACCGATGTCCCTGGCGTCATTCGCGGCGATGAAGTCGTACTCGTAGGCCGCCAAGAAAAAGTTGAGATCTCAGTCGTCGAATTCAGCCGTTGGGCCGACACGATCCCATGGGAAACGCTCTGTTCCGTCTCGAAACGCGTCCCCCGCGTATACAAAACCCAACTTGGGACCTAGGGTCTGCATCTCCGTGAACGGCAAGATCCTCGTTAGCAACGGTTAGATTATAAAATACTTACGTATTATCACTGCGAAATCTCCACGATATGCACCGGCGATGCGTTCTCTATTGCCTATTTTTTGCATCTAGGGATGATCCCTCTGCGTTGTTAGTGAGAACGCCCTGATGATCATCCAGCCAACAACTTCCCTTCTCCGACGCGCCTGCATTCCTCGCATAACGAGAATAGCCGCGTGGCTCGTTATCACTGGTCTATCGCTTGCGTTCACATCGCTAGACTTTGCGGCTAACGCGAGTTGGAAGGTCAACGCCAACGGCAACTGGACCAAAGATTCCAACTGGACTGCAATCGATCCGCAGGCCGTCACCGACGTCGCGACGTTTGCCAATGTTCTTAGCGCGGATAGGATCGTCACTCTCGACGCAAACCGCAGTATCGGTGCGCTGGTTTTTAGTGCCAACAACTTCGGCTACACCCTTTCCGGCACCAATACGCTGACGCTTAACAATTCACTTGGTATCACTCAGAATGGTTCGGCTACCAATACGATCAGCGCACCTCTCGTCCTCGCGACCAATCAAACTTGGGGTGGTACGGGAACTGGGCAAATCGGCATTTCAGGCGTGATCAGCGGCAACGCTTCAATTTCCAAGAGCGGCAACTACACCCTCGTTCTCAGCGGCGCCAATACCTACACCGGCGCAACAACAATCAACTCCGGAACAGTGAGGATTCAGAGCAGTGGCGCGCTCGGCACTGCCACAAACACGGCCGCCACTACGGTTGCCAGCGGAGCCGTGTTGCAGATGACGAACAACATCACCACAACCAACGCCGGCACACTCATCCTGAACGGGACCGGCGTTGGTTCGGGAGCCCTGCAAAGTGTCAGTGGAAACAATTCTTGGAACGGCGCCATTTCGCTCGGCTCTGATGCCACCATTTTCTCCGCGACCGCCGGCAATACTCTGTATTTAAACTCCGATTACCAGAATGCACGTACGATCACTTTGGGAAATCATACGCTAACCATCGATGGCGCCGGAGATACTTATGCCAACGCCAGTATTGGTGTAACCGGCGACACCGGGGGACTTATCAAAAACGGTACCGGCAAACTTACGTTTTTCGGTTACAATACGTTTTACACGGGAGCTACGACCGTCAACGCCGGATCCCTCGATCTCGTCGTAGGTCCGTTCAACACCGGCATCTACGGGATCATGGGCTCGCTCACCATCGGTACAGGGCCTGCAAATTCCGGGCTCGCCGGAACCGTGAACGTCAACATCGCGAGCAACAGCTACGCTAACCAAATATCACCGACCTCGGCCGTCACCATCAACTCGGACGGCGCGTTAAACGTCGGCTCATCGACCACCATGGGCGCCCTGACGCTCAACGGCGGTCGGATCAACCTCAACGCCGGCACCGCCATCTCCCCCACGAGCATCACGGCAAATGCTAATAGCGCGCACCAGACATCCCTAATCTCCGGAGGCCAGATGAATATTAGCGGAGCGACGAACTTCACGATCGCTCGCGACACCACTTTGGCAAGCGACCTCACCATCAGCTCAACGATCTCCGGAGGTTCGGTCGTGAAACAAGGCGCTGGCGTCCTCACCCTGACCTCGGCAAACACCCTCACCGGCACGACAATCAATGCCGGCGTCATCAACGTCCAAGCCAGTAATGCCTTGGGCACTACAAACGGCGTCACGGTCGCCAATGGAGCTGCGCTGCAAACTCAAGGTGGCATCAGTCTGGCCCACACCACGACCACGCTCAACGGCACCGGTGTCGGCAACACTGGCGCGCTCCGTAATATCAGCGGCAACAATTCTCTCACCGGCACCGTCACCCTCGCCTCGGCCAGCCGCATCTACTCCGATGCCGGCACGCTCACCCTTGCCGGCGGCCTAACCACCGGAGGGAATACGCTCACCATCGGTGGCGGAGGCAACACCGTACTTTCCGGCTCACTTTCGTTTGGTTCTACCGCCTTGACCAAGGTTGATGCCGGCACCCTTACGCTCAGCTCAAACCTCGATCTTTCTGGGGGCACGTTTTCCCTCAACGGTGGCACGCTCGCGCTCAACGGGATCACGTTTTCGGTGGGAGCCCTCAATGTTGGCAGTAACTCAATCATCGATTTCGGCGGCACCGCATCCATTTTAAATGCCGCTTCCGTAAGTATCGCCAGCGGCGCGATTCTCACGATCGCCAACTGGACCGACTCGATCGACTACTTCTACTCGCAGCTTACTCCTGGCGCCGCCAATCTCTCTCAGATCGTTTTTGCATCTTTCCCGGCCGGCTCCACGCACTGGCAAAGCTGGGATAAGCAAGTCACACCCGTGCCAGAGCCAGCCACCTACGGCCTCCTTTTCATGGGCGCTGGAGTGGCATTCTACCTCTGGCGTCGCCGCCGCCACGCTTAAACTGTTGCGGTTTGCCCGCGGGAAGTTTCGGCGAGATTGTTTGAACCTTTTTCGGTGTTCGGCATTCCACTCTATGAATGCCCCTCGTGGCTGAACATATCCCTAACCTCGTCCAAGCCGCCCGCCGTCACGATGCCCAAGCCTGGGACACGCTCCTCAAGCAGCATCAACTGCCGCTCTACGCCTACGTCGCCGAACTCATCCGCGACCGTCACGCTGCGCTGGACCTCGTGCAGGAGACCTTCACCAACGCCGTGCGCCATATCGCCACGCTGCGCGACGATACCAAGTTCGCGTCGTGGCTCTTCGGCATCGCCCACCAGCGTTGCGTACAACAATTCCGTCGTAAACGCCGCCATGAAGATCTCTTCGCCGAAACCGACGACTCCGCCAACGATTTTCCCGACGCCACGCTCAACGATCCGCGCGACACCCTTATCCGCTCTGAAAACACCGAGGCGTTTTTCGCCCTCGTGGAAAAACTTCCCGCCGCGCAACGCTCCGCGCTTCTGCTGCACATGCTCGAAGATTTTTCCCTCGAAGAAATCGCCGCCATCACCGCCGTGCCGCTCGGCACCGTGAAATCCCGCCTGCATCACGCCAAACGCGCCTTGCGCCAACTCGTGGAGACCAAACTATGAAAAAGACACCACGCGACCTGCTACTCGGACGTTACGTTGCCGAGAAATCGCAGCTCGACCTCCTCCGCCGTAAAACACTCGACGACGCAACCCCCATCCCCGCCCGCCAACTCCTCCACGCGCTTTTTTTCCCCCAACGCCACTTCTGGATCGGCCTCTCGGCTGCATGGCTAGTGATCATGGCGTTCCATCTGAATCAACGTCCGGCGAATCGTCCCTCCAATAGTTCCTCCGCGAAACTTTACGCCTCCAACTGGTCCGCCAACCAAGCTCAACTCTATGCCCTTCTCTCCGAAACTCGTTCGTATCAGTAGACGCCTTCTTATTGCCGTCGCCGTTGTTGCAACACTCTTTGCTGCCATCTACGCCTTCGAGAACTGGCGTGGCGACCACGCATGGGAAGCCTGTTACGCGAAACACGCGGCGGCTGGCGAACCTCTCGATTACCTGCCCAAGCCATCGACTATTCCGGCCGCGTCGAACTTCATGAAGGCAGCTACGCTCGATGCTTATCTCTACGGAAAACCCGAGCAGAAAATGATCCCGTTTTTAGATAAGACGGCGCAACCCCGCTCCGCCTCTTTTGAATGGCGTTCAGGAAAATATTTCGATTTCGAAAAATATTCCGCCGCCCAGAAAACGGAGCGAGCGAAGCTCAAATTGCCTGAGTTACCTCCAGCTGATTCAACGGCCGCGTGGGTGCTGGCTGCACAAGAGCCCATTGAGCCCGTTTTAAATGAACTGCGGACTGCGGTTGCCGAGCGTCCTCTGTCCGAGCTCGTGCGGCCCGTTCCCATTTCCCGCGACGAACCTTTTAATGCACCTATTCCAAGTTTCCAAATAGCCCGGCTACTAAGCGTGTCGTTGAGTGCACAGGCCTGCGCCCTCATCGCACAGAATCAGCCAGACAATGCCTTCGCCGACACTATGGCGGCCCTGCGGTTCTCGCGCGGTTTCACCAGTGCCCCCGATCCGATGTTGGTCGAATCTATGATTGGAGTGGTTCTATCCAACATCGCGATTCAACCCTTATGGGAAGGCTGCCAGAAACACGCTTGGAACGACCGCCAACTTCAGGAACTGCAGCGCGAACTAGCTCTCATTAAACCGCTGAAAGGACTGGAGCGCTCGATGCGGATCGAGCGCGCGGGCGCAGTTCTAACGATCCTCAATGCACCAGTCCAAAAACTGACCGAAGCCATGCCAAACGACGGCACACGCTGGCTATGGCGCGGCCTCCGCTGGGGACCGCGTGGTTGGCTCAAACAAAATGCTACCATCACCATCCTCGCTCATCAGTCGATCCTCGACGCCTGCAACGCTGCTGGCACGCCTGCGTTTTTTACGAAAATGAATGAATTGAAAACAGCCGACCCACTGTTCGGGCATTCCAGTTGGTCGCCTCACACGATCATCGTGCAAATGATCGTGCCGGCTTTCGTGAAAGTCACGACTAACACCTGTGAACGCGACGTCGGCGTATCTCTCGCCCTCACCGCCTGCGCGCTCGAAAGGTATCGCCTAGCGCGTGGAGGCTATCCCGAGCACTTAACCGAACTAGTTACCACCTACATCGAAAAAATTCCACTCGACATCATCGACGGGCAACCGTTGCGCTATCGGCGCACGGACGACGGGAAATTCGTCCTCTACTCCGTCGGTCTCGATGGCAAAGACGACCAAGGCGAACCCGTAGATCCGAAAAAAGTCGACGGCGACGGCGACTGGGTGTGGCCGCAAGCAGCCAACTCAAAACATGATTAGTAATTTTAATTTATGCTATTAATCCTGAAACCAAGCGGTTCCATGCACCGTCTGTGTATGCATGGAAACTGCAACACCTGCCGCCGTAACTGCAGACGCAGCCACGGAAAAGCTTAGCCCCGCTGAAGCTTGGCAACCGTTGCCTCCTACGCAGTGGGATGAAGCTGCCGCCCGTCATTTGCTTCGGCGCGTCGGCTGGTCTGCTCACCCGGATGAGGTCTCCCGCGCGCTCCAAGAAGGCTTGCCAGCCACACTCGATCGACTCTTCCCGACGGAACCAAAACCCTTTCCCAAGCCTAAATTAATCGCAGGGCTCCAGGAAGACACTCAGGAATTTACGCAAAAAATCCGCAACGCCACTCCCGAGGAGAAACGTCTGCTGCAAAAAGAAGCTCGCGATCGGTCGCAACAAGCCTTCTCCGATATGGCCGTCCGTTGGCTAGAGTTCGCCGTCTCTCCGGAAAACGCCGTTCTGGAAAAATGGGTTCTATTCTTGAGCGACGTTTATGTCGTCAGTTTTGAAAAAGTCAGGAACGCATCATTTATCTACAATCATTTTGCCACGCTGCGTGAGCGTTCCCTCGGCCCAGCTCCTACACTGACCAAAGCGGTTTCGCGTTCACCCGCGATGATTCAGTATCTCGATTTGCAGGATAGCAAAAAGGATGCGCCGAATGAAAATTTTGCCCGCGAATTGTTTGAACTTTTCGTTCTCGGGGAGGGCAACTACACCGAAAAAGATATTAAAGAAGCGGCTAAGGCTTTCACCGGATACCGCCAACGTTTTGGCGAGTTCCTCTTCGTTCCCAACCAACACAATACCACTCGGAAAATGGTCTTTGGCAAAACTGGTAATTTCACCGGTGACGAGGTCATTGATCTCGCCTACGCGCTGCCCGCCGCCGGTCAATTCTTGCCCCACGAAATGGTCCGTTTCTACCTTTCGGAGACACCGTTACAAACTGAAGTACTAGCTCCGCTTGGGACCTGGTGGCACAGTCAACATTACAACCTCCGCGCCCTGGCCCTTCGCTTTTTCGGTAGTCGGTTGTTCTTCGAGCCGTCATACCGAGGCAACTACATCAAGAGCCCAGTCCAGTTTTACTTAGGCCTTGTGCAAGACCTCCAACTCGACGTCGCACCCCTCGCTCGTCGCGTGCTCGGCAGCCTGCGACAGATGGGGCAAACGCTTTTCACTCCGCCGAACGTCCGCGGTTGGGTTGGCGGTAGAAATTGGATAAACTCCGCGACGCTCAGCGCTCGCCGTCAACTTGTGCAGAGCTTTTTCTACCCAATCAACGAGGCGAATCTCAACGCCGACGAACAAGCCGAAATCAATGCCGCCCGCGCCGATGGCCATACCCACTTCACAGTCGATCCCGAACACCTCAAAGCTTTTTCAAATTTACCCTCTGACGAAGCTACAAACCGTTTTATCACCACGTTCCTGCCACTCGAAGTGGACGACGCGTTCCGCGCACAAATCCGCGATTTTCTCAATCTGCCTGGTACACCTGCGCAGCACAATGAACGTGTACGCAACGCCGTCGTCACGCTCCTCCAATCACCAGAATACCAGCTTTGCTGATACCAAAAGGCTGCCATGAAAAACTCCTTCAACTCTTTACCTACTACCCGACGAGAATTCCTCCACCTGACTAGCACGGGCATTGGCCTACTCGCGTTTAGTCGCTTCGCTCCCGATTTTCTCGTCCAATCGACTTTGGCCCAAACACCCGCGCCGGAGAAAGACCGAACCATTCTGGTGCTTGTGCAACTAGCCGGTGGTAATGACGGCTTGAATACCGTCATTCCGTTTGAGGACGCTAACTACTACCGACTTCGTCCCGGCCTCGGCATTGCCAAAGAAAATGTTCTTCGTCTCGGCGACACGATCGGATTGCACCCGGCTTGCACCGAGCTTCATGCTCTTTTTAAAGACGGAAAACTAGGGGTTATACAAAATGTCGGTTACCCAAATCCTAATCGCAGTCATTTTCGCTCAACCGATATTTGGGAAACAGCGAGCGACAGCGAACAAATCATTTCCACCGGCTGGCTCGGCCGTTTCCTCGACAACACGTGTTCCGGCGTTCCCGTTGAAAATGCTGATCCTGCGGCTGTCCACCTGAGCAGCGAAGTTCCCGGAGCCTTCCTTGCCGAACATCCCCATCCCACTTTTGGTTTCAATCCTAACCAATACAGCCGTTCAGATAACCGTCAAAATCTCACGTTACTCGAGAATCTGGTTCATCACGATCATCCCGAGAACGACAATGCGTCATTCCTTAAGCAGACGATGATGGATGCCCTCGTCACCGAAAAGCGCGTGCAAAAAGTCCTGAGCTCATACCAGCCAAGTGCGAGCTACCCAGGAAATCCTTTTGCACAATCACTTCGCAATGTTGCCGCCTTAATCGCTGCTGGCCTTTCGACTCGCGTGTATTTTGTCTCACTCGGCGGGTTCGACACTCACGCCAATCAAGTCAATCAGCACCAGAATCTGCTAAAAACACTATCCGAAGGTTTAGCTGCTTTTCAAAAAGATCTCGAAGTTCACAAGCTCGACGGGCAAGTGCTTACCGCAACGTTTTCAGAATTTGGTCGTCGTCCGATGGAAAATGAAAGCCACGGCACCGACCATGGTACCGCAGCGCCGCTCTTTGTGCTGGGTTCTGGCGTGAAGGCCGGCCTCCATGGCTCAGCCCCCTCGCTGCAGCTCGAACAAAACCAGGACCTGAGTTTTAGCACTGATTTTCGTCAGGTCTACGCGACGATTCTTGATCGTTGGCTACATTGTCCCGCCGCAAACGTGCTTGGGAAAGAATACCGACCGATGGCGTTTATATAACCAAGAACGAGAGCTATAAATCACTTGCCGATGCCGAAGGCGCTGAAGCCGATGGTGCGCAATTTCGCGAGGTCGACTACATTGCGGCCGTCAAAAATAAAGGCCGGTTTCATCATCCCCGCATAGATCTTTTCGTAATCGAGCTTCTTGAACTCGTCCCACTCGGTCACGACCGCGATCGCGTGTGCACCAGCGCAAGCTTCATAAGCGGTCTTGGCCACACTGAGGCGAGGATTTGCGTTACCCTTACCCAACGTGTCAGCAATGATTTCGTCGGACGGAACCTTCGGATCATAAACAACCACGTTCGCCTGCTCAGTCAGCAGATCACGTACAACATTGATCGCGGCAGACTCGCGTGTGTCGTTGGTGTCTTTTTTGAACGCAAAGCCGAGCACCGCGATTCTTTTGTCGGCTACGGTGTTGAAAAGTGTGCCTACAATCTTCGCGGCAAATCGACGCTTTTGGTAGTCGTTCATCTGCACGACGTGGGCCCAGTACGCAGCAACTTCAGGCAACCCGAAGTGTTCGCACAAATAAACGAGGTTCAAAATATCTTTCTGAAAGCACGAGCCACCAAAACCAACTGAAGCCTTCAAAAATTTTGGCCCAATGCGACTGTCTTTGCCGATAGCATTGGCGACTTCATCAACGTCAGCGCCCGTCGCTTCGCAGAGCGCCGAAATCGAGTTGATCGAGGAGATGCGTTGCGCGAGAAAAGCGTTGGCCACGAGCTTAGAGAGCTCCGAGGACCAGAGATTGGTCGTGATGATACGATCGCGCGGCACCCAATGAGCGTAGACATCCACCAGAGTTTTGAGCGCAACCTGACCATCGGGAGTTTGCTCGCCGCCAATGAGGACGCGATCCGGGTTAATCAAATCAGCCACTGCCGTGCCCTCGGCAAGAAACTCGGGATTGGAAAGGACAGAGAACTTCAGTCCGCGCGTGTTGGCCGCGAGAATGGCCTTGATGGCCTCGGCGGTTTTTACCGGAATCGTGGATTTCTCGACAATGATTTTAGAGGTAGTCGCAACATCTGCAATCGTTCGCGCCACAGATTCAATAAAGCGGAGGTCAGCCGCCCGGCCAGCGCCAACGCCGTAGGTCTTCGTGGGTGTATTAACGGCAACGAAAATAATATCGGATTTCTGAATACAACCGTGCACGTCGGTCGTGAAATGTAGGTTTTTACCACGGCACTGTTTGACCACATCATCCAGGCCCGGTTCATAGACCGGCAGCACGTCAGAGTTCCATGCCGCGATGCGCGCTGCATTCATATCGACGACGTTGACTTCGATATTCGGGGCTTTCAGGGCGATCATCGCCATGGTAGGACCGCCGACATAACCAGCACCAATACAGCAGATTTTCATAATTTAGTGGTGCAAGAAACTGGCGCTTTCCTGTACCAGTTCCAAGATCGAAGTTGCCTGGTTCTAAACTCAGGTTTGCCCCGACAACGCAATAATCAGGCAAGATGCCGCACCACACTCACAAACCGTCGACCGGCCTCAACGAGTTCATCGCCTTCCAGCACCCCGAAACTCAGACGAACGTAGTTCTTGGGCGCTTCGTCGCCAAAACAAAGATCGCCCGGTACATAGAGCACGCCCTCGCGAATACAGGCGTGGCAAAAAGCCGAGTCTGTGGACGTGTCGAGACCGCCCGGCGCCTTCAACCACAAATAGAGCCCGCCCGTCGGCTCAGTCCATAGCCAGGCCAGCTTAGATAATCCCTCTACGATTAGGGTTTCGTGCAGACACCGCATTTTTTCCTGATACATCGGCCGAATGCGCGCCAGCTGGGCCGCATAGCCGCCGTTAGCGAGCACCTGCTCAAAGATCGCCTGATTGAAGTTAGCAGTGCCAAAATCGTGGCAGCCTTTTACGTGCAACATTTTTTCTAACCATGCCCGATCGCTGCAGAACCCATAGCCCACTTTTAGGCCAGTGGCGAAAGACTTCGTCAAAGTCTCCAAATAAAACTTTGGGAAATCGCGCCACGCCGGGAGACTTAACACACTGCGCGCGTCGTAAGGCTGCTGGAAATACAGGTCGCGGTAAGCTCCGTCTTCGATAACGGGCAAGTGCAGCCCATGCTCCGTCAAGACTTCGCCGATCGTCGTTTTCTCTGCCTCCGTCAGGCAACGCGACGATGGGTTCGAAAAATAGCTCACAAAATAAACCGCTTTCAATCGCCGCGTCTCACCTCGGGTTTTCATTTCCACTAAGAGCTGGTTTAGCGCAACGCGGTCGATTTTTCCGTCCGCATCAAGCGGAAAAGAACGCGCCTGTACACCCAAGCCTGCCAGCATTTCCAGAAACACGAAATAGCTCGGCCGGTCCACCAGCACGATGTCGCCAGGATCACATAATACCTGCATCGCAAGATAGAGCGCCTGCTGGGAACCATTTGTTATCACTACATTTCGAGCAATTTCGCCTCCGACGAGCTCTGGCTCTTTTTCCGTCAAATGTTCGGCCAAAAGTTGCCGCAGGCCTGGACGCCCCTGGTTAGTGCCATACTGCAGATACTCAGGTTCACCGCCCTGTTTCGTAACAACCTCGACCGCCGCACGCACAGTCTCGACTGGCAACGATCGATTGTCAGTGAAACCTGCCGCCAGCGACAACAGCCCAGGTGTTTCCAGCGCCATCGTCATAAGCCGCGCGATGGTCGGTGGCTCGGAACGCTGGCCGAGAGCCGAAAAGGAAAGTAGAGGAGATTTCACGGGGTGAACGTGATTTTCAGCTTTGCTCAGAACGACGATAGATTTTTTCGACTAGAGCGGTTTAGATAAAACTGTAGCCACCAGGATGACAGAACGGCAGCGTGACTTGGTGTAGCCGGCCGCGCCGAGGCCGGCGATTGAGAGGGCCGGGTTCAGCGCCCCCGGCTACACCGGAATTTGAAATGCTCTAAATAGTTCTATAGAGTTGGTAATAAAAAAGGCGCGGTTGGCCGCGCCTTTGGAAGAAACTTTCAATTTAGATTCAAGCTGGGTTTGCAGCGGGCGCCGTGCCGCCGAGATCAGTTGCGGGCTTGTCGGCAGCTTTTTTAGGCTGCTTGTCGTTGGCTTTGGGCAACGGAGGAATCTCGCGCACGACAGGCGACTGGATTTCGCCGTTCTGCATAATCTCCATCACGTGCTTACCCTCGATTGTCTCGTACTCAAGGAGCGCCTCAGCGATTTTTTCAAGCGCCGGTCGACGGGACGAAATGATCTCGGTCGCGCGAGCGTATTGTTCATTAATGATACGAGCTACTTCCGTATCGATCTTCCGGGCAGTTTCCTCGCTATAGCTTTCTTTCCGCGAGATTTCGCGTCCAAGGAAAACGGTGTCGTGGTTTTCTCCATACGCAACCATGCCAAGCGGGCTCATACCCCAATCGCAAACCATGTGGCGGGCCATCTTGGTGATCATTTTGATATCGCCAACCGCACCACTGGAAATGTCGTTCAGCACCAATTCTTCTGCTATCCGACCGGCACAACCAATGGCTATGCGGATTTCCGCGCGCTTTTTTTCCTGCGTCAGAATATCCTTTCGCGGAATATACATCGTGCTGCCTAAACTGCCGCCACGTGGAATAATTGTGACCTTATGAACGGGAACAAGTCCGTCATCCAGTACAGCCGTCACGAGAGCATGGCCTGCTTCGTGATAAGCAGTCAGCTTCTTTTCACCGTCATCCATCACGCGGCGACGTTCGCGACCAAATTGAACTTTTTCGCGCGCGTCTTCGACGTCGATCATCTCGACTTTTTTCTTATTACGACGGGCAGCGAGAAGTGCGCCTTCATTAAGGAGATTGGCTAGATCCGCACCGGAAAGACCGGGCGTACCGCGGGCGATAACGTTGAGATCAACGTCATCGGAAAGCGCGATCTTGCGGGCATGCACGCGAAGAATTTGTTCACGGCCTACGAGGTCGGGCAGGTCGACGTAAATCTGGCGATCGAAACGGCCCGGACGTAGCAGCGCATTATCGAGCACGTCGGGTCGATTTGTTGCGGCGATGATGATGACGCCTTCGGTTGTGTCGAACCCGTCCATCTCGACGAGGAGAGAGTTGAGGGTCTGCTCGCGTTCGTCGTTGCCGCCGCCGAGGCCTGCACCACGTTGACGGCCAACGGCGTCGATTTCGTCGATGAAAATCAGACAGGGCGCACTTTTGCGACCTTGCTCGAACATGTCGCGCACGCGGCTGGCACCGACACCAACAAACATCTCCACAAAGTCAGAACCGCTGATCGAGAAAAACGGGACATCGGCTTCGCCTGCGACAGCCTTGGCGAGGAGCGTTTTGCCCGTACCTGGAGGGCCGACCATAAGAATACCTTTCGG
>Ga0302322_100003640_pt1 | contig 13298 bp, 17 predicted proteins | sample Fen_T0_2_FD_203757 | JGI IMG/M metagenome (GOLD analysis project Ga0302322, IMG submission 203757) | Peat permafrost microbial communities from Stordalen Mire near Abisko, Sweden - Fen_T0_2 | ecosystem: Environmental > Terrestrial > Soil > Wetlands > Permafrost | place: Sweden: Abisko...
CGCATGCCGACCAGGCATTCGATCCGCAGGGCGCGCTCAGAGACGAGGGCGTGGCCAGGCGGGTGACCGGCCTGACGGCCGAGGTCGTGGCGATCGCCGGGAAGCTCTATGGCTGATGTCTGCGTGGAGAACCGATAGATGAGCATTGCGACCCTCGGCGAAGTACTCGACTTCTGGTTCGGCAACGACCCTCAGCCAGGCGACCGCATGGCGCTCTGGTTCGGCAAATCGACCGCAACCGACGCCGCCATCCGCGAGCGCTTCCTCACCACCCAGCAGGCGGCGGCAAGGGGCGAACTGGATGGCTGGCTGCGCACGCCCGACGGCGTCCTGGCGCTGGTAGTGGTGCTGGATCAGTTCTCCCGCAACCTGTACCGCGATTCCCCGCTGGCCTTCGTCAGCGACGACCGGGCGCGCGCCTACGCCCATGTCGCCCTCCAGCGCGGCGACGACCAGGCCATGCGGCCCGAACAGCGCCTGTTCCTCTACCTGCCCTTCGAACACAGCGAGAACCTCGACGACCAGCGCCGCTCGGTCAGGCTGTTCGCCGCCATCGCCGACGCGCCCGGCATGGACGCGGTCTTCGACTACGCCTTGCGGCACTACGCCGTGATCGCCCGCTTCGGCCGCTTCCCGCATCGCAACGCGGCCCTGGGGCGCGCCAGCACGGATGCTGAGCAGACCTTCCTGCTCGAACCCGGCAGCCGTTTCTAGCACCGCATGACCCTGCCCGCCCGGCCGCCGCGCTGTCGGCGGTGGCCGGGCTGATAGAATCCCGCGCCTATCGTCGTCATCGAATCTGGAGCAGACATGGCCGGACATTCCAAATGGGCCAACATCCAGCACCGTAAAGGCCGTCAGGACGCCAAGCGCGGCAAGGCCTTCACCAAGCTGATCAAGGAGATCACCGTCGCCGCCAGGCTGGGCGGACCCGATCCCGGCTGCAACCCGCGCCTGCGTCTGGCCATGGACAAGGCACGCGCCGAGTCGATGCCCAAGGACAATATCGAAAACGCGGTCAAACGCGGCGCCGGCCAGCTCGAAGGCGCCAACTACGAGGAGATCCGCTACGAGGGCTACGGCCCCGGCGGCGCGGCGGTGATCGTCGACTGCCTGACCGACAACCGCGTCCGCACTGTCGCCGACGTGCGCCATGCCTTCTCCAAGTGCGGCGGCAACCTCGGCACCGACGGCTCGGTGGTTTTCCAGTTCAAGCACTGCGGCCAGATCATCCTGGCGCCGGGCGCTTCCGAGGACGCGGTGATGGAAGTGGCCATCGACGCCGGCGCCGAGGACGTGGTCAGCAATGACGACGGTTCGATCGAGATCCTCACCGCGCCGACCAGCGACCTCGCCAACATCAAGGAGCGGCTCGACGGCGCCGGCTTCACCGCGGTGCTGGCGGAGATCGTCATGAAGCCGCAGAACGAGACCGAGGTCGGCGGCGAGGACGCGGTGAAATTCCAGAAGATGCTCGACATGCTCGAAGACCTCGACGACGTGCAGGAGGTCTACACCTCGGCGATCCTTCCCGAGTGAGGATCCTCGGCCTTGATCCCGGTCTGCGTGTAACGGGCTACGGTGTGATCGACAAGGTGGGGCAGCAACTCACCTATGTTGCAAGCGGCGTGGTGCGTACGGAAACGGGTGAATTGCCGGCGCGCATCAAGATCATCTTCGACGGCGTCTCCGAGGTGTTGGGCCAGTTCCGGCCCGATGCCTCGGCGGTCGAGAAGGTGTTCGTCAACGTCAACCCGCAGTCCACACTGCTGCTCGGTCAGGCTCGCGGTGCGGCGATCGCGGCCCTCACCCAGGCCAGCCAGCCGGTGTTCGAGTACACCGCCCTGCAGGTCAAGCAGGCGGTTGTCGGCAACGGCCACGCCGAGAAGGATCAGGTCAAGCACATGGTCAAACGACTCCTCAACCTGGCCGCCGAACCACGCGCCGATTCGGCCGACGCACTGGCCTGCGCGATCTGCCACGCCCATGGCGGTATGGGGCTGGGCGGCCTGACCGGACTGCGGCGCCGCGCCGGCAGGATGTCATGAACAAGGCGGTTGCCCTGCCGCGGGAGCCCAGTCGCGAAGCCCTGGCCAATCCTGTCAAGCGCTACTTCCTGGCCACCCGGCCCGCCTTCCTGACCATCACGCTCGCCGGCTGCCTGCTGGGCATGGCCACGGCGTCGACTTTCCACTGGGGGCTGGCGGGGCTGACGCTGCTGTTGGCCGTGGCCGCGCATGCCGGGATCAACGTCCTCAACGACTTCTACGACCACCTCAACGGCACCGACGCTGTCAATACCGATCGCCTGTTTCCCTTCACCGGCGGTTCGCGCTTCATCCAGAACGGCGTTTTGAGTCCCGCCCAGACACTGGCCTGGGGGCTTGCCCTGTTCGCCCTCGTCATTGCCGGTGGTCTGTGGCTGATGCAGCAGACCGGCCCCCAATTGTTCTGGATCGGTCTTGCCGGCCTGCTGATCGGCTGGGCCTACTCTGCTCCGCCGCTCAGGCTGAACAGCCGCGGTCTGGGCGAGGCGTGCGTGGCGGGCGGTTTCCTTTTGATTGTCGCCGGCAGCGCCTGCGTGCAGGGGGCAGGGCTCGTCGCCGGCGCCTGGCTGATCGGCCTGCCCTATGCCCTGCTGGTCACCAACATCCTCTACATCAATCAGTTCCCGGACCGGAAGGCCGACGCCCTGGCCGGCAAGCGCCACTGGGTGGTGCGCATGCAACCGGCCGTGGCGGCGCGCGGATATGTCCTGATCCTGCTGCTGGCCGCGTCGCTGCTGATCTTCACCGTGTTCGCCCGGCTCCTGCCCTCGCTGGCGCTGATCTCGCTCGTCGGGCTGGCGCCTGCCATTTCGGCTGCGCGCCGACTGCTGGCCAACGTCGACGAACCATCGCAACTGATGCCCGCCATCAAGTCGACCATCGCCGCCGCGCACCTGCAGCCCCTGCTGCTGGCGGCGGTGCTGTGGGGCACTCGATGATCGGCCGCATCACCGGCCTGTTGCTGGAAAAGCACCCGCCGCAAGTCGTGGTCGATGCCGCCGGGGTCGGCTACGAAGTGGATGTGCCGATGAGCAGCTTCTACAACCTGCCGGCGGTTGGTGAGCGGGTTGCGCTGTTCACGCACTTGGTGGTGCGCGAAGACGCACAACTGCTCTACGGCTTCCTGACCGTCAAGGAACGCAGCGCCTTCCGCGAGTTGATCCGCATCTCCGGGGTCGGTCCGAAACTGGCCCTGTCGGTGCTGTCCGGCATGAGCGTCGACGATCTGGCGCAATGCGTGGCCCTGCAGGAGGCGGGTCGGCTGACGCGCGTGCCCGGCATCGGCAAGAAGACCGCCGAGCGCCTGCTGCTGGAACTCAAAGGCAAGCTGGCCGATGCCTTGCCGCAGACCGGTGGCGCGGGCATCGCTGCCGGCATCACGGCCGACGCACTCAATGCGCTGCTGGCGTTGGGCTACTCCGACAAGGAAGCCTTGCCGGTGATCAAGCAGTTGCCGGCCGATCTCAGTCTGGAGGAATCCATCCGCCAGGCTCTGAAATTGCTGGTCAGAAAGTAAACTGGCGAAATGAAACAGCCCACACGCTCGCTATGCTCGCCATTCCACTGCCCGAGTTGCACCTCGGGCCGGCTGCGCGGGCGCGGAGCACTACTCCGCGACTTCCCCGCTTCGCCCCCCACGAGGGCGTGTCAGTCCCTTGGGGCGGCCCGGCGGTACTGACATGCTCGAACCCGACCGTCTCATCGCCCCCGCGCCGGCCTCCCGGGAAGAGGAGGCCTTCGAGCGCGCCCTGCGCCCGCAGCGGCTGAGCGAGTATGTCGGCCAGGTCCGCGCCCGCGAACAACTGGAGATCTTCATCACCGCCGCCCGCAATCGCGGCGAAGCGCTCGACCACGCCCTGCTGTTCGGCCCGCCGGGACTGGGCAAGACCACCCTGGCGCACATCATCGCCCGCGAGATGGGCGTCAACCTTCGCTCGACCTCAGGGCCGGTGCTGGAGCGGGCCGGCGACCTCGCCGCGCTGCTTACCAACCTGGAGCCGCGCGACGTCCTGTTCATCGACGAGATCCATCGCCTGTCGCCCGTGGTGGAGGAGATCCTCTACCCGGCGCTGGAGGACTTCCAGCTCGACCTCATGATCGGCGAGGGCCCGGCGGCACGCTCGGTGAAGCTCGACCTGCCGCCCTTCACCCTGGTCGGCGCCACCACCCGTGCCGGCATGCTCACCAACCCGTTGCGCGACCGCTTCGGCATCGTCGCCCGGCTGGAGTTCTACACCCCCGAGGAACTCGGCTTCATCGTCGCCCGTTCGGCGCGGCTGCTGAACGTGCAGGTCTCCACCGAGGGCGCGGTCGAGATCGCCCGTCGCTCGCGCGGCACGCCGCGCATCGCCAACCGGCTGCTGCGCCGGGTGCGCGACTACGCCGAAGTCAAGGCCGACGGCCGCGTCGACGCCAATATCGCCGATGCCGCCCTGAAGATGCTGGAAGTGGATCATGCCGGCCTCGATGTGATGGACCGCAAGCTGCTCTCGGCCCTGCTGGAGAAGTTCGCCGGCGGGCCGGTGGGCCTGGAGAACCTGGCGGCGGCCATCGGCGAAGAGGCCGATACCATCGAGGACGTGCTGGAACCTTATCTGATCCAGCAAGGCTTCCTCGCCCGCACGCCGCGCGGCCGGGTCGCGCAACCGCTTGCCTACCGGCACTTCGGCCTCATCCAGCCGGGTGCGGAGGGGCAGCTTTTTGAATAGCCGGTGGGCCGACCGGGTTGGTGGCGCAAACGCCAATGCATGGCATCGTCAAAGACATGACTGAGCACAGCACCTTCTCCTGGCCCATCCGCGTCTACTGGGAAGACACCGACGCGGGCGGCGTGGTGTATTACGCCAACTACCTCAAGTTCCTGGAGCGTGCGCGCACCGAATGGCTGTCCTCCCTGGGGCTGGAGCAGGACCGGCTGGCGGACGAGCACGGGGTCGTGTTCGTGGTGCGGCGGGTGGAGGCCGATTTTCTGCGCCCCGCGCGTTTCAACGACCGTCTGACCGTCGTATGCGAACTGGCGGAACTCGGTCGCGCCAGTCTGGTCATGAGGCAGCACATCCGTCGCGGCGACGAGCGGCTGTTTGCGGCGCTGGTGCGTGTGGCCTGCGTCGGGTGGCAAACCTTTCGTCCGGCTAGAATTCCGACCTTCGTGACCGAGGCCTTCCCCACCCCATGAACATCGCACTCTCCCAGGACATGAGCATGATCGTCCTCATCGCCCAGGCCAGCTGGGTGGTCAAGATCGTCATGCTGATCCTGCTGTTCGCCTCGGTCGCCTCCTGGTGGCTGATCTTCGAGAAGTGGTTCACCCTGCGCCGCGAACAGAACCAGGCCGAGGCCTTCGAGAAGGAGTTCTGGAGCGGCGGCCACAACGAGATTGTCAAACGGGCCGACGTCGAAGGCCGGCGCTCCAGCCTGGAAGAGGTATTCCGCGCCGGTTGGCGCGAGTTCCGCATGAAGCGCAAGATTTCGGTCACCCCCCAGGCGACGGTGGAGAGCGCGCGCCGGGCGATGCGCGCCGCCTATCAGCGCGAGATGGATCTGCTCGAATCGCACCTGCCCTTCCTGGCCACGGTCGGCTCGGTGTCGCCCTATATCGGTCTGCTCGGTACCGTCTGGGGGATCATGAACGCCTTCCAGGGCCTGTCCAACGTCGCCAGCGCCACCCTCGCCCATGTCGCCCCGGGCATCGCCGAGGCATTGATCGCCACCGCCATCGGCCTGTTCGCCGCCATCCCGGCTGTGGTCGCCTACAACCGCTTTACGCATCAGGTCGACCGGCTGGCCAACCGGCACGACGTATTCATGGAAGAGTTCTCCAACCTCCTGCAGCAGGAGGCGGTGCGCACATGAACCCGCGACGGCCGCGCAAGGCCATGCACAACATCAACGTCGTGCCCTATATCGACGTGATGCTGGTGTTGCTGGTGATCTTCATGATCACGGCGCCGTTCATCAATCCGTCGCAGGTTGACCTGCCGTCGGTGAGCAAGAGCGCAGCCACCTCCAGCGCCCCGCTGGAGGTCATGATCAAGGTCGACGGCAGCCTGCTGCTGCGCGACCGCAGCGGCAACGAGGAGGGCTCGCCGGTTGCCGATGACGGCCTGGTCCAGGCGGTGCGCGACCGGCATCAGGCGCGGCCGGACCAGCCGGTGGTGATCTCCGCCGACAAGGACGTGCGTTACGAATCGGTGATGCGCGTGATGGATGTCCTGCAAGGGCTGGGCATCGCGCGCGTCGGCCTGCTGGTGAAACCCGCCAAGCCGTGATCCCGGTCCCCAACAGCCAACACGTCTCCTCGGGCGGACTTGCCCTGGTGGTGCACGGCCTGTTCTTCGTCGCCCTGCTGTTCGGACTATCCTGGAAGACCCTGCCGCAGATTCCGGTCGAGGCCGACATGTGGCAGTCCTTGCCCTCCCTTCCGCCACCGCCGCCGCCGGTTGTTCAGGAACCGGAACCCGCCGTCACGCCGCCCGTTGCCGAGAAGCCGGCCGAGGCCGACATCGCTCTGGAAAAAGCGAAAAAGATTAAGCTGGCGGAAGCAAGGCGCGAAGCCAGGGAAAAGGCCCAGGCGATGAAGGAGCGCCTCAACCAGGAACGCCTGGAGCGCGATAAGGCCGAGCGGGCTCGCATGGAGAAGGAAAAGGCGGAACTAGCGCGTCTGGAGAAGGAGCGTGCGCTGAGGGACCAGCAGGAAAAGGACCGCCTCGAAAAGGAAAAACGCGAAGCCATCAAGCGCCAGTTCGAACAGGTACTGAATCGCGAGATGCACGACCAGATGACCGCCGAATCGCCCCAGGTCAGCGCCGTGCAGGCCCGCATCAACGCCCGGACCATCAAGGATTTCCGTGACCGCATCATCGGCAAGATCCGGGGCAATGTGCGCCTGCCGCCGACCATCGCCGGCAACCCGCAGGCGGAATTCCAGGTCAGCCTGCTGCCGAACGGCGAGGTCCTCAGGGTGACCCTGACGAAATCCAGCGGGCAGAAACCGTACGACCAGGAAGTGGAACGCGCCATCCTCAAGTCCTCGCCCCTGCCGTTGCCCGCCGACAAGTCAGTTGCGGCGGTATTCCGCGACGGGCTGGCGCTGAAATTCAGGCCCTTCGACTGACGGCGGGACGGCCATTATCCGACGCTGATACAATCCCGCCCCGACCTTCCAGACTCCCATGTTCCATCGCATTCTCGGCCTCCTACTGCTCTGCCAGCTCGCCTTCCAGGCGAGCGCCGGCATGACCATCGAGATCATCGGCGGCGCCGCCAACAAGATCCCGATCGCGATCCTGCCGTTCCATACCCGCGTGCCGGGCGTCATCAGCCCCGCCGAGGTGGTCAGCAACGATCTCGCCAACAGCGGCTTCTTCAGGCTGATCGACACCCATGACAACATGTCCCCTGCCGACCCGGCCAGCCTTCAGTTGGGCCCCTGGAAGACTCGCGGCGCCGATGCCGTGCTGATCGGCCAGATCCAGCCTGCCGGCAGCGGGCAGATCGAAGTCCAGTTCCGGCTCATGGACAGCGTCCGCCAGGCCAGCCTGGCCGGTCTGGCTTTCACCGTGGCACCCGGCCAGTTGCGGGCAGTCGCGCACAAGATTGCCGACGCGGTCCACCAGGCTCTGCTGGGCGAACCCGGCAACTATGCCGGGCGCGTCGCCTACGTGCTCAAGCACGAAGGCCGTTACGAGTTGCAGGTCGCGGATGTGGACGGCTTCGGCGCCCAGTGGGTGGTGCGGCAGAAGGAGCCGTTGATCTCGCCCACCTGGTCGCGCGATAGCAAGCGTCTGGCCTATGTCTCGTTCGAGCAGCGCAAACCGGTCGTGCATGTGCTCAACCTGGTCGACGGCAGCAGCCGCGTCGTCGCCAATTTCAAAGGCTCCAATTCGGCGCCCGCCTGGTCGCCGGACGGACGCAGGCTGGCCGTCGCCCTGTCCAAGGACGAGACCTCGCAGATCTACTTCATCGATCTCGATTCAGGCGCGATCACCCGTTTCACCCAGGGCGGCCACCTCGACACCGAACCGGTGTTCAGTCCCGACGGTCAGTGGCTTTACTTCACCTCCGACCGCGGCGGCAGCCCGCAGATCTATCGTGTACCGCTGGCCGGCGGCGAGGCCAGGCGCGTCACTTACGACGGCGCCTACAACGTCTCTCCCACGCTGTCGTCAGATGGAAAGACGCTGGCCTTCGTCCACCGCGTCGACGGCGGTTTTCACATCGCCGCCATGGACCTTGCCAGCGGCCAGATGCAGGTACTGACCGATACCCAGCATGACGAATCGCCCAGCTTCGCCCCCAATGGCCGGGTAATCCTCTTTGCCACGCGCATCAACGGCCGCAGCATCCTGGCAACGGTCAGCGTCGATGGCCGCATCAAACAGAGACTTTCCCTGAGCGGTGATTTGCGCGAACCCGCCTGGGGTCCTTGAACGAAGGATCGGCAAACACATGAAACTCATCGCCCTGCTATTGGTCCTGGCCAGCCTGGCCGCCTGCGCAAGCAACCCGCAGAATGACACGGCCGCTACGGTGGCCCCGTCCCAACCGGTTGTAGTGGCCGCCGTGCCCACCACGGCTGCGAACCCCGTCCCCTCGCCGACTGTGGGCATTTCGGCCAGCGACGGCTTCGGCGCAGGCAAACCCACGGGGATCAGGCCCGCATCGACGGGGACTGAACCCATGCCTGCCGAGCCTGTCAGCATCACGATGGCCACACCCCCGACGCCCCCGGCGAACAGCTTCAGTGGGCTGGATGATTTGTCGCGCATAATTGCCGGATGGACCACACCCGCACAGAGGGCGATGCTGATCAGTTGCCCGCTGAATACCCCGGGCAAACCCTGAGCGGCGCTGATTACATAACCGAGGAGACCCCATGAAACAGATCGTCGTCATTGCCATGCTGGCCGCAGTCTTGGCGGGGTGTTCCGAAACGCCCCCCAAGGAAGCCGCGATCGAGGATCGCAGCGTGAAGGCCGTCGCGCCCGTCGAGAAACCGTCCGACAAGTCGGCTGCGCAGACTGCGGCCGCCGGGAAAGCGGCGAAGACCGAACCGGCCAGGGAAATCCCTGTCACCCCCGCCAAGCCAGCGGACAGTACGGAGACCCGCGCCATCAGCCAGACCCCGATCGAGACCAAGCCGATCGAGGCCGTGAAACCAGTCGCTGAGACCAAGGTCGCTGCGGCGGAAGCGGCCAAGCCCGCCATGGACCCCAAAGACCCCAAGAGCCCGCTTGCCCAGCGCAAGATCCTGTTCGACTACGACAGTTCGGCCATCCGCGACGAATTCCGTCCGCTGCTCGAACATCACGCCCAGTATCTGCGCGACAACAAGCAGATCAAGATCATCCTGCAGGGCCACACCGACGAACGCGGCAGCCCCGAATACAACATCGCCCTCGGCCAGCGCCGTGCCGAAGCGGTCTTGCAGGCATTGAGCCTGCTCGGTGTGCCCGAGAACCAGATGGAGGCGGTCTCCTTCGGCGAGGAAAAGCCTGTCGCAGAGGGGCATGACGAGTCCGCCTGGAGTCAGAACCGCCGTACCGAAATTGCCTATCCGAACGAATGAAACCGCACCGCTACCTCCTGCTCGCAGCTCTCTCATTGCCCGGCTCCGCCGCCTGGGCCGGTCCGGCCGAGGATGCACTTTCCCTCGCCGGCAACCTGCAAAAGGCCAATGAGGCACAGGACGAGCGTATCGCCCGCCTGGAAGCCAAGATGCAGAACCAGGGCCTGCTCAACCTGCTCAATCAGGTCGATGCCATGAAAACCGAGATCGCCCGCCTGCGCGGTGCGAACGAGGAACTGACCCAGCAACTCGCCGTTTCCGACAAGCGTGTCAAGGATCTGTTCGCCGACCTCGATACACGGATCAAGGAATTGGCGAATCGCCCGGCAGCGGCTTCCGAATCGGTGCACCTGCATACCACACCGAACCTGCTGGCACCCCCGCCCGCCGCAGCCAGTGCCGACACCGAGGCCGAAACGCACGCCTACGAGGCTGCCCAGTCGCTGGTCAAGGGCGGAAAATACAAGGAGGCCGTAGTCGCCTTGCAAGCCTTCCTGAAGCAGTTCCCCAACGGGACGCTGGCCGCCAATGCGCAGTACTGGACCGGCTTTGCCCATTTCGCCATGTCCGACTTCAAGAACTCGGCTGTCAGCTACCAGCAGCTGCTCAAGGATTATCCGAACAGCGCCAAGGTTCCGGATGCCATGTTCTCGCTCGCCCGCGCCCAGGTTCAACTCGACGACCTGGAGGGCGCCCGCGGTCTGCTCGAACAACTGGTCGCCAGGTACCCGACCAGCAAGGCCGCAGAGAACGGCAAGAAACTGCTGGCCACATTCAAGTAAGCCTTGCTCCAGCCACGCCTGCGCATCACCGAGATCTTCTTTTCCTTGCAGGGTGAGACCAGCCGTGCGGGCCTGCCGACGGTTTTCATCCGACTGACCGGCTGTCCGCTGCGCTGCATCTACTGCGATACCGAATATGCCTTCCAGGGTGGCGAGTGGTTTTCCATCGCGGAGATTCTGGCGATCGTCTCCCGGCACCCGACCCGCCATGTCACGGTGACCGGCGGCGAACCGCTCGCCCAGAAGCCTTGCCATGAATTGCTGACGCGGTTGTGCGATGCCGGTTACGACGTGTCGCTGGAGACCTCCGGCGCCCTGGATATCGGCGGCGTCGATGCCAGGGTCGCCCGCATCGTCGACATCAAGACGCCCGGCTCGACTGAGGCAACTCGCAACCTGTGGACCAACCTGGATCTGCTCACGCCGCGTGATGAGATCAAATTCGTTCTGGCCAGCGAGGACGATTATCTCTGGGCCAGAGAGTTGTTGACCGAGCGCCGCCTGAGCGCTCGCTGCCCGGTACTGCTATCTGCAGCCTGGGGTCAGGTCGACCCGGCAAGCCTGGCCGAATGGATGCTGCGCGACGGTCTGAATGCTCGCCTGCAACTCCAGGTGCACAAGCTCCTATGGCCGGAGTCCCGCGGGCGATGAGCCGAGCCGTCATCCTGCTCTCCGGTGGCCTCGACTCCGCCACGACCCTGGCCATCGCCCATACGGACGGGCACACCTGCTTCGCACTCAGTCTCGACTACGGTCAGCGCCACCGTGTCGAGCTCGATGCCGCACGGAAGGTCGCGCTTGCTCTGCGGGTCGCCGAACACCGGATCATGCGGCTCGACACCGGCCCCTATGGAGGCTCCGCACTCACGGATGCGCACATTGCCGTGCCCGAATCGCCCAGTGCAGGCATCCCGGTCACCTATGTCCCGGCACGCAACACCATCATGCTGGCCCTGGCCCTTGGCTGGGCCGAAATTCTCGAGGCCGATGCCATCTATATCGGGGTCAACGCCCTGGATTATTCCGGTTATCCCGATTGCCGCCCCGAGTTCATCAATGCCTTCCGCCGCTTGGCCGAGGTTGCGATCAAGCGGGCTGTCGAAGGTCACCCCATCAAGCTGGAAACGCCGCTGATCGACCTGAACAAGGCCGAGATAATCCGGACCGGCACTCGGTTGGGGGTCGACTATGGCCAGACCGTATCCTGCTACCAGCCCGATGAGGCCGGGCGTGCATGCGGTCGTTGCGACTCATGCCGCCTCAGACGCCAGGGATTCGTTGCTGCCGGGCTTCGGGATCCCACGCACTATCAAGCAGGCTAGACCGATTGCCTAGTACTTGCATCAGCCTATAATCCGGCCGTTTTAGCTGCTTGCTGACAGATCGGAGTAACACTATGGAACACGTGCAGGACCCTGCGCTTGTTGTGGCATGGCTCGGCTTCTTCCTGGCCCTGATCTTCGGCTATGTCGCCAACAAGACAAGCTTCTGTACCATGGGTGCCGTCTCCGATGTGGTGAACATGGGTGAATGGGGACGGATGCGCTCATGGCTGCTGGCTATCGCAATTGCCATCCTGGGCACCAACCTGCTGGCCTACCAGGGCTATCTCAACATGGGTGGCACCTTTTATACCCGTGGCACGGTTTATTGGTTCGGGGCGCTGGCCGGCGGGCTTATCTTCGGCGCCGGCATGACCCTGGCGGGCGGTTGCGGTCAAAGGACCCTGGTGCGTCTGGGCGGCGGCAACCTGAAATCAGTTGTGGTTTGGCTGTTCCTTGGATACAGCGCGCTGGTAACCATGAACGGCATTCTCCGCCTGGTGGTCGACAATGTCCTACGCGCGGAGCCGCTCACCCTTCATCTGAACGGTCTGCAAACCCTGCCTGCCTTGCTGGGCATGACGGACAAGGTCTCCCAACTGTCTATCGCCCTGGTCATATCGCTTGCGCTGCTGGCTTTCGTGTTCGCCAACCGCCAGTTTCGGGAAAACCACGACAATATGCTTGCCGGCTTGGTAATCGGACTCGTTATCGTCGCCGGCTGGTACGTGACGGGCCACATCGGCTATGCAGAAAATGAATTCATGGAAAAGACCTACCTCGGAACCGATTCGAAACTGGCCGAATCCATGACCTTTGTAGGGCCCCTCGCCTATACGATGGATTTGTGGGCATACTGGAAAGACAAGCATGTCACCTTCGGCGTTGCCACGGTGTTTGGCGTCGTGACTGGCTCTTTCCTCTACTCCGTCCTTAACCGCAGTTTCCGCTGGGAATACTTCAATTCACCCCAGGATATGTTTCGCCACATCGTCGGCGCGGTGTTGATGGGTTTTGGTGGCATTTGCGCCATGGGTTGCACGATCGGTCAGGCGATCACGGGGGTTTCTACGCTCGCCATCAGTTCTTTTATCGTATTTTTCGGTATAGTGGTCGGAGCCGCTGTAACCATGAAGGTTCAGTACCACCTACTGATGCGAGCGGCCTGATCTGGCTGACCCAGTGCACACCCAGGCCGCCTTTGGGGCGTCAAATCTGTGGACAACCACACGGTTGTCGAGTTGGAAAGGATGTTTGATGCGACAAGTGCTGAACGTACTCTTGATTGGTTTGGCGATTTCCCTGTCGGCGTCCGCCTATGCGGAATCCTCCAAGGCCATCAATTTCCAGCTCACCGATATCAACGGCAAGATCGTCAGGCTTTCCGATTTCAAAGGCAAATGGTTGCTGGTGAATTTCTGGGCTCCCTGGTGTCCGCTTTGCTGGGCTGAAGTGCCCACCCTGAATGAACTGAACAAACGCAAGGACTTCGCCGTCATCGGCATCGGCCTCGACTATGGTCCAGATGAGTCCGTAGTCCGTGATTCGGCTTCCAAACATAACCTGGAATTCAATGCTG
>Ga0302322_100003642_pt1 | contig 13295 bp, 5 predicted proteins | sample Fen_T0_2_FD_203757 | JGI IMG/M metagenome (GOLD analysis project Ga0302322, IMG submission 203757) | Peat permafrost microbial communities from Stordalen Mire near Abisko, Sweden - Fen_T0_2 | ecosystem: Environmental > Terrestrial > Soil > Wetlands > Permafrost | place: Sweden: Abisko...
GTCGTTGTTGGCGCGGGACAGATCCGTCACTTTGGTCTGGAGCTCGGAGTTGACGGTCGCCAACTCTTCGTTGACCGACTGCAACTCCTCCTTCGAGGTTTCCAGCTCCTCGTTCGTGGATTGCAGCTCTTCGTTGGTCGACTGCAGTTCCTCGTTCGACGATCGGAGCTCCTCGTTCGAGGTTTGCATCTGCTCGTGAGTGCTGAGTAAGTGCTCGTCCTTGGTGCGCAGCTCTTGCGTCAGCCGCGAGATCTGCCGCTCGGCTTCGTTGCTCGGTTCGACGGCTGGAGCCCGCTCTTGGCCTGGTGCAGGTGGCTCGTCGACGACCGCCAATTCTTCGAACAGGACCAAAAATAAGCTGGGCGGGTCTGCGTTCGGGATCTCGGGAAAGACCGGTTGGACCGTGAGGTTGATGGTCGTAAAGTGGCCGTTGGTCTTGACCCGGACGGTCGGACAGAAGATGAGCTCCCTCTGCGCGGCCGAGCGCCGCAAGGCGCTGGTCAAATCTTGTCGCAGACCACTGCGCGCCATTTTGAGCATGTTCAGCACCGGCTCGCCGGGGGCTGGCTCCAGGAACTTCCCAGTCTGGCCATGCAGATAAAGAAGATCTCCCTGCTCGTTCACGAGTGCGCCGACGGGAGCCCGCGAAAGCAGGGCGCGCTCCGTGAGCTCGCGGAAAAGGGCCCCGCTTGCGCGTAGCGGCGTGCGCGAGAGACTGGCCGGACTAGCGGTGTCTTGCGGACGAGGCAGAAACTTGCCTAAAGACGAGTGCTTGGTCGCGCGGTTATTCCCCTGCCACTGATAGAGCTTCGCCTTGCGGTCGATGGGCGCGAACGAATCCGTAAAGTCACCCACGGTTTCGGAAGAACCGAGCAAGAGCAGACCGCCCGGGTTGAGCGCGTAGTGAAACAGTGGGATCAGCTTTCGCTGCAACTCTACGCCCATGTAGATCAGTACATTTCGGCAGCTGATCAGGTCCAGCTTGGAAAACGGCGGATCTTTGATCACGTCGTGCTCGGAGAAGACCAGGAGATCGCGAATGTTCTTGTGGATGCGGTAGCCGCCGTCCTCTGTCGAGAAGAAGCGCGCCAATCGCTCCGGAGAAACGTCGGTCGCGATGCTTGCCGGATACACGCCTGCGCGCGCGGTGTCGATCGCGCGCGCATCGATGTCCGTGGCGAAGACTTGGACTTTGAACGTGCGCTTCAGAACGTCCATCTGTTCACGAAGCAAAATGGCGAGCGAATAGGCTTCCTCACCCGTAGAACAGCCCGTCGTCCAAACTCGGAACGAGGAGTCGGCCCCCTTCGCCTGCAGTACCCGGAGCAGTTGTTGCCGAAGGGCCTCGAACGCTTCCTGGTCACGGAAGAAGTGGGTCACACCGATCAGCAGGTCGCGAAAGAGCGCGTCGATTTCTTCGGGAGTTTCCTGCAAAAAGCGCAGATATTGGTCGACGAGCTCGATTTGATGAACGACCATGCGCCGCTCGACCCGCCGGCTGATCGTGTTCTGCTTGTACTGCGAGAAATCATGACCGGTCTGCGCGCGCAGCAGCACGAAGATCTTTTTCAGCGCGTCATCGACCTTCAGCGCTGGCTGCGGGTCGAGCATCGGAGGCTTGCTCAGTGCGCGCGTCGCATAGGCGATCAGCTGCGCCGGCATCTCTGCCGGCGGAAGCACGTAGTCAATCAGCCCCGTGCCGATTGCGCTGCGGGGCATCCCGTCATACTCGGTAGACTCGGGATTTTGCGCCATGGCCATGCCACCTTCGGCCTTGATCGCGCGCACTCCCTGGGTTCCGTCGCTGCCAGACCCGGACAGCACGACGCACATCGCTCGTTCGTGCTGGTCTTGCGCCAGAGAGCGAAAAAAGAAGTCGACGGATAGCCGTTGACCGCGTAGCGCGACGGCCTCTAGCAAGTGGAGAGTGCCGTTCAGCAACGCCATGTCGCGATTGGGCGGAATGATGTACGCGCAATTCGGCAAGACGCGCATGCCGTCTTCGACTTCGAACACTTGCATACGGGTGTAGCGCTTGACCAATTCGACCAAGATGCTCTTGTGATCGGGCGCCAAGTGCTGCACCAAAACGAAGGCCATGCCGCTGTCCGCGTGGGCAGGCATCCCGGAGAAGAACGCTTCGAATGCGGCTAGGCCGCCAGCGGAGGCGCCGATGCCGACGATCGGAAAGCGCGCACTCTCGACTCGTTCGGCGGGCGCTGCGGCCGTCGCAGCGGTCTGGTCAGCGTCTCCCGACTCATCCACGTTCATGCGACGTTATTCCTGGACGCACGAAGCGTGCGCCACCTGGGGCGTAACTCGCGCGCCCGCGTTTTGCAGTTTACGCCCTTTGGGCGGGGCGTGCTCGATGGACGTTTCAAGCGGGCAGTCCTTCGTCTTTTCTCAGGCAATGCAGATCGATCAGGGTGAAGAGCCGTGCCAGGTCGATGGGCTTGGGCAGGCACGCGACACCCGCAGGCGCCGCATCGGGAGCGGAAGTGGACAGGCAGACGGGCAAGCCCGCGAGTCGCGGGTCGACGCTCATCTCGTGCAACAGACCGAAACCGTCCATCCGAGGCATGAAGAGGTCCAAGAGGACGAAGCAAACGGTCTCGGTTTCCCGCAATAGATCGAGCGCGTCAATGCCGTCGGCTGCGGTTGAAACTCGATAGCCGCGCCGCTGCAGGACGGTCTGCAGCAATTCGCGCGTGTCTTCGTCGTCCTCGACCACGATCACCACGCCCGGGCACGGCTCGGGTGCGGTCAAGCGGGCTCCGGCTGGTTGGGTAGCGTCACGGTAAACTGGGTTCCTGCCGATTCGGTCGACTCCACGACGGTCGTGCCGCCGTGGGCGGCAACGATCTGATGGCAAATGAACAGCCCTAGCCCCAGGCCCTGAGCCGCGGCGGCCTTTGCCTGCCTTGCCCGGCGGAAAGGATCGAACAAGTAAGGGATGAGTTCGGCGGGAATTGGCGCACCGTGATTGCGAACGGTGCAGATGACTTGCGGCGGCGTCGCGACGACGCTGATTTGCACCGGCGTATCGCAACTCCCATAGGTAATCGCGTTCGCGATCAGGTTGGAAAAGACCTGGGCCATGCGGTCTACGTCCCACAGCCCGCGCGCGTCACCCGTCACGGTCATCTCGATTTGCCGCTGGGGATGAGCCGTCTTCAGCTCATCGACGACCTGCGCGCAAATCACGCTCAGATCCGCGGGTTCCCGCAAGAGCGCAATGCCACCGCCGGAGCGCGCGCGCGTGAAATCCAGTAGTTGAGTGATCATGCGTTCCATGCGCTTGGCACTGCTGCCGAGGCGCAGGAGCAATTGCTTTTCCGGCTCTGCTGCGGTCTCGAGCAGCAGGTGCTGCGCCATCAACACGGCATTGAGCGGGTTCCGTAGATCGTGGCCAAGGATGCCAATGAACAGCTCACGGAACCGCTCGCTCGCGTCGCGATCGACGGCGATGGCAATTTGACGAGCGATCGTGGCAATCGCCGCTGCCATTTCCTCGGAGAGTTCGACCTTGGTGTAAAGCGCCACCACTCCAACCAGCCGCTGACCCACGATCAGCGGATAACCAGCGAAAGAGACGAGGCCTTCACGCGCTGCCCACTCTTGGTCACTGACTTGAGGGTCGCCAATCACGTGCTGGATTAGGGTCGGCTCGCGTTTCTTGGCAATCAGCCCGGCTTTCAACGAGCCGAGGACAACGCGCGCTTGCGGGCCGGTCGTGTGTTCGTACAGGCCCTCGCTGGCACGCAGTTCCAACAGATCGTGCGTGGCGTCGTACGTCCAAATCCGGGCAAAAGCGGCGCCCATGGTGACCAATGCTTTGCAGCAGTGACTGAGCTGTTCGGCCAGGGTCTCCTTGGTCACGAGCGCCTGCCCCACTCGCTCCCCGAGCTCGGCCCGTTCGCGCGCTTCGAACTCTCGCGTAACGTCGAACGCGAACACCGAAACGCCGTCTATCGTCCCTGCCGCGTCTCGAGTCGGCACATAGACGTAGTTCAGTCGCACCGGTACTTTGCTGCCCGCCCGCAGCAACGTCGCGGGCACCTCATTGCCCAAGACGGCGTTCCCCGTCGTCATCACCTCACGCATGGTTTCGTCGAAACCCTGGCCACGTAGCTCTGGCAGCGCAACGAGCAGGGGCTTGCCGACGACATCGCTCGCCTTCAAGCGTTGCCAGAGCTCCAGACAGCGCGGGTTGGCGAATGCCACGATGAGCTCGGGCCCACGGATCAGCGCAATCGCTGCCGGAGCTGCACTGAAAAGGCCCTCCATCAAGTGTCGCGCCGCTTCGCGCTCGTGCTCGACTTGGTCGCGCAGCGACGCGATCTTCAGCTGAGACGAAACGCGTGCCAGCAAATCGCCCGCCGAGAACGGCTTGATCAGGTAGTCATTGGCGCCAGCTTGGAGAGCCTGCAAGGTCGACTCTTCGCCGGCTCGCGCCGACAGCAGAACGACGGGCAAGTTTTGGGTGGAGGCGTCCGCGCGCAGCGTCCGCAACAGCCCGAAGCCGTCGAGTCTCGGCATCATCAGGTCCGCCAATACCAGCGCCGGGCGCTCGCGGGCGATGGCTTCGAGCGCGTCCATGCCGTCGGCCACCGCCTCGACTCGCCAGTGTTTGCCCAAGAGGCGGGTCACGTACTCGCGCATGTCGGCGTTGTCGTCGGCAAATAGCACGCGTTCTCGTGCACCTGCCGCGACCCGGGGATGCAGCGAAGGGGGCAAGGAGGGTCGCGAAGAGCGGCGCACGCTGTCCCAGCGACGTGCCTCTTCCACGAACGACGAGGTATTGGCGAGCGGAGCCGCGCTGAAATCCGCGGCCGCCAACTGTTCTTTCGGCAGATGCGCCGAACCACGCGGGATGCGAACCGTAAAGGTCGTTCCGACACCGACGACGCTTTCTACCAGAACCTCACCGCGGTGCATGCGCGTGAGTTCGCGCACGAACGCGAGCCCAATCCCCGACCCCTCGTGGCTGCGTGAGCGCGCGCCTTCGACGCGATGAAAGCGCTCGAAGAGCCGAGGCAACTCCTGCTCCGCAATGCCAATGCCCGTATCCACGACCTGGAGCACGACGTTCTCGCCTTGTGCGCGAAGGCTGACGCGGATCGACCCACCGAACGTGAACTTGAATGCGTTCGAAAGCAGGTTGAGAACGATCTTCTCCCACATGTCACGATCGACATAGATGAGTTCGTGCAGAGGCGGACACTCGACGATCAAATCCAGACCGGCGCGCGCGATCGTCGACCGGAAACTGGTCGCGAGGTCGACGGTCAGCGCAGACAAATCGGTCGCCTGGTAGTTGGCCTCGACTCGACCGGCCTCCATGCGCGAGAAGTCGAGCAGCGTATTTACCAGCTTGAGCAGCCGCAGCGCGTTCCTATGGATCTGATCGATCCGCTCGCGCGCTGGGCTCCCGAAGCCCGCCTCGGCGCGCATCTCCTCGAGCGGTCCGAGCAGCAGCGTGAGCGGTGTGCGGAACTCGTGACTCACGTTGCTGAAGAACGCGGTCTTGGCGCGATCGATCTCGGCCAGGCGCTTGGCTCTTTGCCGCTCCTGTTGATAGGCGCGCGCGTTGCGAATCGCCGTAGCAACGTGGTCAGTGGCGAGGTCGAAGAATGCCCGATACGGAGCGTCCAATTCACGGTGTGGGTTGACACCTACCAAGAGGACGCCGTACGCCTCGGGCTGCTCGGGCGAGAAGAGCGGCGAAATGACGACTTGATCCGGCGGCTGCGCCCAAGCACCGCACGGTAGACCCATCCACGCGACTCCGGAAATCACCGCCGGAGCGCGCTGTTCGATCGCGTTCCGGATGCCTTCACGCATCGCGCGATCCACCGGCCAAACGGCGGCGTCCTCGGGCGCGAAAGTGATCGTCTGGGGCAGTAACCCGTCGAGCGCCGCGCGACCGAACCCCGAGGAGCCCGCCAGATCAGCGCGCTCGCCGGTCGTGTCGAGCAAGTACAAGAGCGAACAGGGAACGTCGCGATCGTTTCCCGCGAGAACGCGCGCGCATTGTTCGCACGCCTGCACGCCCGTCGCCGCGTCGCCCGTCTGGCGCGCGAGCTCACGGAGCGTCCCCGACTGTCTGGCCGCGTACACTTCCTCGCTGATTTCTGCGACCGTGCCGAGCACCCCACCCATAGTCGACCCCAATAACGACTCGTCGGGCACCGGACTGCAAGCAAACTTGAAGTGTGTCTCTTCGAGGAACCCTTTGCGATTGACCAAGAGCATCAGGTCATCGCTGCCCGTTACGCCTTCACCGCGAAAGGGGGCATTCATCATCGGCGCGACCACGCTCCAAATCTCGGACCAACACTCGGCCGCTGCCTGCGCTACGGCCCGCGGATGTTTGTTGGCTGGGATGGGCCTGAACGCGTCGTTGTAAATCTGCACGAAGGTCGGCCCCCACCAGAGGATGAGCGGAGAGCGGTTCTTCAGGACCATCCCGACCATCGTGCGCAGCGCAGGGGACCAGCTCGGGACGGCGCCGAGTCGGGTACCAGCCCAATCGACCCGACTGAGCAGCTGTCCCATCTCCCCACCTCCGGCAAAGAGCCGGTCGACGTCCGCGATGCGAGGCGTGGCCTCGCTCGGCTCAGCGCGGTTCACGGCCCGGGCGGCGGCGCGGGAGCCCCAGGTGCAGCACTGCACGGTCGCGTCGAGTCGAGCGTCGTGAAGGCCATGGGCGAGACCATGACAGTTCGTCAGCGACTAAACAACCGACACGCTCTACGCGAGTGTGGCGATTTTGCACCCTTACCGTTACTGCGGCCCTGCGTTCGCCTGAATGCTGGCTTGCAAATTGTTCGTGTCATCGGGCGTGTACGAGTAGGGCGGCGTGAAGGCAGTGCCGGAGCCGGTGGTATTGCCGGTGCTTCCAGGGAAGGTGTTCCCTTTCGAAACCAAGCCGACCGAGTTCGAGTCGACCTGGAAAGGCGCTTTGACCCCTTTGTAAATCGAGTTTTCGACGAGCGACGCCGCGCCTTGACCGGCGTTGCTGCAGTAGCTGTTGCCGGCGGCCGTGAACAGGTTGTTGAACAGGTGGACCTTGCCTGCACGCGTACGCGGCATGCGCTGGTTCACGTTGTCCGCCCACCAGTCGTGATGCCAAGTCACGTTCAGGTGGCCGACGTCACCGGCGACGTTGTCCGCAGCGCCAATCAAATTCGAGAAACCACTTACGTAGATGACCTTCGCCGCAGTGCCCGACACCGCACTCGTGAGTGCCGCGAGCGAGCTCACGGTTTGCGGCGCGGCATCGCCGCCACCCGTCGTAGTCGTCACGCCCATGCCGGCTTGCGCGGCCCAGCCAACCAGCGCGCTGCCGGTGGGCGGAGTCGCGCAATTGCCCGTCGAACCCGAGCCCGCCGCATTGCCGCCTCCGGTGCTACCAGCCGTGCCTTTGCCTGCCGCGCCGCTCGCACCGGAAACTCCGCCTGCGCCGCTCATGGCGGGAACGCCCCCTGCGCCGCTCGAGGCACCAGTTGACTCGCTGATCCGCCGGTGTCTCCCGATGTGGAGCCGCACGCTGGCGCTATTTGCAGTAGGCAGGCGCTGCTCGCGACGAGCAGGAGCCGCGGTAGCGCAGTGTGTGCAGGACGAGGGAACATCGAGGCGTAATGCTCGATGTTCGGGCTTCGATCAGTGGTCGCTGAAGGAGTGAGAAGCCCTAGGTCACTCGAACGAATAGCGCGAGATATACACGCCGCGGCTGCTGGTTGGCTTATCCGTGCCCGGTCCCGGATCGAAGTCGACGGCTGACGAGTAGTCGCCAAGCACGAATAGATCGGTTTGTCCGGCCGCGAGCACGGGATAGGATGTGGGCGGAAGCGGCAGGGTGCTTAGTAAGGCGCCGTTAGCGCCGTCAAAGAGTTGCAGGCTGGGAGCGGTGGCGGAGGCATGATTCAATACGGCGATGCGGCCGCCAGGCGCCGTGATGATCTTGGACGGTGTCTGTGCAAGAGCTTTGCGCCAAACGATTTGACCCGTGGTGGTGTCGAGCCTGAAAAGAATACTGCCGGTTTCCCCTAACAGCGACTGTCCACCGTTGAAGGTCATGTAGCCATTACCCTGAGCCGTGACAGCCAGATCTCCGCCAGGTAGCGCGGCGAGCCCGAGTGTTGGGCCGTAGTCGCCTTCGCTCATCCAGGGGCCGACGGATGTCGAAACGCCGCGAATTCCAAGGATGAAGGCGTCAGAGCCACCGAATTGATAGGGGTTCGCGGTAAACGACGACTTTTCCGCGGAGAACGGGTTCAAAGCCGAAGACACGGTATCTATCGGCGCACCCCAAGTCCACGTGGTGCCGTCTGTGCCGGCTAACGCCCCGATCACGTAGTTGGATCCGAGGCACGCCACTGAGGGCGCGGCTCCTTGGTCGGTGACCTGGCAAGTTTCGCCTGGAAAATAGGCGACCGCGGGATCGAAGGTCAACAAGTCCCCTTGAGCCATCCGTGGCACCACAAGCAGGTTGCTCCCACTACCGTCGGTCGTCGTCGGATATTTCGCCTCCCAGGTCAGGTTACCGCTATTTCCGTTGATGCGCGCCAAGCGAAAGCTGTAGGTGCCAGCGGTGGGCCCTGTCGGTGGGTCGTACTTTGCATAGCTCAGTGCGAAGTCGGAAGGCGGCACGAGTGCGATCGCGGACTCGCGGCTGACACTCGTTGAGCTTACCAATGATTCTCGTGAGCGGAACCACGCGAGCTTGCCGTCCGTCGTGTAGCGCGCGTAGCCCGATCCGGTGAGAGCGGTTTGCATGCTAGCGCCGGGATCATAGATGTTCAATTCGCCCGACAATTGCACGACGATATCTCCCTGCGGTTTGTTCGTTAGCACGACCGCGCCGTTGACTTGTCCGCTGCCACTCACTTGGTCGGTGGCGGGCAGCACGCGAGTCGACACGTACGCGGGTAAACACTTGCTGCTCGCGCAAAACTGATAGCTTGCGCAACTGGCGGCGCAGCCGCTCGCGCCGCCGGGCGAGCTTCCCGCGGTCCCGGCGGCGGACGCCCCGCCCGCAGTGGCGCCCGACGCCCCGCCCGCAGTGGCGCCCCACGCTCCGGCTTCGCCAGCTTCACCTGCGCTACCTGCGTCATGTGCGCCCCCGCCCGCGGACGCCAAGGGAATTCCACCCGTTCCGGCTCGGCTCGATCCAGCAGCGCCGACGATGGGTCGCCCTACCCCACCGCTGGTTCCCCCCGACTCGTCACCGGCAGCACCCGCTTCAGCCGGGGGCACCGGACATGTTCGGGTCTCGTGGCAGGAATGAAACGGCGGCGAGCACCCGGCGCTTTGGGCTGCGGCAATGCCGAAACCCCCGAGCAATAGCCACACACCCGACTTCGAAATCTTGGTTGAAACAGCCATGTCGTCCCTATCGACCACGCCCAAAACTGGTTGCGCACTTTCTCGCCTCCGGTGGAGGCCCCGCGACGGGGACTGTGCATCAGCGCCGACCGGCCGCGCAACTCGAGCGTCGTCGCTTCTTGAAATCCAGCCCGGAACAAAGCTCCGCCCTTCGCCGCGGGTTGCGCGGGAAGGGCGGAGTCGTATCGAGTCAGCGATCAGGGAGGCGTCGGGAAGTTGCCACTCAGGGCGAGCAGCGACAGCAAGCCGACGGTCGACGGGAAGTAAGTATGGTTGTAATCACCGCTCTCCAAGATATCCAGGAGGGCCCGGAACGCGCTGTCGCGCATCGCCGAATTACCCATTGCCATACCGCCAACGCCCATCGGCCCGATGTAAGAACCCTGCATACTCACTTTCTTGGCGTTCGTGTGCACCAAGCCGCTGCTCTTGTACCAACCTGCCTTCAACAAGTCGATAGAGGCACCCGCATCGTACTTGCTAGCGAAGAGATCGACGATCGCCTTGAGCCCGGTGGTGTTGCCACCGCCTAGACATGCGTCCATGCCCAAGCGCCACGGCACGCGGGCTGCGTCGTAACCCATGGCGCCGTTGTTACCGTCTTGGATATCGCTGGTGACCTGGGCGCTGCCGGGGCCGGACGGCTTACCGCTGGATTTGTCTGCCCAGTCCGTCGGGACACCGCTCGTCGGACCTGTGATGTTGGCGTTGACCAGCGTGTAGTTCGCGTTCACGGCGCCGGAAAGCCCCGTCAACTTTCGCATCCAGGCTGGGGCAAAGTATGAAGGATTGTATGGCGCATCGTGAAAGCTGCTCCCGCCCGTAACGATGTTGCTCACGAGGTCACTACTAGAGATGGCAGAGGCCACTTTGTCGGATAGCGCCTTGTAGGTCTGCCCCCCAACCATCCCGCTGGGCCATTGTAGACTCGCCATCAGGTACGCGTAGGCGATGTCCAAATCAGCATCGCTGGCGGAACCGCTTTGGCCGTTCTTCCAGGCCATCAGATTGCCGCTGGATTTACCCGAGGCATAACCTGCAAACTTGTCGAACGCCGTTTTGTCGCCCAAGGCTGCGGCGATCAGCATGCCGTAGCCCATGGCTTCGGAGGTGACGTCGTTGTTTTGCTCGGGAGCGACGATGTGATCGCTTTGGACGAAGTTCTTTGTCCAGGTCGCGTAGGCCTGGGCGATGGCGGAGCTGAACTTGGCCGCGTTCGTGGCGGGCATGCACGTGCCGACCGCTGCGTTTTGCGGGAAGGGTTTAGCAGGGGAACCGTTCGACGGCGACGGCGTGGTGTTGGTGCAATCGCCGGTGATGAACTCGACATCGTCAACCCAAATATCGAACGGCAGCCCCAGCTGGAAAGGCGGATACGTGGCGCCTTTCGCCGGATAAGCGCCGCTGTAGTCCTTGGCCTGGTTGAACTGGAACTGCAGCTTGAGCAGATTGGCTGCGGTGGTGTCGCGCTGCGCATTGCTCAGGTTGCTCGGCAGCGAGAGCGGATACAGATCGCGATCGAAGCAGTAGGTATACGTCTTGAACGCGCTGCCGAGTTGGCCGTCGCCGCTGCCGGGCGGAATGAACTTGCCAACGTGCTGGTAACAGGGCAACGCCGCCTTGTTATCTGTATCTGCGGTGGCCACACAGGCTCCGCCTGGGTTCGCTTTGTCTTCAGTGAACGGGGTCGAGATGTTCAGACGGACGGGCGATTTCGGATCTGCGCCGGTGCCTGCCTTGGCTTTGAAGCGAATACCGGTAAAGCTCTTGGCCGTGGCGTTGTAGACGACGGGAGCAGCCGCCGTACCCGCGAAGTTCATGCCAAAGCCGACATACTCATTGTAGCCGGAACCCGTGACGTGCAGGGCGTACTTGTCGCAGTCTGCGGTGCCGCCCGAGGCTTCGACTTTGATCGTCTCGGTCGTCTTCGACATGTCGTTGAAGATTTCCCAGGTGCCGGTGCGGCCTTCGCTCGCGATCACGACGGGGGGCATCGCGGTCGCGCCCTCTTCGAAGTCCGAGATCATCCCGGGCTTGACCGCGCAACCATTGCGACCGGGGGGGGCGCCGGCCGAGCCGCCGCCGGCAACGCCGCTTGCGCCGCCCGTGCTGCTACCGCCGCCGGCTCCGCCGCTACCGCCGCCCGTGCAGACACCGGCCGAGCAGGTCTGGCCAGCGCCGCAGGGCTTGTTGCAGCCGCCGCAGTTGCTCACGTCGGTCATCGAGTTTACGCAGGCGACGCCGCAGGCCAGAGTGCCCGTCGGGCAACTCGAGGTGCACATCGAGCTCGCGCAAAAGGGCGTCGTCGTGGGACACACCGTGCCGCATGCGCCGCAGTTCATGCCGTCCGAGGTGAAGTCGGCGCAGGCGGACTGACCGCAGGGGCTCTTGCCCGCGGGGCAGACACAGGCGCCGTTGACGCACGCCTGAGTGCTGCCGCAGACGGGGCATTGCACGCCACTGCCGGCAGTACCTGTGCCGGCGACGCCACTGGCGCCGCCGCGACCCGCTACGTTTCCGCCGCCGCTCGCGCCACCGCCGTTCGAGTCCGTACTCGATGAGCAGCTCATCGCAAATAATGCGGCGAATAACAAGGTCAGCATGGCGCCGACGAATTGCACGCGAAACGCGCTAAGATTTGGCAGGAACCGGTTCCACATCTGGGCACCCAATCATCAAGTTCGAGAGGTCACGGAGCCACGCCAACCTCGGCGTAACCCGCTAGCTTCACTTCTGCGCACACTGTAGCGCGTCAACGCACAAGGGAAAGCACAGAGAAATCAACGCTCTCGCTGAAACTGCCCACCGTGTCCCATTCTTGCTGGTCCGCGCCAGCAGTGGCAAGTGGCCTTCCTAACCGGAGGGCTGGATGGGTCGGGGTTCAATGGCCCTAGCCCGGCAGCGGAATCGCATGCGAGCGCGCGCCGGACAATTGTCCGGGATTTTCGCTGGCATACCACTTGCTGAGACGGTTTTACAGAGGTTGTGGCAGGCTCTGCGCCCCGCAAGATCGGAAAATTCATGAGCGCGCTCAAGGTCCTAGTCGTCGACGATCAACCCGCGGTTTGTGCCGCGCTGGAGCTGCTCTTCGACGTGCATGGCCTGGAGACGCTGACCGCCCGCACGCCCGAGCAAGCGCTTTCGTTGGTTCGCTCCGAAGACCTCGGGGTGGTGCTGCAGGACATGAACTTTCACCGCGACGCCACCAGCGGCGAAGAAGGGGAAGCTTTGTTGCGACAGATCAAACAGCTCGATCCGGATTTGCCGGTGCTGCTGATGACCGCTTTCCAATCTTTGGAGACGGCCGTGCGCCTGGTGCGTGAGGGGGCAAGTGACTATATCGCCAAGCCTTGGAACGATGACAAGCTAGTCGCCACGGTCAAGAATTTGCTGCGGCTACGCGAATTATCGCGGGAGAATTTGCGGCTTCGAACGCAGACCAATCGCGCCCGAGCCGATCTGGCTCACGGTCACGATCTCTGCGGGTTGATCTACGCCAGCGCGGCCATGCACGAGGTCGTGACCTTGGCCGCCAAGGTCGCACCTTCGGAAGCCGCCGTGCTCATCACCGGTCCGAACGGTTCGGGCAAGGAGCGCCTCGCGCAGATCGTTCAAGCCAATTCCCGCCGCAAGGGTCGGCCGTTCGTGCAAGTGAATGCCGGTGGGCTGCCCGACGAGCTGCTCGAGGCTGAGCTGTTCGGCGCCGAAGCGGGCGCTTACACCGGGGCCAAGAAGCTGCGCATCGGTCGCTTCGAAGAGGCCGACGGCGGCAGCTTGTTCCTGGACGAAATCGCCAATTTGTCGATGATGGGGCAAATGAAGTTGCTGCGCGTGCTGCAGACTGGCGAATACCAGCGCCTGGGCAGCAACGCGACGCGCAAGAGCGACGTCCGCCTGATCAGCGC
>Ga0302322_100003643_pt1 | contig 13295 bp, 14 predicted proteins | sample Fen_T0_2_FD_203757 | JGI IMG/M metagenome (GOLD analysis project Ga0302322, IMG submission 203757) | Peat permafrost microbial communities from Stordalen Mire near Abisko, Sweden - Fen_T0_2 | ecosystem: Environmental > Terrestrial > Soil > Wetlands > Permafrost | place: Sweden: Abisko...
CGTTCCGGGCCCGCGTCGCCAGGGGGGCCGCGGAGCTAGCGCTGGAGCCGCCGGCCGACCTCATGGTCGAGACCTGGTGGGAGCAGGCGAGGACCCTCGAGGAGGCGTAGGGACCGTGGCGTAGCGCGCGTGCGATGGGGTCCGCCCGGGGCCCGGGGCGCACACCCGCTACCATCGGCGCCAGATGGACTCGATCCGCGGCGCCCTGGCCGCATTCGCCACCGGTCTCGCCGCGACGCTCGTCATCGTCGCGCTGTCGATCCTGCCCTTCCTCAACCCGGTCTGGGTGGGGTTCGAGCAGGGTCGCTCGCAGGCGGCGGCCTGGACCGGCTACTCGCCGGAGCAGCTGGCGGCCGTCACCGGTCCGATCCTGGTGGACCTGGTCGTGGGGCCGCCCGACTTCGACGTGACGCTCGACGGCGCGCCGGTCCTCAAGGAGGCGGAGCGCGCGCATATGCGGGACGTCCGAGGCGTGTTCTTCGGCTTCTTCGAGGTCGCGGTGGTCGCGGCCGTGGTGCTCCTCGTGCTGTTCCTGGCAGCGCGGGGCTCGGTCGCCAGGGAGCGGTTCTGGCGCCGCCTCCAGAAGACCGGGAGCGTCATCGTGGTCGTGACGGTCGTGGGCGGGATCGCGGGCCTGCTGTTCTTCGACTCCGCGTTCATCCTGTTCCACGAGATCTTCTTCCCGGGCGGCAACTACCTGTTCGACACCCGCACGGACAAGCTCGTCCAGCTCTTCCCGGAGCAGTTCTGGGTGGAGAGCACCATCGGGGTGGGGATCGTGATCATCGGCCTCTCCCTGCTGATGCGCTGGTTCGCCGGGCGGCGCGCCGCCCGGCTGGCGTCCCGGGCCGGGGTCGCCTCGTCGCTCGGGACCCGGCCGGTGACGGCGCGGTGAGCGGCGGGATCGCGATCGCACGCATCCTGGGCATCGAGATCCGCGTGTCATACGCCTGGGCCTTCCTCCTGGCGCTCGTCACGCTCGTGGGCAGCGAGCAGGCGGCCGCGACATCGCCCGCCCTCGGCACGGTGTTCCACTGGGCGATCGGCCTCGTGGTGGCGCTCGCCTTCCTCGCCACGGTCATCGCGCACGAGCTGGCGCATGCGACGGTGGGGCGGCGGCGCGGCGTGCCGGCGACCAGCATCCAGCTGGGCTTCATCGGCGGGCTCGCGCCCCTCGCCATCGAGGCGCCGCGTCCGCGCGACGAGCTGGCGATCGCGGTTGCCGGTCCGGTCCTCTCGCTCGCGATCGCGGCGCTCGCGATCCCGGCGGCGATGGCGGTGGGGTTCCTGGGTGGCGGCCTGACCGCGATCGCGGGCGGGATCCTCGTCGTCGGCGGGCTCAACCTCGTCCTCGCGGTCCTCAGCCTGCTCCCCGGGCTGCCGCTCGACGGCGGCCGGGTCGTGCGCGCGCTGGCCTGGGCCCGCACGCACGACCGCGACCGGGCGAGCGCCGTGGCGGCCCGCGTCGGCCGGCTCCTGGGCTTCGCGCTCGTGGGCGTCGGCGTGGCGTTGGCCCTCGGCAACCTGATCTCTGCCGGCCTCCTGGTGCTGTGCCTCGGCTGGCTGCTCACGACCGGCGCCTCGACGATGTCGAAGCGGCTGGGGGTGGAGCGGCTGCTCCGCGGCACGACCGTGGGCGACGCGACGCGGCGCGAGGTGCCGCGAGTCGGCCCGAACCTCACGATCGACACCTTCGCCGACCGCTACCAGGGCGAGGACGGGATCAGCTGCCTCCCGGTGATGGAGGACGAGATCGTGCTGGGGGTCGTCGGCGCCAAGCGGCTGCAGCGGCTGGGGCGCCGCAAGTTCGCGGCGACGCGCGCCGCCGACGTGATGGCGACGCCGCCGGCGGCGCGCTTCCTGGCGCCGGGCGAGGACCTGTGGGCCGCGGTGGAGATGATGAACCGGCTCGGCTACGACGGCCTGGCCGTCGTCGAAGAGGGGGCCCTGGTCGGGATGGTCACGCGCGAGTCGATCGGGGACCTCCTCCGGGCGCGGACGGGCGACCCGGATCCGTCCCCGGCCCGCGGGGGACGGGCGTGAGCGGCGACCTGCTGAGCGTCGAGGCGGCCCAGGCGACGGTCCTGGCGGGCCTCGAGGCGACCCCGGACGTGGAGCGACTCTCGCCCGAGGATGCCCTGGGACGCGTCCTGGCGCTGCCCGTACGATCGACGACGGCGCTGCCGCCCTGGGACAACTCCGCGATGGACGGCTACGCGGTACGGTCCGTCGACGTCGCCGCCGCGGGCGAGGCCGACCCGGTCCGCCTCACCGTGGTCGGGGAGGTGCGCGCGGGCACCGCCCCGGACGTGCGCGTCCTGGGCCGCACGGCCGTCCGGATCGCCACCGGTGCGCCGCTGCCCCCGGGCGCCGACGCCGTGGTGCCGGTGGAGCTGACGACGCCGCTCGACGCCGCCGGAAACCTCGGGGCGCGGGGGCGCGAGGCGGTGGGACCGCTGCCGGCCGCCTGCCTCGTGCACGAGGCGGTGGGTTCCGGGAACGCCGTGCGGCGCGCGGGCTCCGACGTTGGGGCCGGCGTGGAGATCGTGCCGGCGGGGATCGAGGTCACGCCGGCCGTCGTGGCGCTGGCGTCCGGGGCGGGCGTGGGCGAGGTGACGATCCGGCGCCGCCCGGTGGTCGCGGTGCTCGCGACGGGCGACGAGGTGCGCGCGCCCGGCACCGACCTCGGGCCTGCCGGGATCCCGGACGCCAACGGGCCCGGACTCCGGGCGCTCGTCCGCGATGCCGGGGCGACCTCGCTGGACCTGGGCATCGCCTTGGACCGCCTCGAGGATGTCGAGGCTCGCCTGCGGCGAGGGCTGGCCCGGGCGGACCTCGTGGTCGTCTCGGGCGGCGTGTCCGTGGGCCCCTACGACGTGGTGCGCTCGGCGTTCGATGCGGTGGGCCACATGAACCTGTGGCGGGTCGCGATCCAGCCGGGCAAGCCGTTCGCCTTCGGCCGTGCCGACCGCGAGGGGGGCGCCGTGCCGGTGCTGCTGTTCGGGCTCCCGGGCAACCCGGTCTCGTCCTTCGTCACCTTCGAGCTGTTCGTGCGGCCGGTGATCCGGCGCCTCGCCGGCCACGCCACGCTGCACCGCCCGTCGGACCGGGCGGTGCTCGAGGAGCCCGTGAGCAAGAGCCCGGGCCGCCGTGGATACCAGCGCGTGTCCGCCCTCCGGGCCGCCGACGGCTCGCCGCTGCGCGACACGGCCGGCCGCGTTCGGGTTCGCCTCGCGGGCGGGCAGGGGAGCCACGTGCTCTCGGCGCTCGTCGCGGCCGACGCCCTCGCGGTCATCCCGGAGCCCCTGGAGCGTGCCGAGGCGGGCACCGAGGTGGAGCTCCGCTGGCTCGACAGGGGCTGACCCGGCGCTGAACCGGGCCGATCCCGGCTGAACCCCGGCTGATCCGACCGGTGCGGCGCAGAGGAAGCAGCGCGGAGCCCCGGGCCCGGCGCCGGGAACGGACTCGCGGGGGATGGCGCCGCCCGCTAGGATCGGAGGCCAGCAGGAGGGTCCATGGATCACAGCGACGCCCCGCGCGCCGAACGCCGCCGTCTCACCCACGTCGATCGCCGCGGACGGCCGCGCATGGTGGACGTGAGCGCCAAGCCGCCCACCGCCCGGCGCGCCATCGCCGAGGCCGAGGTCGCCGTCTCCGCTGAGACGCTCTCGCTCGTCATCGACGGGACGAACGTCAAGGGTGACGTCCTCACCGTCGCCGAGCTGGCGGGCGTCATGGGCGGCAAGCGCACGGCCGAGCTCATCCCCCTGTGCCACCCGATCGCGCTCACCGACCTCTTCGTGAGCATCACCCCGGACCGTGCCGGCAGCGTCCTGCGGATCCGCGCCGAGGCCGCCACCACGGGTCCCACGGGGGTCGAGATGGAGGCGATGACCGCGGCCTCGGTCGCCGCCCTCACCGTCTACGACATGGTCAAGGGCGTGGAACGGGGCGTGGAGATCCGGAACCTCCGGCTCCTGTCCAAGACGGGGGGCAAGAGCGGGGACTGGCACCGGCCCGCCCCCGACGACGACGCCCCCCGTCCGCGCCGCAAGCCCGGGGAGCGGATGGCCGGCCGGATCGGGAAGCGGAAGCCGGCCGGATGAGCCCGGAGCGCCCGCCCCTGCGAGACCGGTCGGCGCTGGTGCTCACGGTCAGCGACCGCGGCTTCGAGGGCACGCGCCCGGACGCGTCCGGCCAGCGCCTCGCGGAGCGCCTTGCTGCCCTGGGCTTCGAGGTGGAGCGGGCCGTCGTCCCCGACGACATCGCGCGGATCGCGGCGGCCATCGAGGCCGGCGCCGCCCGCCACCGCCTGGTCATCAGCACCGGCGGCACGGGCCTCACGCCGCGCGACGTGACCCCGCAGGCGACCGCCGGGGTCCTTGACTACGAGGTGCCCGGCATCGCCGAGGCGATGCGGGCGGAGGGCCGGCGCCACACGCCGCTCGCCGTCCTGTCGCGAGGCCTCGTCGGCGTCCGCGGCGGGTCGCTCATCGTCAATGTGCCTGGCTCGCCCAAGGGCGCGAGCGAGTCGTTCGACGTCCTCGAGCCCGTCCTGGACCACGCCCTCGAGACGCTGGCAGGCCCGTTCGACCACGCCCTCGCTCGCGCCGCGGGTCGTGACGACCTCCCGCCCGGTGCCTCGGAGGAGCCCTGAGCCGTGTTGGAGGCCTTCGTCGACGTCCCGCTGTACCCGCTGGTCTTCCCGGTGTTCTGGGGGGCAGTGCTGTTCTTCGGTCTCGCGATGGCGCGCCACCTGCGCGTGTTCGCAGCCGCCCGCAACGCCAGCCCGACCGACCACCCGCTCGCGCGCCTCGCGGGCACCGTCCGGTACGGCCTGGTCCAGACGCGGATGTTCCGGGACGTGCCGGCCGGCCTCATGCATTTCGGGATCTTCTGGGGCTTCGTGCTGCTCACGATCGGGACCGCGAACGTCGCGACGGGCGGCCTGATCGGCGCGCTGCTCTCCGTACCGCTCGACGGCGCCCTGTGGGCCGCGGTCAACGCGTTGCAGAACGTGGTCGCGATCGTCGTGCTGGTCGCGATCGGGTACGCGATCTTCCGACGGGTCGTCCTGCGCCCCGCGCGCCTCACGCTCAACCGCCACGCGCTGCTGATCCTGGGGCTCATCGGCGCGGTCGTGGCGACCGAGCTCGCCGCCCAGGTGTTCGAGGTCGCGGCGCACGGCCCGATCGACGGGGCCTTCATCGCCAACGCGCTGGGCGGCGCCCTGGCGGGCCTGGGTGAGCCGCTCAACCAGGCCCTGTTCGCGGTCCTGTGGTGGGCGCACGTCGTGCTCGTCGCGGTGTTCCTGTGCTACCTGCCCTTCGGCAAGCACCTCCACATCGCGACCGCGATCCCCAACATTGCGCTGCGCAAGCTCGCGCCCCGTGGCCAGCTGCCGGCGATGGACCTCGAGGCCGAGGACGCGGTGTTCGGCGTGCGCACGGTCGCCGACCTCTCCTGGAAGGACCTGCTCGACGGGTTCACCTGCACCGAGTGCGGCCGCTGCCAGGCCGCCTGCCCCGCCTTCGCCACCGGCAAGCCGCTCAACCCCAAGGCCTTCATCATGGGCATCCGCCACGAGGCGGTCGAGGCCGAGGCCGGGCTGCCGCTGATCCCCAACTCGCCGTCCGTGCGCGCGACCTTCGGCCTCGACGACACCCTGCGGCCCGAGGCGCTTGCCCGGCCGCTGGTCGACACGGCGATCCCGTACGACGCGGTCTGGGACTGCCTGACGTGCGGCGCCTGCGTGGAAGCGTGCCCGGTCACGATCGAGCACGTCGACAAGATCGTGGGGATCCGGCGGAACCTGGTCCTCGAGGACAGCCGGTTCCCGCAGGAGCTCACGGCCGCCTTCCGGGGCATGGAGAGCGTCGGCAACCCGTGGGGCCAGCCGCCCTCGGCGCGCCTCGACTGGGCGAAGGGCCTCGCGTTCCCGGTCCGGACCGTCGCCGAGGTCGAGAAGGCCGGCGGGCTCGACGCGCTCGAGGTCCTCTACTGGGTCGGCTGTGCCGCCGCCTTCGACGACCGCAACCGGCGCGTCGCCCGGGCGGTCGTCACCTGCCTCGAGGCCGCGGGCGTGTCGTTCGCCGTCCTGGGCCAGGAGGAGGCCTGCACCGGCGACCCGGCCCGGCGGATGGGCAACGAGTACGTCTTCCAGATCCTTGCCGGCCAGAACATCGAGACGCTCAACCGGTATCGCGCCGGCGAGCGCACGATCGTCACGGCCTGCCCCCACTGCTTCAACACGATCGGCAACGAGTACGGCCAGCTGGGCGGCTCGTTCTCGATCCGCCATCACTCGACGTTCCTCGCGGACCTCGTGGCGTCCGGGCGCCTGGTCCTCGGCGCCGACGGGCTGCCGCGGCAGGTGACCTACCACGACTCCTGCTACCTCGCGCGGTACAACGGCGTCATCGCCGCCCCGCGCGACGTCCTGGGCGCGATCCCGGGGGTCGAGCTCGTCGAGATGGCGAGCAGCGGGCGCCAGGCGTTCTGCTGCGGTGCGGGCGGCGGGCGGATGTGGATGGAGGAGACGCGGGGCACGCGCGTCAACGCGGCCCGCACGCTCCAGGTGCTCGACACCGGCGCCGCCACGGTGGCGACCGCGTGCCCCTTCTGCATGGTCATGCTGCGCGACGGGCTGACCGACGCCGGGCGGGCCGAGGGCGCGGACGCGGTCACGGCGTCCGACATCAGCGAGCTGCTGGCCGCGGCCATCGCGCCGTTCGGCGAGCGCGAGGTGCCCGCGGGGCGCGCCCTGCCGGTCGTATAGCGACGCGTTCCGCCGCTCGCGCGAGCTTTCCGCGGGCTCAGCCCTTGAGCGGGCTCCGGCAGGCGCTGCAGCGGCGCTCCGTCCAGAGGTTGCCCATCCCGCACCTGGGGCAGACCTTCATGCCCTCGGTCGAGACGCCGAGAGGCGACTCGTCCGCGCCGGCGCGGGCCGGTGTGCTTGGCCGCGTGATGATCCTGGCCAGTGCGCCCATCACCACGGCCACCGCGAGGACGAGCGCCAGGACGACGAGGTACGCCTGGTCCATGGCACGGCACTCCATCCGGTCCGAGCCCCCGCCGCCCCCGGCGAACGGGTGGGCGCGTCCCGGGTCACCCGTAGCCTAGCCATGCCGTCCCCCGTTGTCATCCCTGACGATCTGCTCCCGGGGGTCGTACCGGGCGGGGATGCCGCTGCTAGCATGGCCCCGGTGAGCACCCCGCAACCCGGAGGCAGCCCCGTGCGCCTGACCGAGGAGCAGCAGCTCCTGCGCGACGCCGTCCGCGTCCTCGCGGACGAGAAGATCGCTCCCCGTGCCGCCGAGATCGACCGCTCCGCGACCTGGCCGGACGACGTCCGCCGGCTCCTCGCCTCGCACGACATCTTCGCCATCCCGTTCGAGGAGCGGCACGGCGGACTCGGGTCGGACCTGCTCACGCTCTGCCTCGCCATCGAGCAGATCAGCCGCGTCTGCGCCACGTCCGGCCTCATCCTCGCGGTCCAGGCCCTGGGCGCCATCCCGATCCAGGTCGCCGGCACGGTCGAGCAGCAGGATCGCTGGCTGCCCGGGCTGGCGTCGGGGGAGATGCTGATCGCCTTCGCGCTGACCGAGGCCGACGCCGGCTCCGACCCGTCGGGGATCCGCACCCGCGCCGTCCGCGACGGCGACGACTACGTCATCAACGGGACCAAGCGGTTCATCAGCCACGGCAGCGTCGCGGACTCCGTCGTGGTGTTCGCGGCGACGAACCCGGACGCGGAGAAGGCCAGCCGCCGGCTCTCGGCGATCCTGGTCGAGACGGACCGGCCCGGCTTCAAGGTCACCCGCGTCGAGCACAAGATGGGCATCCGCGGATCGCCCACGGCGGAGCTCGCCTTCGACAACGTCCGTGTCCCGGTGGCCAACCGGCTCGGTGACGAGGGCCAGGGCTTCGCGATCGCGATGAAGACGTTCGAGCGCTCGCGGCCCGGCATCGCGGCCCAGGCCGTCGGCATCGCCCAGGGTGCCTTGGAGGTCGCCGCCGCCTACGCGAAGGAGCGTCGCCAGTTCGGCAAGCCCATCGCGGAGCTCCAGATGATCCAGTCGATGCTGGCCGACATGGACGCCGCCACGGAGGCTGCCCGCCAGCTGCTCTACGCGGCCTGCGAGGCCATCGAGTCCGGGAACGGCGACGCGGCCCGCTGGGCTGCCATCTGTAAACTCGTCGCTGGCGATGCCGCCATGCGGGTCACCACCGACGCGGTGCAGGTCCTGGGCGGCTACGGCTACATCGACGAGTACCCCGTCGAGCGGATGATGCGCGACGCGAAGATCACCCAGCTCTACGAGGGAACCCAGCAGATCCAGCGGCTCATCGTCGCCCGGTCCCTCCTCGCGGGGAGCTGACCTCGTGTGCGCCGCTGACCAGGGAGCGTTGCCCACGTGCGAATCGTCGTCCTGACCAAGCCCGTCCCGGATCCGGCCGCAGGCGCCGAGCGCCTGGGCCCGGACAACCGGTTGGACCGCGCCGCGTCGCCCACCGTGGTCAACGGGAACGACGAGTACGCCCTCGAGGCCGCGCTCCAGCTGGTCGAGGCGCACGGCGGCGAGGTGGTCATCCTCACGATGGCGCCCGCCAACGGCACCGAGACGATGCGCAAGGCGCTCGCGATGGGCGCGGCGCGCGGGATCCACGTGACCGACGACGCCCTGGCCGGGGCGGACCTGCCCACCACGATCCGCGTCCTCGCCGCGGCTGCCGGGCAGGAGGCGTTCGACCTGCTGCTGGGCGGCCTGGATACCTCCGACGGCGCGGGCGGCGCGGTCACGGCCGGGGTCGCCGCGCGGCTCGGGCTCCCGCTGCTCTCGACGGCCGCCCACATCGAGCCCGACCCGGCCGCCGGCCGGGTGCGTGTCCGCCGGCTCTCCGCGAAGGGCTACGACCTCGTCGAGGCGCCGATGCCGGCGGTGATCTCCTGCACCCAGGCTCTCGGCGCGCCGCGCTACCCGTCGCTCAAGGGGATCATGGCCGCCCGCTCCCGGCCGATAGCAGCGCACTCGCTGGCGGACCTCGGCGACGGCCTCGCGCCCGCCGACGGCGCCTGGGCGACCCGCGTGGTTGCCGCCGAGCCACCCACGGCGCGTGCTGCCGGGCGCACGGTCACGGGCTCGGCCACCGACGCGGCGCGCGAGATCGCCGACTTCCTCGCCGACCGGAGGCTCATCTGATGCCCGCGCTCGTCCTCGCCGTCGCGGAGGTGGCGGACGGCTCGCTCACCAGGCTCTCGACGGAGGCCGCGACCCTCGCACGGGCGCTCGCCGAGGCCGCCGGCGGCACGGCCCTGGGCCTCGTCGTGGACGCGGCGCCCGCCGGTCCCGCCGCGGAGCTCGCGGGCTACCTGCCGCGCGTCGTCGCCGTGACCGCCGCGGAGCTCGCCGACCAGGTGCCCGCGCCCCACGTCGCCGCCGAGGTCGCCCGGCTGCTCGGCGAGGGCGTCACGCACGTCGTGATCGGCGCCACCACGGACGGCCGCGACATCGCTGGCACGCTCGTGGGCCTGACGGGCCTCGGCCTGCTGGCCAACGCCGATACGGCCTCGTGGGACGGCGACGCCCCGGTGACCCGCTCGGTCGTCCTGGGCGGCAGGGCCGTCACCGAGAGCACGCTGAGCGGCGGTTCTGGGATCATCACCCTGCGCCCGGGCGGCGTGGGCGCGTCCGAGGCCGCGGTCCCGGGCGCCGTGGAGCCGCGCGAGCCGTCGACACCGGCGGTGCCCGCCGCCGTGGTCCTGGAGCGGGTCGCCGAGGCCGGTGCCGAGGTCTCGCTCGAGGATGCCCGCGTGGTCGTCGTCGGCGGTCGTGGCGTGGGGAGCCCGGAGGGGTTCGCGGTCGTCGAGGAGCTGGCGGGGCTGCTCGGCGGCGTGGTGGGGGCCACGCGCGCGTCGGTGGACGCCGGCTGGGTGCCATATGCCCGCCAGATCGGCCAGACGGGCCGCGTCGTGAAGCCGGCGCTGTACCTCGGGCTGGGGGTCTCCGGGGCGATGCAGCACCGCGTCGGCATGCAGGGCTCGGAGGTGATCGTCGCGGTGAACCGTGACCAGGACGCCCCCATCGCCGAGGTGGCCGACCTGTTCGTCATCGGCGACCTGTTCCAGGTGGCGCCCGCGCTGGCCACCGAGATCCGCGTCCGGCGCGGCGGCTGACGCGCAGGGCGGGGGAGACGAACCGGGCATGCAGCTCTCGACGATCCTGTGGTTCGCGCTCCTCGTCCTCCTGGCCGTGCTGTTCGCCGTCACGGTCCGGCGGATGTCGGCGCTCGTCGCCCGCACCCGGAACCTCGAGCGCTTCCAGCGATCCGTGGAGTCCATCGAGCGGCGGTTCACGGCGGCCGTGGTCCCGCTCGTCCGCGGGCTGGACGAGACGCGGCGCCATGCCGGCAATCCGGAGCTGCTCCGGGAGCAGCTGACCGCGGCGCAGACCATCCTCGCCGAGCTGCTGGCCGAGGCCCGGTCGCTGTCGGCCCCGGCCCAGCTGGTCCTGGCGGAGACCGCCCTCGCGGGCCAGCTCGAGCGTGCAGCGAGGGCGACCGACTTCGTGGAGCACGGCCTCGCCACGATGGCGAACCCCGGCCGCGGGCGTGACCTCGAGGCCCAGGTGTCGCTCAAGCGCGGCCTCCTCAACCTTCGCCACGCACACGAGGCCTTCGGCCGCATCGCCCGCGAGGTGGCGGCGGTGGGACCGGCGGATCTCGCCGGCGGCGCGTCCCTCCCGACGGTCGGCGCGGCCCCCCTGGCGACCTACCAGGGCAACGACGAGGACGACATGGAGGGGCACTTCGACCCCCGCATGTAGTGGTATCCTCGCCGGACACCACAAGGGATAGTGGTGCGAGGAGGTCTTCCGGTCGATGCGCTGCCCGCAATGCGGCACCCGCGACACGCGGGTGGTGGACTCGCGCGACCTGGACGAGGCCGCCACGATCCGGCGTCGCCGGGAGTGCCCGTCCTGCACGGCCAGGTTCACCACCTATGAGCGCGTGGAGGCCGCCCGCCTGGTCGTCGTGAAGCGCGACGGCACGCGCCAGGAGTTCGACCGCGACAAGCTCGCGTCCGGGCTCGCCAAGGCCCTGACCCGCCGACCCGTCGCCGAGGACGCCGCCGAGCGTGCCGCCGACGAGATCGAGGGCGAGCTCCGCAGCTCCGGCCACTCCGAGATCCCGTCGTCGCGCGTCGGCGCGCTGGCGATGGACAAGCTGCGGGCGCTCGACCACATCGCCTACATCCGGTTCATGTCGGTCTACCAGAGCTTCGAGGACCTCGCCGACCTCAAGCGCGAGGTGGACCAGCTGCTCGACGAGGGGACGCCGAAGAAGGGGAAGCGATCGCGATGAGCGTGCTGGCCGACCGCGACATCCGCGCCCAGCTCAAGGCCGGGCGGGTCCGCATCGATCCGTACGACCCGGCGGATCTCCAGCCGTCGTCGGTCGACCTCCATCTCGACCGCAGCTTCCGCGTGTTCCGGAACAACCGCTACGCGTTCATCGACCCGCGGATGCCGCAGCCGGACCTCACGGAGCTGCTGACGATCACGGACGACGAGCCGTTCATCCTGCACCCGGGCGAGTTCGTGCTGGGCCAGACGCTCGAGTGGGTGGAGCTGCCGGACGATCTCGTGGCGCGACTCGAGGGGAAGTCGTCGCTGGGTCGCCTCGGGCTGCTCATCCACTCGACCGCGGGCTACGTGGACCCGGGGTGGAAGGGCACGCTCACGCTGGAGCTCTCGAACGTCGCCACGCTGCCGATCGCGTTGTACCACGGCATGCGCATCGGCCAGATCAGCTTCTTCGGGATGAGCTCCCCGGTGGAGCGGCCGTACGGCAGCAAGGAGCTCGGCTCCAAGTACCAGGGCCAGAGCGAGCCCACCGCGTCCGCCTCCCACGCGGACTTCGAGCGCGGACGCACGGTCCGCGAGGGGTCCTAGGCCGTGGGGATCAACGACGCCGTCCACTGGAGCGCCGAGCTCGGCGGGGGGACGACGGTTGCGCTGATCCAGGCCGGCACGTTCAAGTCCGATGCCGGCACGCTGCTCGGGCCCGTGCCGTGGGTCCTGTGGCGCCCCTGGGCCGAGGACGAGCTCGACGAGAACCGGCGGCTCACGCAGGCGCTCAACTGCCTGGTGGTGGAGACGCCTGCCGGGCGTGCCCTCATCGAGACCGGGATCGGCGAGCGGATGGACGCCAGGAACACCGCCATGCGCGGCTACGTCGGGACGCCCGTGGTTCCGGCGCTGCGCGAGGCGGGCTTCGATCCGGCCTCGGTGGACGTCGTCGCCATGAGCCACCTCCACTACGACCACGCGGGCGGCCTGCTCCTCGCGGATGGGACGAAGGCGTTCCCGCGGGCGACGATCGTCGCGCAGCGGGCCGAGTGGGAGGTCGCGCTCTCGGGGAACTCGCGCGTGCTGGCCTCCTACGACCAGCCGGAGCTGCGGCTCGTGGCGGACTGGGGCGCGGAGGGCTGGGCCGAGGGCGATCGCGAGCTGCTCCCCGGCGTCACGGTCGTGCGGACCGGCGGGCATTCCGCGGGCCACCAGGCCGTGGTCGTGCGCGGGACCGGACCCGGGGCGAAGGCCATCGCGTTCTTCGGTGACCTGTGCATGCGCCCGTGGTCCGCGAACCCGCGCTGGGTGACCGCGTTCGACGACTTCCCGCTCGACTCGGTCGAGGTCAAGGGGGAGCTCTTCCGGCGCGCGGTGGAGGACGATTGGACCGTCGTCCTGAGCCACGAGGCGCGGATGCCCGTCGGCAGGCTGGTCCCGGACCGCGACCGCTACCGGTTCGAGGGGCTGTAGCCGCGCGCGAGGCCCTTCAGCCCGGCGCCGGCGAGGCCGGCGGCAGGCCCAGGAGCGTCGTCGCGGAATCCACGGTGAGCGGCCCGTTCACCACGTCGCGGATCCGTCCGTCCGGGCCGATGATGAACTGTGTGGGCAACGCGTACACCTTGTAGAGGTCGAAGACGTCGGCCGACGCGTCGAACGCGATCGGATACGCGAGCCCGTAGCGCCCGGCGTAGGCCGCCACGTCGTCGACCGTCGTCTCCTGGACCGCGATCCCCACGATGGCCAGCCCCTTGTCGCCGTACCGCTCGTCCATCTCGCGCAGGACCGGGGTCTCCGACTGGCAGGGCGGGCACCACGTCGCCCAGAAGTTGAGCCAGACGGTCCTGCCGCGCAGGTCGGCGAGACGGACGGGGTTGCCGTGCAGGTCGCGCAGCCGGCTCGTCGTCCCGTCCGCTCCGGTCCACTCCAGCTCCGGGGCGAGGT
>Ga0302322_100003644_pt1 | contig 13291 bp, 10 predicted proteins | sample Fen_T0_2_FD_203757 | JGI IMG/M metagenome (GOLD analysis project Ga0302322, IMG submission 203757) | Peat permafrost microbial communities from Stordalen Mire near Abisko, Sweden - Fen_T0_2 | ecosystem: Environmental > Terrestrial > Soil > Wetlands > Permafrost | place: Sweden: Abisko...
ACAGTCTTGTGTTCGTGTCGGACTGGAACGATCCGATTCCCGGCGGCTATCGGCTACGAACCGACGGGGCTCTGGCTGCCTGGGCCGTGGTCGGTGGCGGCTGGGGGATCCTGGCCTGGTTGCGCGTGCTGCCCCGCTGGATGCGCGATCCGTTTTATCGGCTGGTGGCGCGCACACGCTATGCGCTCTTCGGCGAGTACCGCGGCCAGCCCCTCGCGGAATCGGAGTGGAAGGATCGGATCCTATAGACCGCATCGGTCCGACGACGAAGCAACAAAAAGGCCGGACCAATAGTCCGGCCTTTGAAAGTGAATTCGAGTAGGATTGTTTACTCGCGACCGTAGCCGCCGCTGCCGCGATCGCCGCCGTCGCGGCCACCACGATAACCACCGCGATCGCCGCCATCTCGGCCGCCACCACCACCGCGACCGCCACGATAACCGCCGCCGCCGCCACGACCGCCGCGCCCGCCACCGAAACCGCGGCCGCCACCACCACCACCACCACCGAACCCACCTGGCGCGCGCTCTTCACGGGGCCGGGCGATATTCACGGAAAGGGCCCGTCCTTCGAGTTCATAGCCGTGGAATTTCTCGACGGCCTTCTGGGCCTCGTCGCCGTTTGCCATCGTGATGAAGGCGAAACCGCGCGACCGACCGGTGAACTTGTCGAAGATGATCTCAACGACACTGACGGTGCCGACCTGGCCAAACAGGGCTTCGAGATCCTGGGCGGTACTGGCGAAGGGAAGGTTCCCCACGTAGAGCTTGCTGTTATCTGACATGTGATGATGAGAGTTGATGGTGTCGCCTTACCGCCCGTCCCCGAAACCCGGATTTCAAATCATCACTGAACAGCGGCGCTCACCTGACAATTTTCCGTAGCGATAGAATCTAACAAACAACCAACTCAACGTGGGGCAGGCTGGACGGACGGTTTTTTTACGCAAGCGATTTATCGGGCTCCGTCCCTCTGGCGGCGGTTGGTTTCTCGACTGGGGATTTTGCCTCAGGCGGAGTCTGGCGGCGTTGGCCGCCGCCCGAATATGCGGACCCGAAAAAATATTGTGTGCACCATCTGCATTCCGTCTTCAAATGGTCTTTGACCATGTCCGCCCTCAATCAACCGACGAACGAACCGAGCAATGCGGTTCTCATCCGCCGGTTGTTTGGTCTGGCCTGGCGCTATCGGTTGCACTGCCTCCAGGTGTTGGGAATCCAACTCATCCTATTGTCCTTGGGGATCGGCGGGTTGAGTTTAACCGGACTGGGCATCGACTACATCCGCCACAAGATGGAGAACACTCCCGCCGTGGTGGCGAAAGGCATTCACTTCACGCTGCCGGTTGAATGGCCGCCGCTGCGAGTACTCGGCTTGCTGGCCGGCCTGATCCTGGCGTTTGCCCTCGTGCGCGCCGCGCTGAATTACGTGTACGCCGTATCGGTCAACCGGCTGGTGCAGCTCAAGCTCGTGGTGGATCTGCGCGGGGAGGTCTACGAAAAACTGCAGCAGCTGAGCTTTCGATTTTTCGACGCCAACAGCACGGGCTCCATCATCACGCGGGTTACCGGCGACGTGCAATCGGTGCGGATGTTCGTCGATCAAGTCCTCATCCAGAGTGTCATCATGGGAATCTCCCTGACGGCCTATGTGATCTACATGGCCAGCCTCAGTCCGTCCCTGACCGTAGCCTGCCTGGCCACCACGCCGGTCCTTTGCCTCTTGGCGGCCAGGTTTTCCCGGAAGATCCAGCCGGAATACGCCCTGAACCGCACGCTGGTGGAGCAGATGGTGCAGATCCTGACAGAGAACATCCAGGGCGCGGCGGTGACGAAGGGATTTGCTCGCGAAGCCGAGGCGCGCGCAAAATTCGACGCCGCCAACCTGGCGTGCTTCACGCAGCAGCGCGGAATCTTCTGGCGCGTGAGCCTGTTCTCTCCCGCGGTCGGCTTTCTGACGCGGGTCAACATGATGGTGCTCCTGGGCTTTGGCGGCTGGCTTGTGGCGCATGACCGCCTGCCCCTGGGCACGGGGTTGGTCGTATTTGCCGGACTGCTCGAGCAGTTTTCCGGGCAGGTCAACAACGTCGCAACCATCGTCAACAGCGTCCAACAGTCGTTGATCGGGGCTCGCCGGGTCTTCGAGATTTTGGACGCGCCCGTCGAAGTGCGCACGGCGCCCGATGCGATCAGGCGCCCGCGTTTGGACGGAGCGGTCGAATTCGACCATGTGTCGTTTGCCTACGACGGCGCCGAAGCAGTCGTGCGGGACATCAACCTGGCCGTAAAACCGGGACAGTGTGTGGCCATCCTCGGCGCCACGGGTGCGGGGAAGAGTGTCCTCATGAGCCTGATCCCGCGGTTTTTCGACCCGACGGCGGGGCGGGTCCTGATCGACGGCCACGATGTGCGGCGGCTGAATCTCGAGGATGTGCGCCGGAACATCGGGTTGGTCTTTCAGGAAAGTTTCCTGTTTTCCAACACCATCGCCGCCAACATCGCCTTCGGCCACCCCGAGGCGACTCGCGAGCAGATTGAGCGCGCGGCCCGCATCGCCGCCGCCCACGAATTCATCATCGATTTGCCGGCAGGCTACGAGACGGTGCTGGGTGAAAGCGGGAACAGTCTGTCCGGCGGGCAGCGCCAGCGATTGGCGATTGCCCGCGCCGTGCTGTTGGAACCGGCGATCCTGCTCTTGGACGATCCGACGGCCGCGATCGACAGCGAAACCGAGCATGAAATCTTCGAGGCCCTCGATCGTGCGATCGCCGGGCGCACCACGTTCATTGTCGCCCACCGGCTGAGCACGCTGCGACGGGCCGATTTTATTATTGTCATGGAAGATGGCCGAATCGAGCAACGCGGGACTCACGAGGAACTGATGCGGCAGCCCGGGCCGTATTTGCGGGTGGCGAATCTCCAGTTGGTTGATCCACGCGACCTGCAGCTGCTCGGACTCGCCGGCGGGGAGGTCGCGCCATGAAGCAGTCATTGCCGCGACCCCGCGTTGGTGTGCTCGTGCAACAGGCGCGAGAAGAAGAGGACGAGGAGCAATTCAAGCCGCTGGAATGGGGCCTGATTCGGAGGCTCTTCACGTACACGGCCCCGATCAAGGGCAAGGTCACGACCCTGGCGGTCATGACGCTGATTCGCTCGGCCCAGCTGCCGGTTTTGGTCTGGGTCATGACGCTCATCATCAACGGGCCGATCACGAGCCGCGACTTCCGCGGTATTGGGCTTGGCGTCCTAGGCTATGGATTGCTCGCGGTGTCGATCGACGTGCTGTTTCATTTCCGTCAGCGTTTTGCCCTCGAAATTGGCGAAACGGTGGTCAACGGCCTGCGCACCGAAATCTTTGCCAAGCTGCAATTGCAGCCGATGAGCTTTTTCCACCGGCTGAAAATCGGCCGGGTGATCGGCCGCGTGACCAGCGACGTGGAATCGGTCCGGGTCGGGATTCAGGATGTGCTCTTCGTGAGCGTGATTCAGTTCGGATCGATGGTCTTTTCCGCCGCGGTCATGCTTTACCAGGATTTGGTGCTCTTTCTGGTGGTGCTCGCCCTGGCGCCCGTCCTCTGGGCCTTGAACCGGCATTTTCGGGTGAAGCTCAGTCTGTATTCCCGCGCCTCGCAGGAAAGTTTTAGCCGGGTGACAGCCACCCTGGCGGAATCAGTGAACGGCATCCGGGTGACGCAAGGATTTGTCCGGCAGGAAACGAACGCGGGACTATTCCGGAACCTCCTCGCCGACCACGCCCGGTACAATATCGCCCTGGCACGCACGTCGGCCATTCTCACCCCGTTGCTCGAGCTGAACAGCCAGTTTTTCGTCGCCCTTTTGTTGATGGTAGGTGGCTGGCGCGTGTTCCACGGCGACATGGCCATGGGTAGCCTCATCACCTTTTTTCTGCTGGCCAATCAGTTTTTCGCCCCCATCGCGATCATCGGCAACCAATACAACCAGGCGCTGATCGCCATGGCCGGGGCCGAGCGGGTGTTTCGTCTGATCGATGCCGTTCCGGACTGGACGGATGACCCGGCGGCGACCGAACTACCGCGGGTTCTTGGGCAGGGTGTGCGCATGGAGTTTCGCAACCTTTCATTCGGGTATGTTCCCGGCCGCCCGGTGCTGCACGAGGTGAATTTCACCGCCTTGCCGGGTCAAACCGTGGCCTTGGTCGGCCATACGGGCAGCGGCAAGAGTTCCATCATCAACCTGGCGGCCAAATTCTATTTGCCCACCTCGGGCGAGGTTTTCGTGGACGGACGCGAAATCCGAACGATCACCAGCCATTCCCTGCACCGCCAGATGGGCATGGTCCAGCAACAGAACATTCTCTTCAGCGGTACGGTGCTGGACAACATCCGGTTCAGCCGTCCCGAGGCGACAGATGCCGAGGTCCAGGCGGCCGCTGCTTCGCTCGACTGCCTGGATCTATTCGAAGCCCTCCCAGAAGGACTCCTGACGCAGGTCGGAGAAAAAGGAGCCGGCCTTTCGGTCGGCCAGCGTCAGCTTATCTGCTTCACCCGCGCACTGTTGGCGGACCCGCGGATCGTCATTCTCGACGAGGCGACGAGCTCGATCGACGCCATGACGGAAGCTCGGTTGCAGCACGCTCTCCGCCAGCTCCTGGCGGGTCGGACCAGCTTTGTCGTGGCTCATCGGCTGAGCACGATCCGTCACGCCGATCTCGTCCTCGTGCTCGATCAGGGTCGCATCATCGAACGCGGCACTCACGCGGAATTGCTCGCCCGCCGTGGACAGTATGCGGCGCTCTACCGGCAGTTCGTGCAAGTGGACGACACCGCGTGAGGGGCTTGTGCGGGATCGCAAGATCAAACTGCGCGCGCCAATCCGAGTTTCTCCTCTGAGAAAAGTGATTTCTCCTCTAGAAAATCGTTGCATTGGGTCGGCCGGGTTCTATGACGAATAGCACTATGGCTAAAAAAACCACCCGTAAACCCAACGCCGCTTTCATGAAGCCGGTTACTCCAGATGCAGCGCTCGCCCCGATCGTCGGTGCCACGCCGCTCCCCCGCACTGAGCTCACCAAGAAGCTCTGGGCGTACATCAAGAAGAATGGTCTTCAAGACAAGAAGAACAAGCGCAACATCAACGCTGACGCCGCCCTCAAGGTTGTGTTCGGTGGCAAGGCGCAGGTCAGCATGTTCGACATGACGAAGCTCGTCAGCAAGCATGTGAAGTAAGTCTGGGCTCTTCGCTATTTTTTCTGAAGCCGCCGCGGAGCAATCCGCGGCGGTTTTCTTTTGTTCGCGTCCCTGACGAAACCAATTCCGCCGATGTTTTCCTCCCGCTCCGTCCACACCCAGGCCCTGTTGATGCTCGTGCTGGCCAATTTCTTTTGGGGTCTGAGCTTTCCGCTCATTAAGGCGATCATGTTGGCCCACCACCTGGCCTCGCCGGCCAGCGGACCCTGGTTCATCACCGCCTACACCGTGGCGCCCCGCTTTGTGCTGGGTACGCTCGTGTTGCTGGTCCTGCTCGGCCGGCAACTGCGGGGGCTGACGCGGCTGGAAATAAAGCAGGGCCTGTTGATCGGCGTCGCGGCCGGTGCGGGCATGTTGTTCCAGAATGACGGACTGCAGTTCACCTCGGCGTCGGTCTCGGCTTTTCTCACCCAGTTCTACGCGATCATGATTCCGGTGTACGTGGCGGCCCGCTGGCGGCGCTGGCCGTCGCGGCTCGTCTGGCTGAGTTGCGCGCTCGTGCTGGCCGGGGTCGCCATCCTCGGTCGCTTTGACTTCCGGGCGATGCACCTCGGTCGCGGCGAACTTGAGACCCTGCTTTGCTCGGTGTTTTTCATGATGCAGATCCTGCTCCTCGAGTCGAAGACGTTTGCCGCCAACCGGCCGCTGCCGATGACCTTCGTGATGTTTGTCACCCAGGCGGTGCTCTTCGGGGTCATGGCCGCCGCCACCGCGCCGTCGGCCGCGGATCTGGTCGCCCCGTGGACCTCGCCCTCATGGGTAGTGTTCACCGGATTCCTGACGGTCTTCTGCACTCTCGGTGCGTTCACCATAATGAATCGCTGGCAACCCTTGATCACGGCGACGGAAGCGGGCCTGATCTACTGCATCGAGCCCGTGTTCGCCTCGGTAATGGCGCTCTTCCTGCCCGCGCTTTTTTCCCGGTGGGCCGGTCTCGACTACCCGAACGAGCAGCTCACGTGGCATCTGCTCATCGGCGGCGGGCTCATCACTCTCGCGAACGTGCTGATCCAAAGCAACCCTCCCGCCCCCGTCGCGCCTCCGCGCACCCCGCTGTCCTAAGTATATTATTAGTTAACAACCAGACTCAGCTGGGCCGGCCTTGCTTGCGCCGGGCTTCGACCCACGCCAGGAGCAGCAGGGTCCGCTCGGCGTCGGGCATCCGGGTTTCGCTGACAAAGTATTCGTTGATCGCCTGCCGGTGGACGCCGAGCAGCCGGGCGAGTTGCGCCTTTTCGCCGCGCCGTTTGAGCAGGGGCTGAACCGACCGGACGAGCTGGCACCACAGCGGGGTGGCGGCCGTTCCCGGCCGGAGGGTGGCGCCGCTGGAACGCCGGGGGCCCAGGCGTTTGGCGACCGAGGCTCGCGCGGCGGGCGAGAAGAGGGCCACGAGATTCTCAAACGGGCGCAGCGGGGCGGGAAGGTGCATCCACGCAGCAACGCGCCGGATCGGCCCTTTGTCAACGAATAGTATACTTAGGATTCGGGCAGCAACGGGCAGATGGCTGGCACCGGGGTCGTCCCGCCGGGCGGTCAGGCCGGGATGGAGCGGATCGACGTGGCGGCACGCCAGGTCACGGCGCCGAGGACCAACACGCCGCCGGCCAGCGAGAGGAGACTCGGTCGTTCGCCGAAGACGATCATGACCCAGATTGGATTCAGGATTGGCTCGATGACCGGAATCACGACGGCCTCCAAGGCGGTGACGTGCTTGATGGCCCGGGCGTAGAGGAGATAAGCCAACCCGAGTTGCACGATGCCCAACGCGAGCAAGGCCAGCGCCGTGGGGGCCGACAAGCGCGGGGCGGACCAGATGGCGGGCAGACCGATGAGAAATCCCAGGACATTGCCGAGAATGATGGATTCGACCGGCGAGCCGGCCTTTTGTTTGCGGAGGAGCATGACGCTGGCGGCAAAAAAAATTCCGCTGCCGATGGCCACCAGGATACCGGCGAGGTCGTGGAGGCGCAGTCCGTCGTACAGGAAGATACCCATGCCGAGAAAGGACACGCCGATGGTCAGCCAGTCCGCCCGAGAAGCCCGTTCGCCGAGCAGCCAGGTGCCAAAGAGGGCGATCCAGACCGGCGCGGTGTATTGGAGAAGGATGGCGTTGGCCGCAGTGGTGAGTTTGTTCGCGACGGCGAAGAGCACGGTGCAGCCCGCGTAGGCCACGGCGGCGCCGAGTTGAACCGGCGACCAGGTGAAGCGTATCGACCGTCCACACGCGGCGACCAGGAACAGCACGGCGATCAGAGCCCGACCTCCCGCGGCGGCCATGGGAGGCCAGTCGACATATTTGAACAGCACGCCGGCGAGGCTCCAGCACAGGGCGGCCAACAGCAGCAGGACAACCGACTTGTTATGGGAGGGATCGCGCACGATGCGTCGTGTTTATGGGGGGAAGTTCACGCCTTGGGAACCGAGAAACCGCAAATAGGCTCGCCGGATTTGCGGGTGGTTGTTCCATTGCGGGCGGTGGATCAAAGTGAATTTATCGGCTGGTGCAAGACGGTCGGCGTCGAGCCCGGTTTCTCCAAGGAGGCGCTGGATCGGGCGTACCTGAAGAAGAACCTGGGGTTGATCCGGACCGGCACGCCCGACGAACGCGAACAACTGCGCGTCGCCTATGAGGCGCTCGTCCGCCACTCCCCGGACCAGGCGCGCGGGGTTCGGATTAATGCGAGCACGGGCGGCCCTTCCGTGCCGGTCGCCCCGGGATCCGGCCGCCCACCGGTTCCAGTTTATCAGCTCCCGACACCCGATCCTTCCCGGGAGATCTTCAATCCACTCTCATTCGACAGTTGGGTGGTGAACGCGCTCGCGCTTCCACTTGTCGCGCTGTTCGCCTGGCTGGTGAACCTTAGTCCACTTGGTTTTTTCCTGCAGGGTTTCCATATCTGGGTGCATGAATTCGGCCACGCGACCGTGGCCTGGCTCGTGGGAAAGCGGGCGCTGCCCTTGCCGATTGGCTGGACGAATGTGGCCCCGGAAAAATCAACCTTCGTCTATTTCGGCGTGCTCTTTCTCCTCGGGATACTGATGGTTGCCGGGTGGAAGGAGCGGAAAATCTGGCCGGTCTTGATCGCGCTGGCGGTGGCTCCGCTGCAGTTTTACATGACCTGGCGCCTGCCGGAATACCGGGCCGACATGTGGCTGAGTTTTGCCGGAGTCGGAGGTGAGTTCTACCTCAGCGCGCTCTTGATGGCCCTTTTTTATGTGCAGTTTCCGGAGAAATTCAAATGGGGCGCATGCCGTTATCTTTTTCTGTTTTTTGGGGCGAGCAGCTTTCTCCATATCTTCCTGTTTTGGCGTCAGGTGAAGCGCGGCGAAGAATCGATCCCTTGGGGATCGATGGTCCAGGGCGAAGAGGACGGCGGCGGAGACATGAACATCCTCCGCGTCGACTATCACTGGAGCAACCACGACATCGTCGGAACCTACGCGCATCTGGGCAATGTCTGCCTGCTTGTCGTGCTCGCGGTTTATCTGGTCTTTCTTTTGCGTGTCGACCGGCTGACCGGGCGCTGGCTGGCGGAGCGGTGGCGCGAATAAAAAGCGCTGTGACGTCACCGCGCTTGCTTCCAGCAAAACATTTCGGCCGTGGCTCAGCGATTGAGCAACGCCTTGTTTGCACGGATCAGCTCTAGACGCTGTTCCACGGCGCGTCGGGTCGTGAGAGCGTCTTCTGGCGTGTGCAGACACCAGTCGATCAGCTTGTCGACGGTGGTCCGGGCCACATAGCAGCGCGTGTCAGAGCCGCCGTAGTAGATGAGCACGGTCTTGGCCTTGTCGGGCAACTGCACCCAGCCGTTGGTGAACGTGACGTTCGAGACATCGCCGAAACCTTCGCCGCCGTACGGCGCGAGGAAGTGGCCGCCCGGCCGGGCGATCACCTTGGTCGGATCCTCGAGTGAGGTCATGAACATGTAGAGCGTGTACCGCAGGCCAGCCGCGCAGGCGCGGACGCCGTGGGCGAGGTGCAGCCAGCCTTGCGGCGTCTTGATCGGCACCGGACCCTGGCCGTTCTTCACTTCCTTGATGGTGTGGTAAGCGCGGCCGTCGATGATCGTCTCGGGTCCGGTCACGCCGGTTGTGATGTCGTGGCATAAGGTCCAGCCGATGCCGCCGCCCGAGCCGACATCGATGAAACCGTCCATCGGCCGCGTGTAGAATGCGTACTGACCGTTCACAAATTCAGGGTGCAGGACCACGTTGCGCTGCTGCGAGGCCGGCGTCTTGAGGTTGGGCAGGCGGTCCCATTTCTTGAAATCTTTCGTGCGCACCATGCCGGCCACGGCGACGGCGCTCGACAGGTCACCGGGTTTGGCGTTCGGGTCCTTCGCCTCGGAGCAAAACACGCCGTAAATCCAGCCGTCCTGGTGGAAGGTGATGCGCATGTCGTACACGTTGGTCTCGGGTTTGATCTCGGGCAGGTCGACCGGCTCGTCCCAGAAACGCCAGCCGTCGACGCCGTTGGCGCTCTCGGCGATCGCGAACAAGCTCTTGCGGTCGTAGCCCTCGAAGCGGACGACCATGTGTACCTTGCCGTTCCAGTAGAATGCGCCGGGATTGAGCGTCGCGTTGACGCCGAGGCGCTCCATCAGGAAGGGATTCGTCTTCGGATTGAGGTCGAAACGCCACTCAATCGGAGCGTGGCGGTAGGTGATAGCGGGAAAGGCGAAGCGTTCGAACACGCCATTGTCCCAATCGGCATCGACGGGATTCTTTCGGGCGAGAAATTTCTCGTGCTTGGAGCGCAGGGCCTTCAAGCGGGCCGCCCAGGCGGGAGGAGCGCCGGCCGGGATGCCAGTAGATTTCTTGGCCGTCGTTTTAGTTTTGGCGGCCCGGGCAGGGGGAGATTTCTTTTTCATAGAGGGGAATTGGAGCGGCTGTGATTGGTAATGGCGCGCAGACGCCGGACCGCTTCAAGGCCGGTGCGTCCGTTGTGGTAGGGGCATTTCCAGAAGCCGACTTTCAGTTCGCCGGCGAGGGGCTGTCCGTCGCGGGTCACGCCGCGGCGCCATTCGCCATATTGCCGGTCAATGAGTCGGTCCTCGATAAAGTCCCAGGCATGGGTGGCGGCACGGAGAAAGCGCCCCTCGCCCGAAAGTTGGTAGGCGTTGATGAAGCCAACCACCGCCTCGGCCTGCGGCCACCATTCCTTGTTGGTGTTGGTCAATCCGGCCGGACCACCCTCGTTGTAGACTCCGCCGTCCGTGTCGATGCCTTCGGTGAGCGTCGCCGTTGCGATCTTGACGGCGAGGGCATGGGTGCGGTCCGTCAGCGCCGGATCGCGGAGGCACGCCGCCGCCTCGGTCAGCAGCCAGGCGGCCTCGATGTCATGACCGTAGGAAATCCGGTCCGAGCGGAGCGTCCAGTCGGTCGCAAAAAACAGGCCGAGGTGTCCGGTGTCGGGATTGGCGATGCGGGTCAGCATGATTTCGACCAGATCGATCAGCGCCGTGCGCAGACCGCCGTCGGGCCAGTTTCGCAACAGCGTGGTGTACGCTTCCATCACGTGCAGGTGAGTGTTCTGGGACTTCGGATCGTTCTGGTCGACGGCGCTGAGCCGCAAGTCGGCGATCGGCGACCAGGTGCGGTCGAAAGCTTCGAGATAACCTCCGTGCACGATGTCGCGGCCGTACTTTTCGATCAAATGAAAGACGGCGATGGCTTGGTCGAGCGGTTCGCGCCGACCCGTGGCGGCGTGATATTCGGCCAGGGCGTAGATGGCGAACGCCTGGCCGTAGATCTGCTTTCGATCGCGGGTGACCGCTCCGTCGGCACCGATGGACCACCAGAATCCGCCGTGCTCTCGGTCTTGGAAATTGTTGATCAGGTCGCGGTGGGCGCGGTCCGCCATCGCAAGATAAGCCGGATCGCGATATTGGCGGAAGGCGGCCGAATAAGTCCACAGGATGCGCGAGGTGAGCAAGGCGCCCCTTTCGGCCGCCGGGTCCGGGACCAGGTCATTCGTCAGTGAGCCGAGAAACGCTCCGTTGGCCGGATCGACCGCGTGTTCCATCCAGAACGGTAAAATATTGCGCCGAAGGTCGGTTTCGATGCGGGCGAGGTAGTCGAGCGGGGTATTGGGTGTCATTGCGGCGAACTGAGTGGGGAAACGCGTACGGCCGGCGGAAAGAAAGCAAACGCTAGCCCGACCTTGCCGGCCCGGGCAAGGTCAGAGGATTGAGTTGCCGCGCAAAAAAATTGATTTCCTGCTCACGCGGCAGAAGGGCGCGAGAAGGCCCGGTGGTCACGAGGCCGGGCTTATTTGCCGGCGGCTTTTGCGAAGCCCTCGATGACTTTGCCGGGCGACAACAATTCCGGCAGGACCACCGGATCGGGTCGGCCGGGGGCGTAGATGAGATTGAACGGCACGGCCGAACGATTCCAGCGGGCGAGCTCGGCCGTGATCTTTGGGTCCCGGTTGGTCCAGTCGCCACGCAGCAGCACGGCATCTCGCTTCTTCAGTTCGGCCAGGACGGCGTCGGAGTGGAAGACGGCGGCCTTGTTCGTCTGGCAGGTGGCGCACCAGCGGGCGGTGAAATCGACGTACACGAATTTTCCGGCCGACTGGGCGGTGGTGATCGCCTCGGGGCTCCATTTTTCCCAACTGACCTGATAGCTGCCGTCGGTCGGTACCGCTTGAGGTGACTTGGGCCAGCCAGTGTAGAGGCCGCCCGCGAGGAACACTGCCGCCATGATGACTCCGATGCGTTGGCGGGTGGGTTTGCCATGGGCTTGGCCGAAGCGGCCATAGGACCAGGCGGCCATGGCGATCAGCACGAAACCGAATACGATCAGCAGGAGCGCATTGTCGTCGTCCTTCGTTTGGCCGGCGAGAACCCAGAGCAGCCAGCCCACGGTGGCATAAAGCGGAAAGGCCATCAGTTGCTTGAAGGTCTCCATCCAGGCTCCTGGTCTTGGCAAGAGTTTGATCGCCTGGGGGAAAATCGACAGCAGCAGGTAGGGAAGCGCCAGTCCGACGGCGATGGCCGTGAACACGAGAAATGACTCCACGGCGGACAACGACAGCGCGGCACCGAGCGCCGGCGCGAGGAAGGGCGCGCTGCACGGGGTGGCGACCAAGGTGGCGAGCGCCCCGGTAAAGAAGGAGCCGCCGAAACCTTCCTTCATTTGCAGGCTGCCGCCCACGCCGGTGGCGGACAGCCCGATCTCGAACAGTCCGCTCATGTTGAAGGCGAAGATCAAAAGAAACGCGGCCATCCCAAACACGAAAGCCGGCGACTGGAGTTGGAACCCCCAGCCCAGTTGCGAGCCGCCCGCGCGCAGCACGAGGAGGACACCGGCCAGAGACCAAAATGAGATCAATACTCCCGCCGCGAACGTCAGTCCGTGCAAAGTGATTTTTTTGCGGTCGCTGCCGGACTGATTCACGAAACCCAGGATCTTGATACCGAGCACGGGGAACACGCACGGCATGAGATTCAGAATCATGCCGCCGACGAAGGCGAGGAGCAGCGTGCCGAGCAGGGTGGCGGGGGCCTCCTTGGCCGGTGCGGCCGACACGCGAGCGGATGCCGAAATCCGATCGGTGAAGGGTACATCGACCACGAGCCCCTCATAGTTCTCGGATGCCGACCAGCCGTTGGTGGACGCGACTACGCCGGTCAGACGCGTAGCGGATTTGTCCGCACCTTCTTCGAATGGGGCTGTGATGGTCCAGCTTCCTTCGGCCGACGTGACGGTCTCGGTCTGGGCGTAATCGGTCAGGCCGTCCGCCGAGAAGAAATGCAACCCGGTCGGCAGATGGCGTGTGCCGGGTCTCGGAGTGAGGCGCAGGATTGCGGCGCTGGCAGTGCGCGAGGCGGAGAGTTCCCAGCCGTCAGCCGGTTTGGGCAATCGGGCGCGGGTCTCCGCTATCATCGGCGCCCACTTCGAGTCTACGGCCTTGGCCCCGGCCGTGACGGCAGGCAGGGAAAGTTCCAAATTGGCGTCACCGGGCATGCAGACCGCCTGACACATCAGCCACTCGACCTGAGCCTGGAGTTTAACGTTGGTGCCCCGCGTCAGACGTTCGGGCGGGGTGATTTCAACGAG
>Ga0302322_100003646_pt1 | contig 13290 bp, 14 predicted proteins | sample Fen_T0_2_FD_203757 | JGI IMG/M metagenome (GOLD analysis project Ga0302322, IMG submission 203757) | Peat permafrost microbial communities from Stordalen Mire near Abisko, Sweden - Fen_T0_2 | ecosystem: Environmental > Terrestrial > Soil > Wetlands > Permafrost | place: Sweden: Abisko...
CGGAGACCCAACGCACGCCCTGCTCCGCCGGCGCATCGGCCCTACGACTCGACACAGTGACTTCATCCGCAACAATGAACGCCGAGTAGAACCCCACACCAAACTGGCCGATGAGCTGCGCGTCCTTGCGTTGATCGCCGGTCAACCGCGCAAGGAACTGGCCCGTGCCGGAACGCGCGATCGTGCCGAGGTGCTCGATGACCTCCTCGCGACTCATCCCGATGCCGTTGTCGGTGACCGTCACGAGGCGCGTTTCGGGATCGACGCTCACGCGGATCGTGAGCTCAGTGTCCGTGCCGAGCAGGCTAGGTAACGCCAGACTCTCGAAGCGCAGGCGGTCGTTCGCATCGGATGCGTTCGATATCAACTCGCGCAGGAAAATTTCCCTGTCGCTATACAGGGAGTGCACCATGAGACGCAGCAGTTGCTTGATCTCGGCTTGGAATGCAAACGTGGCCGACCCGCTACTTTCCATCGACGCGGCAACCTCATCCAGCGGAATAGGTGGGCGCTAGGTTAGGCGCGTCGCGAGTTTTTTCAAGCGGCGCGGGCTCTAGGCGGGCAATTCTCGGTAGTAAGCCACGCGCAGGGCTGTGCCGGTGAACCAAGCAGCGACACTCGCGGCGGCAACCACCGACAATGCGGGCGTCAGCTCGGTGGCGACCAGCGATAGCTCGCAGCTGGCCACGGCCAGTGCGGCGAAGAAACCCACCCTGAGCACCGCGCGGCGCAGTTGCTCCCACTTAGAGGCCAGGGTGAACACCATGTCGTCGAGATCGTCCAACCAGAGCAGTACGACTTCCACGCCGGCCTACTCGTCGTCGGATTCGAACTGGCCGGTTCGGTGCTGCGACTCGGGCCGCTGCTGCTCGCCCTCTTTGTGGCGACGCGCGGCCTCGATGGCCCAGGCAATCCATTCCAGGCGGCAGATGCCGTTTTCCGTTTCTGGCTGATCGCGGTGATCTTTTGCGTCCATTGCTAGAAGATCTTCGCTGTGACGAACGCAAACATAGCGCGCCCGCGCGGCCGTGGCTGTGAGGGTTTTCTCAAGAACTCGTGCCAAGGCGACAAAGAGTTTGACTTATTGTAAGTTGATGCCGTGGCACGCGCGGCATAGGTTGCTCGAGGTCACAGTTACACATGCAACGAGTCATCGTTCTCAACCCTAAGGGCGGCTCCGGCAAGACGACCATCGCGAGCAACCTTGCCGCGTGCTTCGCGGTCGGCGGCCGGCGACCGGCATTGCTCGATCTGGACCCTCAGGGCTCGAGCATGCGCTGGCTGCGCAAGCGCCCGGACGATAGCGCGGCTATCCACGGGATTGCCGGATTCGAACGCACGGCCGCGGTCACGCGCAGCTGGCAGCTGCGAATTCCAGCCGAGTGCGGGGTGGTAGTCGTCGATACTCCGGCTGCCGTCGAGCCGCAGGCGTTGCCGGAGCTCATACGCGGCGCGGATGCAGTGCTCGTCCCTGTCATGCCTTCCGAGATCGACATTCACGCAACCGCAAAGTGTATTGCGGACTTGCTACTCGTGGCGAAGATCCGCCGCTCAGAGAACCGCATCGGCATCATCGCGAACCGCGTACGCGCCAATACGCGCGTATCGCAGTCGTTGATGCGCTTCTTGGGGAGCCTCGACATCCCGCTCGTGACCACGCTGCGCGACACGCAGAACTACGTTCGTTCTGCGGAAGCGGGCGTCGGCGTGTGTGAGATGCCGCGCTGGCAGGTTCAACAGGATTTCGACCACTGGCAGCCGCTATTGGCCTGGCTCACGGAGAGACATCGCGGCCCACAGCCCGTTGCGGCTGCGAGTAGCGTGAGTGTGATCGAACGTAGGGAATCAACCGCCGCGATCAACGCAGGGTTCGGCATCGCCGCAGCGGGCGCGGGAACCTTGAGCTCTTAGCTCAGCTGTCTTTCCAGCTCTGGCGGACCTTGTCGGCCCACGTGTGGTAGCCGCGCCAGCTGTATATCGAGTGGTCGAGGGGTGCGCGTTCCGCGCTGGCTTTCGGGCTCACGCGCGACAGCCATTTGCGGTACGCATCCCAGCCCTGCTGCTCTTCGGTGCCGCTTCGCGGCGCGTCTCCGGAGGCGCTGTCCTTCGTGTACAAGGCGGGACGGAACTGATGGGGTTTGTGCTCGCTCATCGCCTGCTGACAATCCCTTGTCGAGTTGCAGCAAGGCTACGCCGAAAAGTCTCTGACCTTAAGGAACTGAATCACAAACACCCTGGCGAGTTGTGCTTGTGAAACAAAGCGCTGCGTACGTTTTACGATAATGCTGCCGCGCGAAGCTGCGGCGCATCACACTGCGATGCGGTAGCAGGGCACGTAAGCACCGGTGAGACGCATGCGGCCAGCGGCGACGAAATCCTTCAGCAGTCCGCCGAGCTCACCGATGATGTGCGGGTCACCATGTAACTCGAACGGACCATGCTTCTCTACGTGCGCAATACCGGCAGCGCGAACGTTGCCCGCAACGATGCCGGAAAACGCGCGACGCAGGTTCAGCGCGAGCCGGTCCGCCGACTGGTCACGATGCAACTCGAGACTTCGCATCGATTCGTGCGTGGCTTCGAACGGCCGTTGAAAATCGAGCCCTATGTTCAGCGCCCAGTTGAAAAAGTACGGCGTATGCCCGGCCGCACGCTGCTCTTTGACTTTCTCGAGGCCGCGGCCGATCTCCACCGCGACGGCAGCGGGATCGCCAAGCACGAGGTTGTACCGTTGCTGGGCTTTGGGGCCCAGTGTTTTGCCGATGAAATCGTGCAGTCGCTCGAAATACCGCCGACTCGAGGCCGGCCCGGTAAACACGAGCGGCAAATTTACGTGCTCGTTCTCCGGGCTCAGCAAGATGCCGAGCAGGTACAGAATTTCCTCCGCGGTGCCTACACCGCCAGGGAACACGACGATCGCGTGCGCCATCCGCACGAATGCTTCGAGGCGCTTCTCCATGTCAGGCAGGATCACGAGCTCATTGACGATGGCGTTCGGTGACTCGGCAGCGATGATCGTCGGCTCGGTGAGCCCGAGATAACGTCCCGTGCGAATGCGCTGCTTCGCGTGACCGAGGGTAGCGCCTTTCATCGGGCCTTTCATGGCGCCAGCGCCGCAGCCCGTGCAGATATCGAGGCCTCCGAGCCCGAGCTCGTAGCCTACGACCTTCGTGTAGTCGTATTCCTCGCGCTCGATCGCATGGCCGCCCCAGCACACTACGAGCCGCGGCTCCTCGTGTGCACGCAGCACGCGCGCGTTGCGCAGGATGTGAAACACGCCATCCGTGATGCCGGCGGAGCTCGTGAGATCGAACCGCGGGTTATTGAGCACGTCGTCGTGCGCAAATAGCAGATCGCGCAACACGGCGAACAGGTGCTCGCGAATACCGCGGATCATTTCGCTGCCAACGAAAGCGGCGTTCGGCGCATTCTTGAGCTCGATTGCGATACCGCCCTCATGCTGTACGACGGCGATTCGAAAATTCTGATAACGACGCAGTAGTTGCCGTACGTCGTCATTTGACGAGCCCGAGTTCAGTACCGCCAGCGAGCACTGACGCCATAGATCATACAGGCTGCCTTCGCCGGCCTCGCGAAGTTGGTTAGTCTCGGCCCGCGAGAGAATCTCGAGGCTGCCAGCCGGGGCAATCAGCGCGTCCATGGGCGTGGTCTCGTGGGAGCTACGGCCGAATTTCTATCGGCGTGGACTCACGTGTCATGAGCCAGATGTCGACCATGTCGGCATTTCTGACGCCGATACAACCGTCGGTCCAATCTCCATCGTAGTGGCCGAGCTCATAGTGTGGCTCGTTCGGCCATCCGTGAATCATGATCAGACCGCCAGGATCGACCCGCGACTTGCGCGCCTGCGCCCGGTCGGCGTCGGAGGGATAGGAAATCTGGATCGAGAGGAAGTAGTCGCTGTTTGCGTTGCGCGCCTCGAGACGATAGCTGCCTTCTGGCGTTCGGAAGTCGCCTTCGCGACGCTTAGGGCCCTTCGGGAAAACACCGAGCGCGATATCGATCGAGCGCAACACACGCCCAGCCTTCATCAGATACAGCCTGCGTTCGGATTTTACGACCAGCACCAAATCGGCTTGATCGGGCATGGCGACGACTTGCTCGCCGCTGGCGATTCGACCCAAGGGCAAGAATGCGAGCGCGCAGAGAAGTGCTGTAATCGACCGGACTCTATTCATCCGGCGAGACTCTAGATCAATCGCTTCGAGAATAGCAACGCAGCAAGTCGCAGCAAAGGCGAGGCGCACGCGCACCTCGCCTGCCGTCGATTCACTCTCCTCGCTGCAACGCCGCGATGCGGTCCTCGAGCGGCGGATGCGACATGAACAGACGGCGCAGCCCACTCGCCGGACCACCCGCGATGCCAAACGCCTGTAGCGCTTCGGGCAGCTGAGCCGGCTCGTGCACGCGTTGCAAGCCCTGCAGCGCACTGATCATCGATTGGCGTCCGGCCAGTTTCGCTCCGCCCGCATCGGCGCGAAATTCACGCTGTCGCGAGTACCACATCACGATCATGCTGGCCAAAATGCCAAGCAAAATCTGCGCGACCAGGCTCGCTATGAAGAAGCCGGCGCCTCCACCACGTTCGTTGCGCAGCAACACCCGGTCAACGACGAAGCCAACGATACGCGACAGAAACACGACGAAGGTGTTCAAGACGCCCTGCAGCAACGCCAAGGTGACCATGTCACCGTTCGCGACGTGCGTGATCTCGTGACCGAGCACGGCGTCCACCTCGCGCTGACCCAGGCGCTGCAGCAGCCCGGTGCTGACGGCGACGAGAGCGTTGTTGCGCGTCGGCCCGGTCGCAAACGCGTTCACGTCGGGCGAGTCGTAGATCGCAACCTGCGGCCGGCGAATGTTCGCCGCATCGGCGTGACGGTAGACCGTGTTCACGAGCCAGCTCTCGGTCGAGTTCCGCGGCGTGTCGATCACGCGAGCGCCGGTCGACATCTTGGCCATCCATTTCGACAGTGCGAGCGAGATCAGGGAACCGGAGAAACCCACCACGGCCGAGAAGACGAGCAGATTGCCAAGATCCAGCGAGCTGCCGCTGCGCGCCAGCACTTGGTCTACGCCGAAAATATTCAGCACGACATAGATGACCGCCAAAACAGCCACGTTGGTGAGCGCGAACAGGAAAACTCTCTTCATCTTCGCTCCAGTGATTCCCGGACCCCGAGAAGCCAGGTTCGTAATAGTGTCGCAGATGGATGGTTTCAAGCGGCAACCGGACAGCGCCGTGCAACTGTTAAGATTCCTCTCGTTACCACCGAACCGATGGGACATGGCCTCCGACCAATTTTGGAGTGTGAAGTTCGCCGCACTACGCTATGCCGTCGTTTGGCTCGGTTACGCGTGGATGCGGGCCGTCACGCGCTTGCCGTTCGCGTGGCAGCTCGCGCTCGGCCGCGGCTTCGGCCGCTTGTTGTGGCTGGTTGCGCCGGCCCGCCGCCGTGTCGTGGCGCGCAATCTCGAGGCGTGCTTTCCCTCGCTGCCTGCCGAGGAGCGCGCACGCATATCCGCGAAACATTTTGAGGCGCTCGGCGCATCGTTGATCGAGATGGGCATGGGCTGGTTCGGCTCGCCGGAAAAGGTGCGTAGTCTCGTGCGTGCCGAGGGCGGCGAGCATCTTACGGCCGCGCTTGCGAAGGGCCGCGGCGTGATTCTGTTCTCGGCCCACTTCACGACCTTCGAGTTCTTCTGGCCGGCACTCGCGCCGATGTGCACGCGGCTCTGCGGCATGTACAAAGAGCAGCGCAACCCGGTCATGAATCGCATCATGAACAAAGGTCGTGGCCGTTTTTACGACACGCTGTTCGCAAAGGACAGCCTGCGGGAAATGCTTCGCAACCTGCGCGACAACGCCGTGGTGTGGTACGCCTCCGATCAGAGTTATGGCGGCAAGAGCAGCGCGCTGATTCCGTTCTTCGCAGAGCCGGCCATGACGAACACCGCGATCAGCCGCATCGCGAAAGCCAGCGGGGCTACGGTGTTGCCGTACTTCTGCCGCCGCCTGCCGGACGACACCTATGTCATGAACTTTGGCGCGCCGCTCCCCAACCTGCCGAGTGGCGACGAAGTGCAAGACACGCGCCGGCTCACGGAGGTGCTCGAGAACTACATTCGCCTCTGCCCCGAGCAGTACTGGTGGATTCACCGGCGCTTCAAGGGACGTCCGGCGCCGCTGCCCGATCTATACGCCGCACCGCGAGCCTCCGTGTGACCCCCGAGACCCGTCCGCGCATGCCGCCCGAATTCTCGCTCGCGCCGTTCTGGACACCGCGCTACTGGCCCACGTGGCTGCTGCTCGGCGCGTTGCATCTTGCAGCACGACTGCCCGTTCGTTGGCAACTGAAGCTCGGCTACGGGTTGGGTCGTCTCCTGCTGCCGCTGAACCCGCGCCAACGGCGCGTCGCCCGTCGCAATCTCGAGCTATGTTTTCCCGAGCTCTCTGCAGAGGAACGCCGCGGGCTGTTGACGCGGCACTTCGAGGCGGTCGGCATGTCGTTTGTGGAAATGGGCGTGGGCTGGTTCGCGCCGATCGACCAGCTGTTAGCGCGGGTCGAAATCGTGGGGCGCGAGCATCTCGACAACGCGCTTGCCGCAGGCAAAGGCGCGCTTCTGTTCACGGCGCATTTCACCACGCTCGAGGTTGGCGTCGCCGTGCTGGAACGGCTGGCACCACACGCGAGCTGCATGTATCGCCCACAGCGTAACGCGATGATGGACGTAATGATCTTGCGCGGCCGCAGCAGATTCGCGAAGGATCAGATACCGCGCGACAACGTGCGTCTGTTACTCCGCAACCTGCGCGACAACTACGCCGTCGTCTACCTGCCGGACCAGACATATCTCGGCAAACAGAGCGAGTTGCTACCGTTCTTTGGCGAGCCCGCGGTGACCAACACGGCCACCAGCAAGCTCGCGAGAATCAGCGGAGCCGCCGTGCTGCCGTACTTCTTTCGGCGCCTGCCGGACGGGCGCTATCGCATCGACATTGGCCCGCCCCTACAAGGGCTACCGTCCGACGATGCCAATGCAGATACGGCACGCCTGTTCGGCGCGCTCGAAACCCACATTCGACTGGCGCCCGAGCAGTACCTCTGGCTGTACAAGAAATTCAAAGGCCGGCCCACGCCGCACCCCGATGTCTACGCGCGGGTGGGGCGTTAGCGCGGCGGACTCGCCGTGGCGGACTCGTCGTAGCCGCGCTTGAGCTCGCGCCACGCTTCCGGATCGAACGCCGTGCCTGTCTCGAGCGCCACCTTGCGCAGTGAGCGCTGCAGGCGTTCGACGCCTAGCCGTTGCCAGTCGCCCGCCGGTTTCGAGCGCGCGTTGTCGAAGTCGACAAGGAACACGTCGCCGCGATCGTCGACCAGTATGTTGTGAGCCGTCACATCCGGATGATCGACGCCATGATCGTGGACCGAGCGCACGACGCCACCGATCTTGTACCAGCACTGCGTCGGCACCTGCCCCTGTCCGATGAACCAAGATAGCTTCCGCGTGTTTGGCAAATAGGACGTGATGATATCGGCGGTGTAGATTGCGCCCGTGCGGTAGACGTGCGCGGCTACAGGTTTAGGCACTGGCAACCCCGCCGCGTGCAAACCTCGCAGCAGCCGCCACTCGCGGAACGCACGTGTGCGCTCCAGGCCCAGCCAAAAGTAGTGATCCTCGACAAAGCGTGCGACGAACCCGCCACGATGGTAGTGGCGCAGCACCCAACGGTCTTCACCGTGGGCGACGACTAGTACCTCTCCGCGCCCGGAAGTCTCGAGAGTCACGGCGCCAGCTCGCTGCCACTTACCGGCATCGAACCACGCAGGCACCGGCACTTCGCCGAGTGAAGCGGCTGCCAACATCGCGTGCCGCCCGGTGCGCACGATCTGCGCGTCAGCCATCGGCCCTGACCCCCGTTCCATGCTCGTGCGCCCGCCTGAGCTGCGCCAGCGCGGCTTCCACGCGCTCGACCGAGATTTCCGTCAAGCAGCGCAGGTGGCCCAGCGGACACTCGCGCTGAAAGCACGGGCTGCATTCGATGCCGAGATACACCACGGCCGCAGACGCCGTGAGGGGCGGCGTGAACGCGGGCGATGACGAGCCGTAGAGCGCAACGACCGGCGTGCCGCTTGCAGCCGCCACGTGCAGCAACCCGGAATCGTTGCTGACGGCCGCGTCGGCCGCGGCCGCGAGATCGATGACATCGGTCAACGATGTACTGCCGCAAAGATTTCGCACGCGCGATGACCCAGCCGCAGCCGTGATTTCGCCCCCAAGCGGGCGCTCCTTTGCCGACCCGAGCACGATGACGTTCGTGCCGCCACCGGCAAGCCAGCGCGCGAGCTCGCCAAAACGCGCCGCAGGCCAACGCTTCGCCGCGCCGTATTCCGCACCCGGCATAAGAGCGATCAATGGCTCGCGCGCATCGAGCCCATGCTCCGCACGCAACCGCGTCTGGTTCACCGTACTGACGGTCAAGCGGGGATGCAGATCCGCAGGCACCGGGTGCACTGGCTCGTCGCGCTCGCGCCCGAGCGCGACGAAACGCTTGACGGTTTGATCCAGCGACGCGCTGCGCGCTCGCATGTCATTCAGTAACCCGTAGCGCCATTCGCCGCGAAATCCGGTGCGCCGCGGCACGCGCGCAAACCACGGCACGAGCGCGGCCTTGGCGGAGCGGGGCAGCACGATCGCACGCGAGTAACTCTGCTCGCGCAGGGCCAGACCGAGCGCGCGGCGGCGGCCTAGACCAAGTTCACCGTGGCCGACCGCGAGCTCTATTCCGCGCGCGACTTCCGGCATGCGCTGGAGAACGGGCAACGACCATGGCGGGGCCACGACATGAATTTCAGTTTTGGCGTTGCGCTGTTTCAACAACCGATAGAGTGCTTGCGCCATGACCATGTCGCCGACCCACGAGGGTCCGACGACCAGCACCTTCTCGGACGCCGTCACGCGTGCTGGCCGAACGCGTCGAGGTACGCCTTGACGCCGGCACGCACGTCGCGAAACGGCGCCGTGTACCCGGCCGCACGCAGCGCGCCGATGTCGGCCTCGGTGAAACTCTGATAACGACTCGTAAGCTCCGCCGGAAACGGGATGTAGCGGATCGCGCCCTTGCCGTGCCACGCGATGACCGCGTTTGCCACATCATTGAATGTGGCGCTCGCGCCCGTGCCGACGTTGAAGACCCCGGATACCCGGCGCTGCTCGTAGAACCAGAGGTTCACGGCAGCCACGTCGCCCACGTAGACGAAGTCGCGGCGCTGCTCGCCTGCGGCATAGCCGCCGCTGCCTTCGAACAGCCGCGCCTCGCCCGTCGCGCCGACCTGCTCGTGCAGGTGAAGGGCAACGCTCGCCATCGAGCCCTTGTGCGCCTCGCCGGGACCATACACGTTGAAGTATCGCAATCCGACGATCGGCGCCAGCGCCTCAGCCGAGCGCCGGCGCACGTGCTGATCGAACAACAACTTCGAATAGCCGTACACGTTCAAGGGCCGCTCGGCGCTCGGGTCGTTCTCGTTGAACGTGGTGCTTGCGCCGTAGACCGCTGCCGACGACGCGTAGATCAAAGGCACGGCGTTCTCTAGACAGAAATCGAGCACGTCGACGGAGTAACGATAATTCGTCTCGAGAACATAGCGGCCGTTCCACTCCGTGGTCACGGCGCACGCACCTTGATGGAAGATCGCGTCGATCTTCCCGAGAGCGCCACTCTTGAGGCGACCTAGGAAATCGTCCTTGTCGAAATAGTCCGCGAGGTTGCAACCGACGAGATTGACGAATTTCCTGCCATCGGTCATGTCGTCGACGACGACCACGTCGTCGTGCCCGCGGTTGTTCAACTCGCGGACGACGTTGCTGCCAATGAACCCCGCGCCGCCGGTAACTACGATCATGAGGGCGAGCGCTAGCTCGTCATCGCGGGCTGTCGCCGACCAGGCGGTACATCGAGCTGCAGTAAGGGCACTTGGCCTCGCCGGTCACCTCGATTGGCAAATAGACTTTCGGGTGGGAGTTCCACAGGTACATGCTCGGTTGCGGGCAATGCAATGGAAGATCGTCGCGCGTTACTTCGTAGACACGTTCGGCGTTCGCCGCTTCGAGCTGTTCCTGCACCCTGCCGTGACGTTCGCGCACCACTGACCTCCTGCTTCGTGCCGCGGGATTATACCCATGCCGCCGGATCATTCACCGGCAACGCCGCCGAATACTTCATTCCACACTTCTGTAACGAGCGCTCGAACCGCCACGAACTCCGTCGCGGCTACCACCCGCCGACGCTCGTCCAGCGCCAGCTCGTGCACTCGCTGGCGCAACGCGAGGTAAGCGTCCTTGAGCTGCCGGCAACGCTCGGCGGAGACGAGGCCGACGCGCTCGAGTGCCTCGAGCTGACGCACGTTGTCCGGAAACTCGACTAACTCCGGGAATTCAGCCGAGTGTTTCAGGACCCAATAGTCGACCAGGAATTCGATGTCGGCGACCCCGCCGGCGTCCTGCTTGAGGTCGAACTCGCCCTGTTTCGCCTGCGAGAGCTCAGCTCGCATGCGCTGGCGCATCTTTACCACTTCCGACGGCAGCTTGGTGCGATCGATGTGCGCCACGAGTATCTCGCGCCGGATCTGCTCGAACGCGTCGCAAACCTCGCGCGAGCCTGCGAGCGCCCGACTGCGCAATAACGCCTGATGCTCCCACACCCAGGCCTCCGACTCCTGGTAACGGCGAAAGCCGTCGAGGCTCGTCACGAGAAGGCCGGCGCGACCGCTCGGCCGCAACCGCGTGTCGATCTCGTACAGTTTGCCCGAGCTGGTCTGAATCGATAAAAAATGTATGAGGCGCTGCACGAGCCTTGAGAAGAAGCGCTCGTTGTCGAGCGGCGGCGAGCCGTCGGTCTCCTGCTGCTCGCCGCGCGAATCATGCAGAAACACGAGATCCAGATCCGAGCCGTAGCCGAGCTCGAGGCCACCTAGCTTGCCGTAGCCGATGATCCCGAAGCCGGCCTCGCGCGGCGGCGAGCCGCAGCGTGGCGTTCCGTACTTCACCACGAGCTCGGCGCGCGCCACGCCTAGCGAATAGTCGAGCACGAGCTCCGCCGTGTCCGTCAGACGATCGCTGACGTTCATGATGGGCAGAGAACCCAGGCGATCCGCGATCGCAATGCGAAACATCGCCGTACGTTGGAACACACGGATTGCTTCGAGCGCGGCCTCCGTGTCGCCGGGCGCAACGTCATGCGTGATGCGTTCGATCAATTCGGCGAGCTCGGCGCGCGACGGTGGCTCATCGAACAGTCGCTCGTCGAGCAGCTCGTCGAGCAGCAGCGGCTGTTCGGCCAGCTGGCGCGCAAGCCAAGCGCTGTCTACGACGAGCTTCAGCAGTCGCTCGAGGGCGGCAGGATTCTCGTTCAGCAGTGCTAAGTACGCGCTGCGGCGACACACGGCGCGGAATACCGGCAGAACTCTCTCGAGGGATTTTGCCGGCGCGGCATGCTGGCCGATGAGCTGCACCGTGCGCGTCATTACGGCGGCGAGCCGCTGCTGACCGATCTCGTCCATGCGCTGATACAGGCCGCCGCGACGCAGATCCTCGAGCAGCGCGCGCGAATCCTCGTCGGCGGCCAGCGGCGTGTTCGCGAGCATCGCCACGATGTCGCCGCCCTCCCAAGCCGCGCCGACGGGATCGACGGTACGACCGGTAGCGCCCTCAACTTCCCACGCTACGCCTTTGAATTCCGCTTCGACGATGGCTCTCTCGGCGTGGAGCCGCTCGTCGAGTGCAGCCCAGCTCGATTCTCCGAGCGCGTATGCGAGCCGCGCACGTTCCTCGGTATCGGAGGGCAGCGTGTGGGTCTGTTGATCGGCGAACGCCTGCAGGCAATTCTCGACGACGCGCAGCAGCCGATACGCGCCCGCGAGCGCCGCCACCGTGCTCTCCGGCAGCTGCCGGTCGCCAACGAGCAGCGAAAGCACGCGCAGCAACGACCGTTCGCGCAACTCCGGCCGGCGGCCGCCGCGCACGATCTGGAATGCCTGTGCGATGAATTCGATCTCGCGGATACCGCCGGGGCCGAGCTTGATGTTCTCCGCCATGTCCTTGCGCGCCACTTCCTGGCTGATCAGGCGCTTCATCTGGCGCAGCGCGTCGAACACGCCGTAGTCGAGATAGCGGCGATACACGAACGGCGTTAACACGAGATCGAAGACGTCACGCGTGAACCCGTGCCCCGTGAGCAATCGCGCTTTCACGTACGCGTAGCGCTCCCAGTCGCGGCCGTGCTCCACGAGATACGACTCCAGTGCACCCAAGCTCACGGCGAGCGGCCCACTGGCTCCGAACGGCCGCAGCCGAGTATCGACTCGATACACGAAGCCGTCCTCGGTGCGCTGATCGAGTAGCCTGATCAGGAGTTGGCTTAAGCGCAGATAGTACGTTTCGGGCTCGACACTCAAACCCGCCGCGGATTCCTCCTCAGGATCCGGATACACGAATACGAGGTCGACATCAGAAGAGAAATTCAGCTCCTTGCCGCCGAGCTTACCCATACCGAGCACGAGCAGCGGCAGCTCACGACCTGACGGGTCGCGCGGCCGGCCGAAGCGGGGCTCGAGCTGCGCCGCGGCAAAGCTTGCTGCGGTGTCGATCAGGCAGTCGGCGAGTAGCGACACGTCGGCCAGCGTGACTTCGAGGGTCGAGAGCCCCGCGATGTCGCGCCACGCGATGCGGGCCATCTCAATCTGGCGCGTCTGCCGCAGCGCTGTCATGGCCTGCGCTTCGGTCACCGACTCGACACGGAGCCGTGTGCGAATGGCGGCGGCATCGAGCGGAGCGACATCGCCCAGGCGCTCGAGCAACGCTTGCGGGTAGCGCAGCAGAACCCCAAGCACGAAGTCGCTGACCACGGCAACGCGAATCGCAGATTCCGTCAGCTCGGGCGGCAGCGGCACGGGCAGATCCGCGAGCCGCGCGCTTACGCGCTCATAACGTTCGGTCAGAGTCGCAGGCAGGTCGGACGGAGGTTGCAGCATCAGGGCGCGCGTCAGTCGAGCTTGAGGCGTCGGAGCATCGACCGGGTCCGGAAAAAAAGAAAGCCCCGCAATGTGCGGGGCTTTCGGTTCGAGCGTGCGAGCTCGAGAAGTCTTACATCATGCCTTCCATGCCGTGGCCGTGGCCGCCACCGCCCTGGGCAGGAGCTTCCGGCTTCGGCGCCTCGGCGATCATCGCCTCGGTCGTCAGCAAGAGGCCTGCCACCGACGTCGCGTTCTG
>Ga0302322_100003648_pt1 | contig 13285 bp, 14 predicted proteins | sample Fen_T0_2_FD_203757 | JGI IMG/M metagenome (GOLD analysis project Ga0302322, IMG submission 203757) | Peat permafrost microbial communities from Stordalen Mire near Abisko, Sweden - Fen_T0_2 | ecosystem: Environmental > Terrestrial > Soil > Wetlands > Permafrost | place: Sweden: Abisko...
GCGGCAGAACACCAGCGCGGCACCCGGCGCCTCGACGTCGAGCACCCGGCCCAGGGCGGCCGACTTGTAGGCCCGGGACACGACGTAGGCGACCTGCCTGACCAGCGGCGACTCGCCCGCGGGGGTGGGCTCGCGGCCGATCTGGATCCGGACCGGGTTGTTGAGGTGACTGCGCGCAAGCCCGTCGATGCGCGGCGGCATCGTCGCGGAGAACAGCACCGTCTGGCGGTCTTCCGGCGTGGCCTTCAGGATCGCCTCGATGTCCTCGGCGAAGCCCATGTCGAGCATCTCGTCGGCCTCGTCGAGCACCACGACGTGCAGGTCGTGCAGGCGCAGCGTGCCGCGGCTCAGGTGATCCAGGGCGCGGCCGGGGGTGGCGACGACGACGTCGACGCCGAGCTCCAGCGCCCGCAACTGCCGGCCGATCGGCTGACCGCCATAGATGGGCAGCACCCGCGTGCCAAGATCTCTGCCGTACCGATGAATGGCTTCGGAGACCTGGACCGCGAGCTCACGCGTCGGCACGAGCACCAGGGCCGACGGGTTGGCACCACCCGGTGTGGGCATGCGCTGCAGGAGCGGCAGGGCGAAGGCGGCCGTCTTGCCCGTGCCCGTCGCCGCCTGTCCGAGCAGGTCACGCCCGGCCAGCATGGGCGGGATGGCCTCGCGCTGGATCGGGGTGGGCTCCTCGTAGCCAAGGCTGGACAGCGCCTTGAGCAGCTCGTCCCGCAGGCCCAGGTCGGCGAAGCCGATGTCCTCGTCGTTGATGCTCGCGGTCACGATGGAGCTCCTCATTCGGCGTTGCGGGTGTCTCTAGCATCCCAGGCGGGCATTTCCCGCCGATGGCGTGGTCGGTGTCTGTGATCTGCGACTGGTACAACGAGCAGATCGTCGCGGCGGGCAACAGCCGCTGCTGCTCCTGCTGGGCGGGCTCGGTGGGCGGGTTCGCCGGCATCCGCACGAGCACACGCTTGATCCGGGCACAGGTGAAATGGTGGCCTGACAACCTTACGGCGGTCGGCGTCCATCTGCACCACGAGTCCTTCGGCATGCTCGTCACCAGCGCCCTCCCGCCGGCACGATCTGCGTGCGGCAGGGTGGTCGCGACGCACCAACCGGCTGATCACTATCCTGGGCGGCGTGAGCTCCTCCCCGTCCTCCGGCTGGCAGGAACAGCGCGCCCGGGCCATCGCCCACCACGGCGCCGCGCTGGCCCAGCAGCGCGATGCGGAGGCGGCGCGCGCCATGACGCAGATCACCGAATTCGTCGCCGCGGCCCGTGCGGCCGGCCTGCCGGTGTCGCCGCTGCGCGCCCGCTCCTACGGCGGTCGTTCCTATCGCACCGAACTCCAGGGTTGGTACCTCAACGCCGAGCACACCATCGCCGTCTCCACCGACGGTGAGTACTACTCCCTGCTGGTGCCCGGTTCGCTCAAGGCCTGGCTCACCGGTCACACCCCGCGGCCGCAGGCCCCGCGGCTCATCGTCGGCGAGGGCGCCCGCGACGGCGAGTCCATCCCGCTGGCCAAGCTGCTGGCGCAGCGCCTGGCGTCAGGGGGTCTGTAGGTATCCGGGCGGGACCGCGTCGGTCAGCCACACGCCGTTGTCGGAGCGGTAGAAGGGGTGCCCGGCCCGGCTCATCTCGCCGGCGCGCACGGTCAGGATGACGATCGCGCCGCCCCGCCTGGCCCCGACCCGGCGGGCCGTGTCCAGGTCCGGCGAGAGGTGCACATGGTGCCGCCCGCCCTTGTCGAGCCCGGTCGCCCGGATCGACGTGAGCGCCGCGGCGCCAGTGCCGTGAAACAGCAGCTCCGGCGGGTCGGCCGCGGCGAGCCCGAGCTCCACCGGCACCGAGTGCCCCTGGCTGGCCCGGATCCGCTCGATCCCGTCGGCCCCGGTGGCGATCGCGAAGCGCTGCTTGTCGTTGCCCTCGTCGACCGCGTCGAGGGTCGCCCGGTCGAGCCGCATGGCGGCCAGGAAGGTGTTCACCGGCACCCAGCCGGCGGCGTCGAGGGTGAGCCCGGCGCGCGCCGGGTCGTGGCGGAGGACCTTGGACATCCGCTTGCTGACTTTGACCAACTGATCACGTTGCATAACACCCCTCATTGTCGGCGCCCTGTCCACCCCTTTTCACGGAGCCGGGGCCGGGGGAGTGCGGGCCGGGCGCAGGCCGGCGAACACCGCCTCGGCCGCCTCGAGCACCTTGGCCCGGTTCCGGCGCGCGTCGGCTCGCAGCGGCCGCTCCCCGGCGCCGACAACCGGAGTCGCAACTCCAAACCGTGGAATCGGAGTCACGAGTCCGATTATACGTGCCGGCGGCCGTTCATGCTGATCACCGCCAAGCGCTCTCGTGGTCTCGATCAATACGTCGCGTGGACGACGCGGTCGGGGCGCAGCACGACGGCGCGGCCGCGCATCCACCTGCGCAGCGCGCCGGTCGGGTCGAAGTCGGGCGTCACCTGCACCGGGCGGCCCGCGCCGGCCGCGGCGGCGGGTGGCGTGGGGCCGAGGTGCAGGATGGTCCAGCCGTTCCCGAGGGCCTCGTCGAGGCGGATCTCGCGGCCCTGCCAGACGACCGGCGGCTGCGGGGCGAGCGTGCCGGCCCGCCGGCCCCGGCCGAGGAAGGCCCACCGGCCGCGGCCGGCCGTGCGCAGCGGCGGGCTGGTCGAGCGCAGCGCGAGCCCCTTGAGCCCGGGCAGGCGCCAGATCGCCCCGAGCACCACCCGCCGCACGGCCGCCGCACGGTCCTGGCCGCCGGTCATCGCCCAGCCCGCCACGATGGCCAGCCGGATCTGGGCGCGGGCGTGCGGGCGCCGTTCCAGCTCGTAGGAGTCAAGCAGGGCCGGGTCGGCGCCGGAGCGCAGCACCGCCGCGAGCTTCCAGGCCAGGTTGTACGCATCGCGCAGCCCGGCGCCGAGGCCCTGCCCGATGAACGGCGGGGTCTGGTGCGCGGCGTCGCCAAGCAGGAACACCCGGCCGGCCCGCCAGCGGTCGGCGATGCGGGCCCGGAACGTGTACTCCGCCTGGCGCACCAGCCGCACACCCACCGGGCCCAGCCAGGGGGCGAGCAGCGGCAGGGGATCCACAGTGGATTCGTGCGGGTGGAGGCGGAACTCCCAGCGGTACCGCAGCGGGCCCAGTTGCATGAAGCTGGCCGCCCGGCGCGGATCGCACACCTGGTGCACGCCGCCCCAGGCGTCAAGGTCGGCGTCGCATACCCCGTCGACGACGAGCCAGCGCTCCTCGAAGCGCAGGTCCTCCAGCGTGGCACCGATGAGGCCGCGCACCGTGCTGTTGGCGCCGTCGCAGCCGAGCACCGCCGACGCCGCCACCGCGTGCTCGGTCGGGTCTTCCCCGCACCGGTACCGCACCTGCTCCGACGTCACCCCGATGACCTCGGCACCGCCGGCGAACTCGATCAGGTCGAGCTCCGACACCCGGCGCCGGAGCAGCCGCTCCAGGTCGGGCTGGTCGAACATGTTGGCCTCGGCGTAACCGTGCGGGCCGGCGGTGGTGCCCCGCCTGAACTCCGCCATCAGTTCATGCCGCCCATCGAGCAGCCGCAGCCCCAGCCCGGGCCGGCTCACACTCCGAAATTCGTCGACCACGCCGAGCTCCTGCAGGATCCGCATGACCTCGTCGTCGACATGGACGGCCCGGGGCAGCGGGTACGGCGCGGGATAGCGGTCCAGCAGCAGGCAGGGCACGCCGCGCTGGGCGAGCAGGATCGCGGCGGCGGTGCCGACCGGCCCGGCACCCACGATCACGACGCGATCCACCCGCCGACCCTACTGCAGGTTCAGCGCAGATCCTGCAGACCAACCTGGTGCAGCAGCAGAAGAACGCGGGCACCTTCGAGCGGATCAGCCACGAGCTAGGCCAGCGGGTGGCCATGAGCGCCTGAAGCCGCGGGTGGGGCCCGTCGATCAGGCCCCACCCGCGCCGCCACCCCGGCCCACACCCGGGCCCGGCGGCCTTTCGGTCAGCCGCCCAGACTCGCCGCAGCCGAGGCGATCGCCGATGCGAAGGTGCTCACCTGGGAGTAGACGCCGGGGTAGTTCGGGCGGGCGCAGCCGTTGCCCCAGCTGACGATGCCGACCTGGATCCAGGCGTTCGCGCTGTCGCGGCGGAACATCGGCCCGCCGGAGTCACCCTGGCAGGTGTCGGTGCCGCCGGCCGCGTACCCGGCGCAGATCTCGTCGCTCGCGATCAGGTCGGGGTAGGAGTTGTCGCAGGTGCTGTCGGCCACGTACGGGACCGTCGCCTTGAGCAGGTAGCGCTGCTGGCCACCGCCCTCGGTGGCCGCTCCCCAGCCGGCGATGGTGAAGGTGCCGGTGTTGTAGGTCGTGTCCGTCGCGATCTTCAGCGTCGCCAGGCTGGTCACCGGGGTGGCCAGGCGGATCAGGGCCCAGTCCTTGCCGTTGCCGTTGTAGCCGGGCGCGCGGTAGACGTAGTTGGACTTGACGGTGATCCGGCTGGACGACTGCAGGTCGACGACGCCCAGGGTCGCGGTGATGCTGGTGTTCGTGCCGGTGCCGTTCACGCAGTGCGCCGCGGTGAGCACGAGCCGGCTGCTGTACAGCGCGCCGCCGCACCCCATCGACAACCGCACCATGAACGGGAACTCGCCCTGTGTCGCACGCGTGCCGCCGACGACGGATTCCTGGGTTTCGCGAGCCTGCGCGACACCGGGCAGCACACCGACGAACGCGGTGACCACGGCGAGCACGGCCAAGAGCCTTCGAGCCATCCGGGAGCCTCCCCAACGAGTTGGATGTTGGAGAGGATGGTACTTATCAATTTGATGACTATGGATATACCGGCTGGCTCATACCGTGGCCACCACGACGCTGGTCTCGGTGCCGGGATCGAAGACGGTCCGTGGGTGCAGGCCGGCCGCGGCGAGCACGGCGTGCGCCGCCGGCAGCTGCGCGGCCCCGGCCTCGGTCAGCAGCGACCCGCCGGGCGCCAGCCACTCTCCCGCGGCCACGGCCACCCGGCGCAGCACGTCGAGCCCGTCGCCGCCGCCGTCGAGCGCGGCCCGGGCCTCGTGCACCCGGAACTCCTCGGGCAGGAAGGCGATCTCCCCGGTCGGCACGTACGGCACGTTGGCCAGCAACACATCGACGGCCCCCCGCAGCCCGGCCGGCAGTGGCGCGAACAGATCACCGCAGCACGCCAGCGCCCCGGGCGGCCCGAGCCGCTCCAGGTTGATCCGGGCACACGCCACCGCGGCGGGATCGACGTCGGCGGCCACGAGGCGCACGCCCGGCACATCACGAGCAACCACAAGCCCCAAGGCACCGGTACCGCAACACAGGTCGAGCACCGTGCGCCCCCGCGCCTGCAGGAGCAGCGCCCGGCCGGTCGTGGTCAGCAGCTCGGTGCGGTGCCTGGGCACGAACACGCCGTCGGTCACGGCCACCCGGATCCCGGCGAACTCGGCCCAGCCGAGCACGTGCTCCAGTGGCGTCCCCGCCACCCGCCGGGCGACCATCACCTCCAGCCGGTCAGGGTCGCCGGTGGCATCGAGCAGCAGGGCGGCCTCGTCCTCGGCGAAGACACAACCCGCGGCCCGCAACCGGGCCACCACATCCAGCAGAGTAGGCACGCCGGAGGCTACCAGCCTCCGGCGTGACCTCGGACGTTTGCCCGCCATCGACGCAACCCCTATGCACGGAGGGGCTGACCCGCGCCGCGCGCGGGGCGGTCAGGCGTTGAGGTAGGCCAGGACGGCGAGGACGCGCCGGTTGTCATCCTCGGACTGGGGCAGGTCGAGCTTGGTGAAGATGTTGCTGATGTGCTTGCCGACGGCCTTCTCGGTCACGAACATCCGGCCGGCGATCGCCGCGTTCGAGCGGCCCTCGGCCATCAGGCCCAGCACCTCGCGCTCCCGCAGGGTCAGCGCCCGGGCCGGGCCGGCGGCCGTGCCACGACAGCCGGAACGTCAGCGCCGGCCCGACGGTGAACCGGAGGAATGCGGGCACATCAACTACGCATAGAGGCCCTTGCGGTAGCTGTCCTCGGCGTAGTACGCCTCCAGATCCTCGACCGTCTCCGGGATCTCCTGGACGCTCTTCACCAGCCGCGCGTGCGTCGGCAGCCGGTCCGGTGTCCAGGTCTCGGGCTTCCACAGCCCCGAGCGCATGAACGACTTCTGGCAGTGGAAGAAGATCGTGTCGATGTCGACCACGAGCGCCAGGATCGGCCGGTGGCCCTCCACGACCATCTCGTCGAACCAGGGCGCGTCGGTCAGCAGCCGGGCCCGGCCGTTGATCCGCAGCGTCTCGCGCCGCCCCGGCACCAGGAAGATCAGGCCGACGTGCGGGTTGGCCAGGATGTTGTGGAAGCTGTCGGCGCGCTTGTTGCCGGGGCGCTCCGGCACGGCAATCGTCCGGTCGTCGATGACGTGGGTGAAGCCCGGCGGGTCGCCCTTCGGCGACACGTCGCAGTTGCCGGCCGCGTCGGCCGTGGCGACCAGCACGAACGGCGACAGCGCCAGCCAGTCGCGGTCGGTCTGCACGAGATGGTCGCGTTCCTTGCTCAGCACCCGGGGCATCGGTGACCCGAGCAGTTCCTCCAGCTCTGCTGCGGTGGTGATTTCCATGGATACCAGCGTAGACGTTGGCCAAGAACCCGTAACAAGCTGTAACAGTGAAGATATTGTCCGGCCCGACGTGTGCCATTAACGTCAGGCCATGACGGGACAACCCACCGACGCATACCGCGACGACCGCGCGCACGTGTTCCACTCGTGGTCGGCCCAGCGGACCCTCGACCCGGTCGTCGTCGAAGGCGGCCTCGGCAGCACCTTCTGGGACACCGACGGCAAGCGATACCTGGACTTTTCCTCCCAATTGGTCAACCTCAACCTCGGCCACCAGCACCCCCGGGTCGTCGCCGCGATCCAGGAGCAGGCCGCGAAGCTGTGCACGGTGGCCCCGACCTTCGGCAACGCGGCCCGCAGCACCGCCGCCCGGCTCATCGCCGAGGTGGCGCCCGGCGACCTGCAGCACGTGTTCTTCACCAACGGCGGCACGGAGGCCAACGAGCACGCGGTCCGCATGGCCCGCGGCACCACCGGCCGGCACAAGATCTTCGCGGCCTACCGCTCGTATCACGGCGCGACGACCGGCTCGATCACGCTCACCGGCGACCCGCGCCGCTGGGCCAACGAGCCGGCCATGCCGGGCGTCGTGCGGTTCTTCGGGCCGTATCCGTACCGCTCACCGTTTCACAGCGACTCCCCCGAGCAGGAGACCGAGCGCGCGCTCGCGCACCTCGAGGAGGTGTTCATGCTCGAGGGCCCGCACACCGTCGCGGCCGTCATCCTGGAGTCCGTCGTCGGCACCAACGGCATCCTCGTGCCGCCCCCGGGCTACCTCGCCGGCGTGCGCGCCCTCTGCGACCGCCACGGCGCCCTGCTCATCGCCGACGAGGTGATGAGCGGATTCGGCCGCTGCGGCGAGTGGTTCGCGGTCGACCAGTGGGACGTCGTGCCCGATCTCATCACCTTTGCCAAGGGCGTCAATTCCGGATATGTACCGCTGGGCGGCGTCATCCTCGGCCCGCGCGTCTACGAGACCTTCGCCGACCGCCCGTTCCCTGGCGGCCTGACGTATTCCGGCCATCCCCTGGCCTGTGCCGCCGCGACCGCCACCATCGAGGTGCTGCGCGACGACCGCATCCCGGAGCGCGTCAAGGACCTCGGCGAGCGCGTGGTCCGGCCCCGCCTGGAGAAGCTCCGCGACCGCCACCCGTCGGTCGGCGACGTGCGGGGCCTGGGCCTGTTCTGGGCCATCGAGCTCGTCCGCGACCGGGACACCAAGGAGATGCTGGTCCCCTACAACGCCAGCGGTGCCGCGGCCAAGCCGATGGCCGAGGTGATCGCCGCCTGCAAGGCCCGCGGCGTCTGGCCCTTCACCCATTTCAACCGCTTGCACGTGGTGCCCCCGCTGATCATCGAGGAAGACGAACTGCTGCAGGGTATCGACGCCATCGACGATGCCCTGGACGCCGCCGACGCGCACCTGTGATCACGACGAGCGCACTGGTCCGGCGGACGTACTACCTGCTCACCGCGGGGAATGCGCTCGCCGGCTCGCCCCCGCCGACGCCACCGCGGACCCCGCCGCGGCGGCCGAGCCAACCCCGGCCCGTTAGGCTCCGGGTCTCGCCGACGCGTCGGTGCCCGCTCCTTTTGAGGTCGTCCGATCCGGCATTTATTTCCACGTCACGTGCTTTCCACGCCATGGACTTGGCATACCGGCGGCCCCGTCATCGATGATGACGTGAACGCAACTCGACATCGTTATCGGGTTTGACGGGTTGACACCGGACGATCGGGGTGACGGGATGCTGGAGACTTCGGATGGGTCGCCGATCGACGTCCACGCGGTGCTGTTGGCCGAGTCCGTGACTGCCGGATCGCTGGAGGCCATGCGCTGCGGGGTCCGCGAGTCCGGGCAGCGCTGTGGCCTCGACGGTCTGCCGCTGGCGCAGTTCGTGCTGGTGGTGCATGAGCTGGTGGTCAACGCCATCCGCCACGGCGGGGGGTTGGCCTGGGCCGTGGTGTGGAGGGACGCGGCCGGGCTGCATTGCGCGGTGACCGATCGCGGCGGTGGCATTCCCCGGCGGTATCTCGATCCTGAGCGGGGCACGCCGGACGGCGAGATCCCGCGGTACGGGTTGCGGCTGGTGCGCCAGATCTGCCGTGACATCCGGCTGGACACCGGCAGTCACGGCACCTACATCGAGATCGGCTACGCCGTCGGCGCCGCGGTTGTGCGGGGGCCGTCGGGCGGCTGACGGCGGGGCCCACGGGCTGCCGTCAGCTCCCGGGCTCCGATGCCAAGCGGTATTTCCTGGGGATCGGGAAGGTAGCGGCCAGGCCGGCGGCGGCGAGCAGCCACCAGACGAACTGCGTCGCGGCGCCGATCGACAACACGCAGCCGGCTCCGGCGCTGAGCTGGTGCAGCTGGCTGAGCCGCCCGACGGCTGCGGCGTCGATGAACTCGACCCCCGCCAGGTCGAGATCGATCGCGGCGGGAGGAGCCTGACCGAGCAGGTCGCCGATGTGGACGGCGAGATAGTCGATGCTGAATACGTCGAGATCACCCCTGACGGTGACCAGGACACCGCCCTCGGCGCGCGGTGCGACGAGGATCTCCAACGCCCGTGTTGATTGCCGGATGGCCGTCATGGCCAGCGCTCCCTACTGCTGTATGGATGTTCGGGATCGACGATTGCGATGCTGGTGTCCGGTGCCGCAATGGCGGCACGCCGGCGCGGGTCGGGCCGACCATCGCCCGGAGGTCCGCGTGGCCGCCTGAGGAATGCCTTTTGGGCGATCAGGAGCTCGAGAGAGGCTGTTCCGCAGCGCGGTGGAACGATGCTTGCGGCCGCCACGACAGCACTCGTCTGGTTGTGGAGACGACGATGCCGTTGGCGGTCGGCCTCGCTCCCCTCCCGCGTCAACGCGCGGGTGCAGGCGGATCGGGCATGTGGCATGCCTGATGTGGAGGACAACCGTGGTCTGGGGCTGCCGACTTCGATGCGACGCTCGGTACAGCAAGACACTACTACCAGACATATTCAGGCCGCCAGAGCCTGACCCCAAGGGGTTGACGTTCGCCACCGTTGTCGCAGCCTGAGCCTGGACCGGCGCCGGCCTCCCCTGGCGCGGTCGTATCAGGGAGAGGCCGGCGCGGTATGAAGCGGGGTGGCTAGGCGCCGCCGGCCGTCAGGGTGACCGTCTGCGGGGCGAAGGAGCCGCCGACCGTGTCGACGCCGGCCGCCTTGGCCGCGTCGAGGGCCTTCTGCATGTAGTCGTTGGTGTAGGCCAGGCCCTCGGGCTTCTTCTTCAGGACCGTGTCGCCCGTCTGGTTCTTCGTCGTCATGGAGATGTCGACGGTGCGGTTCCAGTCGGCATCGTCGATCAGGCCGATGCCCTTCGTGGCCGGCCAGACCAGCTTGTTGACCTCGTTCATCTGCCAGAGCTGGTGGGTCTTGCCGAGCTTGGAGCCCTTCGCCACCACCATGTCGCGGCACTCGTCGGGCTTGTCGCGGCAGTAGGCCCAGCCCTTGATCGTGGCGGTCAGGAACTTGACGGTCTGGTCCTGGTAGGCCTTGTCGTTGAGCTTCGCGGTGTTGGCCCAGACCGCGTCCTGCAGCATCGAGGAGCCGACCGTCTTCCAGTCGATGATGGAGAAGTCCTCGGGCTTGTACAGCGCGCCGGTGGCCGGGTTGGTGGCCTCGAGCAACTGGGCGTATTCGTTGTAGGACATCGCCTGGGCGACGTCGATCTCCTTCTTCAGCAGCGCCTGCATGTCGAACTGCTGCTGGACCAGGGTGACGTCCTTGCCCGGGTCGAGGCCGGCCTTGGTCATGCCGGCGAAGAGCTCGAACTCGTTGCCAAAGCCCCAGTTGCCGACCTTCTTGCCCTTGAAGTCGGCCGGGCTCTTGATGTTGCTGCTGGCGAAGGCGACCTGGTAGGTGCCCGAGCGGGCGAAGATCTGGCCCACGTCGGTGATGCCCGCGCCCTGCTCGCGCGAGGCGAGCGCCTTCGGCACCCAGGCCACGGCGTAGTCGGCCTTGCCGGTGGCCAGGACGGTCTGCGGCACGATGTCCACGCCGCCCTCCAGCAGCTGCACGTCGAGGCCCTGCTCCTTGTAGAAGCCCTTGTCGACGGCGGCGATGTAGCCGGCAAACTGGGCCTGGTAGAACCACTGCAGCTGCAGCTTGATGGTGGTGAGGCCGCCGCTGGTCGTGGTGGTGGGTTTGTCGGTGTCCGCGGTGCCGCAGCCCGCCAGCACAAGGCCGGCGGTCAAGGCGACGCCGATCAGGCGCACTCTCTTCATGGGGGTGGTCCTCCAACTATCCGAAATGGGGGGACTAGGTGAGCAGGCGGGTCTTCCAGGGCATGACCAGCCGCTCCAGCAGGAGGGTGCTGAGGTAGAACACGAGCCCGAGGACGCAGGCGCCGATCACGAACGCCCACGCGCGGGGATATGCGGTGAAGGCGGCGGCCGAGGTGATCCGCGCCCCGAGCCCGTCCTGCAGGCCGCCGAAGTACTCGGCGACGACGGCGGCGATGACGGCCAGGGACGAAGCCTGCCGCAGGCCGGTGAACACGAAGGGCAGCGCGCCGGGCAACCGGACCAGCCGGGCGAAGGTCCATCCGCCGGCGGCGTAGCTGTCCATGAGCTCGCGGTGAGTCGGGTCGACCTCCCGCAGTCCGCGCAGGGTGTTGAGGAACACCGGGAAGAAGGCGATGATCCCGGCGACCAGGCGGCGCGGCAGGCTGCTGGTGGATTCGAACATGTTGTTGAGGATCGGCGCGAGCGCGATGATCGGCAGCGCGCTGAACACCGCGGCGAACGGCACCGACACCTCGCCGATCAGCCGGAACCGGCTGGCCGCGAGGGCCGCGAGGACCGCGACGACGGAGCCGCCGACCAGCCCGGCGAGCGCGTTGGCCCCGCTGGCGAGCGCCGCGTCGAGGACGTTGCCCCGCTGCTCGACCAGCTGGGCCCAGATCGCCGACGGGGCCGGCAGGATGAACGGCGCGATCCGGCCCAGCTTGACCGTCAGCTCCCAGGCGGCGATCGCGAGGATGCCGAGCAGCACCGGCGGCAGAATGGAGCGCAGGTACTTCATGCCCGCAGCGCCTTGCGCACGTCGGTCACCAGAGCGAAGTACTCGGGCGACTGCCGGGCCGCCTCGTCGCGGGTGGGCAGGGCGATGTCGATCGTCGCCGTGATCCGCCCGGGCCGCGCCGACATGACGACGACCTTGTCGGACAGGAACACGGCCTCGGAGATCGAGTGGGTGACGAAGACGGTGGAGGTCCCGGTCTTGGCGCAGATCTGCAGCAGTTCGGCCTGCAGCCGCTCCCGCGTCATCTCGTCGAGCGCACCGAACGGTTCGTCCATGAGCAAAAGCGGCGGGTGTACCGCAAGTGCCCGCGCGATCGCCACCCGCTGCTGCATGCCGCCGCTCAACTGCGCGGGATAGTGCCCGCCGAAGTCCGACAGCCCGACGAGGGCCAGCATCTCCTCGGCCCGGGTCCGCCGCTCGGCCCGCGACACCTTGCGCAGCTCGAGCGGGAGCTCGACGTTGCGCCGCACGGTGCGCCACTCGAAGAGGCCGGCCTGCTGGAAGGCGATGCCGTACTCCTGATCGTGGCGTGCCTTCGCGGCCGGTTTTCCGGCGACGGTGACGGTGCCCGCGGTAGGCTCGGTGAGGTCGGCGATGAGGCGCAGCAGCGTGCTCTTGCCACAGCCGGACGGCCCGATCAGCGACACGAACTGTCCGTTGTCGACGGTCAGGTCCACATCGGACAGTGCGGTGACCTCGTCGGCCCGGCCCGCGTTGAACACCTTGCTGACACCGGCGATCGACACGGCCGTCATATGACGTTCACCTCCACCCGCCGGCGATGCCGCATGAGCGGGAGCTCGAGCAGGCCGACAAACGCGGCGACGACCAGGCCCAGCAGCGCCGCGCCGGCCATCGCGGTGTAGACCTTCGCGGGGTCAGAGGTGGCCTCCCGGGAGTATTCGATGACGAGCCGGCCGATCCCGCCGCGGGTGCCGGTGGAGATCTCCCCGACGACCGCGCCGACGACGGCGGCGGCGCCGGCCAGCCGCAGCGCGGGGAACAGGTACGGCAGCGCGGCGGGCAGCCGCAGCTTGAGGAAGGTGCGCCACCAGCCGGCGGCGTAGCTGCGCATGAGCTCCACCCCGCTGGCGGTCGGCGACTGCAGGCCGCGCAGCAGGCCCACGGCGACCGGGAAGAACGCGAGATACGCGGCGATCACCGCGACTGTCATCCAGGGCTCCCAGGGGTAGGGGCCGAAGGACAGCGCGCCGCTCCAGCCGGCGATCAGCGGCGCCAGGGCGACCAGCGGCACCGTCTGCGACAGCACCACGTAGGGCAGCAGCCCCCGCTCGACGACTCGGAAGCGCTGCATGAGCGCGGCGAGGATGAAGCCGATGAGGGTGCCGGCCGCGAAACCGACAGCGGTGACGCCCAGCGTGAACAGGCAGGCGTCGAAGACCACGTGCCAGACCGGCCGGCCGCCGGTGAGCTCCGGGCGGCTCAGCCGCCGCACCACGTCGAGCAGGTGCGGCATGGACTGGTCGTCGGCACGCGGCAGGACCCGCGTGCCGAAGAGCTTGGTGCCCTCGGGGTCGCCGACCGCCTTGTACCCCTCCCAGAGGAGCATCAGCAGCACGACACCCCCGAGGACACCCAGAACACGCCTCATTCGCCCTCCGCTTCG
>Ga0302322_100003649_pt1 | contig 13283 bp, 11 predicted proteins | sample Fen_T0_2_FD_203757 | JGI IMG/M metagenome (GOLD analysis project Ga0302322, IMG submission 203757) | Peat permafrost microbial communities from Stordalen Mire near Abisko, Sweden - Fen_T0_2 | ecosystem: Environmental > Terrestrial > Soil > Wetlands > Permafrost | place: Sweden: Abisko...
CGAAATGGTACTTCGTGCACGAAGCAACATTTTTGGTCGGAAAAGGACTACGAGCGCCTCTCCACGCGGGTCGCCCACGCGAAAAGATGTGACCAGTCATGAGACGTCCACGTTCACGGGGGAGAAAGCGAGTGGCAGGGGCCATCGCGACCCCGGAGTTCCAACTGCACTTTCGCTTCAGGGCAGTGTCATTAGGGGCCGCACCGCCCAGGGCGCCGCTTCGCTCATGGCACCGCTCGGCTCATGGCGCCGCTCGACTACGGCTCGGCCGCTCGTCACCGCATCGGGAACCCGGCCTGCCGCGAGTTGCGATGCTGGAGCACGATCGCCCACTTCTCCTTCCGAAACGCGCGCCTGTGCTAGCGTGCGAGCCAGCGTTTCCATGTCGTTAGCGGCTTCAGCCTTGGTTCCTGCGGATGTCGCGCCTGCCGCCGCGCTCGTCGAAGTCAGTGGGCTGCGCAAGTATTTTCCGGTGACGGGTGGGCTGTTTGGCGGTGTCGTCAATCAGGTGCGCGCGGTGGAGGACATTGCGTTCGAGATCAGGCGTGGCGAGACGCTGGGCTTGGTGGGCGAGTCGGGCTGCGGTAAGACGACTGTGGGGCGGTTGGTGCTGCGCTTGCTCGAGCCGACGTCCGGGACAGTGCGTTTTGCCGGTCGCGATTTGTCGACGCTTGGCCCAGCGGAGCTTCGGCAAATGCGACGACGCATGCAGATCGTATTTCAGGATCCGTTCTCGTCGCTGAATCCGCGGCGCACGGTTGGCGATGCCATCGGCGAGCCGCTTTCCGTGCACGGGCTTGCCAAGGGGGCAGCGATCGATCGTCGGGTGAGTCAATTGCTGGAGCGCGTCGGGTTGCCCGGCAGCTACCGCAGCCGTTACCCGCATGAGTTCTCGGGCGGGCAGCGGCAGCGCGTGTGCATTGCGCGGGCGCTCGCGCTCGAGCCGGAGTTCATCGTCTGTGACGAGGCGGTGTCTGCGCTCGATATCTCGATTCAAGCCCAGATCCTCAATCTGCTCCGTGATTTGCAAGAGGAATTGGGGCTCACGTATTTGTTCATCAGCCACAACCTCAATGTCGTTCGGCACATCGCCGATCGGATCGCGGTGATGTACCTGGGGAAATTGGTCGAAGTCGCGCAAGCGGGCGATTTGTTCAGTGCGCCGCAGCATCCGTACACGCGGGCGCTGATCTCTGCCAATCCAGTGCCTGATCCGGACGTGCCGCTTCGGCCCACTCTGCTGAAGGGTGAGCTCCCTTCACCACTCGAGCCGCCGGCTGGCTGCCGCTTTCACACCCGCTGTCCGCAGGCGTTCGCGCCCTGCAGTAGCGTCGTGCCCGAAGCTCGACTCGTCGCCGGAGCCGTGACCCGAAAAGAGCACCGCGTTTGGTGCCACCTGTATGACGATGTTCAGAAGCCTGCTTAGCGCGTTCTTGGTGTTCGCCGCGGCGCTCTTGGTCGTTGGCTTCACGTTGTCCACGTCGACGGGCCGTCGCGCTGATTTCCGCTTCAACAATGCGACCGAACCAAAGACCCTGGACCCGCAACTGGCCACGGGGGATCCGGAACAGCGCATCCTGAGCTCGTTGTTCGAAGGCCTGGCTCGGCTCGATGCCCGCTCGCTCGAGCCGGTGCCCGGTGTGGCTGAGTCGTGGGAAATCTCGGCCGACGGCAAGACGTATACCTTTCACCTGCGCCCGAGCGCGCGCTGGAGCGACGGTCACCCGATCACCGCACAGGACTTTTGCTATGCCTGGCGTCGCCTGCAGGAGCCGAGTTTGGGCTCCGAGTACGCGTACATCATGCACATGGTGCGCTACGCGCAGGCTTACAACACACACGCCGGCCAAGCTGCGTCGCTCCGGGGCCCAATCCCGGCCGCGGTAGCCGAGCTGCTGCAAAAATATCCCGGTTCGATCCCCGCGGCCGCCGTGCTCGCGTTTTCGTCGAAGCAGAACCTGGACTCAACGCTCAAGGGCACACCCAACGAGCTGCTGCGCAATTTCCTGCTCCGCCCGGCGGGCGACCTGCCGCACGCCGAGCTGGCCGCGTTGCCTGAGCAGTTCGAGCTCGAGGGCAAGCGGCGCGCCGCGCTGTACCAAGAGGCCGAGCGGCACTTCGGGATTGACGGCGGTGCGTACGCCAAAGACGCCCACACCCTGGTCGTGGAATTGGTCGCGCCAACTCCGTATTTCCTAGAGCTCACCAGCTTCTATCCGTTGTATCCAGTGCCGCGCTGGGCGATCGAGAAGAGCACCGGGCGCAACTGGTTCTTGCCCGATCAGATCGTGTCCAACGGTCCATTCCGACTGAGCCAGTGGCGGGTCGGAGATCACATTCGGCTGGAACGCAGCGATACGTATTGGGGGCGTAGCCAGGTCAAGCTGCGCGAGATCGACGTTCTGCCGATCGAAAACGCGACCACCGCGCTCAACTTGTATCTGACTGGCGAGTTGGATTGGATCCCGCAGCAAACCGTGCCCCAGGATCTCGCGCCGGATCTGCTGGGGCGTCCCGATTTCTTCACTGGCCCGGCGTTCATTGCGTATTTTTACCGGATCAATTGTACGCGAAAGCCGTTCAACGACGTACGCGTGCGCAAGGCGCTGAACCTCGCGATTGACCGAGAACAGATCACGCGTGACGTACTGCGCTTGGGCCAATTGCCGGCCACGCATTTCGTGCCGCCCGGAATTCGCGGCTACAAGCAACCGGAGAGCGGCATCAGTTTCGACGTCGAACAAGCGCGCCGGCTCTTGGCAGAGGCCGGTTTCCCCGACGGTCGCGGCTTTCCCAAATTCGGGATCTTGTACAACACCGCCGAGTCCCACAAGAAGGTGGCCGAGGTCTTGGCCGATCAGCTGCGGCGCAACCTGCATGTGGACGTTTCCGCGTACAACCAGGAGTGGCAATCTTATCAACAGAGCGCGCGCGCGTTGGACTACGATCTGGTGCGCTTCGGCTGGATCGGCGACTACGAGGATCCGAACACCTTCCTCGATCTGTGGGTCACGAACGGCGGCAACAATCAGACGGGCTGGGGCAGCGTGGTCTACGATCGCTTGCTCGCCGCAGCCGCAGACGTCGAACAATTCGTGGCTCAGCCCGAATTCCTTCTCGAGCACGCCCATGACGGCCAAGCACTGAGGCGCCTAGCCGATGCCGCGCGCGGCAGTGCGGATGTGGCGCAGCGCCTGAAGAGCATGTCCGAGCTGCGCATGGCCCTGCTCGCCGAGGCCGAGCGCATCTTGATTCACGACGAATTCCCGATCATGCCGGTGTACGTGTACGTGTCTTCGGACATGGTGAGGCCCTCGGTCAAAGGCTTCTACACTGAGCTGCTCGGCAGTGACGGCACGAAGCGCCCTAATTTGCGAGGTATTCACCCACTTCGCGGTCTCTGGATCGAGCGAGATACGCACACCGAAAGCGGGACCAGGTGATCGAGGTCTTGATTCTGGTCTTCGGCATTGCGCTGTTGGGCGCCACAGCTTGGTGTCCGCCGCGCGCGACGCGAGTCCTCGGCGCGTTGCTGTTTGGACTCTCGTTGGGCGTCGTGTTCCGCTTCGCGCTCGGTGTCCCGGTGGCGATCGTCTGCGGGCTGCTCGGCAGCGTGCTCACCTTTCGCCTTTTCCCATTGCTGGTGCTGCGGCGCGTGCTGTTCCTGGTGCCTGCATTGGTGCTCTTGATTTACGCGACCACGCTGCTCATGTACCGCGCGCCCGGCAATCCGTTCGCCAACGAGCGCGCGACGACGCCGCAAGTCGAAGCCGCTCTGCGAGCTCAGTACGGCGTGCCCAAGAGCGCCTCGGCATTCTTCGGTATCTACATGCGCCGGTTGCTGCTCGAGGGCACGCTCGGACCGTCGATCAAGGTGCAGGGGCGCACGGTCGAAGAGCTGATCGGTCCCGCGTTCCCAGTGAGCGTTGCACTCGGTTCGCTGTCGCTCCTACTGTCGGTGGCGATCGGTCTCGGACTCGGCATCGTTGCCGGTTTGCGGCGCAACACCGCGGTCGACCACCTGAGCATGCTGCTAGCGTTGGTGGGCATTTCTCTGCCTAATTTCGTGCTCGGCTCCGCAGCCATGATCGTCTTTGCGCTCTGGCTCCGCTGGCTGCCGGTGGCGGGCTGGGGGAGCCTACGGCACGTGCTGATGCCAGCGTTCGCCTTGGCGCTACCCAATGCCGCGATCATCGCGCGCTTGGCTCGCAGCGGCATGATCGACGTGCTGCAGCAAGATTACATTCGCACGGCGCGTGCCAAGGGCCTACCGGAGAGCTGGGTCGTGGTGCGACATGCATTGCGCGGCACGCTCATGCCGGTGGTCTCTTTCCTGGGTCCCGCCGCAGCCGCCACCATGACCGGCTCGTTCGTGGTCGAGGTACTGTTTGCAGTGCCTGGAATGGGCCAGTGGTTCGTCAAGGGTGCGATCAACCGTGACTACTCGGTCGTGCTTGGCACCGCGATCGTCTATTTCGGTTTGGTCATCCTGTTCAACTTGATCGTCGACTTGGCCTATGCCTGGCTCGACCCACGGCTGCGAAGCACGGGCGCCCATGACTAGAAGCCCGTTCCAATTGGCCATGCAGCGCCTGCTGCGCAACCGCGTGGCGATCGTGGGCGGCATGCTGCTGGCCCTGATTTCGTTCAGCTGCGTGCTCCTGCCCTTGCTGCTCCGATTGGATCCAAATCTGACTCAGCCAGCGTTGCGCAATCAGCCGCCTTCGGCGCGTTTTTTGTTCGGCACCGATAGCCTCGGGCGTGATTTGGTCGCCCGCGTGCTGGTCGGCGGTCGAACGTCGCTGCTCGTGGGGTTGGCCGCGACGGCCGTATCGGTCCTCGTGGGCGTGGCTTACGGCGCTATTGCCGGCTTCTATGGCGGCAAGATTGACGAGGCGATGATGCGCCTGGTCGACTTCATGTACGGCCTTCCGTACATGTTCTTGGTCATCCTAATCATGCTCATGTTCTCCGAGACCGCGCGCGGGGACATGCTGCCGGTGTTCCTGGCGCTGGGCTTGGTGCAATGGCTCACCATGGCTCGTATCGTGCGCGGCCAGGTGCTCGCCCTCCGGCGTCAGGAGTTCGTGCTGGCAGCCGAGCTGCTCGGCGTCAGTGACGCGCGCCTCTTGATTCGCCACGTGCTGCCGAACGTATTCGGCGTGATCATGGTCTACGCCACGCTCATGGTGCCGTCGGTGATCATCTTGGAGTCGTTCTTGTCGTTCCTCGGCCTAGGCGTGGCTCTTTCTTGGGGGCAGCTGGTTTCGGACGGCATCGCGGTGATCAATCCGATCCGTTCGTATTGGTGGATCTTGCTCTGGCCGAGCTTGTTCCTCGGTGTCACGCTGATCAGCCTCAACTTCGTCGGTGACGGCTTGCGCGACGCGCTCGACCCCAAAGGTAGAACGTGACACACCAAGCGGAAGAGCTCTTACGCATTCGTAACCTGTCGGTGACGTTCGCGACGCGCGAACACAGCGTGCGTGCGGTCGACAATCTGAGCTTCGACGTTCGCCCCGGCGAAGTCGTCGGTTTGGTCGGTGAATCCGGCTGCGGCAAGAGCGTGACCAGCCTTTCGATCCTCGGCTTGCACGAGCAGCCGGCGGGTCGCATGACGGGCAGCATTCGCTTGGGCGAGCGCGAGCTGGTGGGGGCCTCGCCTTCGGAATTGAGGGCAGTGCGCGGTAACCGCGTCAGCATGATCTTCCAAGATCCGCTGACCAGCTTGAACCCGTACCTGCGGGTGGAAGAGCAGCTGGGCGAGGTGCTGGAGCTGCACCTCGATTTGCGTGGCGCGGCGGCGCGCGCTCGAATGCTGGAAATATTGAGCCAAGTGGGCATTCCGGGTGAGGAGCGCTTGCGCGCCTACCCACACCAGCTCTCGGGCGGCATGCGCCAGCGGATCTGCATCGCCATGGCACTCTTGTGCAATCCCGAGCTTCTGATCGCGGACGAACCCACGACCATGCTCGATGTTACGATTCAGGCGCAAATCCTGGAGCTTTTGCGGACCCTCCGCAAACAACGGAAGATGTCCATTCTGTTCATCACTCACGATCTAGGCGTCGTGTCGGAGATCTGCGACCGGGTGATCGTGATGTACGCCGGACGCATCGTGGAGCAAGCGCGCACCGCCGAGCTTTTGCATTCGCCGTTGCATCCGTACACCGAGGCACTGCTTCGCAGTACGCCGCGCGTCGACGTGCCCGGCGGCGGTTCGCTTCATCCGATCGGCGGATTACCGCCGCGCTTGTCTGCCGAAAAACTCGAAGAATGCGCATTCGCTGCGCGTTGCCCGCGCGTGCGTCAGGGCTGCAGAGATGGCGAACCCGCGCTGGAGAGCGCGGGCGGTGAACGCTTGCGTCGCTGCATCGCGCCCGTGGCAGAAATGGCAGCGACGCGCTCATGAGCGATCTGACACCGCTGCTCAAAGTGCGCGATCTGCGCGTCCATTTCGCGACTGAAGGCAGCCTGGTGCGCGCTGTAGATGGCGTCGATCTCGACCTCCGCGCCGGTGAAACGCTGGCCCTGGTTGGCGAATCGGGTTGCGGTAAGTCCACGTTGGCGCGCGCGCTGGTCGGTCTGAATCCGATCACCTCCGGCACTGCCGAACTCAAAGGGCGCACCCTCATCGGACTCTCGCGCGCCGCCGCGCGCCCGTTCCGGCGAGAGCTGCAGCTGGTATTTCAAGATCCGTACGCCAGCCTCAATCCACGTTTTACGATCGCCCAGACCCTAGCCGAGCCGTTGCTCCTGCACGGCAAGGCGAGCCGCAGCAACGTCGATGACAAGCTATGTGACCTCTTGGCGCAAGTTGGACTCGATCCCCAGTTGCGCGCCCGTTATCCGCATGAGTTCTCGGGCGGGCAGCGGCAACGGATTAGCATCGCGCGCGCACTCGCGGTCGAGCCGAGCTTGCTCTTGTGCGACGAAGTCACCTCGGCGCTCGATGTCTCGATTCAAGCGCAAATCCTGGATCTGCTGCGCTCCGTGCAGCAAAAGTTCGGCCTGAGCTACTTGTTCATCACTCATGACTTGGGCGTGGTGCGTTACATCGCGCATCGTGTGGCGGTAATGTACGTCGGGCAAATCGTCGAGCTACGCGAGACCGAGAGTTTGTTCGAGTCGCCCGCTCACCCCTACACCAAGGCGCTTTTGGCCTCGATTCCGCGCGTTTCGCGGGATCACCAAACGCCCGCACCGCTGCTTGGCGAAGTCCCGTCAGCCGCACGTCCTCCGAGCGGTTGCCGCTTTCATCCGCGCTGCGCGCTGGCCTTCGAGCGCTGCCCCAAAGAACACCCCGACTTGTATCCGGTGAGCGGCGGCGCGAGTCGCTGCTTTTTGAACCAGTGAGCCGTGAGCCGCTAGCGCGGGGTTGCTCGCCGCGCACGATTGCATGTTGCGTGTAAGTTGGCGTACCGACACGGGCTCGTGACAATCGGGCTCCATTCTGCTCTACCGTGGCAACCTCCAAGAGCCGCGGCTTGCTCGCGCTTCGAATCGCGAGCGGGCTGTGTGCATTGTCGCTGCTGGTCTGGACGTTTCACGGCGTCGACTTCGAGCGCGTGAGTGAGAACATCACCGGCATTGGTGTCCTCGGGCTGGCGTCAATCGCCGCACCGGCGCTGCTCGCGCTCGGGCTCGAATGCGTGGGCTGGAGCCGAGTGTTCCAGAACCTCGGTCAGCGCGTGGCAATCCGTCCACTCCTGAGGGTGAGACTGATGACCGAGGCGGTCGCCCAAACCCTACCTTTGGGCGTCATTTGGGCTGAATCCTTGAAGCCGATGCTGCTCGGACGGCATGCCCGAGTGCCCGCGAGTCGTGCGATTGCCGGGCTAGTTGCGCGTAAGTATTTATTGGTCAGCTCGCAAGCGATGTACGTCGCGCTGCTCTCTGCCCTCGGGTTTGCGACTTTGTCTCGGCTTTCGGTCTCCCTCACCGGTCGGGCCGCGTTCGCTTGGGGTGCGTTCGCGGCGAGCGGTGTGCTGTGCCTGATCGCCCTGGGCTTGTGTGGCACATTTGCGTGTGGCAGCGCCGCAGAGCGGGTGCTCGCTCTCTTGCGTCGGATCCCCAACACCCGATTGCAACGCGGCCTACTCCGTCGAGAGGCAAGCTTTGTCAGTACCGACAGCCTGACCAAACGCTACTTTGCACTGGGTTTCGCACGCACGACCTTGGCGCCCGGCATATTCTTCTTGTGCGGTTGGCTGTGTGAAGCTCTGGAGAGCTTTCTGATTTTGAAGCTCTTGGGTGTCGAACTCGGCTTCTTCGCAGTTGCGAGCATCGAGGTCTTATTGTCGTTCTTGAAGAACGTTCTGTTCGTCTTACCCGCGGGGATCGGCGTGCAAGATGTCGGCTACGTGTCGTGCCTGACCGTGCTGGGGGTGCCCGACGCGCTCACCGTGGGGGCAGCCTTTTCCGCGCTGAAGCGCGGAAAAGAACTGTTTTGGGCGGCGGTCGGCTTCGCACTGCTGGCCTCCGATCTGCGGCCGACACTCGCGCCGCGCGCTCAGAACGAAGTGTTGACCGCGTAGTTCGCGCGGGCGGTATCCATGCTGAGGAAGCTGAACTGGCCCTCACTGCACGAGCCGCTATTCAAGAACAAGCGATCACCATGCAGCGCGTTCGCGGCCAAGTGCGTATGGCCGGTGACCATCACGTCGAACTCCCGCTCGGTGGCCAGTGCCATGGCCCACTTTTGAAACGAACAGCGCGTGCTATCGAGCGATAGTCCTCCGCGCTTTTCGTCCAGTTCATTCAACAGCCGATACAGCGCACCCAGCCCGAGCCGCCGGATCCACCCACCGAGCCAAACACCGAGGTCGCTCAGCCAGCGGCGCCGCTGTACGAGGTCGTCATTCTGGTGACCATGGGTGAAAAGAATGCGCGCGCCCCCGGTCTGGATTACGAGCTCGTCCGGCGTCCCTTGCACGCCGGCGATCAGATCGTGATTACCGTGCACATACAGATAGTTGCTACGGTTGAAGCGCGTGGCAATCTCCGGGTGTGATTCGCGGGCGAGGCGAAGCTCTTGTGCCGGATCACCTGGAAGCGTGCCGGTCAGCGTTTCCCAAACGTCTCCCAAGAGCACGACTTTCTCGAAGTTCTTCTCGAGAAAAGTGAGAAATTTTAGAAATTCCCCATCATCGTGGCCGAAGCCGTCCGCGGCGCCGCCGGTCCCCAGGTGAAGATCCGAGATAACTGCGATCTCCATGATGCTCCTTTCGTTCAACCCGGATTGGGTGAACCTGGGACCTCTGGATATCGGGACCGTGTGTCGGAAGCGTGTACTTCCGGCAAGCCCTGGGCAACTTTCCACAAGATATTCACAGTGAAGCTCTTCCCAATCTACCTGGGGGCCAGGCAATCGTTTGGCAAGGATCACGCGGAATTTATGCCGGATCGAATTGCTCTGGTCAGACCACTTGGCGCACGCTCTGCCTTCGCTTGGCGCACGCTCTACCTCCGCCGGCGGGTGTGCTGGTGAGCACCGCGGTCGCCGGGGGGGGTGCTGGGTGATTACCTCCGCCGGCGGAATGTGCTGGGTGATTACCTCCGCCGGCGGATGTGCTGGGTGAGCACCGCCGTCGCCTGGGGGGTGTGCCGGGTGAGCACCGCCGTCGCCTGGCGGGTGTGCTGGGTGATTACCTCCGCCGGCGGGTGTGCCGGGTGAGCACCGCCGTCGCCTGGCGGGTGTGCTGGGTGAGCACCGCCGTCGCCTGGCGCGTGTCCCGGGTGAGTACCTCCGCCGGCGGGTGTGCCGGGTGAGCACCGCCGTCGGCGGCGGGTGGGCTGCGGTTGTCGACCGAAACGTCGACGCTTAGCATCGTGTGCGATGTTCCTGCGCTGGTTATCCGTCCCGGCGACCTTGCACTTATTGAGTTGTGCTGCGCCGAGAACGGCGGTCAATCGTGCGCCCGCCGAGCCCCCGAAGTCACAACCGCGCGCCGACGGCGAAGCGGCGACGCCTGCGTTCCGCTACTCGACGGAGGCCGCCGCCGGCGGCGTGATTGGCGGACTGGCAGCGCAAAAGCTCGAAGCCGAGCTATCGGCGGAGCTCGCACGCCGCGGAAGCCCTGCACTCGCGGATGGCAAACTGGGGGCGACGGCCAGCTGGATCCTCGAGGGGCTAGCCGTTGGTCGACCGCTCGAGCAATCGTCGAGTGAGACGGCCGCCCGCCGCAACGGTTTTGCGGGCGTGGTGCTGTCGATGGCCGGCTTCGAATTGCGCTCTGGCCAGAGCGTCTGGCGCGACGCGATCGGCCGCGTGCCTGCCAACATGCCGATCACTCGTTACGGGATCAGCGTGACACCGGACGGGCGCCAGGCGGCGGTCGTGTTCGGCAACGTGGAAGTGTCGCTCGCGCCTTTCCCAAGCCGGTTTGCGCTCAACCATAGCCTGGAGCTGCGCGGCGAAATCGGTCCCCGCTTCGCGTTCGCGCACGTATTCCTGACCAAGCCCGACGGTAGCGTGGAGCAACGACTCATGCCTTCGCGCGTTGTGCAGGCCGAGTTTTCGTTCTCTGCCAACGGCAAATACAAGCTCGAAGTCATGGGCGATGGCGACACTGGGCCGGTGATCGTCGCCAATGTCCCGCTGTCGGTCGGCGCGGTCGGGCCAGAGCGTGCGCGCGTCATCGGCCGCGCTACGACACCCGCCCAAAGCGAGGCACGCCTGTTCGAGCTACTCAATCAATCGCGCGCCGCCGCCCAATTGCCCGCGCTCGCGCTGGACCAGGCGCTGTATGACGTCGCGTTGGCGCATTCGACGGACATGGCAGGCCATGACTTCTTCGGCCATGTCTCATCGATCACGGGCGATCCCGAGGCGCGGCTACGTCGCGCGGGGATCGTCGTGTCGGCGTACGGCGAGAACATCGCTCAGGCCGACACTCCGGAGGAGGCGCACGATTCATTGATGAGCAGCCCGGGCCACCGCGCCTTGATGCTGGGCGCGCAATTCACGCACATTGGCCTCGCGGCGGTGCCCGCGCACAGCGCTTTGGTTTACACGTTGGTCTTTGCGCGCCGCGCTGCCCCAGAAGCGATGCTCCACAACGCGGCCGAGTTACAGGCCGCGTTCCTGGCCGTGCGCGCCCAAAAAGGACTCAACAAGCCGGTTTCCGACGCCATTTACCGAGTCGCCGCCGAAGCCGGCCTGGAAGCATACCTGGCCGCGTCCGTCCCCACGTCGGAGATTGCGGTGACGGCCATGCACGCCGCGCTCGTGCAAGAAGTGCAACGCAGACACTCCTCCCGTGCGGGCAGCTGCTCATTCGTGGGTGAACTGATCGATGCCGAACAGCTCGCGAAAAACGCGGCGCTGCTGGCGCCTGGTGTGCGCCGCTTCGGGCTTGCCGCGCGCCCACGCTTCGATGGCAAGGCGCTACTCGTGATGATGGTGCTGGAAGGCGCGCCCTGTGGTTAGGCGGTGTCCGTCGTCAACGAACTTTGTATAGCAGCGCAACCTGGGCAGCCGACAAGGCCCGGTCATAGATGCGCAGGTCATCGATTTCGCCGAATATGGCGGGGGTGGTGTTGTCGGGCCCGCGTCCCAAATAGTTGGGCGAAGTGGAGCCCAACTGCGAAGGCAGTACGGTCGGACTCGAGGCTCTGCCGACCGATTTGCCGTCCAGGTACAGTTCGATGCTTGCAGCACTCCACGAAATTGCCACGTGGTGCCACACCTTGTCCGTCAAGACCGGCGTTGCGCTCCACAGATCTACGAATGGTGCGCCGGCATGCACTCCGCCCAGGTGCGCTCCAGTCGCGGAGCTTTTGCCGTTTCGGTCGTCGGGAACGAAGTAGAGTGTCTCTCTTGCGCTCGAGCTGAAGTGAAAGAGCGGCGCCGCGGCGCGGCTGCTGGAACGATCTCGCAGCCAGACGGAAAGCGTTAGCGCGGCGCGACCACCGAAGATGCCAACCGGAAGCTCGATCCAGTCGCTGGGGCCGGAGTCGTTCCGAACGCCAAACGCTTGCCCGATTTGTCCATCTGGACGTGTGCAAGTGCCAATGCATTTGGCATTCTTGTTCGAATCTTCCGCATTCGCGGCCACCGAACCGATAGGCTCATCGAAAGTGAAATAAGCGACGAGACCCGCCGCAGGATCGAACCCGGTCGAACCGCTGAAAGCGCTTGAACCACCGACGCTATCCGAACCACTCGCGCCGCTCGAGCCGTTGTTCACGCCAGCGCCACCCGGCGACCCCGCGCCGCCGTTCTGATGGCTACCGCTGACCCCCAGCATGCCCGCTCCGCCCGGCAACCCACCGCTCGCCGAGGAGCCGCCCGCGCTCTTGGCGCCAACCCCGAACACTTCGCTTTCGCTCGGCACTTGCAGTGAGCATGCGACCAGACAAGCGCCAAAGCCGATCCCGATTCGGACAAGTAGCTGGGCCGGGCGCGCTAGAAACATTCGGGCTTGTAGGTTTTAACGCCGTCCGCGGCAAACACGTAAGGCGGATTGCACTTGGCCGAACGCTTGAGCGGCGGGTTCGCAGGCTTATTGGCTAATCGGGCGGTGGCAGAGGCGCGCGGAGTCGAACTGGGCGTACTCGAATCCACTGCGCCCGCGACCGGAGCGACGGCTGCCGCGAATGCGGGAACCGGTGCAAGCACGATCTGCATCGAAGTGTCCCGAGCGAGCACGAGCTGTTTGCGCTCCGTCAGGTGTCCGGGGGCACGGACCTCGAGGGTCACTTTGCGCTCGACCATCGGCTGTGGCCCCGAGAAGTGATCCGTTCCGAGCCGCTTGCCATCCAAGAGAATTTCCGCGCCTACCGGCAGCGCCTGAACCTCGAACATCACTGTTTTCGGCTGCGCTTTCTCGGGCACGCTCGCTGCGGCCGGAGGCGCGCGGCGAATCGCCCAAGTGCCGACGAGTACGAGCGCGGCCAGCACGGCCACGGCCAGGGCAAGACTCCACTCTCGGCGGTGAACGCGGAACGTGCGCGAACTCTGCAATTCCTGCAGTTCCATGGGTTCGGCGGTCATGCGCGCGAAGTCCCCGGACAGATTGGCCGCGATCAACCGCTGACGCGACGGCTCGATCGCTCCCGAGTCGGACTCCCCGCGCAGGGCTGACTTGATCTGAAGTTGCTCTTCGCGCCGTGCCTCGCCGAAGTGGTTGGCCATGAAGGCCGCCAGCTCATACGGCTGAGAGAGTAAACCCTCCTTCGCGCTTGCCTCTTCGATCGCGGTTCGCATTTCCAACGCGTTGGCGAAGCGTTTTTCGGGATCGACCTCGGTTGCCTGCCGCACGAGCTGTAGCAGCGATTCC
>Ga0302322_100003650_pt1 | contig 13280 bp, 9 predicted proteins | sample Fen_T0_2_FD_203757 | JGI IMG/M metagenome (GOLD analysis project Ga0302322, IMG submission 203757) | Peat permafrost microbial communities from Stordalen Mire near Abisko, Sweden - Fen_T0_2 | ecosystem: Environmental > Terrestrial > Soil > Wetlands > Permafrost | place: Sweden: Abisko...
GCCCACCAGTTCCGTCAATTGCTCGACCGAGCGCGGCGTGCCGTTCATCGAGCCCAGCGTATAGCCTAGGGCGTTTGCCGAGGTTCCCGTCGGCAGATGCGGCGAGTGCTGACTGGCGCCCGCTTGAGGCACCACCCTGCCCCCAAGGTTGCGGATGGTGAAGCCCAGGCACGGCGGATCCACGTTGGGCACCGACACCGCCGATACTTCGACATCGGTAATCGAGCCATCTTCGCCGCGCAGTCCGGTGGCGAACAGGCGCACGGAACCGCGCTGGCGCAGGTTCGCCATCAGCACGTTGAAATCGACCTCCGAGCGTCCCAGCCAGCGATCGAGCGACTTGCCTTGTGCCTGCTCCTCGCCGGACAATTGCGCCAGTTCGACGAACGCGCGGTTGGCGGAAAGGATATTGCCGTCCGGCGTGCAGACGACGAAACCGTCGTTTGATTGCTCGACAACTTCGAGAATGTTGCGCGCGATCGGCTGGCTGTGCGATTCGGCACGCGTCTGGCTCATGCGCACCAGCAGGTAGGTGAAATTTTCCTGCCGGAACATCGATGCGGCGAGCAGGAACTCGTTTCCGTTGCCCGCGCCGTTGGCGAGTCGCACATGGATGTCTTCCACGCGGCCTGCGGTACGCACCTTGGCGAGAAACGCCTCGATGGCGTTGGTGCTGCTGGCATCGAAGCCCTCGGGAAAACGGCGGCCGACATATTGTGTCGGCGATTCTCCCAGCAACTTGACCGCCGCCGCATTGGCCTCGACGATCTTTTGCGTGGATGCGTCGATTACCAGCACCGCCTCGAACGACATCTGGAACAGCAGGCGATAGCGGGTTTCCGCGTAGCGAAGACGCCAATAGTCGCGCTCCATCGATTGTTGCGCATCGACCAGGCTCTGTTGCAGGGCGGCTGTCGGGCGCAGATCGCGGCCGAACGCGATGACGTTACCGGTTTCGTCGGCTTTGAAAGTTGCGTAGAGTATGGGAATTTCCGCGCCGCCCTGCATTGGCAGCAGGTTCACCTGGCGCCATTTTGCGCGGCCCGATTCGGTTGCCTCCGATATCAGCGCGGTAATCTTGTGACGCGTAGGCGATGAGACGGTATCGATCCAGGGCTTGCCGATCCAGCCCGAGTAGCCGTTGTCGGCCAGCGCTTCGGCACCGCAGGTCACGGCTTGCACGACTCCTTGCTTGTCGACCACCAGCGAAATATCCGCCGCGACCGCGATCAGCTGGGCCGCGGATTTGACGTCGAGTGCCCCTATGGAAAGTAGTCGGGCCACGTTTGACTCTGGTGAAGTCGCCCGTTTCTCTTCTGTCAGCACCGCTTCGCTTGTATGGCCTGTCGTGTTCAATCGCCGGTTCCTTTGTGTATCCGCCCGCAGGTCGGTTGTGTGCTTGCCGCTTCAGCGACCATTCTATCGGCAAACAGCACCGCCTCACTGGCATCGCGCGCCGCGAAATCCGCGCCTACCGCCAGGGCCAGTTCCGGCTTCTGCACGAACACGCTGCCTCCCACCATGACCCGCAGGCGCTTGTTCATCGACGCCCGCCTGACGGCGTCGATCAGTTGGGATAAATCGCCAAGGGTGGTATCGCCGCCGACCGTGAGGCCGGCCAAATCGACCCACTCGGAACGGACCGCCTCAACCAGATGCTCGTTGGCGGCGGGCAGGTGACTGCAGACGTCCCAGCCATCGCGGCGGAAGAACTCTGCGACCAGCAATAACCCGAAAGTGTGCTGCTCGTGCACGATCGGCGATAGTAGCACGCGACGTCCGTTGACCTTGATCGGTCCGCCCTCGCACTGGAACGCCGGGCTGAGTTCGTGCAACAGCACCTGTAGCCGCCACATGGCGAAAGTGACTTCGCAGAAATTGCAGGCGTCGCTGCCCCACAGGCTGCCCAGATAGCGTGCGCTTTCGGTGAATAATCCGAGAAAGAGATTCTCCACGGACGCGCCGCGTGCGCGCCACGAGTCTACGCGCGCGGACAATGCCGCCGGGTCATCGGCCAACAGGAGCTCGGCGAATTCCGCCACATCCTGCAACGTTAGGGTGACCGCCGGATGGGGCGCTTGCGCCGGCTCGACCGGCGCCGCACGGTGAACCATCAGCAGCCGCGGGATGATTTCGGTTTCAACGACTCGTGCGAGGTATTCGTTGCGCTGATCCGTGGTCGGATAATTTTGACGATACGCCGCTTGGGTATTCGCTACGGGCCTGGTTTGCATCAGCAGCCTCCTCTTGTTCGTGCTACTCAAGTTCTTTTGCGCGCCAAGCGAAGGCAGTGATGCCGATGGGTGGTGGAGGCAGAACCTCTTTTGGATACGTTAGTCGGTTACCAAGTGAAGATATAAAACTCCTTGAAATGTGCTGTCCGCCTGCCACGGAGTCGGTAAAAGATTGACCGCCGTCAAGCGTGAAACTAGGCCATGCCGAATGCATATGTCAAGCTGCGTTGCAGCAAAAATCAGTTCCTCTTGACACTTTTGATCTGAAACAACCCTCTGAGGCCAAATTAAACGCCGATATTTTCGGAATGTCAATTCAGGTTGACGTCAAACTCGCTTGACACATTGACTCCGGGGGTCTACATTTTGAAAACCGTAATGCAACCCAGAGAAGAAAAGCACACATCCCAATGTCTGCTGCCCGCCGCCCGGAGGAAAGACGCCCGCCCTTGTACAGTGCGGAGGAAAGACTTCGTCGCGATTCGACCGGCTGGACGCTGGTGCAAGGATTGCTGGCCCCCCTTCAATTCCTGGTATTCCTGATCAGCCTTTGCCTGGTGCTGCGCTTTTTGTCGACCGGCCAGGGTGAAAGCGCCGCCACGCTATCGGTGGTGACCAAGACCTTCTTCCTGTACGCCATCATGATTACGGGTGCCATCTGGGAAAAAGTCGTGTTCGGCCAATATCTCTTCGCGCCGGCTTTTTTCTGGGAAGACGTGGTCAGCATGCTGGTGATCGCACTGCACACGGCTTATCTCTACTATTTGGTGAGCGGCGGACTGTCGATCCACGGACAAATGTATCTGGCACTGGCGGCCTACGCCACCTATGCCGTCAACGCAACGCAGTTCCTGCTCAAGCTGCGCGCCGCGCGCCTGCAACACGCCGGCGAGATGGCCTTGTCGGCCGGGGCGACCGTATGAATAGCGCGCAATCCGTTTCTTGCGCGGGCGCCGTGTCCGGCGGCCGCGTCATTCCGATCCAGCCCGAGGTGATCCGCGAACGCGGCCAGCGCGAGGTGTTTTGCGGACTGACCGGCATTATCTGGCTGCACCGGAAAATTCAAGATGCTTTTTTTCTGGTGGTCGGTTCACGCACGTGTGCGCACCTGATTCAATCCGCCGCCGGCGTGATGATCTTCGCCGAACCGCGTTTCGCCACGGCCATCATCGACGAACGCGACCTGGCCGGCCTCGCCGATGCGAACGAGCAGCTCGATCTCGTCGTCACTCGCTTGTTGTCGCGGCGCCCCGATATCAAACTCCTGTTCCTGGTTGGTTCGTGCCCGTCCGAGGTCATCAAGCTCGACCTCTCGCGCGCGGCGCAGCGTCTCTCAACCCGATTCAACCCGGTCGTGCGGGTGTTGAACTATTCCGGCAGCGGTATCGAAACCACCTTTACCCAGGGCGAGGACGCCTGTCTTGCGTCGCTGGTACCGACTTTGCCGGCGACGCCGCCGGCAGATGCGCCGTCCCTGCTGATTGTGGGCACATTGGCCGATGTGGTCGAGGACCAGTGGCTGCGACTGTTCCGGGAAATGGGCATCGAACGAGTCGGTTTTTTTCCGCCGCGGCGCTCGACCGATCTGCCGGCGGTGGGTCCGAACACTCGCTACCTGCTGGCGCAACCGTTTTTGGCTGATACCGCGCGCGCCCTGGACGAACGCGGCGCCGCGCGGCTGCCCGCACCGTTTCCCCTCGGTGTGGAAGGCACCACTGCCTGGTTGCGCGCCGCGGCCGAAATGTTCCAGGTGAGTGCCGAGACGTTCGAGGCCGTGACGCGCCCGAAACGCGAACGTGCCATGCGCGCGCTCGAACATCACCGTCACCAGCTGTCGGGCAAACGCATTTTCTTTTTCCCCGATTCGCAACTGGAAATTCCCATTGCACGTTTCCTCGCCCGCGAACTGGGCATGCAGCTCACCGAAGTAGGCACGCCGTTCCTGCACAAGCAGCATCTGGCCGAGGAACTCGCCCTGCTGCCCGCCAATACGCAACTCTCGGAAGGCCAGCACGTGGAAAACCAGCTTGACCGGTGTCGTGCACAAAAGCCCGATGTGGTGGTCTGCGGGCTGGGACTCGCCAATCCTCTGGAGGCCGAGGGCTTTACCACCAAGTGGGCCATCGAGCTGGTATTCACCCCGATTCAGGGCTACGAGCAGGCGGCCGACCTGGCCGAGTTGTTCGCGCGCCCTCTGCGCCGGCGCATGCGGCTGGTGGCCTGAGATGCAACTGACCGTGTGGACCTACGAAGGCCCGCCCCACGTCGGCGCCATGCGCGTGGCCACCGCGATGCGCGAAGTGCATTATGTCTTGCACGCTCCGCAAGGCGATACCTACGCCGATTTGCTGTTCACGATGATCGAGCGTCGCGACCATCGCCCGCCGGTCACCTACACCACCTTCCAGGCGCGCGACCTCGGCAGCGACACCGCCGAGTTGTTCAAATCGGCGGTACGCGATGCCTATGAACGATTTCGTCCGCAGGCGATGCTGGTCGGCGCCTCGTGCACGGCAGAACTGATTCAGGATGATCCGGGCGGATTGGCGCAAGCCCTGAATCTGCCCATTCCTGTCGTGCCGCTCGAGTTGCCATCCTATCAGCGCAAGGAAAACTTCGGCGCCTCGGAAACGTTCTATCAGCTGGTGCGCGCGCTGTGCAAGTCGCAGGCACTGCCGCCGGGAAGCCAGCGACCGCCGCGCCCGCCGGGACAACGCCCCTCGTGCAACCTGCTGGGACCGACCGCGCTGGGTTTTCGGCACCGCGACGACATCAAGGAAATCACCGGCCTGCTCGCCGGCATCGGCATCGACGTCAACGTGGTCGCACCGTATGGCGCCACGCCGGCCGATATCGCCCGCCTGGGCGACGCCGATTTCAATGTGGTGCTCTATCCGGAAACCGCCGCGCAGGCGGCAGCCTGGCTGCAGCGCAGTTTCCAGCAACCCTGTACCAAGGTCGTGCCGATCGGGGTCGGCGCCACGCGCGCGTTTATCCAGGAGGTGGCAGCGCTCGCCAACATCGATGCGACCGCCGCGCTGAACGATCCGCGCGCGCGTTCGAGCTGGTACGCGAGATCGGTCGATTCGACCTATCTCACCGGCAAGCGTGTATTCGTGTTTGGCGACGCCACCCACGCCGTGGCGGCGGCCCGCATCGCCACCGAAGAACTCGGTTTCAAGGTGGTCGGTCTCGGCACCTACAGCCGTGAGTTCGCCCGCGAGATCCGCGAAGCGGCCAAGCTCTACGACGTCGAAGCCCTGATCAGCGACGACTACCTCGACGTCGAAGCAAAAGTTGCCGAACTGCAACCCGAACTGGTGCTCGGCACGCAAATGGAACGACACATCGCCAAGCGCCTCGGTATCCCCTGCGCGGTGATTTCGGCGCCGGTTCACGTGCAGGATTTCCCCGCGCGCTACGCGCCGCAAATGGGCTTCGAGGGGGCCAATGTCATTTTCGATACCTGGGTGCATCCGCTGATGATGGGCTTGGAAGAACATCTGCTCGGCATGTTTCGCGAAGACTTCGAATTTCACGACGATGCCGGCTCATCGCATCTTTCCCATGTCGTATCTGCCGCACCCCAACCCCGGCCCGCGCCGGCAGCAACGGCAGACATTTCCGCCCAGGTCGCCCAACCGTTGGAGTCGACCGGCGGCCCTGTCGTAGGCGCGGTGCCCATCAACGACGCCGGCTGGGCGGCCGTTTGGGCCCCCGACGCCGAAAAGGAACTCGGCAAGATTCCGTTTTTCGTACGCGGCAAAGCGCGCCGCAACACCGAGCGATTTGCCCGCGAGCGTTCGCTGCCGCGCATCACCATCGAGACCTTGTATGACGCCAAAGCTCATTTCGGTCGCTGACGCCAAGGCGTCTCGCACCGTCCTGCGGGTGGTGCTGGTCACCATGGATAGCCACCTGGCCGGCGCCGCTGTGCGCTCGGCGAAGCGGCTCGGCCGCACACTGCCGGGTGTTGCGCTGTCGGTGTACCCGGCGGCGGAGTGGGCAGACAATCCCGCCACGCTCGACGCATGCAAGCAGGACATCCTGCGCGCCGACATCGTCATCGCCAGCATGTTGTTCATGGAGGAACATTTCCTGCCGGTGCTGCCCACTTTGCAGCAGCGGCGCGAACAATGCGATGCGATGGTGTGCATCATGTCCGCGCCCGAGGTCTCGCGCCTGACGCGCATGGGCAGCCTCGACATGGCGGCACCCGCCAGCGGCCCGCTTGCGTTCCTGAAGAAACTGCGCGGCAAGCCGGCCGGCGGCTCCCACGATGGCGGCAAAGCCACTGCCGGGGCGCAGCAGCTGCGCATGCTGCGCAGGCTGCCCAAAATCCTGCGCTTTATCCCCGGCACCGCCCAGGACCTGCGCGCCTATTTCCTGACCATGCAGTACTGGCTGGCCGGCTCCGAAGAGAACGTCGGCCACATGGTGCACTACCTGGTCGATCGCTATGCAAGCGGCGAACGACGTATTTGGCGCGGTGTGGCCAGGGTGCAAGAGCCGGTCGAGTACCCGGAAGTGGGCGTCTATCATCCGGCCATGAAACATCGCAGCGCCGTCGGTCGCTTGTCGTCAACGGCGGATGCCCTGCCCAAGAACACGGCGACCAAGACGCGCGGCACCGTCGGGCTGTTGCTGATGCGCTCCTACATCCTGGCCGGCAACGCCGCCCACTACGATGGCGTCATCGCGGCGCTGGAAGCGGCGGGACTGAACGTCATTCCCGCTTTCGCCACCGGTCTCGACGGACGTCCCGCCATCGAGGCGTTCATGATGAAGGACGACCGGCCGATCATCGACGCGCTGGTTTCCCTGACTGGTTTTTCGCTGGTCGGCGGACCGGCCTACAACGATGCCAAGTCGGCCGAGGCGATGTTGGCAAAACTCGACGTTCCGTATCTTTCGGTGATGCCGGTCGAGTTCCAGACACTCGACCAGTGGGGCGGCTCCAACCGCGGCCTGCTGCCGGTCGAATCGACCATCATGGTTGCCTTGCCCGAGCTCGACGGTGGCACCGGTGCCATGGTGTTCGGCGGTCGCGGCAACGCGGCGAAGATCGCCTGCACCGGTTGCGCACGCGCCTGCCAGTTCACCAATGTCGCCGATAGCCACGACATGCACAGTTGCAGCGAGCGCGCCGAGATGCTGGCGGCGCGCATCGGCAAGCTGGTCGACTTGCGCCGCTCGCAGCGTGCGACTCGCAAGGTGGCCGCAGTGGTATTCAACTTTCCGCCAAACGCCGGCGCCACCGGCACCGCCGCCTTCCTGTCGGTATTCGAGTCGTTGTTCAACACCATGAAAGCAATGCAGCGCGAGGGTTATACCATCGAGTTGCCCGCCTCGGTCGACGAGTTGCGTCAGCGCATCATCGATGGCAATGCATCCCGCTACGGCGCGATGGCGAATGTGCATGTGCGCATTCCGGTCGACGACCATGTCCGCCGCGAACGACATTTGAAGGAGATCGAGGCGCAGTGGGGCCCGGCGCCAGGCAAGCAGCAAAGCGATGGCGCCGGCATCTTCGTGCTGGGTGAGCGCTTCGGCAACCTGTTCGTCGGCATCCAGCCCGCCTTCGGCTACGAGGGCGATCCGATGCGGCTCTTGTTCGAGCGCGGCTTCGCCCCCACCCACGCCTTCTCGGCCTTCTACCGCTGGCTGCGCGAGGATTTTGCCGCCCATGCGGTGCTGCATTTCGGCACGCACGGTGCGCTGGAATTCATGCCCGGCAAACAAACCGGCATGTCGGCCCGCTGCTGGCCCGACCGCCTGATCGGTGATATGCCGAATATGTATCTGTACGCCTCGAACAATCCTTCGGAAGGGACCATCGCCAAGCGCCGCGCAGCGGCGACACTGATCAGCTACCTGACTCCGCCGGTGGCGCAAGCGGGCCTTTACAAAGAGCTGGTGGACCTGAAGGAAATGATGGAGCGATATCGCGGCCTGGAGCCGGAAGCCCTGCACGAGTGCCGCGATCTCGCCGAGATGATCCAGGCGCAGGCCGCCAAACTAGAACTGGCCGCCGCAGCGCCGGCCTGGGCCGGGCAGGCCGACCGGCATATCGCCAAGCTGGGCGAGGACGTGCTGGAACTCGAATACACGTTGATCCCTTATGGATTGCACGTGGTGGGCCAGGCACCCGCTGCCGCCGAGCGCGTCGATTTGCTGCTCTCGCATGCGGAGGCTTCGCACAATATCAAACCGGAACGAGCGGTGGTGGAAGCGTTGGTCGCGGGCAAGGACGCGCACGCCGCCCTGGCGCTCGCCACGTCGGAATCGGGCGGCGTGACGATCGAGTTGCTGCAGGCGCTGGCCGATACCGATCGCCTGATTGCACAGGATCACGAAATCGATGGCATCCTGCGCGCCCTCGATGGCCGCTTTCTGCGCCCGGCACCCGGCGGCGATTTGCTGCGCACGCCTGCCATCCTGCCGACCGGACGCAATCTGCACGGCTTCGATCCTTTCCGCATCCCCAGTGCCTACGCGGTGCAGGACGGCGCGCGGCAGGCGGCGCGCCTGCTGCAAAAGCATATGGCCGACGGCCATCCGTTCCCGGAATCGATCGCCATCGTGCTGTGGGGCACCGACAACCTGAAAAGCGAGGGGGGGCCGATCGGCCAGGCGCTGGCGCTGATGGGCGCCAAGCCGCGCTTCGACAGTTATGGCCGGCTGGCCGGCGCACAGTTGATTCCGTTGCCGGAACTCGGCCGTGCGCGCGTCGATGTGGTGATCACCTTGTCCGGGATTTTTCGCGATTTGCTGCCGCTGCAAATCAAACTGCTTGCCGAAGCGGCGTTGCTGGCGGCATCGGCCGACGAGCCCTGCGAGCAAAATTTCGTGCGCAAGCACGCGCTGGCGTTCCAGCAGGAACACGGCGGCGACCTGCAGACGGCGGCGCTGCGCGTCTTCGGCAATGCCGAGGGCGCCTACGGCTCCAACGTCAGCAGCCTGGTCGATAACAGCCGCTGGAGCGACGGCGACGAACTCGCCGAAACCTTCAGCCGCCGCAAAGGTTTTGCCTACGGGGTTACCGGCCGCCCGGTGCAAAAGACCGCGCTGCTGCAGAACGCGTTGTCGCGCGTCGACCTCGCGTACCAGAATCTGGATTCGGTCGAATTGGGCGTCACCACCATCGACACCTATTTCGACACGCTGGGCGGCATCAGCCGCGCGGTGCAGCGCGCCAAGGGCGGCGATGCCGAGGTGGCGCCGGTGTATATCGGCGACCAGACCCGCGACAGCTTCGGCGGCGGCACGGTACGAACGCTGACCGAGCAGGTCGCGCTGGAAACGCGCACCCGCATGCTCAATCCGAAGTGGTACGAAGGCATGCTCAAGCACGGCTATGAGGGCGTACGGCAAATCGAGGTACACATCACCAACACGATGGGCTGGTCCGCCACCACCGGACAGGTGCAGCCCTGGGTGTACCAGCAGCTCAGTGAAACCTTCATGCTCGACCCGGAAATGCGCGACCGCCTGGCGAAGCTCAACCCGACCGCCTCGGCGCGGGTCGCCAATCGCCTGCTGGAAGCTTCCGAACGCCAATACTGGAAACCCGACGCGGCGACGCTGGACGCCCTGCGCAGTGCCGGAGAAGAACTCGAAGACCGCCTTGAAGGCGTGTACGAGGAAAGCAGCACTTTGCAGCGCGCGGCAGCCTGACCCAACCCAACGGAGTATCCAAGATGACCGTGGCAACCGTACCATTTTCGGCAATAAAGCGCGGCGGACGACCCGATGGCGAGGGTAGTGTGCAGGTGCAGCTCGACCCCAACGTCAAGATCGGCAACGCCAAGGTGTTTGCCGTGTACGGCAAGGGCGGCATCGGCAAGAGCACCACCTCTTCCAATCTTTCCGTCGCATTCTCGAAGCTCGGCAAACGCGTGCTGCAGATCGGCTGCGACCCGAAGCACGACTCCACCTTTACGCTCACCAAGAAGCTGATGCCGACCGTGATCGACGTGCTCGAGTCGGTCGACTTTCACGCCGAAGAATTGCGCGTCGAGGATTTTGTCTACGAGGGCTACAACGGCGTCATGTGCGTCGAAGCGGGCGGCCCGCCCGCCGGCACCGGCTGCGGCGGCTACGTGGTCGGACAAACCGTCAAGCTCTTGAAAGAACACCATTTGCTCGAAGACACCGATGTGGTGATTTTCGACGTGCTGGGCGACGTGGTCTGCGGTGGTTTCGCCGCTCCCTTGCAGCATGCCGACCGCGCGCTGATCGTGACCGCGAACGATTTCGATTCCATTTTCGCCATGAACCGAATCGTCGCCGCCATCCAGGCGAAATCGAAAAATTACAACGTAAGACTGGGCGGCGTGATCGCCAACCGTAGCCGCGAGACGGACCAGATCGACAAATTCAACGATGTCATCGGCTTGAAGACCATGGCGCAGTTTCCGGATCTAGACGTCATTCGCCGCAGTCGCCTGAAGAAATCGACGCTGTTCGAGATGGAAGATTCGCCGGAACTGGAAGCCGTCAAACAGGAATACCTGCGACTCGCCGCCAATCTTTGGGCCGGCACCGAACCACTGTCGGCAAGCCCAATGAAAGACCGCGATATCTTCGACCTGCTGGGGTTCGACTGATGAGCGAACTCACCTACCACCGGCGGCGCGGCGAGATCGAGACCTATTTCGACCGCACGGCGGTCGATGCCTGGAAACGTTTGACCTCGGATGCGCCGGTCGGCCGTATTCGCGCCACCGTGCGCGCCGGCCGCAATACCATGCGCGAAACCTTGTTGGGTTGGTTGCCGGCCGACCTGACCGGCGCACGCCTGCTCGATGCCGGTTGCGGCACCGGCGCGCTGGCGGTGGAGGCCGCGCGTCGGGGCGCCGAGGTGGTCGCCATCGACCTGTCGCCGACCTTGATCGATCTGGCGCGCGAACGCGCCGCGCAACAACCTGGTGGCGCGCGCATCGACTTTCGCTCGGGTGACATGCTCGACCCGGCGCTGGGGCAGTTCGACCACGTGGTCGGCATGGATTCGCTGATTCACTATCGCGCCGCCGACGCTGTACGGGTGCTGGCCGGTTTGGCCTTGCGCACGCGCCGATCGATCCTGTTTACGTTCGCACCGCGCACGCCGGCGCTCACGGTCATGCACGCGGTGGGCCGCCTGTTTCCGCGCGGCGATCGTGCACCTGCCATCGAACCGGTTGCGGCAGATGCGTTGGTGCGGCTGTTCGATGCCGAACCCGCGCTGCAGGATTGGCGGCCCAGCCGCACCTTGCGCGTGGCCAGCGGCTTTTACACCTCGCAAGCACTGGAACTGGTGCGGCGGTGAATATTCGCGTCCCTCCCCTGTCCCCTGCCGCGTTGTCGCGCCTCGCCACGCGCGGCTGGATGGCGGTCGGCACGCGCTTCCTGCCGTTTGCCGATGCCGCCACCCCCGACTTGCCGTTGGGCCGCTTGTTGCGGCTTTCGCTGTTCCAGGTGACAGTGGGTATGGCGATGGCATTGCTGGTGGGGACACTCAATCGAGTGATGATCGTCGAGCTGGGCGTGTCGGCCTGGCTGGTGGCATTGATGGTTGCGCTACCGCTGGTGTTCGCGCCGTTTCGCGCGCTGGTCGGCTTCAAGTCGGATACGCATCGTTCCGCCCTGGGATGGAAGCGCGTCCCCTATATCTGGATGGGCACCCTGTTGCAATTCGGCGGGCTTGCCATCATGCCGTTCTCGCTGTTGATTCTCTCCGGCGATACGCACGGCCCCATTTTCGTTGGCCACGTCGGCGCCGGACTTGCGTTCCTGTTGATGGGCGCAGGCCTGCACACGACGCAAACGGCGGGCCTTGCGCTGGCCACCGATCTCGCCGACGATCAGTCGCGCCCGCGCGTGGTCGCACTACTGTATGTAATGCTGCTGGTAGGCATGGTGGCGAGTTCGTTCCTGTTCAGCGCGCTGCTGGAGAATTTCACGCAGGTTCGCCTGATCCAGGTGATTCAAGGCGCTGCCGTCACCACCATGGTGCTGAACGTGATTGCGCTATGGAAGCAGGAAGCGCGCGATCCGCACAAGACCCGCCAGGATCAACCGGCGCCGCCGCCGTTCCGCGAGGCCTGGCAGGCGTTCCGCCGCGAGCCGGGCGCGATCCGTCTACTGGTAGCGGTGGGACTGGGTACCGCGGCTTTCAATATGCAGGACATCGTGCTGGAGCCGTATGGCGGCGAGATCCTGCACCTGTCGATTTCCTCCACGTCGATGCTGACCGCTTTGCTCGCCGGTGGCGCCCTGCTGGCATTTGCGCTTGCCGCCAAACTCCTCACTGCCGGCGCCAACGCGCATCGACTCGCGGCTTCGGGCGTGCTGGTCGGCATCGTCGCTTTTTCCATGGTGATTTTCGCTGCACCGCTCGCCGCGCCCAATCTCTTCCGGTTGGGCACCTTGCTGATCGGATTCGGCGGCGGGTTGTTTGCCGTCTCGACACTTACGGCGGCGATGAACCTGGAGACGCGCGGTTTCACCGGTCTGGCGCTGGGCGCCTGGGGGGCCACACAAGCTACCGCCGGCGGATTTGCCATTGCGGCCGGCGGCGCCATTCGCGATATTGCCGCAGCGCTGTCGGCCAGCGGTGTGCTGGGCGAAGCGATGCTCGACCCGTCGGCCGCCTACAGCGTCGTGTATCACCTTGAAATCCTGTTGTTGTTCGTCACGCTGGCGGCAATCGGTCCGCTGGCGGGACGCCAACCGCATCACGAGGCCCCGGAGAAGGGTCTTCGCACGCACCGGAAATTCGGTCTCGCCGAATTTCCCGGCTAGTCCCATGAACGATTCAATTCTTGCAGTCGCCAGGAGGTAATGACCATGCAAACCGGAGCCCTCACACAATATATCGACGTCGCCCAGGTCGTGCTGTATTTGTTCTGGATTTTCTTCGCCGGTCTCATCTATTATCTGCACAGCGAAAACAAGCGCGAAGGTTATCCGCTTGAGTCGGAACCCTCCGGCCGCCTCGATGTGCAAGGCTATCCGCCCGTACCGTAACGGAAAACGTACCTCCTGCGCGATGGAACCACTCGC
>Ga0302322_100003651_pt1 | contig 13278 bp, 9 predicted proteins | sample Fen_T0_2_FD_203757 | JGI IMG/M metagenome (GOLD analysis project Ga0302322, IMG submission 203757) | Peat permafrost microbial communities from Stordalen Mire near Abisko, Sweden - Fen_T0_2 | ecosystem: Environmental > Terrestrial > Soil > Wetlands > Permafrost | place: Sweden: Abisko...
CAAATTTTCCGGTTCCTCCTGACGCTAGAAGGGTGGGATAAAAGAAAACCTGTATCGCATCGACCAAGGCATAAATTGAGAGGAGCGCACAGAGCGCCCCAGCTGCCACCCATTTGATTCCGAAAAGAAGCGGGATCAAATCAGTTGCGACGGTTGCGATACCGACAAAGACTGCAAAGGACACCAGAGCGTTGAGCTCCATGGCGCGGTACATTGCCTGACGCATTCTCTCAAGGTCTTGCTGCAATTTCGAAAACGCCGGTAAAGACACCGCCATTACCGGTTGTTGAGTGATGAGCTTGGCGATTTCCGGTAGTTTTCCGCCAATCAGATACAATCCAAGCACTGGCACCCCCGCATAACGGCCGATTATGATTTGATCGAGTCGAGAGGAGAAAAACCAAAAAAACGACGAAGCAAACACGGAGGAGCCAACTTTGGACAATTCTCGGAAGTGTCTGACCGAAAACTTAAACTTCGGACGGTAGGACGAGACCCTCCACAAAAAAATTGAACCGGCGACTGCGCCTATCAGTTGCTGACCAATCAGCGCCCAGACACCACAGCCAGCGAGTGCGAGGACTACGCCAACGATACCGCCAATCGCATTTCCCAGCAAAGTGCGGAGTGTCACCCGCCGAAAATCCATCGACTTGGTCAGAAGTGATGCCTGTACGGTAGAGAGCGCATTTATTACCAGTACTATGGATGAGTAACGAAGGAGCGGCGCGAGGCGTGGCTCGCCCATTAAATTCGAAATTGGATCTGCCAAAGCAATAGTGGCGAGACTGACGAGCACGGCGCTCCCGAGATTGCACCAGAAGGCCACGTCCAAATGTTCCTGCTCTAATTCGGCCCGCTGCACCAATGCTGTCCCGATGCCTTGGTCGACGAACATTCCGACGAAAACCAGATAGACACTGACCAATCCGACCAATCCGAAAGCTGCAGGATCAAGCAATCGCGCAAGCGTGGTGAAGATGAACAGCGACAGGAACTGCTTCCCAAGCAGGTTGATCGCTTGCCATTTTAGACCGTTCGCAACTTGCGATTTAAGACTCATGTGTTCAGACAACCCTTGAAAATGTAATGGCAGGATGCCCGGGCTCAGTCGCCGCAGGTTTGACGAATGCGGAAGGTCGTCTCAATGGGATGAAAAATATGACTTTCCTTCTGCTCGCTTAAGAATTGGCTCAAGATCGCGAGCATTTCAATTTGGGCTCGGTTGATTGTATTTCTTATTTTCCCGGCGGCGTATGTAGAAAGGGAGAACAATTCCCAAGCATGCAACAAATGCGTCTTTTCCGCTGGGATTGTTGATCAACACTTCGACGGCGCGTCGTCGGGCGGCCCAGTAATTTCCATCCATTGCGGCGATCTCCATTTCGCGCCGCAGATAATAGGCAAAAAGTCGACTGAACTGCCGCTGGATTTTTCGCGGATGTCGGTAAGCCAGGACTCTGCCATTGCCCGCTGCCAAGCACATAGAACGAACCACTTTGCGATGGTATCTTAAATCTGCCCCAGGTCGGGAAAGCTTTACGTCATCCACGCCCGTTTCTCTAAGCAAGAGCACACTCTTTGTGAGGGCAAAGCGCCCTCTAAAAGAAAGGCGAAACAAAAGATGGTTATCTTCCGCTGGATCGGCTGAGCAATCAAATCCACCTAACGATAAAAACGCATCACGCCTGACCAGCCATGAAGATAGCATCACATTGTGGCCCCCGATTCGGGATACGAAATCCTCCGGCTGCCCGCAAATCCATGATTCTTTAAATGGAAGTGAATCGAACGCACTGAGGCCCGAGGTATCGTCTTTTCCCTGCCAATTCGTGGCGGAAAAAATGACGCCCTCATGGCTCATTAATTTAAGTTGCTCGGTAAGCTTGTCCGGCAACCACTTATCGTCGCTATCAAGGAAGGCCAAATATTTTCCATTCGCTGAACGAGCGCCTAGATTTCTTGCTGCGGAAGGCCCGGAGTTAACCTGTTTTATGGCGCGGACCTTCTCTCCATATTTTGCAAGAATCTCCAAAGTATTATCGGTGGAACCGTCGTCAATAATTAGCAGTTCCCAATCCTGGGTTGTCTGGGACAGTACACTCTGAATTGCTTCGTCAATGCAATGGGCCCGATTGTAGGTTGGAATGATAATCGAAATCAGCGGAGCCATGTTGAATAGGGAGAGGGAAAGTGGGCAAAAAGTTAGTCGACCCTTTGCATACAAGCTAGCTCGTTTGCAGTGAAGAGCCTTTGGGTAAATATAGCCGGGAAGTTCTAATGTTAGAAAGCTAAAATGCCCGAATATACTTGGCCACTAGTAATAACTAGGAATTTCTCCTTGCTTGAATTAACCATTCTTTGGCGAGAAAACGCCCCGTCCAATCCGGCAGAGATCTTGTTCGTTGTGGGGCCGAGTGGTTAAGCCAGCGAGCGTGCACATATTCTAGACCGCCTTTTTTAACCTGTCCGACGACGGAACCGCGGGATCGGGCATGAATGCCACTTTCAGAATAACTTCTGAGTTTTCGGAAGTCTTCCTTATTGAATAGCCGCTTTCCCACGATGCGAAACCACTCGAAATTTGGTCCGCTGACGATCAATGTTCCATTGCTTCCAACCAATTGGCATAGGCGATCTATCACATTGCCGGGCTCTGGCAAAAGATGGAGCAAATTCGTGATCGTCACGACGTCGAAGGTTCTCGAACCCAAGCTGCGCAACGTGCCTTCGAGCGTTCCGTAAATCACCTCGATCCCTCGGTAGGCGGCCTCCGCGCCGATGACAGAATCGAGTGGAAGCACGGTCACCGTTGCGCCGCGTTGACGAAGCTTTGCTTCCATTGCGCCCCAACCGCACCCGACGGATAGGACAGTTTTGGCATTTTCTGGCACTGCTTTTAACAGTTCCTCGCTAGGCAGATCATAGAATCCCTTGGACCATTTTCTGCGCTGAAGTTTGGACTCAACCTCGCACAGCGTGCTGACGGGATGGGCATGAAGGAGGATATTTTCCAGTGTCTGCACCTGCCGTTTTACCGCCTCCAATGGCAATCCATACTCTCCGATATAGCGATTGGGCAGATGATGAATGCAGAAGTTCTCCAGTTCGGAAATGCAAATTACCTTTTTAAAACCGCAGTTTGTGTAGGGGTCCGTGGCCGCCGCGCAAAGCATATCGTGACGACCTTCGTAAGGCTCCAAAAGGAACCCACCGGACGCGATACATTTTTTGAGCTGGGATTGGTTCAGCAGGTAAAATGCCGCATGCTCGTTGGAAAAATCGGCAATGGTAATAGCGCCTCGCTGCCGTACGGACTCCGGTTTCCAGTGAAATGCTCCATGCACTTCCGGAAGTGACCATTTGCCGGCGGAATCGACTTCATAGCGGAGATAGCCAGCGATTTCATCGGGAGCCAATTGGGGAGTGACGTGAAGAAAAGCATGGATGCTTCCTTCACTCACCGCCATGTCGTCCTCGGAGTAAATAAACAAATCAAAGTGCTCCACGTTTTCGGCAAAAACCTGTTTGTGCGCGAAGGGCAGGGACCACGGATTTTCAATGGGCAATCCCACCAGCACCTTGACCCCCTGGCCAAGATTCTTGGGCGCATTTGAGAGGACGATAACCGTGACCTCGAAGGGCATGCTGAGATAGGCGTTGATGACGCCTTTCAGGAAGCTGAGATTCTTTTCACCAAAGCTGGCGATGGCGACAAGGAGTCGCAGGCGCTGGTTAGGGGCAATGTTGAGATCCATAATCCTGAATATCGAAGATGATTTAACAGTTAATTTCTGAATCAGTACGGATTAAAAAGGTAGCGAATATGTTCAGAAAGGTCTGGGTTCACCGAACAGGTTCACTCTTTGAATCCTCGGCTCATTCCCAGCGATAGCGCTTATGAACATGGATCGGCTTTTCTAAGATTATTCCGTCAGATGGAATTAGGGTTTGCTGGCCGAAGCGAAGATGCAATCGCCGACGTCGGGCTGCCATCGGACCAAGCACGATTCGACAAATTTGAAGAGCGGAACAATAATGCGCGCGAGCAGGTGATGCTTCGGCTGGTCGTTGGCATTAGTTCGGCCCCAACGAAGTTGAAGACTTTCGTTGATTACCGACGTGACGATAAATGGACGCACCGACCGGTGCTCGAAACCAGTCATTGCCAGCATTCGGTCCATGGATTTCAGCGAAAACACATGAAGATGACGGGGAGGTTCTAAGCCGCGCCAGTCTTCTTTGAAAAAGCGGTGGCTGAGGCTGGCGCAATTGGGCGTCAATATGACAATCCGGCCGCCCGGTTTCAATATCCTGGCGCATTCCCGCATCGTTCCAATGGGATCCGGCAGATGCTCGATCACGTGGCTGAGGGTGACCGCGTCAAAGCAGGCGTCAGGCAAATTTTGTTGCTCCAACGAACCAAAAGTTACGTTCAATCCGCGATCTGTGGCTACCTTAACGGCGTTAGGGTCGAAATCATTGCCCGCCACTTCCCACCCTAAATCGCGCATCATTAGCAGCCAGTCTCCCGATCCACATCCTACGTCTAGAAGACGACCGCAAGGCACCGCTGTAAGGTCACGTATGCTAGCTGCGGCTTCGATGCGGTGAAGCGGGCGAAGGTAATAAAAGAGGCCGCAGATCTTAGCCCAATTCTGTATAGTTTTGGGCGAATAGCCGAAACGCTTTGCCCAATATTGGCGTTCCATTGAATGCCGCAACTTTGCCTTCCATCCACCTCTGTTTGCATGATCTTGGGAAGAATGGGTGTAATAGGTGCTATACGCCTTTCCGATGTCTTCGGCTAGTGGCATCGGATCCGGCCAAAGTAAGCCACACGAGGGATTAGGGCATGTACTTAGACTCCACCCTCCAGGAGCGGTAAAGAGACGGTCGCTCAATTCTCGATAGAGTGACTTTCCTCTGGTATCGCATACAACGCAATTGGGTGAAGGCGCTGATCGAATAGCGTCTATCGCAATGTTTGTCATGGAATAGTGGCTTTATCTAGAGCACGTATCGTGTCGTTAATCGTTATGATCAGGCGGATTTTCCGCAAAAGGGTCAAGCTAGGGTTACCCTGATTTGAAAGGCAGTGGGCTGGGGATAAAGACCCATAGGAGTCCAAATGAAGCCACAGATTAGCAGACCAAGCGGCCAGAGCCCGCATCACAGCGAGGAGCAAAAGAACCAGCCGGTGGAACGTTGGCAGAACAGCGGCCGCAGCGATGGTCGGGGCGGAGCTGGGGATCCGCCCTGCGTTGTTGTTTCGTTCGCCGCAAGGCCAGCGGGACCTGAAGGTAGGCCAGGCTGCGCGCCGGGCGCGCAGCCTGGAGGAGACCGTTTATCGTCGCCGCTTCGCTACCCGCGCCGAAACTTTCGAATACCTCAAAGTCTTCTACAACCGCACCAGATCGCAATGCAGTCTTGGCTCCAAGAGTTCCATCAATTTTGAATCCCAACTAAACTAAATCACCCCTCGACCACTGGCCAAATATCAGGGGAAGCCCAAGCCATAAACGATGCAACACTGACCTTCCAAAAATGGTTTCCTCTGCGGGTGTCATATTTCTTCAATCAAAGCCGCCGGTTCAAAGAGAACCGGCAACGCAAATCGTTACTTCTTTTTTTATAGTGCGACCATCGAAATCCTAGCATTGCTTGGGGCTTGGGTGGTAGCGGTCGTGGACCCGCCGGAAATTGATATCCCAATGTCCCAATTTCCGGAGGTGACGCGCAGAAGCCCGCTTATGTCGGTTGAAAAGTAAATAGACAGGTTCGCTCCTGTTCCGATTAACGAATTGGCAGAAGGTAATGGAGTATAGTCATTGGATCGTCCCCCAAATTTCACATACTTTGTGATCATTGATGGTGCAGCGGTCGATGCGATCTCAACGTTGTTTGCAATCGTAGTTGTAGAATTTCCTTCGTTTCGGATTCCCCCTGCATTGTTGACCAATAGGTTATTTTCAATTTTGCAGTTAACGAATGAGCTGCTGCGCGATGTGATATTTGAAAGGGCAACCCCTCCGTTGTTTTGATAATCGCAAATTACGTTATTGGCTAAGACAACGTTCGTAAATGTGCAGGGCGCAGGGCCCACATATCCTCCATCAACACCAAATATGATGCCGCCGGGAGTGCCGGCAAGAAGCGCGCTATCTTCGTACGCAATTAGGTTGTTGTAGACGTAGAAATCACTGAATCCCGCGAAATAGGCGTCGCCATAGATCGCATAATTCGAGCAGTCGATGAACGCGTTGTTGTAGATGCGAATGCTAGAGCCTCCGGTGCTTTGATATCCGTCTTGGTGCTGTCCTCCGGTATATGCGGCAGTGTAACCCCGGATTGTATTATTGTAAATTGAATAACCGGTGCCGGCCCCTTGAATGCCGTCCGCTCCAGTTCCAGGGCCGATGTGCGGGATAAGAATGGTATTGTGATGAATCTTGTTGTCCGACGGCGAGCTCCCGGCAAATGCGGCATAAATTCCATGATCGGCACCCAAATCGACTACATTGAAATAGCAGTTATTGATTTCGACGTTGTTCTCTGAACCATTGCCAATCGAACCAATCGCGCCTACCCCGCTGCTTCCGTCGACATATTCAAAGTGGAAGTGGTTGATATTCGAAATAACGTCTTTGTTGGAAAAGCCACTTAATCTGAAATGCATCGCGCTATCGCCTGCATCGCCGCTGAAGGTGAAATAACTTGAACCGCTCAGTAGTTGATACTGTCCAGCAGAGAATATTGCGGTGCCGTTGTGGGCTGAGTCTTGCCCGATCTGGTAGGTGATCCAAGAAGAGGTAGTGCCGCTAGGAGGATTCCAATAGCCTACCGACGGAACAGCATACGTCCGGGTCGAGCCGGAAGGGCCGCCGCTGATATAAACAATATCTCCAGCTGATGCGCTTACGGCACTCAACGTGGTCCAAGCATTGGCCCAACTCGAACCATTATTCGATCCGGTGGCAGAGCTATCAACGTAGCGAGTTGCCGCTGTAAGGCCGGTGGTGATCAATACAAAAGATGCGGCAATTAGTATCCGCGCGAACCTGCGATCCATAAGTTTTTTCATAACTAGAGGAACAATCTATGTGGTTCAGGCGAGTTCAAGGGGCATTCCCGTATACTGCTTTTTTCTCATTTTTTTGTGTTGTAAGGACACGTGGTGAATTCCGCTCTACAGAGAAGCCAGTTCATTGGTGATCATTCGGCCCCAGACGGTGTTGTTAATTAACGGTTCCTTGCTCCTCGAAAACGTCTGTTTTTAACATTTTTTTCGTCATATTACTTGTGATGGATGCAATACAAGCGATGAGCAGATACCATATGACCTGCATTTGATCGAAATAGGTCACTGAAAAGAGAATTCCGATGTTACCGACCACGTTCGAGCCGAGGCCCCAAACAAACTTCGTGCTGGCAAGGTCGTCTTCGTGTGTCGCCCGCATCGCTTTACCAACCGCCTGAAAAGTGCGTACAATTACGGTGATCGACAGAATTAGTCCAATAATCCCACCATTCAAGCCATCCGCCACAAATTGGTTAGTGATATCCGCGCCACCCGATTCGAGCTGGGTTGCCACCCAATCTGCCGTGTCATTCATGCCCATAAAACACCAAGCCCAGAAGTTTTTGACAAAGTTGTCTATAATGTACGCGCGATGATAGCCTCCTCCCCCAACCAGATCACTGATTCGACCTAGCAAGAACCAAACTGGCGATTTCATCACCATATGGAGACTGAATAAGGCAATGACGATACCCCAACGCATTTTACGGGTGTGCATTCGGACGGGCCAGCACGCCATCGCTCCGATTCCGAGCATCAAACCCAGAACAGGTCCGCTTGAACGAGCCCAAGGTATGGCAATAGCTAGTGAAAGACCCAACCCGAGAACTGCTGCTCGACTAACCCCTCGTGAAAATATCATGCTGGAATAAAAAAGCGCAAACGTCGCGCCGAAGGAGCCAGCCGTTATCGGAGAGCGAAATGGACCATTGGCCCGGAAATGACCGTCCCGAAACATCGAATATTGGCCCACTCCTGAAAATATTGAAAAAATATTACGCCCAGTGGTCGCCTCGAACGTCATAATTAACACCAAAGGAATCAATAGGATCGCGGTCAGTTCCAATAAACTGAATAATTCATCTTCATCTCGCAACAGTCCCCTGAAGACGAAATACGATAGGTAGACGTTATAAAGATTACCCAGCTGATACACTAATTCACCAAATGTACCTACCCGGATAACCGGAATGATAAACTGACCGATTCCATAAATAACAAGGGCTTTATCGATAGCATTGAAACGGATAACTCGAAGTTCGCCGCGTACGATAACTCGAAGAAAGCCGCTCAGAAGAATGAGTCGAATTGCCGTGAAATTGAAACCAATATTCAAAGCCACCCCTTGCGTTAGGTAACACACGCCTAGGATGATTGCGGTCGCCGCCCATCGCCTGGATCCTCCAAATACTACAACGGCGAGTACAGCCGTGATTAGCGCGCCAATGGGGTTCACGATTTCAACGAAGCAGCAGCTGCCTGTAGAATTCTTCTGATTTGGCTGCGCACTGTTCTGCTGAGAATTTTGTCTCTATCGCATGGTGAGCAGCCGCCACTAAACGCTTCGCCAATGGATCGTCGTCCAACAGACGTACAATTTTATTTTGGACGTCATCTGCGGATGATGGATCCGCAAGCAGGCCTGTGACGCCGTCTTCGACGATTTCCGGTCCGGGGCCGTGTCTGGTGAAAACAACCGGCACTCCACAGCTCATGGCTTCTACAACTACAAGGCCGAACGACTCCAAACGACTGGGAAATGCGAAGACCTTTGCCTTTGTCATGCAATATAGGGTTTCTTCTCGAGAAATTCTACCGAGAAAATGAACCCGCTCTTTTAGATCAGGACCGAGGAGGCACAAAATATCATCTGAAACCAATCGGCCTTTTTCAGAAAAGATGCCCCCGACATAAACCAAGTGCAGATTTGGCCGCTTTATCAAGACACCTCGCATCGCCTGCGCCAATACGTCCGCACCTTTACGATAGGAAACGTGACCAGCATACATCACATAATCATCAGGCAACTTAAACGCTGGTTCGCTCACTGAGCTAACGGTTGGCGGTGAAACCGCATTCGGGATCACGGCGCTATTCCGCGCCGAAACGCCAAACGTTTCGACAGTCAAATCCTGAACGTAATTCGAAACCGCAATCCAATTCCGATGATTGGTGAGAGTGCGGCGCTCGTAGTAAGCAATGCCTTTCCCTACAGGCTCGCTGGTGAGACGACCAACCGCTGCATATGAAAGATGCAAACGTACCACTACCGGGCAGGCTGTGAACGGGAAAGGGAGCAGGCCTTGGGAATCAGGTACCTCGATGATGTCGATGTCGCCTGCGAGTGCCCTTTGTTTGAGCCATCTATGCAATTTCCTGCGGGAGAAATAATTTCCAAGGTATCGAACGTTGTTTCGCTTTAAGGTGATCACCTTGACTCCGTTGTCCTGCTCGTATGATTCGTCGTCTCCCAGACCTACCACAGTAACCTCGTTTCCCTTTTTAAAAAGAGCACGAGCGAGAGTTTGGACCATTGTCCCTATGCCAGCGTGTGGACGAAGGGGATATTCGTTGCAAATAAGGGCTATCTTCATCAGCAGCGTCTCAGGTGGGTCGGACTGAAAACTTGGAGCATTGGACCTGCTCATACAAAGAATTTAGAACTGCTCCCGCGGTGGTCCAAGTTAAATTGGGTATGGTTGCGAGCGAATTGGCGCGAAGGGTTTCCAACTGCTTCCGATTTGAGTGAAGCCGATCGAAATGGTTTGTGAGCGCTCGCGTATCGCCGACGCGATGGATCAGGCCATTCACTCCGTCCTCACAAATAGCTCCCGCCGCATCCGAAACGAGAAGCACGCAGCCGCTGCCACGTGCCTCCGACGTGACCAACGCGCTGCCTTCTTCAATGCTGGGCAGGACGAGAATATCACTTTTTCGCATCAGTTTGGGAATGTCATCGCGGTGGCCGAGTACTTTGACGCTCGGGTGCGCAAGCCGCTCGGATAATCGCTCTGCATATCCATCGATAAATCCACCGGCGATCAGGAAAGTCCCTTCTTTATGCGCGGACGAGTGAAGCCACGCATCAAGGGCATAATGCAAACCTTTCCGCGGAGCACAGCCCCCAGCGAAAAGCACGGTCAGCCCCTTGCTTTCAGGCCGGGCTAACGGATCGGAATAAAATTGCTCTTCGTTAAACCCATACTGATGCCGCAATAACTTCGACGCGGAGAAACCGCGTTCAAGAAATGTCCGGGCGACAAAGTCGGAGGGACAAAGCAGATAGTCGGCGAGATCGTATTCATTCTCTTCGTGCGCCAGGATGGCCGGATTATAATCGTGCTCGTGTCCTGGAGGCATCGCGATGCCGAGTTTCTCACATTCCTGCTTCACCACTTCATAGGCGTAACGGGTATGCGCGTTTGGTCGTTCCAACACCGTGGGAATGCCTAGGCGTTTCGCCTCCTTCAACGTGCAAGCCGCTCCCAGCGGCCAGACGTGAATCACGTCGATCTTGCCCGCAAGCCCCTTAAGTTTTTGGGCCACAATTGAGTCATGCAACGCGCACATTCGGCGTGCTCCCAACATCCTTGCGGGAATTCTCAGCTTGCCCCAAGCAAGGGTAGTATGAACTTTGACATCCATACTGAATTCCCGACAAATCGAACCCGTAAAAACGGTGACGGCGGCCCCTGCTTTTGCCACGCCATCAACCTGATGCCAGGCGGTGGTGCAAATTCGTGCAGCGCCTAATTTATGTGGAAAACTATAGAGGACTCGGACCGGTCTGTCGGTAGATGGCATACGTTTAATCCCCAATCAGAAAGCAGTGAAATTATCTGGATGCCACAAGATTAATCCCGCATTATCCCATAATGGGGGCCCGTATTCCTGATTACTCACCCGCATGCGGGACATATGTTCATCGAAGCAATAGGTGGATTGATCAAACCCGCAAACAAGTCTGCACAATTTGACAAAACGCTGTCACTGAATCTGCAGGCCGAAACGATCCCATCGTTTCAGCAAAAACATCCAGCGTCTCTTGGTATGAAATACTTATGGTTTATGAGTCTGAGCTCGCGGTCAGCTCCGTCACCAAATATCAGCCAGATGGGCGAAGCAGCATCGTTGCCAATTGCTTGGCCGCCCCGACAGGTTTGGTGCTCGATAAGCAAGGCCGCCTGCTCTACAGGGAGGCAACAGGCTCAATTTTAGAGGACGATATCGCAGGGAATAGTTTGGAGTTCGCCAGTGGATTATACGGTTCGGGAAGGTGGCCGAGGACAGCGGCGGTAATCTCTTTGTGGTTACGACGGGCCGGGCTACAATTCGAAAACACATTGCTGCCGGCTACGTAGTCACCTATGCGAGAGGGCTTCACCTGGAAGTTCCATATCTGACTTTTGACCACATGGGCAATCTGTATGCCTTATACTATCACTCGATCAACAGATACGACGCAACCGGTGTCGTGTCGCAAATTTATCGTCCTTTAGGTCCATCGTTTGACTCGATAAGCAGCATCGCTTTTGACAGTAATGGTCGCCTGTTCGTCAGTATATACAATCTAGGTTTCATCGTCGGGTAGCAAAGGGGACGGCATCATTGCTGCGGCGACTCAATTGAACTTCTTTCCTGGAGAACTGGCTGTAACGAAGCCAACGCTCATCCCTACGGAGATTGCGGTTCTACGCTTAATCGCTACAACCTGGATGGTTCTGGTAAGGTATTTTTATCGGGGGTTTCGAGCGCGCATGATCTAGCTGTGTCGACCTGAAGCGGGAACCGCAACGACTGAATCGGGCAACAGATGGTTGTCTCTTTGATCCAATGAAGGGTCGGACGAAAGAATCAGCGGCTATTGTCCGAAAACTCCCGGTACCAAAGTTCAGCGACGAGCAACGAAAATACAATTTGCGGGTAGTCTCCGGTTTGCTCGTGCTCCTTGAGCAGCAGTTCTATCTTTCCTCGGCGGAAAATACCTCGAGCGGCGGCTCGCTCCGAAAGCAATATGTCACGCACCCGCGAAGCTAGCGGACCTCGGAGCCAGCCGTTGTAGGGAACGGGAAACCCAACTTTCTTACGCGTCAGGACCTCCCTGGGCAGCACACGGGCAAAAGCCGCTTTCAAGGCCCGTTTAGTATCCTGGCCTTGAACCTTGTATTCTTGTGGTAGGGAGGCAGCGAACTCCAAGACTTTGTGATCCAAGAGCGGAACGCGAAGCTCCAGCGAACTAGCCATTGTGATCTTGTCGGCCTTTACCAAAAGATCATCCGGCAACCACGTGTTCGTGTCGGCGTAAAGCATTTGGTCGAGCAGCGGCCAGTCCTTCTTGGACGCCAGAAGCTTTTCCATAAACGCAGCCGGGGAGGCCGCGCTAGTTGCAGAAATAAACTCCGGCGTAAAGAGTCTGAGGGAGTTTTGATTGAAAAACGAGGTGGGACCTGCCCGCCGACTGAAATAGTAGTCGGCTAGCGGCCGTCCCAACGCCGATCCATATCGCTGCATTTTTTCCGATCCAAAGACATTCCCCGCCGCCGCGGCCGTCGCCCCAGCTGGTCGCGCCAGAGGCCCCAGGATACGTCGAATGCGGTCGAGCCTCAGCAAATGGGGATAGTTAGGGTAGCCGGCAAAGGCTTCATCGCCGCCTTCGCCGGAAAGCAGCACCTTGACATGTTTTTTGGCGAGCTCTGACACATAGTGCAGTGCCACCGCCGGCGGTTCGCAGACGGGCTCTTCCATGTGTCGGACATACGCCGGTAAGAAATTCCAAAAATCATCCGCCGTGATTGTGATCTCGTGATGGTCCGTGCCGAAACGCTCCGCTGCGAGGCGAGCATACGGGCGCTCGTCTACCACTTGGTTGCCATCAAATCCCACGGTGAAGGTCTTCACCTTTTTCTCCGTGCCCTGGACGGCAAAGCTGAGAACGGCAGAGGAATCGACGCCGCCCGAGAGAAGCACTCCGACCGGCACGTCGGCCATCATATGGTCACGGACCGTTGATCGAAGAAGTTCATACAATTCCTCAACTACCTGTTCAAAAGTCCGGTCCGCGCGATTTCGGCTAAACTCCAGATCCCAATAGCGGCGAACGGTTATTTTCTCTCCGTCAGCCAGCAGATAATGGCCCGGCTGGAGCTTTTGAATCGATTGGAAAGGCGTTGTCTCGCCCGGTACGAACGAGAATGAAA
>Ga0302322_100003652_pt1 | contig 13276 bp, 9 predicted proteins | sample Fen_T0_2_FD_203757 | JGI IMG/M metagenome (GOLD analysis project Ga0302322, IMG submission 203757) | Peat permafrost microbial communities from Stordalen Mire near Abisko, Sweden - Fen_T0_2 | ecosystem: Environmental > Terrestrial > Soil > Wetlands > Permafrost | place: Sweden: Abisko...
GCAGAACCGATCGGCCCCGAGCCTGGCACTGGGCCGATTCGGCGCCGCCTCGCCCGCTATTCGCAGGCCGGGAAAGGTGCCCCGAAGTGCGGTGCACAGCTCGACCGGCCCGGACCTGTGTGCGGCGCAGCAGGCTCGTGACCTGGATGCTCCGACACTTCGGCGCGTCAGAAGGTAGCGAGACCCAACCTGTCACTGCTCGAAGACGCGCGCGACGCGCCTTTTCAGGTCCTGCAGGTCAACGGGTTTCGTTAGGTAATGGCGTGCGCCCGCCGCAATTCCGGCGATGATGTCCATGGGAGCACCGTGCCCAGAAAGGAAGATCACCGGTGACCGCAACCCGTGCCTTGCGCGAATTAGCCGAACCATCTCGAGCCCACCGAGGCGCGGCATCGAGACGTCGCTGATGATTAGGTCCGGTTGGCATGTGGCTGCTTGTTCCAGCCCTTCCAGTCCGTCATGAGCTACGTGAATGTCATACTGACTACCGAGGCACTGAGCCAAGATGTCGCTGCTATCAGGCTCATCATCCACGACCAGAATGCATTTCTTCCGCCATAACGTCGGTTGACCCTGCATGTCCAAACCCTTAAGCAACGAACGTGCCGTCTCTCTGGGATTGACCGCAGGGGCCTGCGCGGCGGGCGGGGCCGGTCCGGGAGGTCCGGGAGGAAGGAGGTGGACGGGCTGGTTCTGCCGTTATCGCCGAGTTTCGAGGCCTGGCCCCAGCGTGCCCACTGACTAGGCTCAATCGTTCGCGCGGCGCGCGCGGTGTGGTGCCACCCGGCGGACCGGGGACATCCGCGAGCTGCGCCGGTGGTGCCACCCGGCGGACCGGGGACATCCGCGAGCTGCGCCCGTCGTAGCAGACGCCTACGGGCATCCCACGATTAGAGTATCGAGCCCCGCTGTGCCCTTGGTACTCGAGAGCTCCGATGTCGTGACCGTTGCCCGTGTTGGGGACACCGGCGACGCCCCGTGGCTGTTGCCGGCTTGGTCGGCGAGGGCGACGTGGCTTAGGGCCCGGGAATGGCTAAGTCGATCGATCTCGCGCCCGAGGCATCCCGGCTCTCAAGATTCGTCACATCGTTTGTGTGGACTTTGGCTGGCTAGGCTGGCTCAAGGCTCGCGAAATGCAATCCACTTGTTTCCAACGTCCGCGCTGTGCTCTTCGCTCGTCAAATTCGTCGCCAAGACGCGCGTCGCTGATGCGCCGCTGCGCGCGCAAGCACGCAAGTCCGCCGCGTCGGCGGCGCTTGGAAATCGAGTCGTACACAGGCTCTGCATCGGGCCAGCCACCGTCGTGCTCGATGGCTGCGAGCACCTGCGCATCGTGCTGCGCATTCAGCCGAAAGCCTCGATGTGACCGCTGAGCCTCGCGTAGTCGAGCGTTCTCTCATCTCGAGCATGCCCAGCGTGCGCCTCACCGCCGCCCATTGGTTGCTCGTCGCTCGTCGCTCGTCGCGCGCCGCGCGCCGCTACTGGGGCGCCGAGACATCGCATCAATCCTAGACGCCGCCTTCGAACAAGACAATCGTGCGGATTGCCGGCCGTGATATAACCGACGACCTTCACCGCTCCCTCATGTCTTCGAGCCAATTGGATGCCAGAAAAGAAACTTCACGAGGTTATCCACGACAACGCCGAACGGATCGTCGAGGTGTTCGTCGGTCGGTCGCGCCGACATGACCTTCCGCCGCGCGATTCGGGGCACAGCGAAATCGTCGACGACCTGAGACGTTTCGTGCGCGAATTGGCGCTCGCCTACCAACTCGGCGATGACGACCGCTCGGAAGAGGTCGCCAAAGCGCATGGCGGGCAGCGTTGGTACGCCGGATACGATCTCAAGAGCGTGCTTCTCGAGTACGGAGTCCTTCGCTCGGCGATCGGCGATGTGGTCGCCCAGACGGGCTACGAGGTGACGACCGGCGAGCTGGATCGAGTGGCCGAACTGGTGAATGCTGCGCTCGCTGTGGCGGCCGTCGAGTTTACGTTGCGAGCAACGGAGCAACTCAACGAGGCGTTGCGCATCGCTGAGCTGGCAGCGCGAGCACGCGAGGACGTGATCGCGGTAGTTTCACACGATTTAAAGAACCCGCTGAGCGTGATACATGGGAGCGTCGCAATGCTGGACGACGCGCTCGGGGCGGATGACTTGGAAGCGGCACGCAGTACGCTTCGGGCACACGCGACACGCATTCGCCGGTCTTCTGCCCGTATGAATCGCCTGATCACGGATCTGTTGGATCTGGCTAAGATCCGTGAGGGTCGCGTCGAAATCGAAGTGCGCGAGGAGCACACGAGCGAAATACTGGCAGAGGCGATGCTCCAATCAGCCCCGCTAGCCGAACAACGCCCCGTGCATTTGGTCAACGAAGGCGGCCCCGACGGGCTGGTCGTTTGTGATCGCGAGCGCGTGCTGCAAGTCTTCGACAACGTTGTCGGGAACGCGATCAAGTTCAGCTCGCCTGGGGACCTCGTGCGTCTGACTGTCGAGGTTTCTTCGAACGAGTGCAAATTCACCGTCCGCGACCTGGGGCCGGGTATCCCGGCACAGCAACTTCCGCTCTTGTTCGACCGGTTTTGGACGGCGCCGCGGGTCACCGGTGGAAGCGGGACCGGCCTCGGCCTTGCCATCGCACGCGGCATCGTCGAAGCTCACGGCGGTCGCATTTGGGTGGAAAGCGAGCCCGGTGAGGGGACGTGCTTTTTCTTCACCCTCCCGACCCCCGGCGGCCTCCGAGCCACGGAAGGGTCGGACGCCGACCCCCGTGCCACGCCTGTCCCAGGTCGAGCGTAATGGAGGACGATATGCACATCACACGTCAGTTGCTCTTCGTTCAAGGAGGTGGAAAGGGCGCCCATGATGAATGGGACGACAAGCTCGTCGAGAGCCTGCGCCGCAAGCTCGGACAGGGTTACGAGATCCACTACCCGCGAATGCCGAGCGAACAAGAACCGCGCTACGCCTCTTGGCGGACAACGCTCGAGCGGTCGTTCGCGACGCTTGGAGATGGCGCAATTCTCGTCGGTCACTCGGTGGGTGGAACGATTCTCCTCAAAGTCTTGGCGGAGCGGGCATCGGCCGCGAAGTTCGCTGGGTTGTTCTTGATCGCAGCGCCCTTCGTCGGCAACGGCGGTTGGTCAGCCGATGATCTCGAGTTTCCATCGGACCTTGGTACGCGCCTTCCTTCGGGCGTCCCCATCCATTTCTTTCACGGGCTCGAAGACAAGATCGCGCCACCGTCGCACATCGGCCTCTATGCACATGCGGTTCCAGGAGCTCACGTCCATCGCCTGTCGGGCCGCGATCATCAGCTCAACAACGATCTGGGTGAAGTCGCAACGGCGATCTTGTCACTCGAAGCACGACGGTGAGGCGAGCCATTGGGTGGCAACCGAAATTGAGATTGGCCAGGCTGGCAGCAGTTCGCCGGGCGCGGTAGCACGGAAGGCGGACCGCGGACGTGCCTCCGCTGGACGCGGACTTCGCATTCCTTCCGCGGCTGATAACCGTGATAACCGGGACGCGCACCGGTCGATCGCAGACCCGGTTGCCCTGGATGTGCTCGGCCCAGCAGCGTTACTGAGCCCGTTATTTGGGACCCGCAAGTAGCCGATCGCCGCGGCGCTCGACTACGCGAAGATCCCGGACAATGGCCCCGTCCACTGCGTGGACGCCCCGAGGCTGGGCAGGGTCACGCCGAATTTTGGCGCCAGCGCGAGCCACATATCGTTAAATGGTCGATTGCCGCTAGTGCCGGATTTTTGCCCGTCGAGGTGCCCGCCGGTCACCTTGAGGAACGTACCGCCTTTGAGCCCAGTGTTCTTTCCGCCAAACAGGATAAGCGGCATGTTTTGTTGGTTGTGGTCCCAAGCGCGCGCGACCTCGGTCACGTAGACCACGATCGTATTGTCGAGCAGCATGTTGCCGTCGACGTCTGGCGTCGTGGCAAACTCTTTCAGGGCGTCTGCAGTCATCTGCGAGTAAAATTTGTTGATCTGATTCAACCAGCCGTGGGTCGCCGTATCGTCGATGTGGCTCGGCGGGTGATGCGGAGTTGATTTTCCGTTGTTGCCCAAGGCTGCCTGGCTGATCGTGGCGCCGCCAAATGTCGACGGAAAAACCACCCAATTGGTGCCCGCCGAGTACATGACGGTGGCGACGCGCACGTAGTCACAAGCAAACGCAGCCTTGACCATGCGCAGTTGATTCATCGCCACGTCTTGATGCGCGTAGCAACTGCTCGCGGCGCCAGGCGTGCAGTTGGCCAACTCCGGGTAGTAATCGACGCCACTCAAGTTGCTCGAGGCGCTCGAGATCCCTCCGATTTTGCCGCTGCCGGTCTCACCGACGGTCGAATAGTTGGGTGGCGCGGTCGGCGTGGTGCACTGTGGACTGGTGGAGGCGCCACCGTATGACTGCCGCAAGCTCGCTTCGAGACTTTGGATGGCGACCGTGTGAGCGGCCAAGCGATCCTTCTCGCTCGCGGGAATCAGCTTGTTCAGGCGCGCCAGATCGCCGCGCATGAAGTCCAGCACGCTGAGCTTTTGAGCCAGTAGCGCCGAGCTATCGGTGCCCGTCACTTTGCTGAACAGCCGATTGTAAGTGTTGAGCGGTTGCGTCTCCGGGTAGATGGGCTGACGCTGCAGGTTGATGTCTCCCGCCGTGACCGTGGGCTTATAGGAGAGAATGCGAGGCGCGATTTCGTCGCGGTCCGAGCGGATGTCGGCTGCCAGCGCGAGGTAACCGAAGGGCGTGCGTTGATTCGCCGGTGCGCCGGTCCCGCCGAGGGTGGCGGATTGCGCGAGCAAGAGCTGATCGATCGAAGGCCCGCCTGCGCAGTGGTCCTGCTGGCCGTGCACCCCGAGCGTGGGCACGCCGGTCATCATCGCGACCATTCCGCCCTCGTGAGTGTTTTGTCCGCCGTTGTTTCCGCCCGACATCTTGCTGGCGGTGATCAGGTTGAGCCCGTCGATCATCACCATCTGGCTTTGGAGCGACGCGAATGGGGCGCTCTCCATCGGCAAGGTAAAGCTGGTGCTGGTGCCGCTCACGCCTTGCGGGACCCAACTGACGCCTTCGGGTGCGGTGCCGAGCGGGTGGTGAATGATGAGTAAACGCAACGGAGCCTTCGCGCCATCGGCGCGCGCCTCGATGTTCCGCAGCAGCGGCAGGAGCAGCGCCGCGGAGCCGCCTGCAGCCCGAAGCAATGCGCGACGAGAGACTTTGTACGAACTCACTTGGCACCTCCAGCCCTTGCGCGAACGAAATCAGCTACGACCACGGTGCGGAAAAGCGACGACACGGTGCCGTCGGTCTTATCGAATTCCGAGCGAATGGTGTCGACCTCGCAGGTGTCGTATTTCTGGATCATGGTGCCAATCAGGTAGCTTGTCATCTTCTGTACGGCGCAACCGCTGATATGCCCGCTAGCGATGAGAGACTGCGCCAGCTCCTTCGCGCCGGCGATTTTTTGCGGCGTGAGCGGTGAAGGATCTTGGAACGTCACCGACGTATCGATGGCGCGGCCCGCCTCATCCAGCTCGCGGTAGTTCCCGATCGGGCCAAAGTGCTGCAACACGCGCGAGTAAGGGTCCATCTGCTGATGACACGCCTTGCACGGTTGAGTCGACATGCGTGCGTCGGACTTCGTCACTTCACTGTCGCCCATGGCGATCACGGCTTTAGCGGAAGGTGTGCTCAAGTCCACCGGCGGCGGCAACGGATCGGCGCAGATGATGTCGTCGTGAATGGCTTTCCCGCGCTTGACGATCGAGTTGGCCGCTGGATCCGACTGCGCCCAGAAGTAGCTCGGGTCAGTCAGCAAGCCTACGCGATTTTGCGCGTCAGGCCAGCTGCCCTCGACGAACGTCGTGGCAGAAGTGGGCGCGCCGTTCGGGAAGGTGACACCCGGGAACAGCGTGGCCAGGCGCGAGTTGAAGTAACCCTTGGGAGTAGCGAGTAGATCGGTGATTTTGCCGGACTTGGTCCAGAGGATACTGCTGATCAACTGCTGGGCAGAGCTGTACAAATCGCTCTGCAAGCCGGCTTGATCCATTTGGTCGGCCGCCGGAAGGCTCGCCAAAAATGAAGTGTCGTGGGTCTTCAGGAAGAGCTGCCCGATGTTGAACCAGCCAGCGACGATCGTGGACAGGTTCTGCTGCACGGCCGGTAGCTTCAGCAGGCGGTCGACTTGGGCCGAAATTCCAGTCGTCGAGCCGAGCCCGTTGGGTCCCGCATCAGCAGCGGCCGTTTCGAGCCCCTGATCGGGGATGGACCCGAGGAAAGTGAAGGCGAGCTGGGTCGCCACCTCGTACGGCGTGAGCGTCGTCGCCGGATAGTTTCCGCTCGCGTCGGCGGCGAGCGTGCTTGGACCGAGCTCGGTGCGGTAGATGAACGAGGGCGACAACAGAAGGGCCTCGATCATCAACTTGATGCCGGTCTGAGTGTCGGAACCTGCAGCGACGAACGGGGCCGCGGCCACCGCCGCGTTGGCACCCGACGCAGGTTGCGCGCTGTTCGTCACGAGGCCTGCAACTTCCCCATCCGTGAGCGGGCGGCGAAACGCGCGGCTTCCCAAATCTTTCGCGATGCGCGTCGCGCAGGCGGTCGGCGCCTCGCCCGAGTTGCAGGCGGTGACCGACGCTGGAATCGTGGGCAAGAGCGCCTCGACCACCTCATACAGGGCGTATTCGAAGGTATCGTCGACACCGAGCGACACATCGCTGAAAAAGGCCCACTGCGCTTCGCCGCCACGGTTCGAAAGCAGCGGAGCTTTCGGCAATTTCAAGAGATCTTTAACCGCAACCTGGTACTGCTCGACGGACAGGCGCCAGAGCCGGCGCTGGAGCGGGGAGAGCGAAGCGCACGTACCGGTGCCGCCGGTAGCGCCGGTAGCGCCGGTAGCGCCCGTGCCACCGGCGCTGGGTCCACCACCACCTGGGTTTGACACCCCTCCGGCCGACAGTCCTGCGGAGGAGCTCGGACTGCCGCCACTGCTGTTGGCGCCACCGGAAGAATTGGACGGGGCCGGGCTACCCGCTGTGCTGCCGCATCCAAAAGCGGCAGCTAGCGAGATTAGGCACGCACAGCTGAGCATTCTCATTCGTCGTCATCTCCAAGTTGTCTGGCGTGAAGCCCCGTGGCAAAGGCCGCGTGTTGCAGGTCAGACTTTCGCAAACTGACACACGATCGGATGGTGCTCCGTCGCGGAAGTATCTACTCAATGTTACCAGTGTCGGCCCGGAATCAAATCCGTCCACCATTCACGCTTGCGCGGCAATTTGAATCAGCGGGGCTAAATGGGGCGGGGCGCGGGTTTTTGCGCTATTTCTGGCACGCGCACGGATTGCGCTGAAGGTGCCGCCCGCGCCGCGAGTTGCTCGCGCCCTTGCCTCGTCAGCGCGCACGAGTCACGTCGCTCACGTCGAACTGGACGAACTCGCCGACGTATGGGTTCGGCGTCGTGCTCGAGCCGCTCACGGCCTTGTTGAAGTTGTAGCACTGGTGCTCGTCCGAACCGACGATGTAGAATTCTAACTTGGCTTGGCCTTGGATCGGGATCGTGACCGAGTAGTCACTCGGGTACACCGCGTGGGGAGGTCGGTCGTTGTCTTTGTTTGCCGTGTAATTCAGATAGTAGTGTTGTTTTGGCGTGGACACCGTGAGCGCGAACATGTTGAAGCCGTTCCAACAATTGTCCGTCGGTGCGATTTCTGCGGGCAGCATGAAGGGCAGCTCGCTCGTCTTGTTCTTGCACGCGGAACTAAAGCCGCCGACGGTCGGCACGCCGCCCGTGTAAAACGTCTTGCTCAATGGGTCGAGCGCTCCGCCAGTATACCAATAGCCCTCCATGATGCCACGTACGTGAAGCGTGACGTTGTAGGTAACTTCGGGATCGCCCGCGAATTGCAGCGGGATAGCCTGGTTTTTCACCGCCGTGTCCTGCGGACAAACATCGCCCGGGGTAGCCACTGCTTTGTAACTGGTCTGGCAGGGATCGAGTAGTTGAAAGCCTGCCAAGACCGCGGCCGCCGCTAAGTCGTCCGCGCGATTCGCTCCGCCACCTGGCGCGCTTCCACCGGGTGCGGTGCCAGCTTCGCCCGCTGCGCCGTGCTCAGGCACGCCACCACTCGATGCGCCGCCCGGCGAGCCGCTCCCGCCAACGCCGGCCGCGTCCGAACCGGCGCCACCGCCGGCCGAGCTTCCGCCGCCGGCGGTACCGGAACTTTGCCCGGCGCCGCCCGTCGGCGTGCTTCCAGCCGAGCCGCCCTGGTGCGAGGCGCCACCCTGGGAGCCATCGCCCGCGTTGCCAGTCGGCGTCGCTACCGCGCTGTCGCACGCAACGAGCGCGCCGCACAGCGCGACTGCCAGAAGCGAACCTGGCCGACCCGCGCGCTCCAGCATCAGCTGCCGATCCGGAGCCCGGTCAGCTCCGATGTGACATGACCGCTATCGAGACCGATCTGCTTCAGGTTCGCGCCCATCGCGTTGCCGATGGTCATCAACACTTGCGACAAGTTACCGTTCGCTTGTCGGAAGTGCTGGTCGCCTTTGAATTGGCCCCCTGCCTTGCCCGCCAAAAGCACGGGCCAATCGTTGGTCGTGTGCACCTTGCCCCACGAGGTGCAGGAGGTGGCATACACCAAGGAATTATCGAGCAAGGTGCCGGAGCCCTCCGCAATGCTTTGGAGCTTCGCCAGAAACTCGGCGAAGCATTGCATGGTGAACAGCACGCCGGTGTTGACCCGCGGTTGATCACTATCGGTACCCGCATCGCCATGGCAAATCGTGTTGTGAAAGTCCGCGTTCATGTTCGACGCGAGCTTCCGATAGTAGATGTGCGCCGCCGGCAGCGAGTAGTTGAAGGCGATGACTCGCGTGCGATCGCACGCAAGCGCCATCGCGGCCAGCCCGACCATCGCCGTGTTCACTGCGGGCGGCACTTCGCTCTGCGAATCGGGACCGACCGTGGGGGAGGCGGGTGGGACGCATGCCGAGGGTGCCGGCGCGTTCATCCCTTTGATCAGATTTTCGAGTTGCAGGACGCCTTGCAGATGACTGTCGAGGCGCATGCGGTCGGTGGCGCCCAGCGTCTGATCGAGCTCTTTGATGTCCGCCGTGACGGCATCGAGCACGCTACCCTTGACGTTGGCTAGCGCCACCTGCTTGGGGTCGACCGCCGGCGTCGAGCTAACTCCCGAAAAGATCCGCGTAAAGACCTTGGCCGGATCGAACTCGGGGACCAGCGGCGCGTTGGGGCCCGTGTGGGAGATGGCTTTGAGTGTCGTTTCGGGGCCATCGGGAGTTGCCGGCGTTACGCCGATTTGCAGTGACTTGAAGGGGGTCGTGGTACCGATGATGTTGGCGACAATCTGATCGATCGAGGCCAGCTGTGCGGTCTGGTTCTTCGTGCCGGCGCCGGTATTGGCCGCCGCCGAGCCGTCTGGATGCGGACCGGTGGCGGAGAAACCGTGCCCGAGGCCCGAAACGACCGTCAGTTGGCTCTTGAGTGATGCCAGCGGTTGCAGCTGCGCGCTCAGCGCCCAGTTGTCACCCGTACCTGTTGCTTTCGGCACCCACATTCCCGGTAGAACGCCGTTACCGAAGAACCAAGTGACGTAGCAGCGGCGAAGGGGGACTCCCTGGGCGTACGCCGTGCCGCTCTCGTTGAGCATGAGATCGAACAGCGGCAGGGGCACCGCGACAGCCCCCGCTGCAGCGAGAAGTCCACGGAGCACACCGCGGCGGCCGAGGCGTTGTCGCAGACGTTCAGTGGTTTTTCCGAAGGCGGGTGCGGTGCGCACAATCATGGGCTCTCCGGGGAGGTAAATTTGAAAGCATCGCTCGTCACGATCTTCGAGATTAAGGCCGGCAAACGATTGCCTGACGCCGAGAAGGCGCTGGAAAGGTCGTTGACTATGACCTGTTCGGAATTTGGAATCGGATGAGCGACGGCGTAGGTGTAGATCTTCTGCACCAAACACGCTGCAGTCGCTGGCGATGCCGCTAGGATCTGACCCATTCCAACCGCGTCGGCGAAGCTCTGATCGCCCAATTTGCCAGAGGTGTCGATTTCCAGTCCGGAATCGGTCGCTCGGTAGGCGCCCACCGCATCGAAGTGCTCGAGCGGGAAGCCCAGCGGATCCATCAAGCTGTGACAACCTGCGCAGCTCGGCTGTGATTCATGTACGAGCATCTTCTGCCGCTTCGTGAACGTGCCCGGTCCGGTGGAGGGTAAGGTCGTCACCACACCGGGGGGCGGATCCGGAATGGTCATGCATTGGAACTGCTGACGAATGTAGCGACCGCGCAGGGTAGGTGAGCCTTCGATCTGGGTCGCTTGAAGGGAGAGCATCGCCGCAGTCGTCAGTAACCCCGAGCGCCCTTGGCTCGCAGGCAGGGTCACCGCACTGAACGTGTTTGCCGCTAACCCGCTGGTGTCTAGACCATACAGGGCGCCAAGTTCCTTGTTCGCGAATGTTTGCTGAGTGGTGAACAGGCCGAGTGCGTCGCTATCGCTCTCGAATGCGTTCTGCCACAACCTCAACACCTCCTCGCCCATGGCTACGGACAGCGTGCTCGTGAAGCTCGGGTAGGTGCTGGCATCCTTGGGCATGCCAATCAGGTTGTCGGTTCGGGTGAACTCTCGGGCGAAGTTCACGATGGCTTCCTGCCCCTGCGGGGCCGAAAGCAGCCGGTCGATTTGCGCGCTCAAGCCCGCTGGGGTTGCCAGGGCACCCGACTCAGCGGCGTCCAGCAAGTCGCCATCGGGCGTGGAATTCCACAGGAAGAATGCCAGCTTCGAGGCCAGCTCGAAGGACGTGTATTGATTTCGATCGGCCATACCTGGGACTGATGAGCCCCGCTCGGAGCGATACAAGAAGTACGGAGACTGAAGCAGGGCTGAAGCGGCCCAGCGGAGTCCGGCGTACGAATCGGACAATGCCGTGGCCGAGCTTTGCGCCAGGGCTGCGTAGCGATCCAGCTGCGCCTGCGTGAGCGGCCGGCGCCATGCGAGACGACCGAAGCTCTTTACGAAGGACTGCGCGCATGCGCTGTCGAGTGGTGTCTGCGGCGTGCAGCCGATGAGCTGAGCGCGCCGTTTGGTGTCGGCGAAGGCTTGGTCCAGCGCGCTATCGATCGCGACCTGATATTGCTGCACGCCGTTGGCCGACGTCACCACAGATCCTGCACCAACGGTCGCAAAGCCGCCAATGTAGCTGTCGCTGTCGAGTTGACCCACAGTCACGTCGCCCAGCAGGGCGCGGAGACTATTTTTGAACTGAGATTGGGTCAGCCGATGCATCGATTCAGGCGCGGGCGAGAACGGCGGCAACGCCTGCGCACCCGCGCCTGCTCCGCCCGTTGCGGTCGAGACAACCGAGCCGGCAGCACCGGCAGCACCGGCGGCACCGGCGGCACCGGCGGCAGAATTCGCGGCGCCTGCCACCGGCGCCCCGTTCCCGGGGCTCGGGCTGCCGGTAACTGCAGAGCATGCGCTCAGCGCGGCCGTAAAGACCGTGCTTGCGGCTACGAGCCCAACTGTTCTGGTCCAGCGGATTGTCGAAAACCACATACTCAAGTTCTCAAGAGTCGACGCGACCCGAGCATCCCGGGCACGCAACGGCGCCCGTTCTCGAGAAGGGCGCGCAGGCTTTGCAATTCGGTCAGCAAATAGTTGAAATCGCGCAAGTGACGGGCAGCATCGCTGCATCTGCCCTGCGAAGTACTGTCCCGCGCGCGGCGAGCTTGTAAGAGAAAATCCGGATGTCCGAGCCGCGGTCGCAGAGTACAGCTAGAGGAGCAAATTCCGGGAGCGCCGCCCTTTACCTCCGCACTCTCCGCGCTACTCCCCACATGAGCGTCGAAACCGAGCAGGTAGTGATCGAGGTAGACGGCGGTGTGATGGGCGCCTACCTGACGCGGCCAGCGGCACGTGGGCCCCGGCGAGCGGTGATCGTTGCACACGAATTGTTCGCGCTGAACGTCGACATTCGTCGCGTCGTCGACACTCAGATCGGTGCCATCCGCGCGGCGCTCGAAGCGGCTGCCGTGCGGCACCAAGTGAGCGTGCTTCCGGGCGCCCCACACGCCTTCTTCTGGGGAGATACTGCAAACCTTTCACGCTCCCTCACGCAACGACGCCTGGCAACACTCGAGCGAATTGTTCGCCGGCGCTGGCGAAGGCCAGAAAATTTGATCTTTGATGGTCACCTGGCGTGGCCGTTCGCGTCCCAGCCTTCGGCGTCGCGTTTGCGTGCCGCGCGGGACGCTCTGCCGGCGCCTCTCCTTGGCGCTCGCACCACCCCGCCCCCCGTCGGGTATTCGCCAGCCTGTGGTAAGGGCCCGCTGGCTCAGTCGATCGATCTCGCGCCCGAGGCATCCCGGCTCTCAAGATTAGTGACATCGTTCTGTGTGGACTTTGGCTGGCTTGGCTGGCTCAAGGCTCGTCCGACGATGAACACCTGGTCGCGCAGAATTACACTGTGTTCACACTATATGGTTTTCATCGGCGAGCGGCGTCACTGGAGCGCGACCGGGGTTCGTTGCCGATTTCGCAAGCCACGATGTGACGAATCTCGAGTCCCGGCTGGCGTCGTTGCTCCTCGGTTACATACCCCCTCAGTATGCGCCTTCGTCGCGCCTCGCCATCCGGGCGCCTCGACCGCGATCTTCGACCGACTTAGCCATTTCGCGGGCCCTCGGCACGCGCTGGGCGAGGCATCCGAGCACTCTGGAATTGCTGGCACTGCCCCCCCCGCACCTCGCGTCGCACTCGGCCTGGAGCGACGAATTCCGGGACTCCGCACGGCGGCCAGGTGCGCTGCGCGATCGCGTGGCCGCCTCCCACCCGCCAAAGGGCTGCCGCGCGCGCGGCCAGCTTGCGGTCTGGCCACAATTGTTGCACAGAGTCGCCCGACCCGGGCCGCGAATTCACGAGATGTTCCGACGAGCTTTGGGTTCAAAAGTGCTGAGGCGGGCTACTAGCTGGCCCGTCCTGTTGTGTTTGCTGAGCGCGCTCCTCGTCTGGCGCTGCTACGGCTATTTGATTGCCCCCGAGGTCCGCGCCGAAGACGGCGCCCGGGTGTTTGCCTACTTTTACGCGCACCGCAAGTTCGCTGCGTTGTTCCGTCTCAAGGCCGGATATCTGCCGTTCTTGCCCAACCTCATTGGCTACTTGGCCGTCCGCCTGCCGGCACGTGCGGCGCCGTACTTCCTCACGATGGTGCCGACAGTGCTGGCGCTCGCCACCTTCAGTGTGTTTCGCGC
>Ga0302322_100003653_pt1 | contig 13274 bp, 10 predicted proteins | sample Fen_T0_2_FD_203757 | JGI IMG/M metagenome (GOLD analysis project Ga0302322, IMG submission 203757) | Peat permafrost microbial communities from Stordalen Mire near Abisko, Sweden - Fen_T0_2 | ecosystem: Environmental > Terrestrial > Soil > Wetlands > Permafrost | place: Sweden: Abisko...
ACCGGATCCGATAGAACGTCGAGATCGGACGCAGCTCGATGTCGTCGGCCAGGCGGCGGCCGCACAACTGCCACAGTTCTTCGAACAAGAATGGCGCGGTGACGATGGTGGGTCCGGCATCGAACGTGAATCCGTCCTGCCGGTACACGTAGGCACGGCCACCCGGCGCGTCGAGCTTCTCGAGCACCGTCACCCGGTATCCCCGCGCTCCCAATCGCACGGCCGCGGCCAAGCCGCCGAAACCGCTGCCAATCACGACTGCGTGCGGCGGACGGTTTTTTTTTGAGTTCTCGCGCGGTCGCGATGCAGCGTCAATCGACATGGCCGAGGCAGTATAGCAGCCCGACTTCGAACGGCACCAACGCGAAGCGCGCAGGTTCGCGATCCCTACACGCCGACGTGCGCTTTCAGGATTTCGCGCCCGTGACTCAATACGAACGCCTTGAACGCGAGCACGGTCGGCGACAAGCGCTTCGCCGCCAAGTGCGCAACGAACCACTGGCGCATAACCGGAAGGCCACGGATATGGAGAACGGCAAGGCGCCCGCTTTCGAGTTCGAGCCCCACCGTATGCCGCGAAATGAAACTTACGCCCATCCCTGCCATCACCGCTTGCTTGATGGTCTCGTTGCTCGCCATCTCCATGCCCACCCGCACCGTGACTTCATGCTCATCGAAAAACTGCTGCATCGCGGAACGAGTGCCCGAGCCGGGTTCGCGCACCAGAAAGGTCTCTTGCACAAGCTTGGCGACCGGGATGCTCCGCAGCTTCGCAAGAGGATGGTCCGGTGCCGCGATGATCACAAACGGATGCGGCGCGAACGCGTCTGCGACGCAATCGAGCGTCTGCGGCGGGCGGCCCATGACCGCCAGATCGACCTCGTTCCGGGTCAATTGTTCGATCACGACTTCGCGATTACTCACCGAAAGCCGTATGTCGACCGCGGGATGAAGCTTGCGAAAGCGTGCGAGCAGTTGCGGTGCAAAGTACTTCGCGGTACTCGTTACCGCGATGCTGATGCGTCCGCCGCGCAATCCTTTCAACGCATCGAGGGTGTCCTCGGCGTCCTTGAGTGCGCGCAGGACCTCGTGCGCGTGGCGCAGCAACTCGTTGCCGGCCTCGGTGACGAACAGTTTCTTGCCAATGCGTTCGAACAGCGGCAGTCCAGCGCTGGCCTCCAGTTCCTTCACCAGCATCGACACACCCGGCTGCGTGAGATGCAGCTCTTCGGCGGCGCGCGAGAAAGACAGATTGCGTGCAGCCGCTTCGAATACCCGCAGTTGGCGCACGGTTACATGGCGGATCGACATGGGGGGCTCGGTTCTATCATCAGCGCAGCTTACTATAAGGATAAATAAATGTGACTGTTTCTTATGTTTATCGACAGCTAGAGTCTCGCGGTCGCCAATCGGATTCCACTGGAGGCCTCACATGGGAAGCATGGCTGATCGCTACAAATCCGGCGTCATACCCTACGCCAAGATGGGCTACTGGGATGCCGACTACGCGCCCAAGGACACAGACGTCGTCGCCCTGTTCCGGATAACACCGCAGGAAGGGGTCGATCCGATCGAAGCGGCCGCCGCGGTAGCAGGCGAGTCGTCCACCGCAACCTGGACTGTGGTCTGGACCGACCGTCTGACGGCCTGCGAACTCTATCGCGCAAAGGCGTACCGGGTAGATGCAGTGCCCAACACCGGCCCGGGAACCACCACGCCGCAGCAATACTTTGCCTATATCGCGTACGACCTGGATTTGTTCGAACCCGGATCGATCGCGAACCTCACGGCATCGATCATCGGCAACGTGTTCGGTTTCAAGGCGGTGAAAGCATTGCGCCTGGAGGACATGCGCATTCCGGTCGCCTACCTGAAGACTTTCCAGGGGCCCGCGACTGGCGTGGTGGTCGAGCGCGAACGGCTGGATAAGTTCGGTCGCCCGTTGCTGGGTGCTACCACCAAACCGAAGCTGGGCCTGTCCGGGCGCAACTACGGACGCGTGGTGTACGAGGCGCTCAAGGGCGGCCTCGATTTCGTGAAGGATGACGAGAACATCAACAGTCAGCCGTTCATGCACTGGCGCGACCGCTTCCTCTATTGCATGGAAGCAGTGAACCGCGCCGCAGCAGCGACCGGCGAAGTGAAAGGGCACTACCTCAACGTCACCGCCGGCACGATGGAGGATATGTACGAACGCGCCGAGTTCGCCAAGTCGCTTGGCAGCGTGATCATCATGATCGACCTGGTGATCGGCTACACCGCGATCCAGTCCATGGCGAAATGGGCACGCAGGAACGACATGATCCTGCACCTGCATCGGGCCGGTAATTCCACCTATTCGCGCCAGAAGAATCACGGCATGAACTTCCGCGTGATCTGCAAGTGGATGCGCATGGCGGGAGTGGATCATATCCACGCCGGCACGGTGGTCGGAAAACTCGAGGGCGATCCGCTGATGATCAAGGGTTTCTACGACACGCTGCGCGAGACGCGCACGCCGGTCAGCCTGGAGCACGGTCTGTTCTTCGAGCAGGAGTGGGCCTCGCTCAACAAAGTCATGCCGGTGGCCTCCGGCGGCATCCATGCCGGCCAGATGCATCAGCTCCTTCACTATCTCGGCGAAGACGTGGTTCTGCAGTTCGGCGGCGGCACGATCGGCCACCCGATGGGCATTCAGGCGGGCGCCACCGCCAATCGCGTGGCGCTGGAAGCGATGATCCTTGCGCGCAACGAAGGGCGCGACTATCTGAACGAAGGTCCGCAGATACTGAAAGAGGCGGCCAAGTGGTGCACGCCGCTCAAGGCGGCCCTGGATACCTGGGGAGACATCAGCTTCAACTACGAATCCACGGATACCGCGGACTTCGTGCCAACGGCCACCCCCGCCTGATCAACCAGGAGATGCAGACATGATGACCAACACGGGAAACCGACTCACGCAGGGACAGTTTTCGTTTCTGCCGCCCCTGACTGACGCACAAATCACTGCGCAGGTGAAATACGCGCTGGCTCAGAACTGGGCGGTAAGCGTGGAATACACCGACGACCCGCACCCGCGCAACACCTACTGGGAAATGTTCGGCAACCCGATGTTCGACCTGAAAGACCCTGCCGGCATCCTGATGGAGATCAATGCGTGCAGGAAGACCTTTCCGAATCACTATATCCGCGTGACGGCATTCGACTCGACTCGGGGGTGGGAAACTCCACGCATGTCCTACATCGTCAACCGACCCGCCAAGGAGCCGGGCTTCCGCCTGGTTCGTCAGGAAGTCGACGGCCGCAACGTTCGCTACACGATAGAAAGCTACGCGGCACAAGCTCCGGAAGGCGAGCGTTATGTCTAGTGAAGTGCCTCTGGTTACGCGGCTAGTCGGCGGCAAGCTCGCCGGCCCATCGCCCACGTGTCCAGCGGCACCAGTTCGTCAGCGCAAAACGGTCATTCGATACTAAAAGAGGAACCGCAATGGCACTTGTCTCGATGCGTCAACTCCTGGACCACGCGGCGGAGCAAGGCTACGGCGTTCCGGCATTCAACATCAACAACCTCGAACAGATCCAGGCGATCATGCAGGCCGCCGCAGAGGCCGACAGCCCGGTGATCATGCAAGGTTCCGCAGGCGCGCGCAAATATGCCGGCGAACCGTTCCTGCGCCATATGGTGCTGGCGGCGGCCGAGCAGTATCCCGACATCCCGGTTGCGATGCATCAGGACCACGGCGCGAGTCCGGCGGTGTGCCAACGATCGATACGTTCCGGCTTCACCAGCGTGATGATGGACGGCTCGCTGATGGAGGACATGAAGACGCCAGCGCCGTATGACTACAACGTCAAGGTTACTGCAAGCGTCGTCGAGATTGCCCATGCGGTAGGCGTGTCGGTGGAGGGCGAGCTCGGGTGCCTCGGTTCGCTCGAGTCAGGCATGGCGGAAGAAGAGGATGGATCGGGAGCGGAGGGCAAGCTCTCGCGCGATCAGTTGTTGACCGACCCCGAGCAGGCCGCCGATTTCGTGAAGCGCACAGGAGTCGATGCGCTTGCAATCGCAATCGGTACATCGCATGGAGCGTACAAGTTTTCGCGCAAGCCCACAGGCGACATCCTCGCCATCGATCGCATCAAAGCGATCCACGCGCGTATTCCCAACACGCACCTGGTGATGCACGGATCGTCGTCCGTGCCGCAGGAGTGGCTCGAGATCATCCGCCAGTACGGCGGCAAGATCAAAGAAACCTATGGCGTGCCGGTGGAAGAGATTCGCGAGGGCATCCGCCACGGCGTGCGCAAGGTCAACATCGATACCGACATCCGCCTGGCGATGACCGGCGCGATGCGACGCTACCTGGCCAAGCACCCGGACGATTTCGATCCGCGCAAACCGCTGAAAGAGGCGATGCTCGCTGCCAAAGCCGTGTGCAAGGCGCGCTTCGAGCAGTTCGGCTGCGCCGGCCAAGGATCGAAGATCCGCCCGTTGCCGCTCGAAGCGATGAGCGAGCGCTATGCGAGCGGAGCGCTCGCACCGGTCATTCACTAGGACGTCGTCCATGGTCGGCCAAGCCACGGCCCCCGCTCTCGGGGAAAGCCCGATTTCCGAGGACCCGGGGGCCCACGCGCAGACTGAACGCGTCGACCTCGCCGCCGTGTTCGCGGATTCGCATGTCTCCGAAGTGCTCGAGAAGCTCGACCGTGAACTCATCGGGCTCGCACCCGTTAAGGCACGCATCGGCGACATCGCCGCGCTGCTGCTGGTGGATCGTGCCCGCAAATCGTTGGGGCTGGCCGGCGGCTCCCCCTCGCTGCACATGTCCTTTACCGGCAACCCGGGAACCGGAAAGACTACCGTGGCCCTGCGCATGGCCGAGATCCTCCATCGTCTTGGATACGTGCGCAAAGGCCATCTGGTCGCGGTGACGAGGGACGATCTGGTCGGCCAGTACATCGGTCACACCGCACCGAAGACCAAGGAGGTGTTGAAGAAAGCGATGGGCGGCGTGCTCTTCATCGACGAGGCGTACTATCTTTACCGCCCAGAGAATGAGCGCGACTATGGGCAGGAGGCGATCGAGATCCTGCTGCAGGTGATGGAGAATCAGCGCGACGACCTGGTCGTGATCCTGGCCGGCTACAAGGATCGGATGGAGACCTTCTTCCGTTCCAACCCGGGCATGTCATCGCGCATTGCGCATCACATCGACTTCCCAGATTACACACAAGACGAGTTGCTTTCGATCGCCGAACTGATGCTGGACGGCATGCAGTATCGGCTCAGCGACGCAGCGCGTGCCGCGCTCGCCGAGTACATCGGGCTGCGCAAAACTCAACCGCATTTCGCCAACGCCCGCTCGATCCGCAACGCGCTAGATCGCGCGCGGCTTCGGCAGGCTACCCGCCTGTTCGCGCGCATGAAAGAGCAGGTCGGCCGCGACACGCTGATGACCATCGAAAGCGAGGATATCCGCCAGAGCCGCGTGTTCGACATTGCCAGCAACCAGGAGCGGTCCTGATGAGCGAGCTGCACCCAACCGTGCCTAGCCGAGAGAAGACGCTGACCGAATTCATCATCGAGGAACAGCGTCGTTTCCCTCAGGCTACCGGCGACTTCACCGCACTGCTCAACTACGTGCGGATCGCCTGCAAACGCATCGGCTTTCTGGTCGGGCGCGGTGCACTGGGCGATGCGCTGGGCTCGGCCGGCGCCACCAATGTCCAGGGTGAGACGCAGATCAAGCTCGATGTCATGGCCAACGACATCTTTATCCGAACGAGTGAATACGGCGGACATTTAGCGGCCATGGCCTCGGAGGAAATGGATGAACCCTATGCCATACCTCCTGAGTATCCGCGCGGGAAATATCTGCTCGCGTTCGATCCACTAGACGGCTCCAGTAACGTCGATGTAAATGTATCCGTCGGCAGCATATTCTCCGTGCTGCGCGCGCCCGATGATCTGGCACAGCCCACAGCGCAGGACTTTTTGCAGCCAGGTACGCAGCAGTTGTGCGCCGGTTATGCTCTATACGGACCGACCACCATGCTGGTGCTGACCATCGGGCGCGGCGTGCATGGGTTTACGCTCGATCGCGGCTTCGGCGAGTTCATCCTCACGCATCCGGATCTGCGCGTCTCCGAGGAAACGAGCGAATTCGCCATCAATGCCTCGAACGAACGCTTCTGGGAGCCACCGGTCAAGCGCTACGTGTCCGAGTGCCTGGCCGGCCGCGCCGGTCCGCGCGGGAAAGATTTCAACATGCGCTGGATCGCGTCTCTAGTGGCCGAAGTGCATCGCATCCTGGTGAGGGGCGGCTTGTTCATGTATCCGAGAGATACCAAGGACCCGGCGAAGCCTGGGCGCCTGCGGTTACTCTACGAAGCGAACCCGATGGCGATGATTCTCGAGCAGGCGGGCGGCGCGGCATCCACTGGACGGGGGCGGATCCTCGATCTGGTTCCCACCGCGCTGCACCAGCGCGTGCCGGTAATTCTGGGATCCAAGGCCGAAGTCGAGCGCATCGAGCGGTATCATCTGGAGCACGAGCAGGGCCTCGATCGGCCATTCAGCTCGCCGCTGTTTAACGAGCGTTCGCTGTTCGTGCAGCCTTGAGGACGCCAGAGTTGGAGGAGGAGCATGTCCACAAAACATCCCGTCATTGCCGTAACCGGCTCGTCCGGCGCCGGCACGACTTCGGTGACGCGTACCTTTCAGTGGATCTTCACCCGCGAGCATGTCAACGCCGTTGTGGTGGAGGGAGACTCCTTCCACCGCTACGACCGTGCCGCGATGAAGGCAGCCATGGCGGAAGCAGCCAGACAGGGAAATAACCACTTCAGCCATTTCGGACCGGAGGCCAACCTGCTGGAGGAATTGGAAGCCTTGTTCCGCACCTATGCTGAAACCGGTCATGGACACATCCGCAAGTACCTGCATGACGAACAGGAGGCCGCGCCATACGGCCAGGAACCCGGCACCTTCACGCCCTGGCGGGATATCGAAGGCGACACCGATCTGTTGTTCTACGAAGGGCTGCATGGCGCCGCGGTCACCGACAAGATCAACGTCGCGAGATACGCGGACCTCGTAATCGGCGTCGTTCCGATCATCAATCTGGAGTGGATCCAGAAGCTGCATCGAGACAAATCACTGCGCCGCTACTCTACCGAAGCGGTGGTCGACACCATCCTGCGGCGCATGCCGGATTACGTGAACTACATCTGCCCGCAGTTCGCTCAGACGCATATCAATTTCCAGCGCGTCCCGACGGTGGACACTTCCAATCCGTTCATCGCTCGCTACATCCCGGCGGCCGACGAGAGCTTCGTCGTCATTCGCTTCGCGAAGCCGAAAGGCATCGATTTCCCCTATCTGCTGTCGATGATCCACGATTCGTTCATGTCTCGGCCCAACATCATCGTCGTGCCGGGCGGGAAGATGGAACTGGCCATGCAGCTCATTCTCACGCCCCTGATCCTGAAGATGATGGATGGGCGGCGGCGTGCACTCGGCAGTTCGCCGGCGCGCCCAGCCGTCGTTTGATTTGCACGCGAAGTCTTGCCGCCGTCGAGGAGCGCCCCTTGAGCACGTCATCTGCAACTGCACCGAGTCTCGTCACCGACCCTGGCCTGACTCGCGACATGGCGAATGCCATCCGCGCACTCGCGATGGATGCGGTACAAGCCGCCAACTCCGGGCATCCGGGCATGCCCATGGGTATGGCGGAAATCGCCGTTGCGCTATGGAACCGGCATCTGCGTCACAATCCGGCCAATCCGGCCTGGGCGGACCGCGATCGCTTCGTGCTGTCGAACGGGCACGGCTCGATGCTGCTGTACGCGGTCCTGCACTTGACCGGCTACGAGCTGCCGATGGCCGAACTGAAGCGCTTCCGTCAACTCCACTCGATGACGCCCGGCCACCCTGAGCGTGGCATGACGCCGGGCGTGGAAACCACCACGGGTCCGCTCGGACAAGGCATCGCGAACGCGGTGGGAATGGCGCTGGCCGAGCGGATTCTGGCGGCGCAGTTCAATCGCCCGGGCTTCGAGATTGTCGATCATCATACCTACGTGTTTCTGGGCGACGGCTGCATGATGGAAGGCATCTCGCATGAAGCCTGTTCCCTCGCAGGTACTCTGGGACTAGGAAAACTTATCGCGCTGTACGACGACAACGGCATCTCCATAGACGGTCACGTCGAAGGCTGGTTTAGCGATGACACGCCCAGGCGCTTCGAAGCCTATGGCTGGCATGTGATTCCCCGTGTTGACGGCCACGACGTCGACGCCGTGGACGCTGCAATTCGCGCGTCCCGCAGCGTGACCGACCGCCCCAGCCTGATCTGCTGCAAGACCATCATCGGCAAGGGCTCCCCCAACAAAGCCGATTCGCATGATGCGCACGGGGCGCCGCTGGGCGCGAAGGAAATCGCTGCCACTCGCGAGGCAATCGGCTGGACCAGCCCGCCGTTCGAACTACCGCAGGCTATCCGCACAGCGTGGGACGCTCGCGAGCGCGGCGCGACGCTCGAGCAATCTTGGAACGCGAAGTTTGGTGCGTACGAACACCGACACCCCGAACTGGCGGCACAGTACCGGCGCAGGCTGAATGGTGATCTGCCCGCCAGCTGGAACGCCGAAACGCAGGCTCTCGTCCAAAAGATCAACGCAAAGGCAGAGACGGTGGCCACCCGTAAGGCTTCGCAGAATGCGATCGAGGGACTCGCTCCCCTGCTGCCGGAACTGGTGGGCGGATCAGCGGACCTCGCCGGCTCCAACCTCACGCTCTGGTCGGGCTCGCGGCCAATCGGACGTGACCACGCTGGCAACTACGTCCACTTCGGCGTGCGCGAGTTCGGTATGAGCGCGATCATGAACGGCATGGCGCTGCACGGCGGCATCATTCCCTACGGCGCAACCTTTCTCACGTTCTCGGATTACGCTCGCAACGCACTGCGCATGGCGTCATTGATGAAGTTGCGCTGTGTGTTCGTGTTCACTCACGATTCGATCGGTCTGGGCGAAGACGGTCCGACGCACCAGTCAATCGAGCACATCGCGTCGCTGCGCCTGATTCCGAATCTGGATGTATGGCGTCCTAGTGATACGGTCGAGTCGGCCGCTGCATGGATCGCGGCGATCGAGCGGACCGACGGGCCGGCCGCGTTGATCTTCTCGCGCCAGAATGTCGCGTTCCAGGAGCGCGATGCCTCCACCATCGCAAACATCCGGCGCGGCGGCTATGTTCTGCGCGACGCGCCGGAAGCCCGCGCAGTGATCATCGCAACGGGTTCGGAAGTGCCGCTAGCGCTCACTGCACAGGCGCACCTTGCCGCACAAGGCATTCCGGTCCGGGTGGTGTCGATGCCTTCTACCTCGGTGTTCGACCGCCAGGAATCGGCCTATCGCGAGAGTGTCCTACCCAGGGGCATGCCGCGCGTAGCGGTGGAAGCAGGTGTCACCGATGGCTGGCGCAAGTACGTCGGTCTCGATGGTGCGATCGTAGGCATCGACCGCTTCGGCGAATCCGCACCCGGCCCACAGTTGTTCGAATTCTTTGGACTCACGGCGGATCGTGTGACGGGAGTCGTCAAGAGTATTCTCCGAGTCGTTTGATTCCGGTTGCGAGCGGCTGCAGTTCTGCAGCCGTATCAGCGGCGCGTCCGCGCCATGCCATCAGCACGCTTGCTGCAGTGCGATGTAACTTCGGGCAAACGATGTCTTGACATTAGGGTCGCATCGTCTAAACATGGCTGGCGATTGCGACACTCCCGGTCCACCCGTAGTCACATAAATCTAAAATATGCACGACCGGCCTCCATCGACTCGACCACACGAGAACCTGCAGGACAAATCAGTCCAGCCTGCATTTGGTGAGGCTGACCTGTCGAACTGCGATCGGGAACTGATCCAGCTCCCAGGGTCGATACAACCTCACGGCGTTCTGCTCGTTCTCGATGCAGCGCGGCCAGTTGTATTGCAGGCCAGCGCAAACAGCGTAGAGATGTTGGGACTGCCCACCAGCGCGCTCATCGGGCAGAGCATCGACGTCCTCGGTCCAGACCTCGCATCTCAAGTGCGGCGCCGACTCCTGACTGGCGTCGGTGCGGCGACTTGGCCGTTCCGCGGTTTCACCGAATGCAATGGCGTGCGGCGCGGCTTCGAAGCGCTCATCCACCGCAACCAAGCGGATGCGGTGATCCTCGAACTCGTACCGGTCGACCTGGATCAGACGGTCGCGCTCGCGAAGGAACTGCCGCACCGACTGGCCAACGCCGTAGCCCGTCTCGGCGAGGCAGCTACGCTCGAAGCGCTCGCGGACACCGCCGTCGAGGTCTATCGCGATCTGGCCGGCTACGACCGGGTCATGTTCTACCGCTTCGATCCGGAAGGTCATGGCGAGGTCATTGCGGAGGCGAAGGAGCCGCATCTCGAGCCCTACCTCGGGCTGCACTATCCCGCCTCCGACATCCCGCCGCGTGCGCGCGAACTCTATCTGCGCAACCGAGTGCGGGTACTCGTCGACGTGAACTACGAACCGGTTCCGATTCTGCCGCGGCTGTTTCCGCCGACCGGCGAAGAGTTGGACATGTCGATGAGCTGGTTGCGCAGCATGTCGCCCCTGCATCTGCAGTACCTGAAGAATATGGGCGTCACGGCCACGCTGGTCGCTTCTTTGCTGCGGGAGGGCAAACTTTGGGGCCTGATCTCGTGTCATCACTACAGCCCGAAGCCGGTGCCCTACGCAGTGCGCGCAGCATGCGAGCTCGTCGCTGAAATCCTCGCTACGCGCATCGCAGTATTGGAAAACTTCACGCAAGTCCGCACGGCTGCGATGGTGCGGCGACTCGAGGGGCGGCTGATCGAGGCCACCTGGTCGCACGGAGAGTGGCAGCGCGCCCTGCTGGATGACCCATGGGGATTGCTGCGGATGGTCAGCGCAACCGGCGCGGTCCTCGCGTACGACGGAGAGTTGCTCACAGCCGGCGATGTCCCGTCGACCGCGGAACTTCGAGCCGTGGTGGACTGGGTAGCCTCGCAGCCCTCCGAGAGCGGTGTGTTTGCCTCCGCGTCAGTGGCGCACGACGCGCCGGCGCTCGCGCCGCTCGCCGCCACCGCAAGCGGCGTGTTGGCAATCGAACTCTCGCGTCCGGACCGGGAATATCTGATCTGGCTGCGCGGGGAGCAGGTGCGGGAAGTGCGCTGGGCAGGCAACCCGCACAAGCCGGTACTGGTCGGCAATGATCCGCGCGAGTTGTCTCCGCGCCGGTCATTCGCGGTATGGACGGAGCAGGTACGGCGCACCGCACGGCCCTGGTCGCCGATTGAAGTGGGAACCGCGCGTGCCGTGGGCAATTCGCTGCGAGACGTGTCCCTGCAGGTACGCTCGATGAGCTACCTGATTACTGAAGATCGACTGGCACGGTTGCGCGGAGCCTTGCAGACTTCGACGGATGGCGTGCTCATCGCCGATGGAGTGGGACGTATCCGCTTCGTCAACGAAGCGTTCTCCAGGTTCTTCCGACGGCCGCACGTGCATCTCGCCGACCTCGACGATTTGCCTCCGCTGTTTCACGATGCAGCCACCGCACGCGGCATGGTACGAGCGCTGTTGGAAGACAAGCAGAGTTGGAGCGGCGAATTGCCGCTCAATGCCGGCGCCGGCGTGGTGGTTCCGCTCGCGGTCCGCGCCGATGTCATCGCCCGCTTGGACGGCTCCGGTGCGCTCGGGTACATCGTGCTGGTAACGAACATGAGCGAGCCACGCCAGGCAGGCGCTGCGCGTGAACGCGTGCAACGCGCCATCCTGGACGCGCAGCAACCGCTTGCGCAAAGGTCAGTCCCTCCCGACGATGCCGGCGATTTTCAGGAGTTGCTGCAAGCCGTCCTGGCGAATGCCAGTCTGGCCATCATGGAAGTCGCGGAAGAGTCAGCTGGCTCCGAGGTTGTCCCCACGCTCGACAGCGTGGAGGCCTCCACCAAGCGCGCCACCGACCTCACACTGCAGATCATCTCGTACGCTGCGGGAGACGACACACCTGCGCATTGACGTCCGGCACGTGAAGGACGGCCGATCGATCAGGTTTCCCTAGCTCACATCGCATTCAGTTCCTCGAATAGCCGGACATGCAGGCCGAAAGCCTTGTTGGCCTCGGCAACGACCCCTTGCACATCGGCTTCTCCGAGCGGGAGCATGTCCATCGCAAGCCGGAACTGCTCCTTCATCGCCGCGACACTCACGTGCGGCGCAAACGCATAGAACATCGTGCCCGCCCCGCTCGACAGATCGAGCGCACGCCGCACCACATCGCGCAGGATTTGCCCGCCGCTCATATCTCCCATGTAGCGTACATAGGCATGCGCGACGAGAAGCGACGGGTGGGAGTCCGACACCTGCTGGATACGCGCAACGTAGGCCTGCATCGCGGGGGCAATCAGCAGACGCGTCCAGTCGTCCCCATGCAGGTGACGTAGGTCCTCCCTCAGTGCTGCGGTCCGGTACAGCTCAGGAAAACGCACCGGCCCCACCGAGGGTAGATTGGCGTGCCTGTCCAATGCATGTTCGAGCGCTTCGTACAGAGCGTGAAGATTGCGATGCAGTCGGCAATACAGTGCAGCGTCGAAGCGTCCCTGCAGCAGCCGATGCATGACGCCGGAGCGCTCCGCGATCGTGTGCAGCGGCTGCGTGGCCTTGCGCAGCTGTCCCGCCAATCCGAATCCGTTCATGCCAGCGATGTGCCTCCGGGCTGCTGTGGCACCGCCGAACGTACGGCCCGGGAGATCGCCACCGCACCTGCGTGAGGAAGCGGGAGATAGGCCGCCCTCATCTCCGTGGCCAATCGGCGCGCTTGCGGTTGAGGTTGAGGCGACGTGTCGACGAGCATGGCTGTGAATCCAGCCATCCGCAGCATGCGCCCGGCCATGAGCGCTTCCTCCTCGGCTCTGGCACGCCCACCCTTGCCATCCCGCGCAACGTTGGCTCGACCGTCGGTCAGGAAAATAACGATGGGCGTTTCCCCCTTGCGCTGGGCCGCGTCCGCCAAAGCGATTGCTGCGTCGATACCGGCTGCCAACGGTGTGCCTCCACCCCCCGGCAAACTCGCCAGGCTGCGCTTGGCGCGCGCCAGTGAGCGAGTCGGGGGCAGCAGAAGTTCTACACCGAGCCCCCGGAACGCCAGCAATGCCACCCGGTCGCGGCGCACGTAGCAATCCGCGAGCAGCAGTTCCACCGCTCCCTTGGCCTCTGCAAGCCGATGCAGCGCAGTAGAGCCCGAAGCGTCGACGAC
>Ga0302322_100003654_pt1 | contig 13274 bp, 9 predicted proteins | sample Fen_T0_2_FD_203757 | JGI IMG/M metagenome (GOLD analysis project Ga0302322, IMG submission 203757) | Peat permafrost microbial communities from Stordalen Mire near Abisko, Sweden - Fen_T0_2 | ecosystem: Environmental > Terrestrial > Soil > Wetlands > Permafrost | place: Sweden: Abisko...
GCTCTTCCGATCTTGCGACTGGCGTCCAGGGTGGCGAAGTGGGCGCCCCGGCGGCGGGTGAAGGCGTCACGGGCCGCGGCGTAGCGCTTCCAGAGCTCGCCCTCGGCCTTCTTCTCCACGCCGTGGATGGACTTCCACTCGTCGAGGATCTCCTTGAGCCGGTCGCCGGCGGTCTTCCAGCCGGTGGCCTCGGCGGCGATCTGCTCCGCCTCCTCGACCAGACCGGTCTTGCGCGCGAGGGACTCGGCGCGGGCCGCGTCGCGGGCCGCGCGGGCGGCGCCGGCCTTGTCCTCGGCGATCGAGGTGAGCTTGTCCAGCCGCGCGGCGAGCCCGTCGATGTCGCCGACGACGTGCGCCTCGTCGAGGCCGCTGCGCAGGCGGCGGATGGTGGACAGCGACTGGCCGGCGTCGGCCGCTCCGCTGCCGAGCCGCGCCTCGATCAGGTCGATCTCGGTCACCAGGTCGGCGAACCGGCGGGCGAAGTGGGCGAGGCCCTCCTCCGGCGTCCCGGCCTGCCAGGACCCGATTGCCCGCTCGCCGGCGGCCGTCTTCACGAAGACGTTCCCCTCGGCGTCGATCCGTCCAAACGTCGTAGGCTCGCTCATCTGCCCATCCTCGCTCCCGGCGTCCGCGGAATCGGGTATCCCACTTTCACGCCGCCATCGCACAGCAAAGTTCCCCAGGGCATTCTCACAGGTATGCCCCGGGGCCGGTCGAGGGCCTGCGGCCGAACCGTGACCATTCCGGTGCCATTCACAGGCCACGGAGTCGTCCGGAGCAGACCACGAGGTCGTGCAGAGCAGGCCGCACGGCCGCGCAGAGACCGCCCCCGATAACGTTAAGCCGTGCCACTCGTCGCCGCCGCGGTCTGCCCACATCCGCCGATGCTCGTGCCGGAGGTGGCCGCCGGGGCGGCGATCGAGCTCGACGACCTGCGGGCTGCCTGCCGCGCCGCGCTGGCGCACCTGGCGAATGCCTCGGTCGACTCGCTCATCGTCGTCGGTGCCGATACCTCGACGGTACGCCGTGATCCCCCGTTCGGGGGGACCCTGACCCCGTGGGGCATCGATCTGCCGGTCGGCACCCCCGGCGGCGGGCCGCTGCCGCTGAGCCTCCTCATCGGGGCGTGGCTGGCGCCGTACGCCGAAAATTTCCAGAGCGTGGCGGCGGACGCGAGCCCGGCCGACTGCGCCGCGCTCGGCCGGTCCCTGGCCGGCGAGGCGGACCGGGTCGGGCTGCTGGTGCTCGGCGACGCGTCGGCCTGCCGTGGCGAGAAGTCCCCGGGATACGCCGACCCGCGGGCCGAGGACTTCGACGCCGCCGTCGCCACCGCGCTGGCCAAGGCCGACACGCAGGCGCTGCTCGCGATCGATCCGCAGGTCGCGGCGGAGCTGCTGGCGGTCGGCCGGGCCCCCTGGCAGGTGCTGGCGGGCGCCGCGCACGAAAATACGTACCCCCAGGCAGAGCTGCTGCACGACAGCGCGCCCTACGGCGTCGGGTATCTCGTCGCGAGCTGGCGGTGACGCGCGTCATCGCCGTCGTCGGGCCCACCGCCGCCGGCAAGTCGGCCCTGAGCCTCCGGCTGGCGGAGGCCCTCGACGGCGAGGTCGTCAACGCCGATTCCATGCAGTTGTACCGCGGGATGGACATCGGCACCGCCAAGCTCACCCCCGCCGAGCGGGCCGGCGTGCCGCACCACGTGCTGGACATCTGGGACGTCCGGGAGCCGGCCAGCGTCGCGGTCTACCAGGAACTCGCCCGCGCGGCGATCGACGACGTGGCCCGCCGGGGCAAGGTTCCGCTGCTGGTCGGCGGCTCTGGGCTGTACGTCCGGGCGGTCCTGGAGGACTTCGACTTCCCCGGCACCGATCCGGACCTGCGCGCCGCCCTCGAGGCGGAGCTCGCGGAGCTCGGCCCGGCGGCGCTGCACGCCCGGCTGGCCGCCGCCGATCCGCTCGCGGCCGAGCGGATCCTGCCCGGCAACGGCCGGCGCATCGTGCGTGCCCTCGAGGTCAACGCGCTCACCGGCGCCACCTTCACCGCCAGTCTGCCGGAGCCGAGGCCGGTCTATGACGCGGTACAACTCGGGGTTGATCTTGACACCGCCGAGCTGGACGAACGCGTGACCGTGCGGGTGGCCGCCATGTGGGCCGGGGGACTGCTCGACGAGGTGCGCCGGCTCGACCGGGATGGCCTGCGGGAGGGACGGACGGCGAGCCGGGCGCTCGGCTACCACCAGATCCTCACCCTTCCGGAGGATGAGGCGCAGGCCGAGACGGTGCGCGCCACCCGGCGGTTCGTCCGGCGGCAACGGTCGTGGTTTCGACGCGACGGGCGGATTGTCTGGCTCGACGGCGCGGCGCCGGGCATCACCGCAGCGGCGTTGCGCGCCGTACGGCAAGATTGACTCATGCGCTTCGCCAAAGGACACGGCACGGGCAACGACTTCGTCATCCTGCCCGATCCTGACGGCGTGCTGCCGTTGACTCCGGCCTTCGTCGCCGCACTGTGCGACCGCCGGCGCGGCATCGGCGCCGACGGCGTCCTGCGCGTTGTCCGCAGCGCCGCCCACCCCGACGCCGAGGCATCCTCCGGCGCGGCCGAGTGGTTCATGGACTACTGGAACGCCGACGGCTCCCAGTCGGAGATGTGCGGCAACGGCGTGCGCGTCTACGCCCGCTATCTCGCCGAGGCCGGCCTGGTGGCCCCCGAGGGCACCTTCGACCTCGTCACCCGCGCCGGTGTGGTGCCCGTCACCATCGGCGAGGAGATCTCCGCCGGGATGCCCATCCCCCGGGTGTACGTCAGGAGCGAGGCCGGCACCAACGGCTCCGGCTTCGCCGGCACGGCGGTCGATGTGGGCAACCCGCACCTGGTCTGCCCGGTCGACCAGGCGACCCTCGACCGGCTCGACCTGGCCTCGGCCCCGGCCGTCGACCCGCTGATCTTCCCGGCGGGGGTCAACGTCGAGTTCTCCGCCGCGGGCGCGCCCCCGGCGGGCGCCGACCTGTACCGCCGCATGCGCGTCTACGAGCGCGGCTCCGGCGAGACGCTGTCCTGCGGCTCCGGCGCCTGTGCCGTCGCCGCCGTGGCCCTGCACCACTCGGGCCTGGACGCCGGCGTGGTCGTCGTCGACGTGACCGGCGGCCGCCTCACGGTGACCATGACGGCGACGGAGTGCCTGCTGCAGGGCCCAGCCGTCATCGTGGCCCACGGCGACGTCGACGCGCAGGCCATCCGCCAGCTTGCCCCGGCCCACTCCTAGCGGGGCCGGGGACGTCGCCTGCCGCTGTGCTCAGGTGGTGCCGTCGGGGGTCGAGTCCAGGGCCGGTCCCTTCGCCGCCGCGCGGACCGCCGCCGCGACGGCGGGGGAGACGCGGGCGTCGAAGACGCTGGGCACGATGACGCTCGGGTTGAGCTTGTCCTCGCCAACGGCGTCGGCGATCGCGCGGGCCGCGGCCAGGGCCATGGCCTCGGTGAACTCGCGGGCCTGGGCGTCGAGCATGCCCCGGAACACACCCGGGAAGGCCAGCACGTTGTTGATCTGGTTCGGCTGGTCGGAGCGGCCGGACGCGACGATCGCGGCATGCTCGCGGGCCTCCCGCAGGTCGACCTCCGGGTCGGGGTTGGCCAGGGCGAACACGATCGCGCCCGGGGCCATCGTGGCGATGTCGTCGCCGGTGAGCAGGTTGGGCGCGCTCACCCCGATGAAGACGTCGGCGCCGTTGAGCGCGCCGCGCAGGTCGCCGGTGTAGTTGTCCGCGTTGGTGTTGTCGACCAGCCACTGCCAGGCCGGGGTGAGCCCGGTCATGCCGCGGTGCAGGGCCCCCGGCCGGTCGGTCGCGATCACGTGGCCGACGCCCTGGCGCAGGAGGAGTTTGATGATCGCGGTGCCGGCCGCGCCCGCCCCGCTGACCACGACGCGGACCTGGTCGAGCGGCTTGCCGACCACCCGCAGGGCGTTGGTGAGGGCGGCCAGCACGCAGATGGCCGTGCCGTGCTGGTCGTCGTGGAACACCGGGATGTCGAGCAGGTCGCGCAGGCGCTCCTCGATCTCGAAGCACCGGGGCGCCGCGATGTCCTCGAGGTTGATGCCGCCATAAGCGGGGGCGATTGCCCGGACGATCGAAATGATCTCTTCGGTGTCCTGGGTGTCGAGCACCACGGGCCAGGCGTCCACGCCGCCGAACCGTTTGAAGAGCGCGGCCTTGCCCTCCATGACCGGCATCGCCGCATATGGGCCGATGTTGCCCAGCCCCAGCACGGCCGAGCCGTCCGTCACGACCGCGACCGTGTTGCGTTTGATCGTGAGCCGGCGGGCGTCCTCGGGATTTTCGGCGATGGCCAGGCAGACCCGGGCCACGCCGGGCGTGTAGGCGCGCGAGAGCTCGTCGCGGTTGCGGAGTGCGACCTTGGGCGCGACCTCGATCTTTCCACCGAGGTGCAGCAGGAACGTGCGGTCGGAGACCTTGCGGACGTCGACCCCGTCGAGCTTCTCCAGGCAGGCCACGACCTGCTCGGCGTGGGAGGAGTCGGCGGTGTCGCAGGTGAGGTCGACGACCACGTTGGCATTGTCGGAGTCGACGACGTCCACGGCGGTCACGACGCCGCCGGCCTCGCCGACCGCGGTGGTCAGGCGGCCGATCGCGGACGAGTCGGCGCGCGCGGAGACGCGAATCGTGATGGAAAACCCGGCGCTGGGCAAACGGTGTGTGGCAGGTGTCACGGTCCCATTCTCACCCTCCGGATCGCCCGATCCCCGCACCGGTACCACTGGATCGCAACATATCGATGTCTTGGCGACAGTGCAGTGGCAATATCAAGTGCCAACGAGTGCTTTCGGTGTCAGGATTGACGGGTTGAGTGCTGCTTTACCGAGGAGATCATTTTGCGTGCACAGACGAACTTCGCAGCAGACTTCGACGATCTTGCTGACGGCGCGGAGTTCGAGGCCACGGATGGCGATCTCGAGCTCGAGGAGCGTCACGCACTTCGCCGCATCGGCGGGCTGTCCACCGAGCTCACCGACGTCACCGAGGTCGAATACCGCCAGCTGCGCCTGGAGCGGGTCGTGCTGGTCGGGGTCTGGACCGAAGGCACCGCCACCGACGCGGAGAACTCGCTGGCCGAGCTGGCCGCGCTCGCCGAGACCGCCGGTTCGGAGGTTCTCGACGGGCTGATCCAGCGGCGCAGCCGGCCCGACTCGTCGACGTACATCGGCTCGGGCAAGGTCGACGAGCTGCGCGCCGTCGTGCAGAGCACGGGTGCCGACACCGTCATCTGCGACGGTGAGCTCTCCCCGTCGCAGCTGCGCCAGCTGGAGTCGCGGATCAACGTCAAGGTCATCGACCGCACCGCGCTGATCCTCGACATCTTCGCCCAGCACGCCAAGAGCAAGGAGGGCAAGGCCCAGGTCGAGCTGGCCCAGTTGCAGTACTTCCTGCCCCGCCTGCGCGGCTGGGGTGAGGCGCTGAGCCGTCAGACCGGTGGCTCCGCCAGCGGCAACGGCGGCGTCGGCCTGCGCGGCCCCGGTGAGACCAAGATCGAGACCGACCGGCGGCGCATCCGGACCCGCATCTCGCGGCTCAAGCGCGAGATCGCGGCGATGGCGACGATCCGCGACACCAAGCGCTCCACCCGGCGGCGCAACAAGGTGCCCAGTGTGGCCATCGCCGGCTACACCAACGCCGGCAAGTCCAGCCTGCTCAACCAGCTGACCGGCGCGGGCGTGCTCGTGGAGGACGCGCTGTTCGCGACCCTCGACACGACCACCCGCAAGGCGCGGGCGGCCGACGGTCGCATCTACACACTCTCGGACACGGTCGGGTTCGTCCGGCACCTGCCACACCAGCTGATCGAGGCATTCCGCTCGACGCTGGAGGAGGTCGCCGAGGCCGATCTGGTCGTGCATGTCGTCGATGGTGCCCATCCGAACCCGGAGGAGCAGGTCAGGGCTGTCCGGGAGGTGCTGGCCGAGGTCGGCGCGGATGCGGTGCCCGAGCTGCTGGTGATCAACAAGCTCGACGTCGCGGACGAGGAGACCCAGCTGCGGCTCAAGCGGCTGTGGCCGGACGCCGTGTTCGCCTCGGCGCGCACGGGGGTCGGCATCGACGACGTGCGCGCCGCCGTGGAGCAACGGCTGCCGTGGCCGGCGATCGAGCTGACGGCCGTGGTGCCGTACGAGCGGGGCGATCTCGTCGCCCGCGTCCACTCGATCGGCGAGGTGCTCGAAACTGCTCACCTCGCCGAGGGCACGCGCATCCGTGCGCGGGTCACCGACGCGCTCGCCGCGGAGCTTGCCCCATTTGTTCATTCCTCGTAGGATTTCCGCGATTACGCCGAGTGAGAGCCGGACCGGGTGCACCCACGACCGGTCCGGCTCTGCCAAACTTGTGCGATGCGACGACGGGTGGGCCTCTGCGCGGCTGCGGTGATCAGTCTGTTGGCGGGGCTGTCAGCACCGGCCGCGGCCTATGCGCCCTCGCCCTCCACGGGCGCCGCCCCACCGCCGGCCGCCGGCGCCGGCCAGACGGTTTGCACACCGAACGCTTCGCAGGTCAGCGAGATTTCCGGGCTGGTCGCCACGGCCACCGGTTACTTTGCGATAAACGACAGCCCGCCGCCCGGCGGCAAGGCGAAGATCTATGCGCTGGACGCCGCCTGCAAGCTTGTCGGATCGCCGATCCTCTATCCGACCGCGGCCCGTGATCCCGAAGACCTTGCGATCGACAAGAACGGCACCCTGTGGATCGCCGACGTCGGTGACAACGACGAGGCGAGCGGCGGCAGCAAGGATCCGCGCCCGACGGTCGCGGTGTGGAGCCTGCCCGCCGGTGCCAAGGAGCCGACGATCAACCGGCTGCAGTATCCCGACGGCAAGAAGCACGACGCCGAGGCGATCCTCCTCAGCGGCGACGGCACGCCGATCATCATCACCAAGTCGCCGCCGAGCGAGGTCTGGGTGCCGGAGGGCCCGCTGGTGCCCAAGGCCGACAAGGGCGTCAAGCTCAGGAAGGCCGGCACCTTCACGGCCCAGGAGACCAAGACGGCCAACCCGCTCGGCCTGCTTGGCTGGAAGCTGGTCACCGGGGCCGCCTCCTCGCCCGACGGCACCAAGGTCGTCATCCGCACCTACTCGGACGCCTACGAGTTCGACGTGGCCGGCGGTGACGTCGTCAAGGCCATCACCACCGGCAAGCCGCGCATCACGCCCCTGCCCAACGAGACCCAGGGCGAGGCCATCACCTACACGCCGGACGGCAAGAACTACGTCACCGCCTCCGACGTGGAGTCCTCGAAGAAGGCCGCGCCGCTGCTGCGCTACACCCCGACGAACATCACCCCGGACAAGGCCGGCGGCGCCAACCTGCCGACGCCGTCCGCCAAGGACCAGTCCTTCCTGCAGTCGCTGACCCTGTCCGACATCACCTGGGCCGTGGCCGCCATCGGCATCGTCGGCCTCATCCTCGTGGTGGCCGGCATCGTGGGCATCCGCCGCTCCCGCCGCTCCCGCCGCAGCGGCGGCTCGTCCACCGGCCCGATCAAGGCGTCGGCCTCCATCGGCGGCCCACCTGACGCCTTCGACGGCGCATCCGACGACGGCGGCACCGTCTACGGCGGCCGCCCCGCGCTCTCGGCCCCGGCCAACCGCGGCGCCCCCGGCGGCACCGTCTACGGCGCCGGCCCCCCGCCCTCGGTGGGTGGCCCCCCTCCCGGCGGCGGTCCGTCCGGTCGTGACGCTTCCGGCCGCGGCCGCGGCGATCAGCGGGGCTTCGAGCAGCCGGGCGGCCAGCCCGACTTCGACCAGGAGGGCCCGTCCCGCGGCTTCGGCCAGGGCGGCTTCGCGCCGCCACCGCCACCCCCACCACCGGGCGCGCCGGGCGGCGGCCGCGGCCAGCAGCGTGGCGGCCCGCCCCCGGGTGGCGGCTACCCACCACCGGCGCCACCCGCGGGCGGCACCTACGGCGCTCCACCCCGCGGCGCCGCCCCACTGGGCCAGCCCGACCAGCGCCGCGTCCACGGCCGCGGCCCTCAGCCCGACGATCACGACGGCTACGAGCGCGGCTACGCCCCCCACCGCTGACCCCACCGACCGCGCTCTTCCCGCTTGTGCGAGGGCCACGGGGCCGCTCGTGCGCACATGACTGCGGGCACCGTGCCCGGCGCCGCCCGCTCCGGCGGACAACGTGAAGGATCCGGGTCGCTGGCGAGGGTGGCGCAATATTCGATGTCGGGCGCCGGTCAATGCCCTGCAGCTGCCCGGGGTGGCGGGCGTGATCACGGAACGTGGCCGGGGTGCTCAGGGAGGTTCCGCAACCGGCCAGCGACCCGGACTCTTCACGATGTGCCAGGGTGGGCGGCGAGGAGGTGAGGGCGCAGGTGTGCCGGGCGGATGCTCGGGCCGGCCCGTGGTGCCTGCCGCCCGGAGCGGGAAGGGGCGTGGCCCGCCGGGTGGGGAGTGGCGGGCCACGCGGGTGCGGCGAAATCAGATGCGGCGGACGACCGTGACCACGCGGCCGAGGATGGTGGCGTGGTCGCCCGGGATGGGGTCGAAGGCGGCATTCTGCGGCATGAGCAGGACGTGGCCGTCGCGGTTGCGGTAGGTCTTCACGGTGGCCTCGCCGTCGAGCATGGCGGCCACGATGTCGCCGTTGTTGGCGTTGGGCTGCTGGCGGACCACGACCCAGTCGCCGTCGCAGATGGCGGCGTCGAGCATGGAGTCGCCCTTGACCTGGAGCATGAAGAGGGTGCCTTCGCCGACCAGCTCGCGGGGGAGGGGGAAGACGTCCTCGACGGCCTGCTCGGCCAGGATCGGGCCACCGGCGGCAATGCGGCCCAGGACCGGCACGTAGGCGGGGGCCGGGCGCGCGGCGCGGGCGGCCTCCTCGTCGATGTTCATCAGCTCGCTGGGCGGGCGGACGTCGACGGCGCGCGGGCGGTTGGGGTCGCGGCGCAGGTAGCCCTTCCGCTCCAGCTCCTTGAGCTGGTAAGCCACGCTGGACGGGGAGACCAGGCCGACCGCCTCGCCGATCTCGCGGACGCTTGGCGGATAGCCGTTGTGCTCGACCGCGCCGCGGATGAACTCCAGGATCCGCCGCTGCCGGACGGTCAGGTCGGCGGCGAACAGGTCGGGGAACGCGCTGACCACGGCAGTGACCGCGCGCATTTCCGGCTCGCCTCCGCGCCGGCGGGTGCCGCGGCGGGTGCCACGGCCAATCGCGGTGACCTCGGCCGGCTCGCTCGCGGTCGCGTCGGTGCGGTCGTCGTCGGCTGACACGTCGTCCTCCCTCGTGTTGGCAGGCGCAGGCGGGCTGCGCGTGCGGACGGGTCGTGGGGTGGCCCGTCACTCCTGCTCCGCCACCGGGTGCGGTGGAGCCGGCTGTCGCAAAATTCCGGTATGCCGATCAATCGTCTCGATCGTGTGGATCACCGTAACGCCGCGGTCTGACAGTTTCAAACATCTGTACGACGTGGCGTGCGGATTTTTCGGCGAGTCCGCTCGACACGGGTCTTCCCGCTCTGGTAGACCATCGTACGTCCGTTCGATCGAACGGGTGTACGTAAAAGGGGGCCAACATGCGGATTCGTGCCGCGAGCTCGCCGATTCGGCTGACCCGGCGGGGTCGCATCGTGCTCTTCTGCTTCCTGCTCGCGGTCGCGGGCGGGCTCATCGGGCTCGTGTCGGTGCCGGGGCAGGCGTCCGACCCGCCCGGCCCGGCGCCGACCGTCATCGTGCAGCCGGGCGACACGCTGTGGGACATCGCGGGCCGCAACGCGCGCGGGCGCAGCCGGGAGGCGACGATGGAGGACATCCGTCGTCTCAACAACTTGGACGGCTACGGTGTCGACGCCGGCCAGCATTTGATCTTGCCGCGGCATCGATAAGCACGTCTGACCTGCGGCGATATCCATGCGCTGGAAGGAAGCCGGCGGTCACCCGGAAGAGACGCGCGACACAAACGTGTCGGGATCGGCGATTGACTTGCGCGCGCCTAGGCGTCGGCATAGCGTCTACCCCTAGATGTAGTAGTTACAGGGGTGTAAGTCGTCCACTGGTAGTGGATTCGGCAATCATCCTTACCGACCGTAGTTTTCCAGCGGAGCCAGCACCAGGGGCGACCGTTGGGTGTCTGTTTGTCATTTATGCGGACATATCCGGCGTATGTTTGAGAGAAGGTCCATCGAATGCGGTGCCCGTACTGTCGGCACGCCGACTCCCGGGTGGTCGACTCCCGCGAGGCCGAGGATGGACAGATCATCCGGCGGCGCCGGTCCTGTCCGGAGTGCGGCCGGCGGTTCACGACGGTCGAGGAAGCGGTGCTGGCCGTGGTCAAGCGCAGCGGGGTCACCGAGCCGTTCAGCCGCACGAAGATCGTCGCCGGGGTGCGCAAGGCCTGCCAGGGGCGGCCCGTGGACGAGGACGCCATCGCGCTGCTGGCGCAGAAGGTGGAGGAGACGGTGCGCGCCAAGGGCGCGGCCGAGCTGCCCAGCCACGACGTCGGCCTGGCCATTCTCGCGCCGCTGCGGGAGCTCGACGAGGTGGCCTACCTGCGCTTCGCCAGCGTGTACCGCTCGTTCGACTCACTCGGCGACTTCGAGCGCGAGATCGCCTCGTTGCGCGCCGGATCGGCGCAACAGCAACACCCGGTGCCGAAGACCCAGCAGCAACATCCGGTACAGAAGACACAGGGGGAGGGTCAGCAGCCCGCACCGGCGGCCCGCGCAGCGGATGCGGTCGACGCGGCACTGACCAGGGCGGCCGGCATGCGCACCACGGGCGCATAGCGGAGGCACTCGCAGTACCGAAGCAAAGCAAGAACACCGAAAACTGAAGAACTGAGGGGGCCGCGGATGGCGGGGGAGACGAAGACAAAGGCATCGGCACGCAAGGATCAGCAGGCGGGGCTGCGGGTCGAGCGTGTGTGGACGACCGAGGGTGTGCATCCCTATGACGAGGTGACGTGGGAGCGTCGCGACATCGTCATGACCAACTGGCGTGACGGCTCGATCAACTTCGAGCAGCGGGGAGTCGAGTTCCCGGAGTTCTGGAGCGTCAACGCCGCGAACATCGTCACGACCAAGTACTTCCGCGGTGCGGTCGGCACCGAGGTGCGCGAATGGTCGCTGCGCCAGCTGATCGACCGCGTCGTGACCACGTATCAGAAGGCCGGCCAGGAGCACGGCTACTTCGCGACCGACCAGGACGCCGAGGTGTTCGGGCACGAGCTGACCTGGATGCTGCTGCACCAGGTGTTCAGTTTCAACTCCCCCGTGTGGTTCAACGTGGGCACCGCGTCTCCGCAGCAGGTCAGCGCCTGTTTCATCCTCGCCGTCGAAGACTCGATGGACAGCATCCTCGACTGGTACAAGGAGGAGGGGCTGATCTTCAAGGGCGGCTCCGGATCCGGCGTCAACCTGTCGAGGATCCGCTCGTCCAAAGAGCTTTTGAGCAGCGGTGGTACTGCGAGCGGCCCCGTCTCCTTCATGAGGGGTGCGGATGCGTCCGCCGGCACGATCAAGAGCGGCGGGGCCACCCGGCGGGCGGCGAAGATGGTGATTCTCGACGTCGATCACCCCGACGTGGAGGAGTTCATCGAGACCAAGGCGCGTGAAGAGGACAAGATCCGCGCCCTGCGTGACGCCGGCTTCGATATGGACCTCGGCGGCAAGGACATCGTCAGCGTCCAGTACCAGAACGCGAACAACTCGATCCGCGTCTCGGCCGAGTTCATGAAGTCGATCGAGGACGACACCGAGTTCGCGCTGCGCTCGCGGCTGGACGGCAGCGTCATCTCCAAGGTCCAGGGCAAGGAGCTGTTCCGCAAGCTCGCCCAGGCCGCGTGGGCGTGCGCCGACCCGGGCATCCAGTACGACGACACGATCAACGAGTGGCACACCTGCCCGGAGACCGGCCGGATCACCGCGTCCAACCCGTGCAGCGAGTACATGCACCTGGACAACTCCAGCTGCAACCTGGCGTCGCTCAACCTGCTGAAGTACCTCAACGCCGACGGCACGTTCGCGATCGAGAAGTTCGTCAAGTCGGTCGAGTTCGTGATCACGGCGATGGACATCTCGATCTGCTTCGCCGACTTCCCGACCGAGAAGATCGGCGCGACCACCCGGGCGTACCGGCAGCTCGGCATCGGTTATGCCAACCTGGGCGCCCTGCTCATGGCGAGCGGCCTGGCCTACGACTCCGACGCCGGCCGCGCGGTCGCCGCGACGATCACCAGCCTGATGAACGCCACGGCGTACCGCCGCTCGGCCGAGCTGGCCGGGGTCGTCGGGCCGTACGACGGCTACGCGCGCAACGCCACGCCGCACCAGCGGGTCATGCACAAGCACGCCGCCGCCTCCGCGACGATCGAGACGGTCAGCGACGTCGACCGTGCCATCAAGATCGCGGCCGCGGCGGAGTGGAAGGTCGGCAACGAGATCGGTGCCAGGAACGGATGGCGCAACTCGCAGGCCAGCGTGCTGGCCCCGACCGGCACCATCGGCCTGATGATGGATTGCGACACCACCGGCGTCGAGCCGGACCTGGCGCTCGTGAAGTTCAAGAAGCTCGTCGGCGGCGGCTCGATGCAGATCGTCAATCAGACGGTGCCGCGGGCCCTGCGCAACCTGGGGTACCAGGAGGAGCAGGTCGAGGCGATCGTCGAGCACATCGCGGCGCACGGCCACGTCGTCGACGCCCCGGGCCTGAAGACCGAGCACTACACGGTCTTCGACTGCGCCATGGGCGAGCGCACCATCGCGCCGATGGGCCACGTGCGGATGATGGCGGCCATCCAGCCGTTCATCTCCGGCGCCATCTCCAAGACGGTCAACATGCCGGAGACGGCGACCGTCGAGGACGTCGAGGAGATCTACTACCAGGGCTGGAAGCTCGGCCTGAAGGCCCTCGCCATCTACCGCGACAACTGCAAGGTCGGCCAGCCGCTGTCGGCGGTGAACAAGAGCAAGCAGGCCGCCGAGGCGGAGGCGCAGGCGCCGGCCGAGGTCGTCGTCAAGACCGAGAAGATCATCGAGTACCGCCCGGTGCGCAAGCGGCTGCCCAAGAAGCGGCCGAGCTCCACGGTCTCGTTCTCGGTGGCCGGCGCCGAGGGCTACCTCACCGCGTCGTCCTACCCGGATGACGGCCTCGGCGAGGTCTTCCTGAAGATGTCGAAGCAGGGCTCCACCCTGGCCGGCGTGATGGACGCCTTCTCGGTGGCGATCTCCATCGGTCTGCAGTATGGCGTGCCGCTGGAGACCTACGTCAGCAAGTT
>Ga0302322_100003656_pt1 | contig 13270 bp, 11 predicted proteins | sample Fen_T0_2_FD_203757 | JGI IMG/M metagenome (GOLD analysis project Ga0302322, IMG submission 203757) | Peat permafrost microbial communities from Stordalen Mire near Abisko, Sweden - Fen_T0_2 | ecosystem: Environmental > Terrestrial > Soil > Wetlands > Permafrost | place: Sweden: Abisko...
CTACGTTTACGCTGGTTCACGTGTTATTGAGCCTGGCGGGAATTGCTGCCGGGTTCGTAGTCGCCTACGGCTTTTTTTAATGCCAAGCGGCTTGAAGGTTGGACTGCCATTTTCCTGGCAACTACCGTGTTAACCAGTGTCACCGGGTTCCTGTTTCCCAATGAAAAGATAACGCCGGGAATTGTCTTCGGCATCCTGTCCATGGTTTTGTTGGCGTTGGCAATCGTGGCTCGCTACCCACTTCATCTGGCCGGAGGGCGGCGGCGAACTTACGTCGTGACTGCCATGATTTCCCTCTACCTGAAGGTGTTTGTGGCGATTGTCCAGTCGTTCGAGAAGGTGCCGGCGTTGCACGCACTGGCGCCTACGCAGAAAGAGGCGCCATTCTTTGTGACCCAACTTGTAGTCATGGCCGCATTCATATGGGCTACGATTGTTACCGGCAGACGGTTTCATATTCGGCAGGAAGTTGTTCCAATGCGATCGCGGGCGGCATGAGAAATCGCGTTCAGAGCGGCAAAGGAAAAGCGGCCCGTTCCCACGGGCCGCTTAGATATTTGAGGCGTTCGAGTTTCTAGCGCGAAACCGCCGCAAAGAGCGGGGATTTCATCAACGCCTGAAACTTCTGGTCGTCAGTCTTGAAGTGAAGCATGAGGTTGGAGCTGTCAGAATCGACCGTCGTCGCATCGATCGCCGTCTTCTCAGCCGCGCTGGCATTCATTTTCTTGTAGATCATTCCTGCCTTCACCAAAGAAGAAAGCGTGGTAGCGGTCATGGAATCGGAGGTCAGGACGCTGAGGTCGAAGTTCACGCCGCTGGAGAAATTCATGGTGTAGCGTGAAGCCAGCAACCGCTTCTTAAGAGTGTCGTAGTCGGCAACCCCAGCAGCATCGCCAAGCGCTGAACGCATCATGGCTTGAGTTCCCTGCTGATCAAGGATGCTCCAAACGGGGGCACCGTCCACGGAAGCCATTTGTTCCGCCATCGTCGGATTGGAATCGAGCGAGGAGCGCTTGCCATCGCGGGTGTCCAGCGCGCTGCGCAGCGAGGCATCGTTTCCAAAAACAAGCGTATTGTCGTCGAGGAACGTCATCACGAATGCACCCATGGGATAAAAACTCGCAGTGCCGTACTTCGCAGCGCTCATCTTCTTCAGTTGCATCTTCTTGAGCAGAGCTTTGGCAGAAAAGGATCCCTGGGCGATATAAATGGTCTGAATTCCTGCTTTTGGCGTACGAAACGACGCGACATCCAACTGACTGAGATCGCGCTCGGCGTTGATGCCGATTCCCTTTAACGACGCCTCAGCATCATTCAGATGACTTTGCGACATTAACTGCTCTTTCAGTTGCATCGCGGTGGGCGAATCCTTAAGTGCGTTGTAGTCCACACCAATCAGTTGCTGAAGGTCCGCAGGAATGAGAGCGCGCGCCGAAGACGCGACCGGCATGGCAAGAGCGGTCGAAACGGAGAAAAACAGAGCTGCAAGACACAATCTCTTCATAAGGTCCTCAAAACAATCCACTCGAAGCTGAATTCTTATACCGGAGTTTGTCTAGTTAGATGCAAACACAGATCATACGGCTGTCGTGCCGACGGTTTGAACTGTGATTAGTTCATCTTAAACCTTAACGACAAGCACCATCCCGTAACTAAAGTGCTTCCCCCACATAGTTTTAGAACGCGTGGGCTCCGCGGAACTTGCATCGCATCATCGCCCATCGGGACTAGGACCTGACTCCGACCAATGCAGGCAAGGCAGCAGTCGAAGCAGCATCCGTTCCCTCTTCCATGCCGCACGCCACGGATCTCGGATGTTTTTCCTTGACGCCTTTAGGTTTTACTGTTACACATTGTAACGCTACGATGACTAACACTCCACATCCGCGTCTAAGAAATCTGGGAGAGGTCGAGCAGACGGTCATGGACTACATCTGGAATCACGGTCCATCCACTGCTGAAGGGTGCCGAGAAGCTCTGGCATCTTCGCGTCCCATGAAAGACTCCACGATCCGCACCGTGCTACGGAGACTCGAGGAAAAGGGCTATCTGGAACATCAAACCGAGGGCCGAACCTTTGTCTACAAGGCTTCAGATGCGCGGCAGAATGTTGCGGTTCGAGCAGTCAAGGGCATCATTGATCGATTTTGCGGCGGTTCGGCTGAGGCACTGGTGCTGGGCATGGTGGATAACGCCGTACTGGATCGCAAGCAACTGGAACGGCTGGCAAAGAGAATCGCAGCCAGGAAGGACGAGTAACTATGACGCCGACGTCGCTGCTGCCCGCTTCCACAACTCTGCTGGCATATCTGGTGCATCCCGCAGCGCGGGCCTTCGCGGTCGCGACGGTCGCAGGTTTTGGTCTCACCGCATTTCGCGTGAAGAGCGCCTCCGCGCGGTTGGTGACGTGGAACGCTGTGCTGTGTACGGCGTTGGCCATGCCGTTGCTGTGGCTGACGGTTCCACGGCTTTCGCTTCCGATGCCTCGATTTCTTGCTGCTCAGACCAGTAAACCCGTTCGCAGCAGGCCCGTCTCTTCGCGGGACCTGGGGTTGATTGTCAATCGATCTGGGGCGAACGACCTCGCCACTTCGGATGCAATCGTGGTCAGCCAAAGATCTGCTGCCAGATCGGCGTTTTCACGGCTGCGCCAGACGTTTGCATGGGCAGAGATGCGATGGAGTCTGATCGCGGCAGTCACTTATTCCGCGGTCGCTCTCCTCTTGCTTGCTCGCTTCTTTGTAGGAATCTTCTACTGCCGCCGGCTCATACGCGCGTCGCGACTGCTTGACGATCCGCGATTGATCGGACGTTTGTGGTGTCGCGTCAACTCCTCGGGGATTCGCGCCATGCCCGAGGTGCGCGAATCGGAATTTCTTTGCGTTCCGGTCACGATGGGCGCGATTCGTTCGACAATCTTGCTGCCCAGCGACTGGCGCGGTTGGAACGATCCGAAACTCGACGCAGTTGTCGCACATGAGGTATCGCACGTCGCTCGGCGAGATGCGCTAACGCAACGTCTGTCACTGCTGCATCGCGCGATTTTCTGGTTCAGTCCGCTGGCATGGTGGTTGGACAAACATCTGGCCGATCTCGCGGAGCAGGCGAGCGACGAAGCCGCACTGGTGGGTGGAATCGATCGTAAGGAATACGCCAAGACTTTGCTGGGATTCTTTGAGGCGTTGCAGGCCGCGCCGGGTCGGGTGTGGTGGCAGGGTGTCTCGATGGCCAAAGCAGGTCAGGCGGAACAAAGAGTGGAAAAGATTTTAGCTTGGAAAGGAAATGTTGCCATGAGTCTGAAGAAGCCGGTTGTCCGCCTCGTTGTTGTCCTCGCACTGCCATTAACCTATTTAGCGGCTTCGGTGCACCTGAGCAGTGATCGATCGAGTTCGCCGCAGGTAACGGTCGTAGAAAGCCCCCAGACGTCGGCGACTTCCACGAAGACATACAGCCGAATCGTCGTGTCGAATTCCAAAGACGGCTCAGAACATATCTCTTCGATCGAATCCGGTAGCCCGAACTCTGTTGTACTGACGGCTTTGAACCAAGATACCGGGCAGGAAAAAGGAGACAAGAATGTTCGCGTCCGGTATCACTCGATGGACGACGAGCAGAATTATGTGATCGTTTCCGGCAGCTCCGACTCAATCACGATGTCTGGTTCTGAGGAAGATGCGGAGCATGCCAAGGGACTGCAGAAGACAATTCCGGGCGACTTCATCTGGTTCCGCCGGGGTGACCGATCTTATGTGATTCGCGACCAGGCTGTGGTGGGACGCGCTCGCAAGTTGTGGGCTGAACAAGAAGAACTTGGTAAGAAGCAGGCCGAACTCGGCGAGCAGAATGAAGCTCTCGGAAAACAGCAAGAGGAGCTTGGCGAACGCATGGAAAAGATCAAAGTGCAGGTTCCGGACATGACTGCGCAATTGGACAAGTTGAAGGCGGAACTGCAGGCGATGAATTCCAACGCGACGATGGAACAGATTGGCAAGATTCAAGAAGAGATGGGGGAGTTGCAGGAGAAGATTGGCGAGGCGCAATCCCGAGCCGGCGAGGAACAAGGAAAACTCGGTGAGGAGATGGGCGCATTGGGCGAGAAACAGGGGAAGATTGGCGAACAGCAAGGGAAGATCGGGGAACGGCAAGAGGCAATTGCGCGCGAAGCTTCACGGAAGATGAAGAGCTTGCTGGACGAAGCGATCGCCAAAGGAACGGCACAGGCCGAGAAGTAAGGGCTAGGCAGCAACTTCGCTTTTAAGGTCTTGCGGGAGAAGCTGATGGCGAAACTCGGTCGCTTGAAGATTTATCGGACGATCTTCTCGCGGCGTCGAGTTCCAAAAGGACTCGCGCCGCTGTCAGCTTCTCCTCAAGAAAAATACGCAAGGATCAATACCAACAACTTAACACTCGCTTCGTTACTCCTGAAGCGCTTCCACTTTTTTCCTGGTTTCCGCGATAAAGAACTCGTCTTTCAGCGATGCCAAGTTGATTTCGACGTTAGCCAAGGCGCCGGCTTGCGCCGCTTTTGCCAGTGCGATTGCAGTGGCCAGATCCGATTTCATGTTGGGGTTGGTGATTGGAATCAGCTTGCTGGCGATCTTCACGATCTCCCTCACGCGCTCGGCTACGGCCAGAGGGACGCTGGTGGCTTGCTTCAGAGCTGCATTGATGCCGGCGTCTCCCTCCGTGGAGTCTTTGGCTGCCTTGTAAGCTTTCATCACTAAGTTGTAGGACTCGGCATCGGCGTCGATCGCGGCCTTCAGTTCTTCACGCAACGGACCGAGACGGGCGATGGCTTCGCTTAAGGGGACCTCGTGTTGCAGGTAGGCTTTCTTGCCGCGCGACATGGAGGCGACCATGTTGGCGAGGCCAGCGGCCATGGCTCCTGCCGCGGCTGCAGCGCTGCCTCCACCGGGAGTTGCCGTCGGCGCGGCGAGTTGCTCAATGAAGGGTTCGATTCCGGCGCGGAGACCGCCGACAGCCATCTTGCCACCCATCACTGCGGTCAATCGGTTTTCCAGAATCAGCGAGGAGTCAAAGTTTTCGACTTGCAGAAACCACTCGGAGGCTTGCTCCAACGCTTTCTTAGGGATCAGGCCAACGATTTCGCTGGAGACCGGGATCACGCCGTAACGGGCAGCTTCACGTTTTACGTATTCGAAGACGCGATGGACCGGGGTCTGCTCGAAATCTGTCAGGTTCATCGAAACCTGCGCCATCCCGCGAACGAGGAAACCAGCACCCTTCACGAACCGGAGCCCGCCGCTCGAGAACCGAACGGCCTTGGCAATCTTCTTGGCAATTTCGACGTCGGTGGTGTTGAGGAAGACGTTGTAAGCAACTAGGAACTTGCGGGCACCTACAACGGTTGCGCCAGCGGTGGGATGAACGCGTGGTTCGCCGAAATCTGGCCTGCGCGCGGGGTTGGTGGCGATATCGGCCCGGATACCTTCGAACTGGCCACGGCGGATGTTCTCGAGGTTCTGGCGCTCGGGCGTGGTGGCCGCGGCTTCGTAAAGATAGACCGGGATTTGATAGCGCTTCCAGATTTCCGCGCCGACGTGCTTAGCCATAGCAACGCAGTCTTCGATGGTAACGCCGTCAATCGGGATGAAGGGAACGACGTCGGAGGCGCCCATGCGCGGGTGCGCGCCTTGATGCTTGGTGAGGTCGATCAACTCGGAGGCCTTCCCTACTCCGCGGATGGCTGCTTCCTGAATGGCCTCGCGTTCGCCGACTAGCGTTATGACGCAGCGGTTGTGGTCAGAATCCATTTCGCGATCGAGAAGAAAGACGCCGGGAATCTTCATGGCGTCGAGGATGGCGTCAACTTTGGATTGATCGCGGCCTTCAGAAAAATTAGGAACACATTCAACTAGAGTGCTTGGCATACGGGAGAAGGATAATGGGGGCGCTGCGGTGACGCAACTTCGTTCAGCGCTGGCAACCAATCCGCTGCGATTGTTTACCACCAAGGACACGAGGGTTCACGAAGGAAAGACCTAAATCAATTTGACTTTCTGCTGTTTTGACATGCACACTGCAACAACCATGCAGCGCCCTCCCTGCCGCTTCGGCCGTGGCTTTACCTGACTGTAGTTCCTCTCAAACGTCCGTCGGCCGTTTCCGCTTTCCACTAGCGATCACACAATCGACAGGATGAAGTTATGCCCCGTCGCGTTCTCGCTGCTTCCTTGCTCTTGCTGGCGTTCTCGTTCGGCCTCGTGCAATCCGCCTCTGCGCAGAAGGAGCGACATTTTACGTTTCACTATGCGTTTACCGTGAAGAATGTCGCTCCGGGTGAGCATGTGCGCGTGTGGATTCCGCTGGCGCACTCGGATGCTTTTCAAAACGTGAAGGTCGCGGCAAAGACGGTTGATCTACCGCTCAAGCAGGTTCATCAATCGCAGAACGGAAATGAGGTTCTTTATGCAGAGGCTGCCAAGGCGGACAAGACCGAATACAGCTTTGCCGTCGACTATGATGTCGTGCGGCGGGAGCATGTGGTGCTTGTGAATGGAAAACCAAAGGCCCTCAAGACTCCCATCCCGGCCGTACCCAAATTCGAACTGGCAAAATTTCTGCAAGCAGACCATCTGGTGCCAGTAACCGGAGTGCCCGCGCAACTCGCCGTCGAGCAGACCAAAGAGGCGACGACACAACTGGAGAAGGCCAAGCATATCTACGACTACGTCTTCCACACCATGAAATACGACAAAATTGGAACGGGATGGGGGCATGGAGACACGCTCTGGGCCTGCGATTCCAAGCATGGCAATTGCACGGATTTTCATTCGGTTTTTATTTCGATGGCTAGGTCGCAGAAGATTCCGGCACGGTTTCAGATCGGCTTTCCGCTGCCCGCGGACAAAACGTCCGCCGAAATCCCAGGCTATCACTGCTGGGCGGAGTTTTATCTGGATCGGGTGGGATGGGTGCCGGTGGATATTTCCGAGGCGTGGAAGCATCAGGAAAAGCACGACTACTTTTTTGGCGCGCACGATGTGAATCGGTTTCAATTCACGCAAGGCCGCGACCTGAAGCTCACACCGGCGCAGGATGGAGCGTCGCTCAATTACTTCGTGTATCCGTACGTAGAAGTTGGCGGGAAAGAACATTCCAGTGTATCGATTGCGTTCTCTTTTCAGGACGCACCCGGGGAATCTGAACCTGCGGACGCTACGCAGTAGCAGGCATGCGCCGATGGAAGGGCAATCTGCGCAGGATGCTAGAATCGAAGATAGGTTGTGATTAATCTCTTCAGGAGCCTTGGATGCCAAAGTACGTAATCGAACGTGAAATTCCGAATGCTGGAAAACTCTCTGCTGCAGAGTTGCAGGCCATCTCGCAGAAGTCTTGCGGCGTGCTGCAGAAGCTTGGGCCACAGGTGCAGTGGCTGGAAAGCTTCGTTACGGACGACAAGATCTATTGCATTTACATTGCGCCCGACGAAAAGAGCGTCCGCGAACACGCGAACCAGGGCGGCTTCCCGGCCAACAAGATTTCGGCTGTCCGATCGATTATCGGGCCTACCACAGCGGAAGGCTGAGTTTTCTCCAGCGTGAGTAATCCTCGCAGGCCAACTATTGGCGTGTTCGATTCGGGCGTGGGCGGTCTCACCGTTCTGCGGGCGTTGCTCGAACATATTCCACAGGCCGACTACCTCTACTTCGGCGACACGGCCCGGCTGCCCTACGGCTCGAAGTCGGCAGCCACGGTGGCCCACTACACCGTTGGAGCCGTCCAATACTTACAGGGTCATGGTGCCGAATTGCTCGTGATCGCTTGTAACACCGCCACTGCTCTCGCATTCAACGAGATTCGCGCGTCGTCGAAAATAGAGGTCATCGGCGTGGTCGAGCCGGGGGCTGAGGCCGCCGCCGCCACCAGCCAGAACCACAGCGTCGTCGTTATTGGAACCGATGCGACGATCGCGAGCCATGCTTACCGGCGAGCGCTGAAAGCCCGCGGAGTAACAGCTCGGGAGAAGGCTTGTCCGCTGTTTGTACCTCTCGTGGAAGAGGGATGGACCGAGCACACGGTGACCGAGCAGGTTGCGCGGATTTATCTGGGCGAGGCGTTTTCGGGCGAGGCCGCTAATGCAGACGTGCTCGTGTTGGGCTGCACGCACTATCCACTGATTAAACCGTTGCTGCGCCGCGTTGCTCCTGCGCACATCACGATCGTGGATTCGGCGGAATCTACGGCGCATGCGGTCGCGCGACAGTTAGAGATTGAGACAAGGCCGCCGGCGATGAGCGACGGGCCGCGGATGAGATTCTTCGCTACCGACTCAGTGGAGAAGTTCAAGCACATGGGGACACGGTTTCTGGGACACGCGGTGGAAGATGTCGTTCATGTGGATTTGAAGGAGTAGAACTCGTACTCGCCCGCAAAGGTGAGGCGATCCACGGTGCGAGGGCCCTCGCGACAGCCGGCAGGGTGCCCGGCGCTACAAAAAGCAAAACGGCCGCTTTCGCGACCGTTTGTCTGGGCTCCTAACGTCAATCTTCCCTAATTCAATCTTCCCCTAGTAGAGTCGGAACTCGACTTCTACGCTGACAGCGACTGCTACGGGTTTGCCGTCTTTCATCGCGGGCTCGAATCGCCATTGCTTGACCGCTTCGATCGCTTTTTCGTCCAAACCTAAACCGAGTGTGCGCTGCACTCTGATGTCACGCGTGCGGCCATCGGGGCCGACCACAACGTACAGAACACACGTACCCTGGAACTTGGCTTTACGGGCTTCTTCGGAGTATTCGGGCTCGGGGTCAAAGATCTTCTTCGGTGCGGAAACTCCGCCGCCTACGCGGAACACGCCGCCACCGGTGCCGCCACCATGACCAGGACCGAAGCCAGGGCCGTCCCCGCTACCTACGCCACCACCACTGCCTGAACCAATACCCGCACCAGAACCGGTTCCATTCGACGGAAAGCCGGCGGGCATATGCGAAAGCGGATCTCCCAGGTTGGGCAAGTTCGGCTGTTGCAGGTGAACTTCTGGCGGAATGACTACGGTCGGCTCCATCGGCAATTTTGGATCCGGATTACGAACCACTACGGCCGGGGGCGTGAACTGCTGCATAGACTGCTTGGGCAGTCGTCCAGGCGAAGCTTGAATCTTATCGCGATCGCCGCCTCCACCACCACCGCCGGCCACCGTTTTCGACGGCTGCAGCGTGGGCATATCAGCAGGAGCAATGAGTTCAACGGTCTGTTGTGGCTTGACGATCTCTTTCACCATATTGCGACCGAGAATCGTGCCGATGACAATCAGCGCAAGACCGAGGATATGGACCACGGTCGAACCGAGAGCTCCCTTGCCCTTGTAATCGTAAAAACCCCAAATATCACGAACCGGAACCGGCTTCGAGGTCAGGACGAGGGGCGGTAGTTTCTTGGGAAAAAAGAATTCGTCGATGTTGCGGAATAGGGATTTCCAGATCGGCTCGTCGAGCGTCTGGTTGTGCAGCAGCAGGTCGAGTTTAGGCTCGTCTGCCGGCGTTTGCGGATTCCGCTGAATTTCGTTGTCGCCCATTATTTTCCTGGAGCCGCCCCATTAACCCACTAGCAGGAGACCAACCACCCGAAAAGGTCAGCTCACTCCAACAACTTGGATGCGTTCTTGAGCCGCCAAGGTTCGCTCAGACAAGCACTTAAAAGCGAAGGCAGCGACAAACCACATCACCCTTGCAACCGTTAGATGCCTAAATGCCGGAATCTGACCAAAATTGTACACGCTTTTGGGGACGACGAAGCAGTACTTTTTGAATTCGTGTCAGCCGAAGCGGCTCGAATAGACGTGTACTTCCGCGCTCCCTATAATGAGAAGATTCAATCATTTGGGAGACATTGCTAGTGGCGCTGGATGCAAAAGAGTTGAAGAATTCGATCAATCTTCCGAAAACCGACTTTCCCATGAAGGCCAACCTGCCCCAAAACGAGCCGAAGCTGCTCGCGCGCTGGGAGGAGGAAAAGCTCTACGACCGCATTCGTGCGGCGCGTAAGGGTTCGCCCAAATACATTCTGCACGACGGCCCGCCCTACACCAGCGGCCCCATTCACTTGGGGACGGCAATGAACAAATGCCTTAAGGATTTCATCGTTAAGTCCAAGACGATGTCGGGGTTTGACGCGCCTTATGTGCCGGGCTGGGACTGCCATGGGCTGCCAATTGAAATCAAGGTGGATAAGGAACTCGGCGGCAAGAAACTGCAGATGCCGGCCTCGGCAGTGCGTGCGGAGTGCCGCAAGTATGCCCAGAAGTTTCTCGATTTGCAGCGGCAGCAGTTCAAGCGCATTGGAGTGTTTGGACGTTTTGACCAGCCCTACGCGACGATGACGCCACAGTATGAGTCCGTCGTCCTGAAGACGTTTTTTTCGTTTTATGAAAACGGGTTCGTCTACAAGGGACTGCGCGCGGTTTATTGGTGCATGCATGATGAGACCGCACTGGCTGAAGCAGAAGTTGAGTACGAAGATCACACCAGTTCGACGGTGTGGGTGAAGTACGCGCTGCTGGATGATCCAACAAAGATTGATCCAGCACTGGTCGGGAGGAAACTGTCGACCATTATCTGGACCACTACGCCCTGGACTCTGCCCGCATCGATGGCGGTGGCGTTTCATCCCGACGAAGAGTATGTGGCGATGGAGTCAGGGGGCGAAGTTTACATTGTGGCCTCGAAATTGGCGAACGATGCAGCGGCGAAATGCGGTCTGGCTGATCCGAAGCCTCTGGCTCATTTCCCGGGACGCAAACTGGAGCGGTTGAACTTTCAGCATCCGTTCCTGGAGCGCAAGGTTCTGGGCGTGCTGGCGGATTACGTCACCATGGATACCGGGACCGGCGTGGTGCACACTGCGCCTTCGCACGGTGCCGAGGACTTTATTACGGGCGTGAAGTACGGGCTCGATGCTACGAGCAACGTGGACGAGAAAGGTATTCTGCGAAACGGACTGCCGGAATACAACGGCAAACGAGTGTGGGAAGCGAACCAGCCAATTATTGACCTGGTGAAGACTCGCGGAGCGCTGCTGCATACGGAGAAAACGCAGCATAGTTATCCGCACTGTTGGCGCTGCCACAATCCGGTGATCTTTCGCGCGACCGAGCAGTGGTTCATCTCGATGGAAACGCCAATGCCGGGCGGACAAGGCAAGGACGACACGCTACGCACGCGCACGCTGAGCGAGATCAAGATGGTGAAGTGGGATCCGGCGTGGGGCGAAGAACGCTTGTCGAACATGATTCAGACGCGTCCGGACTGGTGCATCTCGCGGCAACGCGTTTGGGGCGTGCCGATTGCCGTGTTCTTGTGCTTGGGCTGTGGAAAACCGCTGAACGATCCGGCCATCAATAAGACGGTGGTAGACCTGTTTGCGCGTGCCGGTGCCGATGCTTGGTTCACGCTGGAGTCGGACGGCATTCTTCCAGCTGGGATAAAGTGTCCGCATTGCAGCAGTGACAAGTTCGAAAAAGAAACGGACATCTTCGACGTGTGGTTGGAGTCGGGCGCAAGTTATCTGGCGCTGGCGGCGGCGGAACCGGAATATCCGTGGCCTTCGGATTTGTATCTCGAGGGTGGAGATCAGTATCGGGGATGGTTCCAGTCTTCCCTGCTCTGCGCGATGGGATCTCGGGCTACTCCACCGTATCGAGGCGTGGTCACGCCGGGATGGACGCTGGACGAAAAAGGCCAGGCCATGTCGAAGTCGCGCGGCAACGACGTGGACCCGGTAGATATCTCGAGCCGTCTCGGCGGAGAAGTGGTTCGACTATGGACCGCGTCGGTGGATTTCCGCGAAGACGTGGTGGGCTCGGAAGCCCTGATGCAACGCGTGGGCGAAAACTACAAGAAGATCCGGAATACGTTCCGCTACATTCTGAGCAACCTGGGCGACTTCGATCCGGTGAAGGACGCGGTACCGTTTGAGAAGATGGACGAACTCGACCAGTACATGCTGCGGCAGACTTGCGCGTTCGCTACGGAGGTTAAGAATTCCTATGACGAATTCGCCTTCCACAAGATTTACCACCGCGTAAATCACTTCTGCATCGTGGAATTGAGCGCGTTCTATTTCGACGTGCTGAAGGATCGGCTTTATATCTCGGCGGCGAAATCGCTGGGGCGGCGGTCGGCACAGACTGCTGTCTGGCGTATCGGTGAAGCGCTGGTTCGACTTCTGGCGCCGATTCTGTCGTTCACTTCCGAAGAAGTCTGGCCGTATTTGCCCAAGGTCGCTGGGCGGACCGACAGCGTGCACTTGGCGGTCTTCCCGGCGGTAGCGGATGTTCTCGGCACGGAGGTCGCTGAGCGCGATGAAGCGCAGGATAAGGACTGGCAGAGTCTGCGCGGCGTTCGCGACGAGGTTCTGAAAGCGCTGGAAGAGGCTCGAAATACCAAGCTGATCGGCGGCGGCCTGGATGCAAAAGTCAGCATTACCGCCCCAGAGTCCCTCTATGGATTGCTGAAGCGGTACGAGAGCCAACTGCGGTACCTGTTCATCGTCTCCGCAGTAGAGACGCGGCTCGCCGCGTCTGGAGACGGTGCAGGCACGGTCAAAGCCGAAGTTAAGAAAGCGGACGGCCAGAAGTGCGACCGGTGCTGGAACTATTCGACGCACGTGGGCGAGGACAAAAGCCAGCCCACAGTCTGCGAACGGTGCAGCGCGGTGCTGAAGGAAATGGGAACCTCCTAGACTGGTTGGCATGCGCAAATATCATTTTCTCATCGCACTGAGCATCATCATGCTCGACCGCTTTACCAAGTGGACGATCGCGCATCGACTCAACCTGCACGATGGGATCACGGTGATTCCGGGGTTCTTCAAGATCATTCACGCGGAAAATCCGGGGGCGGCGTTTGGCATGTTTGCCGATTCGCCTGCCCCATGGAAGACCGGGGTGTTGATTTTCTTCTCGATTGTGGCGCTGCTGGTGGTATCAATGCTTCTCTGGAAGAACAGCCACACGTTGACCTCGACCGGCGTTGGATTGTCGCTGATCCTGGGAGGCGCGGTTGGCAATCTCTGGGATCGCGTCGTGAACCACCAAGTCGTTGATTTTCTGCTTTTCTACATTCGCCAGTATCAATGGCCCGCGTTCAACGTGGCGGACAGCGCCATTGTGACGGGGGCTTGATTGCTAGTGTTTGAGATTTTGTTTGCAAAGTCGGCTAGCGAACAATCGGCGTAGTAGTTCGACCTCGGGTGTTGCCCTCAGCGGAAAAAAGCCACTCCGTGTACTAATCTGCTTATCGCAGCGTTA